>Ga0209345_10001186_pt1 | contig 31744 bp, 30 predicted proteins | sample Cruoilmetagenom7_FD_187294 | JGI IMG/M metagenome (GOLD analysis project Ga0209345, IMG submission 187294) | Oil polluted marine microbial communities from Coal Oil Point, Santa Barbara, California, USA - Sample 7 (SPAdes) (version 2) | ecosystem: Environmental > Aquatic > Marine > Oil seeps ...
GGCTGCCGGTTTTGGGGCAGGGGGTATTTTTCAACCACAAACGGCGCCATCACGGAAGACATCGTACTTCAGTACCTGGAAAATCACATCGCTGATCCTACCGGCGCCAGCCGGTAGTCGTTCAGTGCCGTTGTTTCCCGGTGGGTCAGTTACGTAGGGGCCAAGGAATAAATCGTTCTAATGGGTGCGCTGTTTCATTCCACGTATCCACACCGCCGGAGAACCAAGCGGCGTCGTAATCCAAATCGTTAACTCTTTGGACTGCATTCCAGCTTAGCTAGCAATCAAGCCGGCAAAAACGATAACGGGGCGTTTCTGATCAGTGACTTCCCGAAGTGAATCAACAAGATAGTCAGCTGCCCATCCCTCGATGTTGCCCCAACCGACCACAGGAAGCCAGATCGCATCGGGCAAACTGTGATGTTGATCAGGCAGTATCCAATTGCCGTCTCGATCTGTTTCAACAAAGCGCAAAGGATGCACGTTGAGCAACACCGCGCCACTGCCCATGAGGAAAAGCACGTTTTCGCCGCGGTGCGAGGGTGCGGGAGCAAGTGCCAGTGTGAAGCAGGAAGTTTTTGCAAGTCCAGTGGGAATAATAGGAATAAATTGTTCCTATTCAGTGCATTAGACTTTTTGGCAATATGCGCCATCTGCGCTGTCTGACAAGGTTCAAATCAGACAAACACCGCCTGGTGCGGCATTTCAGAGGAACCCAGAAACGATGTTGAAGCCATCATACACCCTTGTTCTTTTACTGGCAGCTCTGGCACAGCCAGCGCTGTCGCATGGCGATTCGGTTCCCCAAGCTGTTGACGTGACGGGATTGCCCGAGTTGCCAGAAGAAATGGCAACAGAGAACCCGTGGCGTGAAACGGACATCGACGTGATGATGAAGTCCGTCGAGATTGGCGGCAAAGGGTATAACAGCAACTGTGCGCGGTGCCATGGGCTTGAAGCGATTTCGGGCGGGCTAGCACCTGATCTTCGGTTTCTTGAGGCAGATGCATGGGGGGATGAGTGGTATCTCGGCCGCGTGCTGAACGGATACGAACAGAACGGCGCAGTCAAGATGCCCCCCTTCTCTGATATTCTGAGCCAAGAGGCGATTTGGGCTATCCGAACCTATATCGAAACCCGCGCCGATGATCAGGAACTGGCGAGCCGACAGGGCGAGTTACACGACCTCCAGGCAAGTGTCGAAGGGTTGAAAGAAAATCCGGAGAATGCGGCGATTGTTGCTGATAGGTTATCCGAGGTTGGCAGCAGCTTTGAGGCTGTGTCAGGCGCGCCCAAGTCGATCACGGCTTTGGACGAGGCCGCGTATTTGCTGCGATCGGACCCGCCACGCATAAATGCCGCCGCTGACGCGCTTCTTAGCGTCATTCGGGACTGAGGCCAGCAGAATGTCACAGTTTCTCACCCATCTCCTGCCCGGCGGAAAACCGGCAGCGACAGGATCTTTATCGGGACGTGATGACCCGTGGGGCAGCGGCATGTGGCCGCTTCACCGCGAGGACATTCTGGGGGACCCTGCTGAGTGGCGCAATGACGCGGGCGTCGCGCTTTTGGCACCAGACACAGCCGAGGATGCGATGCATGTGCCGGTCACTTTGAGTGTAACCCCTCTCGGAAAGGTTGAAAAACTTGTCGTAACTATTGATTACAGTCCGATCCCTAAGGTGCTGACCTTTTGGCCGGGTCGCGCGTTGTCGTTTCTGGGTTTTGGTGTGAAATACGAATCCGGCAGCCCCCTACGCGCGTCTGTAGCTTTGGGGGGCGGGCGTTGGCGCATGGGCGCGCATTATATTGATGCGATGGGCGGTGGATGCACAGCGCCCGCCATGGCGCACGACCGGCCCGATTGGCAAGACGGTTTTGGTGAAATGCGGGCAAGGGTCTGGCCGCAGACGGGGCGGTTGCGGGTCTGGATTCGCCACCCTCAGGATACCGGCCTCGCACCGGGCATTGCGGCGCATCACCTGACCGAGATGGTGATCGAAGACGCAGAGGGTGAGATCGCACGCGTGGAGTTGCACGAGCCAGTGGAGGAAAATCCTGTGCTTACATTCTTGCTGCCCGTTGATCTGGCGTCGGGGGCCATAAACATCCGCGCAAGGGATAATCTGGGCTATCTCTTTGAAGGTCGGGTGGAGGGCAACGCATGACGTCGTTCCCTCATTTTACCCGCCGCAAATTGCTTAAGATCGGTGTGGCCACGACCGCAACACTGACCGTTCCGCTCCCTGCTTTGGCGGCGCGTAGCTATCCTTGCCGCGTAAATGATATTGTTTAAGTCTATCCGTAGCTCGACCACGTCCAAGGGGGCGACTAAAGGCTAACAGCTTTGCATAGGCCCCTCCCTGCGCATTTCTGCCCTTGGTGGAGGCCGCAGCAAGAGTGACAGCACATATAGGGCCATGGATGTCTGCTAACGCCAGTCTGCGCATGATATCTCGCGCATGCAGCGAATTCACACTTTCCGTCCATTCCTGCAAAAAAGGGTATGACCGAACCCCTACCGTTCCACCCATAAAAACGGCCCCGCTTGGCCCACGCAGTGGGCCAAACCGATCAGACCCGTTCGACCGCGACGGTTGAGCTTGGGTAGAACGCGATGTGGTCCTTGATGGCGGCGACCTCGGGTTTGGGGGATTCATAGCTCCAGGCGGCGTTCTCAAGCGTCTGGCTTTTGGTCACAATCGAAAAGAACCGCGCGTCGCCCTTGTGGGGGCAGTGGCTTGTCTGCGGACTTTCGTCGAGAAAGGCCATCGCGATATCGCTCCGCGGAAAGTAGTAGACCGCCGGATAGTCGCCCTCGATAAGCTCAAGCGCGTGTTTGGTTTCGGCCAGAACGGCGCCGCCTGCGCGAACTGTCCAGGTGCCTTCTGCATTGCGGATCTTGATATCGGCCATGTTCCATCCCTATTTTCTTCATTTTATTATACTGACGCTGCCTGATGACAGGCAAGTGTCACACCGGCTGCGTCGCTTGATCCAACCATAGCCGGGCCTGGCCCGAGAGCCGAGGCCCGATTTTGTCGCGGCACTGGTCGTGATAGGCGTTAAGCCAGTCGCGCTCGGGGTCTGTCAACATATCCCTGTCGATCAGACGCCGGTCGATGGGCACGAAATTCAGCGTCTCAAAGCACAGCTTGCCCGAGACATCGCCGCCGGGCAAGAGGGTGGCCTTGGTTACCACCAACAGGTTTTCGATGCGAATGCCAAAGGCGCCCTCGCGGTAATAGCCCGGCTCGTTCGAAAGGATCATACCGGGTTTGAGTGCCACATCGCCAGCGCGCGAGAGCCGCTGTGGCCCTTCATGCACGCAAAGATGCACCCCGACGCCATGCCCGGTGCCATGGCCGTAATCCTGATCCGCAAGCCAGAGCGGATAGCGCGCGATCGCATCAAGATCGCGCCCGGCAAGACCGGCGGGAAAGCGCAGCCGCGAGATCGCGATCATGCCTTGCAGCACGCGGGTAAAGGCGGCGCGTTCATCCGCGCCGATATCGCCCACCGGCAGGGTGCGGGTGATATCGGTGGTGCCATCAAGATATTGCCCGCCGCCATCCAGCACCAGCAAATCGCCGTTTTGCAGCGTGCGGTTGCTCGAATGGGTCACCCGGTAATGGGCCAGCGCGCCGTTGGGGCCGCTCCCGGCGATGGTGTCAAAGCTGATATCCAGAAGCTTGCCGGTCGCGGCGCGGCAGGCCTCAAGCCGGGTGACGACGTCGATCTCGGTGATCGTGCCGGGGGCTTGCGCGTCAAACCAGCTCAGGAACTCGCAGACCGCCGCCCCGTCGCGCAGATGCGCCGCGCGGGTGGCGGCAATCTCGGCCTCGGTCTTGCAGGCCTTGGGCAGGATACAGGGATCGTCGCCACGCGTGATTTTGACGCCGCTGCCGGGGGTTGCGACGAGGTCTTGCAGATGGCTGAGCACAATTGCGGGGGTCGAGGCCGGGTCGATCTGAAAGGTGACACCCTGTTGCGCGCCTAGCCCGTCCAACAGCCCCGCATAAGGGCGCAGGTGCACGTCATCGCCCAAGTGCGCCGCAACCTCTGCGCCGATCCCGGCGTCGGTGAACAGAGTGACCTCGCCGGTCCAATCCAGAAGGGCAAAGCCCTGAACAATCGGATTGCGCGGGATGTCAGAGCCGCGAATACTCAAAAGCCAGCAGATCGAATCCGGCAAGGCGAGGATTGCGCGCCGCTTTCCCGCGGCTTCAAGCGCCGCGCCAAGATCCCGGCGCTTCTCGGCATGAGGCTTGCCGGTCAGATCATCCGGCTGGATGGTCATCGGATTGCGCGGCCGCGCCGGTCGGTCGGGCCAAATCCGGTCAATCAGGTTGTCACTGGCGCGCAGGGTGATGGCGCTGCCGCTCAGGGATTTTTCAAGCGCCTCAAGCTGCTCCACCGTGTAAAGCCAGGGATCATAGCCCACCTCGCCGCCGTTCGGCAGGCTCTGCTTCAGCCAATCGCCAAGCCGCACCTCGGGCCAGTCAACCGGGGTGAAATGCCCGGTGTCGACCTGGGTCTTGACCTGCACACGGTAACGCCCGTCGACAAACACCCCGGCCACATCCGACAGCACCGCACAAAACCCCGCCGAGCCGGTAAAGCCGGTGAGCCAGGCCAGACGGTTATCGCAAGCGGCGACATATTCGCCCTGATGCGCATCGGCGCGCGGCACAAGAAACCCGGCCAACCCGGCCTCGGCCATTACACCGCGCAGCGCGGCAAGGCGCGGCGGGCCCTGATCGGGGCGGGCGCTGTCGTCAAAGGATTGAAACATCACATCGCCCGCTTGATGCCCATGACGCGGGCCCGCGCGCGCGGGTCGCTGTCAAACAGCGCGGCGAGCTGTTCGGTCATCGCACCGGCAAGCTGATCGGCGTCGGTGATGGTCACGGCGCGCTCGTAATAGCGGGTGACGTCATGGCCAATACCGATCGCCAAAAGTTCGACCTGTCTGCGCCGCTCGACCATGTCGATCACGTCGCGCAGATGTTTTTCGAGGTAATTCGCGGGGTTAACGGACAAAGTTGAATCGTCCACCGGGGCGCCATCGCTGATCACCATCAGGATCTTGCGGGCCTCTTTGCGCGCCACCATCCGGCGATGCGCCCATTCCAGCGCCTCGCCGTCGATGTTTTCCTTGAGCAGGCCCTCTTTCATCATCAGGCCAAGATTGTCGCGGGTGCGGCGCATCGGTGAATCCGCCGATTTATAGATGATATGGCGCAGGTCATTGAGACGGCCGGGCAATTGCGGGCGCCCTTCGGCAAGCCATGCCTCACGGCTTTGCCCGCCTTTCCAGGCGCGGGTGGTAAAGCCGAGGATTTCCACCTTGACGTTGCACCGCTCTAGCGTGCGAGCCAGAACATCGGCACAGATCGCGGCAATCGAGATCGGCCGCCCGCGCATCGAGCCGGAATTGTCCAGCAAAAGCGTCACCACCGTGTCGCGAAACTCGGTATCCTTTTCGACCTTGAACGACAGCGGCATGGTGGGGTTGGCCACCACACGTGCCAGACGGCCGGCATCAAGAATGCCCTCTTCGCGATCAAACTCCCAAGACCGGCTTTGCTGGGCCTGAAGGCGGCGTTGGAGCTTGTTGGCAAGGCGGCTCACCGCGCCCTTGAGCGGCTCAAGCTGTTGATCAAGGTAAGCGCGCAGGCGCTCAAGCTCGATCGGCTCGGCCAGATCCTCGGCGCGGATTTCTTCATCAAAAGCAGGGTTATAGACGGCATAGTTCGGGTCCGCATCCGAGATCGGCTGAGGCGCGGGCGGCTCCAGCGGGGCCTCGCCGTCGGGCAGGTCGGTCTGGTCGTCCATCTCATCATCGGACATATCATCCATGCTGACCTGGGCCTGGGACGCGTCCTGCTGTTCGTCCTGGCTGCGCTCGGCGTCGGCCTCGGCTTCGTTTTCGTCGCTGTCCTCGTCGCCGCTGCTGTCCTGTTCGTCCTGCTCTTCGCTACTTTCCTCGGCGTCGTCCTGATCTTCGTCGTCGATATTGTCCGGGTCATCGCCAAGCTGATCGCCATAGCCGAGATCTTCGATGATCCGGCGGGCAAACTTGGCAAAGGCGCTTTGATCGGCAAGGATATCCTGAAGGTTTTCAAGCGTGCCGCCGGCCTGTTCCTCGATAAAGCCGCGCCAGAGTTCCATCACGTTCTGCGCGCCCGGCGGCATGTCGCGCCCGGTGGCAAGGTGGCGGATCAGATAACCGGCCGCAGCTGGCAGGGGGGCATCGGCGCTTGAAGTGATCTGTTCATAGCCCAAACGCTGCGCGTCGGCGGCAATCTTGGAATCGATATTGCTGGCGGTGCCGGGCATGTCACGCGCGCCAACCGCCTCGCAGCGGGCGGTTTCCATCGCCTCGTAAAGCTCGCGGGCCATGTCGCCCGGCGGGGCATAACGCGCATGCAAGGCGTCATCGTGAAACTTGTGACGCAGCGCGAGCGCATCGGCGGTGCCGCGCGCCAAGAGAACCTCTTCGCGCGTCATCCGGCGGCTGACCTGCGGCAGGCGCATCGCCTCGCCCGAGATCCCGGCGGGATCGACCGAATAGCTGACCGTAAGATCGGCGTCGTCCGCCATTACCTTGGTGGCCTGCGCCAGTGCCTTTTTGAACGGATCGGCGGGATTGTCGGTGGGTTTGTTCATGACGCGGGCTCCAGATCCTTCGGGCTGATCCTATCGGTCGCAAGGCGCTCATCGCCCCTGACTGGCCGCCTCGCGAGACCGGCACGCAAGGGACGGATGAGCAGACGCGCCTTACCTGACGCTTACATTGGCCGCGCTTTCCGGCAGCTCCTCGTCAAAGCAGCGCTGATAGAATTCGGCCACGGTTTGCCGCTCAAGTTCGTCGCATTTGTTGAGGAAGGTCAGGCGGAAGGCATAACCCACATTGCGGAAGATGGTGGCGTTCTGCGCCCAGGCGATCACGGTGCGCGGGCTCATCACCGTGCTCAACTCGCCGTTCATGAAGGCGGTGCGCGACAGATCGGCGACGGTGACCATGCGGCTTACGGTCTTGCGGCCCTCGGCGGTGTTGTAAAGCGGGTTCTTGGCGATCACGATGGCGGTTTCCGCGTCGTGGCTCAGATAATTCAGCGTTGCCACAAGCGACCAGCGGTCCATCTGGCCCTGGTTGATCTGTTGGGTGCCGTGATAGAGGCCGGTGGTGTCGCCCAGACCGACCGTGTTGGCGGTGGCGAAAATCCGGAAATAGGGGTTTGGTGTGATCACCTCGTTCTGATCCAGAAGCGTCAGTTTGCCATCGGCCTCAAGCACGCGTTGGATCACGAACATCACATCTGCGCGACCGGCATCATATTCGTCAAATACGATTGCCGTCGGATTGCGCAATGACCAAGGCAGGATACCCTCGTGAAATTCGGTGACCTGCACCCCGTCGCGCAGCTTGATCGCATCCTTGCCGATCAGGTCGATCCGGCTGATGTGGCTATCAAGATTGACCCGCACCGTGGGCCAGTTCAGACGCGCCGCCACCTGTTCGATATGGGTGGATTTGCCGGTGCCGTGATAGCCTTGAATCATCACCCGGCGATTGTGTGAAAACCCTGCCAGAATGGCCAGCGTGGTATCGGGATCGAATTTATAGGTGCTGTCCAGATCCGGCACACGATCCGTGCGCTCGGCAAAGCCCTTGACGATCATATCCGTGTCGATGCCGAAAACTTCGCGGACGGAAATCTCTTCGGTGGGTTTCGCGTTGATGTCGATCGTTCCGTCAGCCATTATCCGGGTCCTTCCGTCGGGTCGTTGCGCGCTATGTGGTGCAACATATCGCGCCAAAGGGCAAGGGGAAGGGCCAACATATGGCTGGCCTTATCCGCAATCTTGTCTGGCCTCATGGGGCCGGTGCCGTCAAGGCCCGCCTAACCGCGTCCGCGTTTCTCAAGGCGGGGCAGCATGGCGCTGAAATCGCGGCCCTTGCCATCCTCATCCTCAACGAATTGCGCATAGAGCTTGCACGCGGCCTCACCGAGGGGCGTATCGGCATCGGCGGCCTCTGCGGCCTGTTGCGACAGGCGCAAATCCTTGAGCATCAATTCGGCGGCGAAGCCGGGCGTATAATCGTTATCGGCGGGCGACTTCGGCCCGACACCCGGCGCCGGGCAATAGGCATTCATGCTCCAGCTATAGCCCGATGAGGTGCTGACCACATCGAACATCGCCTGACGATCAAGGCCAAGCTTGTCGGCAAGTGCAAAGGCCTCGCAGGTGACGACCATCGTGGCGCCAAGGATCATGTTGTTGCAGATTTTGGCCGCCTGGCCATTGCCGGAAGCGCCGCAGTGAACCGCCTTTTGCCCCATGATATTAAATAATTCCGATGCGATCTCAAAGCCCTTCTCGTCGCCGCCGACCATGAATGTCAAGGTGCCGCCCGACGCCCCGCCGGTGCCCCCCGAGACCGGCGCATCAAGCGCCAGAAGCCCGGCATCGGTGGCTTGCCTGGCCACGGCGCGCGCGCTTTCGACGTCAACTGTCGAGCAATCAAGCAGCACCGCCCCCTTTTGCATGACCGGGATCACCTGATCCGCGACCGCGCGCAGGATCGCGCCGTTGGGCAGCATGGTGATCACCACATCCTTGCCGGTCGCGGCCTCGGCGGCGGTGCCCGCCATGGTAACGCCGTCGATGGCCATATCGGCCATGTCATAGCCGGTCACGGCGTGTCCGGCGCCTGCCAGATTGGCGGCCATTGGCGCGCCCATGTTGCCGAGCCCGATAAATCCGATTTTCATGATGAAACGTCCTCCTCAAAGGTCAGGGCATCCTTGCCCAATGGTAGAAGCATCTGGCTGACCGCGATGGCGGGCAGGGTGGCCAGATCATGCTTCCAGTTTGGATTGCGATCCTTGTCGACGATGGCCGCGCGAATGCCTTCGAGGAAATCGCCATGCTGCATCGCGCGCGCGGTAAAGCGGTATTCCAGCCCGAGCGCGCGCCGGATATCGGCGGACGGGCCTCGCAGACGGTGGATCATCTCGATGGTGCAGGCCATAGACAGCGGTGCGTTGCGGGTCATCGTCTTGAGCGTATCGACCGCAAAATCGCCCTCGTCACCGCGCAGGGAGGTGACGATATCGCCAAGGGTTTCACCGCCGAAATGCGCGTCGATATTTGTCAAACGGTCCCTCATCGCCCCGTGCGGGGGCGTCTCGGACCGGGCGGAAATCGCGGCGATATCGCCGGTCTCGACCAGCGCTGCGATCAGCGCGGGCCAATCCTCTTGCGCGACGTAACTATCTGCAAAACCCGCATAAATCGCATCACCCGGCCCCATTCGTGATCCGGTACAGCCGAGATATTCGCCCAACCGCCCCGGCGCACGCGCCAGCAAAAGCGAACCGCCGACATCCGGTACAAGGCCAATCCCGCATTCGGGCATGGCGATCTGTGTGCTTTCGCAGACGATGCGATGCGAGCCATGACAGGAAATGCCCACACCGCCGCCCATCACGAACCCCTGCATCAGCGCCACATAGGGCTTGGGGTATTCGGCGATCTTGGCGTTCAGGCGGTATTCATCGGCCCAGAATGCCTGACCATAGGTGAAATCACCTGCGTGGCCGGTGTCATAAAGTTTCTGAATATCGCCGCCCGCACAAAACGCCTTGTCGCCCACCGCGTCGATGATCACCAGATCAACCGCAGCGTCGTCGCGCCATTGATCAAGCGCGGCCTCGATGGCAAGAGCCATGTCATAGGTCAGCGCGTTGAGCGCCTTGGGCCGATCAAGCGTGATGCGCCCGGCGCGGCCCTCTTTGCGGATGTGAACCTCGGCCTGGTCTGCCATGGCTTAATGATCCGCCAGCATTTGACGCGCCACGATCAGGCGCATGATTTCATTGGTGCCCTCAAGGATTTCGTGCACGCGCAGGTCACGCACCAGCTTTTCGATCCCGTAATCGGCAAGATAGCCATAGCCGCCATGCAGTTGCAGGCATTGGTTGACGATACGCGATCCGGCCTCGGTCACGAACTTTTTCGCCATGGCGCAATACTTGGTTGCATCGGGCGCATCGGTGTCCAATTTCCACGCCGCCTGACGCAAAAACACCCGCGCGGCCTGAAGCTCGATTTCCATATCGGCAAGGCGGAATTGCAGCGCCTGAAACTGGTCGATCGACTTGCCGAAGGCCTTGCGCTCGGACATATATTGCAGCGTCAGGTTCAGCGCCTGTTGCGCGGCGCCAAGCGAACAGGCGGAAATATTTAGCCGCCCGCCGTCAAGGCCATTCATCGCATATGTGAAACCTTTGCCCTCTTCACCGACCAGATCAGCACCGGAAATATTGCAATTGTCAAACTGTACTTGGCGCGTCGGTTGGCTGCGCCAGCCCATTTTATCCTCTAGCCCGCCATAGGAGAGGCCTGGTTTGCCGTCTTCGACATAGACGGTCGAGACGCCCTTGGGGCCCGCGTCACCGGTGCGCACCATGACGACATAGGCGTCGGAATATCCGCCCCCCGAGATGAATGCCTTGGTGCCGTTCAGGGTATAGCCCTCATTGGTGCGCTCGGCGCGTGTCTTGAGCGCCGCCGCGTCCGAGCCAGAGCCGGGTTCGGTCAGGCAATAGGACAGCACGGTTTCCATGCTCATCGCCTTTGGCAAGACCCGCGCCTTCATCTCGTCGCTGGCGAATTTGTCGATCATCTTGGCGCACATGTTGTGGATCGACAAAAACGCCGCCACCGAAGGGCAGGCCATCGACAAGGCCTCGAACACCAGCGTCGCATCAAGCCGGGTAAGCCCTGAACCGCCGGCCTCTTCGCTCACATAAAGGCCGCCAAAGCCAAGCGCCGCGATTTCCGGCCAAAGCTCTTTCGGGATATCGCCGTCACGTTCCCAATCACGGGCATGCGGCGCGATCCGATCCTGCCCAAAGGCATGGGCCATATCAAAAATGGCGCTTTGTTCTTCGCTCAGGGCAAAATCCATGGGGCTCTCCGTTTCAAGTAAATTGAACGCCTGTTTAATTAGCAATTCTTGCAAGAGTTTTGCAAGAGGCGGGCGCGGGGCACATCAAAGGTCAGCATGATATTCCTCAATCAGGTGGCGCACGACCGATTGCAGGGCAGCATCGTTGTCGTGCCCGGCGTCGCGGGCCTTGGCATAGGTCTGTCGCTGGCGCTCTGCACTTGTACCATGACGCAGGATATCACGCGCGGTTTCGATCTCGGCGGTGGATTGAAAGAAGGCGGCATCCTCTTGGATAAGCTCGATAACTTCTTCCAGAAGATCGCCAAAGGGTGTGATCTGGCCAAGGCCGAAATCAATCAGCCCCTCACGGGTGCCATAGCGTTGTGCGCGCCAGCGATTTTCCGCGACGAGGAAGCTGTCGTAAATCCGCCAGCGCTGATTTTTCACCGACAACCGCCAGAGCATCCGGGTCAGCGCCTGGGTCAGGGCGGCGAGGGTCAGGGTATGCTCAAGGCGCGGCTGCACATCGCAGATCCGCGATTCAATTGTGGGAAAGCGCGACGAGGGGCGCAGATCCCACCAGATCTTGCTGGCATCCTCGATCACGCCCAGATCGACCAACGCCTGAACCGAGCGCTCGAACCCACCGAAACTGTCCATGCGCGGCGGCAGGCCGGTGCGCGGCAGGTTGTCAAACACCGTCAGCCGATAACAGCTTAGCCCGGTATCCTGCCCCTGCCAGAACGGCGAAGAACAGCTAAGCGCAAGAATATGCGGCAGGAAATAGCTTAGCTGATTCATCAGGTCGATACGCCGGTCGGGGACATCAACGCCGACATGCACGTGCATCCCGCAAATCAGCATGCGCCGCACCACCCCGGCAAGATCATCCTGAAGGTGGTTATAGCGGTCCTTGTCGGTATGGGTCTGATTGCGCCAATCCGAAAACGGGTGGCATGAGGCGGCAATCGGGGCAAGGTTATGGGTGGCGGCGTGCTTGGCGACCGCGCTGCGCAGGCGTTTGAGATCCTCGCGGGCCTCGGCCACATTGCGACAGACGCGGGTGCCAATCTCGATCTGACAGGTCAGAAATTCCGGGCTGACCTGATCTTGCAGGTCGTTTTGACAGGCCTGCATCAGCGCCTCGGGCGCATCGGCCAAGGCCAGGCTGTCGCGGTCGACAAGCAGGTATTCTTCTTCGATGCCGATGGTGAATGGCGGGCTGTTGTCTGCCATGATACCCCCTTTGCGGCCCTGATGTGCCTTCCAGTTCAGCACGGTTTTGCACCCTTGGGCAAGGGATGACGGGCCCGGCGCAATGGCCGGGCCCGCCGGAATGGTTTAATCCATCGCTTTGAAGTTGAACTCGCCACCCTCTTTGATGCCCGAGGGCCAGCGCGAGGTGACGGTCTTGGTGCGGGTGTAGAACTTGAACGAATCCGGCCCGTGCTGGTTCAGATCGCCAAAGCCCGATTTTTTCCAGCCGCCAAAGGTGTGATAGGCCAGCGGCACCGGGATCGGCACGTTGATGCCGACCATGCCGATGTTGATGCGCGCGGCGAAATCGCGCGCGGCGTCGCCATCGCGGGTATAGATCGCGGTGCCGTTGCCATATTCATGATCCATCGCCAGCTTGAGCGCCTCCTCGTAGTTGCCCGCGCGCACGGTGGTCAGGACCGGGCCAAAGATTTCCTGTTTGTAGATGTCCATCTCTGGTGTGACATGGTCAAACAGGTGCGGCCCGACAAAGAACCCGTCCTCATAGCCTTGCAGGTTGAAATCGCGGCCATCGACCACAAGTTTCGCGCCCTGATCAATGCCCGACTGGACAAGGCCAAGAATGCGTTGCTTGGCCTCGGCGGTCACGACGGGGCCGTAATCGACATCGTCGCCAGCGGTCCAGGGACCAACCTTGAGCTTTTCAATCCGCGGCACAAGCTTTTCGATAAGGCGGTCGGCGGTCTCATCGCCAACCGGAACGGCCACGGAAATCGCCATGCAGCGTTCACCGGCCGCGCCGTAACCGGCGCCGATCAAGGCATCCGCCGCCTGATCCATATCGGCATCGGGCATGATGATCATGTGGTTCTTGGCACCGCCGAAACATTGCACACGCTTGCCCTGCGAACAGCCGGTGCCATAGATATATTGCGCGATCGGGGTCGAGCCGACAAAGCCGACCGATTGGATCACGTCGTGATAAAGGATCGCGTCAACCGCTTCCTTGTCGCCATTGACGACCTGCAACAGACCCTTGGGAAGACCGGCTTCTTCAAACAGTTCGGCCAGCATCAGCGGTACGGACGGATCGCGCTCTGACGGCTTGAGGATAAAGGCGTTGCCACAGGCAAGGGCAGGGCCGAACATCCACATTGGGATCATCGCGGGAAAGTTGAACGGCGTGATGCCGGCGGTGACGCCAAGCGGCTGTTTCATCGAATACATGTCGATGCCGGGGCCGGCGCTATCGGTAAATTCGCCCTTCAAGAGCTGAGGCGCGCCGATGCAATATTCGATCACTTCAAGGCCGCGCTGAATGTCGCCCTTGGCATCGGGGAAGGTCTTGCCATGCTCGGCCGAAAGCGCCTCGGCAAGCTTGTCCATGTCGCGGTTCAGAAGGTCGACGAACTTCATCATCACCCGCGCGCGGCGCTGTGGGTTGGTTGCGGCCCAGGCCGGTTGTGCGGCCATTGCGGCCTTGACGGCGATATCCATTTCCGCGGCGGTGGCAAGCGGGCATTTGGCCTGCACTTCGCCGGTGGCGGGGTTGAAGACATCGGAAAAGCGGCCCGATGTTCCTTTGACGTGCTCGCCGTTGATGTAATGCGTAAGCTCTTTCATGGGAATCCTCCTTTTGATTGAGGCCAAGGTAGCCTTGCAATTTTAATTGGAAAAGAGGCAATATCCCAAAATCTGCCTGCAATTTTGCAAAGGAGGGGCGCCGTGCAACCGCATTGGGACGATATCAAGATTTTTCTCGCCGTCGCGCGCGCCGAAAGCCTGTCGGGCGCGGGGCGCATGCTCAAGGTCGATCCGGCGACGGTGGGGCGGCGGATTGCCCGGCTTGAGGATGCGCTTGGCGCACCGCTTTTTGCCAAATCGCCCAACGGCTATGCGCTGAGCGATGCAGGGCAACGTCTTATGGCCCATGCGATGCGCGCCGAAACCGCGATGGAGGATGCGGCCGAAGAACTGGCGGGGCAGGCGGGCGGCATGACCGGCCAGATCCGGGTCGGTGCGCCCGATGGCTGTGCGAATTTCCTGTTGCCACAGGTCTGCGCCGCGATTGCGTCACAAAACCTCGACCTTGAAATTCAGATCGTGGCCCTGCCGCGTGTCTTCAACCTGACGCGGCGCGAGGCCGATATGGTGATCGCCGTCAGCCCGCCCACCGCAGGGCGCCTCAGCGTGCAGAAAATCACCGATTACCGGCTGCATCTTGCGGCTTCGGTCAAATATCTGAACCGGCACCCACCGATCGAAACCCTTCAGGATCTGGAGGGGCATCGCATGATCGGTTATATTCAGGACATGATTTTCGACAAGGAGCTGGATTACCTGAGCCAGGCCGGGGTTGAGCGGGTGAACCTTGCCTCGAATTCCGTCGCGGTTCAGCTCAACTGGGTGCGCCAGGGCGGTGGAATTGGGGTTTTACACGATTTTTCCCTGCCTTCGACGCGGGGCGTGCAAAAGATTCTGGCCGATAAACTTAGCCTGACGCGGAGCTTTTATCTGGTGCGCCATGCCGATGATCGCCGCCTTGAACGCCAAAACCGATTTGCCAGCGCATTGGTCGCGGGCATCCGCCAAGAGGTGGCGCAACTTGAAGCGCGGACTTGACAGAAAATTATTGATCGCTAACCATTTGAATAAGGTAATTTTCTTTCGGAGGGTCGAGACATGCTGGTTCAGCAAATCCTGAAATCCAAGGGCGATGAGGGCGTGATCACCATCACCCCGGAGACCCTTGTATCGGAGGCCGCACAGATCCTGGCCGAACGTCGGATCGGCGGGCTTGTGGTGTCGCGCGATGGTGAAAAGGTCGAAGGCATCCTGTCGGAGCGCGATATCGTGCGCTCTCTGGCGGTGCGTGGTGTGGTGTGCATGACCGAAAGCGTCAGCGACATGATGACCCGCAACCCGGTGTGCTGTGCCCGTCAGGATACCTCCGATGTGGTGCTGACCCGGATGACCGATGGCCGCTTTCGCCACATGCCGGTGGTCGAGGATGGCAAGCTTGTCGGGATCGTCACCATCGGCGATGTGGTCAAGGCGCGGCTGGAAGAGCTATCGATGGAAAAAACCGCGCTCGAAGGCATGATCATGGGGCATTAGGGCGCGATGCGACCGGTGACCCACCACGGCGGTTTCGTTAAAACGGATAACTGACGTCGAAACGCGCGCCAGGCCCTTGCATTCAGCGCCGCAATATTGTTGCGTGACGCGACAGAAACAACGGAGTGGCCCATGCGCATTGCGCTCTATCCCGGCACGTTTGACCCGATCACCCTGGGCCATGCCGATATCATCCGACGCGCGTCGGTTCTTGTGGATCGCCTTGTCATCGGCGTTGCGATCAATCGCGACAAGGGCCCGCTTTTCAAGCTCGAAGAGCGGGTTGCGATGATCGAGGCCGAATGTTCCAAGCTCTCCGAGCAGACTGGCACAGAGATCATCGTGCACCCCTTCGAGAACCTGCTGATTGATTGCGCCCATGATGTCGGGGCACAGCTTATCGTGCGTGGCCTGCGGGCGGTTGCAGATTTTGAATATGAATTTCAAATGGTTGGCATGAATCGTGCGCTTGATAATTCGGTTGAGACGGTGTTCTTGATGGCCGATGCCGGGCATCAGGCGATTGCCTCGAAGCTGGTCAAGGAAATCGCGCGGCTTGGTGGCGACGTGTCAAAGTTTGTCACACCTGCCGTGCACAAGGCGCTGCGTGCCAAATACGACTAGCGCCAGAACGCCACGTACTCGATCAGCAAGACAAGCTTGCGCCCCAGAAATACAACGCCTTCACCATCATGGATCACCTGATCGGCGATCAGGCCGGCGGCGATCATCGCGCCAAGGATCAGGGCAATCTTGTTGGTCATGATCTGGCGATCTCCGTTGCTTCGGGCCGTGGTGCGCCTTGATGCCAGAGCCGGGCGCGCCTGTCACGCGCGTTCTTGCAGCGGGATCAATGTGGCGGTGCTGTCGGGAAGCCGGAGCAACAGGCTCAGAAGCGCGCCGCCGATTGGGCATGAAAAAACCCCAATGCCGCTCAGGGCACCGGGGTTTTGAAGGCAATCTATGGATGTGGGCGGATTACCGCAGACGGCCCATGGCCACCGCAACATCGGCCATGCGGCACGAAAATCCCCATTCATTGTCATACCAGGCCAGAACCCGCACAAGGCGGCTGCCGATAACCTTGGTCTGATCGGGCGCAAAGATCGAGCTTTCTTCGGTGTGGTTGAAATCAATGCTGACCTTTTGTTCAGGGTCATAGCCCAGCACACCCTGCATCGCACCGGCGGCGGCCTCGGCCATGGTGGCGTTGACATCGGCCACCGTGACATCGCGCTTGGCCACAAATGTCAGGTCAACAGCCGACACATTCGGCGTCGGCACGCGGATCGCAGAGCCGTCAAGCTTGCCCGCCAGTTCCGGCAGAACCTCACCCAGGGCCTTGGCGGCCCCGGTCGAGGTCGGGATCATCGACATCGCAGCGGCGCGCGCGCGGTAAAGATCCTTGTGGCGCCGGTCCAGCGTCGGTTGATCGCCGGTATAGGCGTGGATCGTGGTCATGATGCCGCTCTCGATACCAATGCTGTCGTTCAGAACCTTGGCCAGCGGGGCCAGACAGTTGGTTGTGCACGACCCGTTCGAGATCATCCGCTCGGAGGCCTGAATCTGGTCGTGGTTCACGCCGTAAACCACCGTGCGGTCAACATTTTTGCCCGGTGCCGAGAGCAAGACCTTGCCTGCGCCACGCTCAAGGTGTTTGTTGGCCTTGAGGCCGTCGTTGAAGTTGCCGGTGCATTCCAGCACCACATCGACGCCATCCCAATCCAGTTCGTTCATGTCATAGGTCGAAAACATCTCGATCGGGCCGCGGCCCAGATCCATGGTGCTGCCGTCGATGGTGATCGGATGCGCAAAGCGGCCATGCACCGAGTCGTACCGCATCAGGTGGGCTGCGGTTTCAAGCGGGCCGGTGGCATTGACCTTGACGACCTTGATATCGTCACGCAGGCTTTCGGAGATATGGGCAAGGGTGGCGCGGCCAATGCGGCCAAAGCCGTTGATGCCTACGGTAACGGTCATGAGCGACTCCTATGGATGAGGTTGGGGGCGATATAGACCCAAGGGCCATTGGCGGAAAGGTCGAAAAAGGGGATTTCATTTGAAATTCAGGTTGTTAGCGATAACCGTTACCGCAAAACCAAGCTGTGACCCCATGATTGCGCTAACCGTTGCGCCGCGCATGCGCCCGGTATGGCCAGGGTTGGCGGTGCCAAAGGCAATCCTGGCCCCGCGTTGGCGCGCGCGGTTGATCCACCTCAAGGCCAAAGCCACCCGTGCATGGTCCTATGATCGCCTGAACAGGGCGCGCATAACATGATGAAGAAACTGCTTTTGCCGGTCATTCTGGGGCTGCTTGTCTTTGGCTTCTGGATCAGCTCGGATTTTCAGGAAATTGCCGCCGGCGTGGCCATTTTCCTGTTTGGCATGCTGATGCTTGAGGATGGGTTCAAGCTGTTCAGCGGCGGCTATCTTGAGCGCGCTCTTGAGGCGGCAACCCGATCCGTCAGCCGCGCGCTTGGGTTTGGGGCGATCGCCACCACGATCATGCAATCAAGTTCGCTTGTGTCGGTGATCACCATTTCGTTTCTGTCGGCGGGGCTTATTCCGCTTCTGGCCGGGGTGGGGATCATCTTTGGCGCCAATATCGGCACCACCACCGGGGCGTGGCTGGTGGCGGGGTTTGGCCTCAAGGTCAATATTTCGGCCTACGCCTTGCCGATGCTGGCGATCAGTATCGTGCTGGTGTTTCAGCACTCGAAATACCTGCGCGGCGTGGGCTATGTGCTTGCCGGGCTTGGGTTTTTGTTTCTCGGCATTCACCACATGAAAGAGGGTTTCGAGGCATTCAAGGATCAGTTTGACCTGACCCGCCTGGCGATGACCGGGGTTTTGGGACTTGTGGTTTACACGCTCACCGGGGCGGCGGCGACGGTGGTGATGCAATCGAGCCATGCCACGATGGTGCTGATCATCACGGCGCTTGCGGCCGGGCAAATCAGCTATGAAAACGCACTGGCGCTGGCGATCGGGGCCAATATCGGCACCACGGTCACCGCGATCATCGGCGCGCTTACCTCGAATTGTCAGGGCAAACGCCTTGCCCTGGCGCATCTGATATTCAACGTCTTGACGGCGGCGGTGGCGCTTGTCTTTATCGCTCAGATCCGCCTGGCGGTGGATGTCATCAGTAATTCCGTCGGCATTCCGGCCACTGATTTCGCCCTGAAGCTGGCGGTGTTTCATACTATTTTCAACGCCTTGGGTGTCGTTCTTATGCTGCCCTTCATTCACCGGCTGGTGGCATTTCTGGAGCATGTGATCGTTCAGCCCGCCGAAGACCTGAGCCGCCCCAAGTACCTCTCGGAGGCGGTGGACGAGTTTCCCCAGACCATTCAGATCGCCATGCGCCGCGAGGTGCATCACCTTTATGAAAACGCGGTCGAGCTTATCGTGCACGGCCTGAACCTGCACCGCAGCGATCTGTTTGAAACAAGCGATATAGCCGCCACCGTCAGGGCAAGCCGCGCGCCGGTCGATTTCGATATCGACGCGCTGTATGAACAACGCGTCAAAACGCTCTATTCCGCGATCATCGAATTCGCGACCCGCGTTGGCAGCAAGGATATTCCGGCAAAACCGATGGATGATGTGTATCTCATGCGTGATGTCGCCGGGCAAATCGTGCATGCGGTCAAATCAATCAAACACATGCGCCGCAACGCCACGCATTTCACCCAAAAACCGCAGGGCAGGATCACCGATCTCTACAACGGGTTGCGCACCGAGATTGCCCGCATCCTTGTCGAAATCCGCAAGCTTGAAGAGGCCGCCCCCGAGGACCGCTCCAGCCTCTGGCTTGATCAGGAACGCATTCAGGTCGAAACCGATGCCCGCAACACCAATCAGACCGTTGACCGGCTGATCCGCGAGCGCCATCTGAGCGCCAGCATGGCGACCTCATTTCTCAACGATTCAAGCTATGCCTATAGTGCGATGCGTGATCTTCTTGATGCCGCCCGCGCCTATTACATCGACACCGAAGACGCGATGGCCGAGGTCGAGCGTATTCTGACACTGGACGAGGACGAGGTGCAGGACATGGCAGCGGAAGGCCCCATGCCCCCGCCAGGCCCGCGCGCATGAGGCAAGGATCACGCAATGAAACTTAAGAACAGCATCGAGAAACTGGATGCGTATTTTGAGCGCCTTGAAAGTGGCAAGGCGCAAAAGATCGACCCTGATCATGTGACGCGGGTGATCCAGAAACTCACCAAAAAGCGCGAAGAGGTGATGGCCGACATCGCAGAGGCAAGCAAGCCCTCGAAGAAAGAGCGTCTTGTGCAAAAATGCGCCACCCTCGACGCCCAGATCGAGCGCGCCAGATGGCTGTTGGATCAGATCGGATAGCGGCGCGATCATGAAAAAAGCCCCCGGACGCAATGACATCCGGGGGACTTTGGTCTTTCAATCGGGCAAACGCTCAGAGCAGGGATTTGACCTTTGCGGCCACGTCCTCGGCGGTAATGCCGAATTCCTTGAACAGCGTCGGGGCAGGGGCCGAGGCGCCGAAATCATGCATGCCGATAAAGCCGCCCTTTTCGCGACGGCCACGCTCGCCGTAAAGCCAGCGATCCCAGCCAAAGCGAACGGCCGCCTCGACCGCGACCCGCACCGGGCCACCGGGCAGAACGCGCTTGCGATAGGCCTCGTCCTGATCCTCGAACAGCTCCCAGCAGGGCATCGACACAACCCGCGTGCCAATCCCGTCGGCCTGAAGCAGATCGCGGGCCGCCATGGCGATTTCCACCTCAGAGCCGGTTGCCAGCAGGATCGCCTGGCGCTTGCCGATCGCATCGGCCAGAACATAGGCGCCCTGCGCGGTCAGGTTCTTGGTCTTGTGCTCGCGGCGCAGCGTCGGCAGGCCCTGACGGGTCAGCGACATCACGGAGGGCGTCTGTTTCGAGGTCAACGCAAGTTCCCAGGCTTCGGCGGTCTCGACCGTGTCACAGGGGCGGAATACCCAGGTGTTGGGCGTCGCGCGGCTGATCGCCAGATGCTCGACCGGCTGGTGGGTGGGGCCATCTTCGCCAAGGCCGATGCTGTCATGGGTCATGACAAACACGGTCGGGATCTTCATCAGCGCGGCAAGGCGCATCGCCGGGCGGGCGTAATCGGTAAAACACATGAAGGTGCCGCCATAGGGGCGGATGCCGCCATGCAGAACCATGCCGTTCATCGCCGCCGCCATGCCATGCTCGCGGATACCCCAGTGGATATAGCGGCCCTTGCGGTTGTCCACGTCAAACACTGTCATATCGCCCGAGCGGGTGTTGTTCGATCCCGACAGATCGGCCGAGCCGCCAACCGTTTCCTGCATCACCGGGTTGACCACCTCAAGCACCATTTCCGAGGATTGGCGGGTGGCTACCTTGGGGCCTTCTTCGCTGATCTGTTTCTTGATCGCCTTGATCCGCGCCGAGAGTTTGGCAGGCGCTTCACGCTCAAAGATACGGGTGAATTCGGCCTGACGCGGGGCTGATACCGCTGCCAGACGTTCGGCCCAGGCGGCCTGTTCCGATGCGCCGCGTTTGCCGATTGCTTCCCATGCCGATTTCACATCTGCGGGCACCTCGAACGGGCCATAGGGCCAGCCATAGGCCTCTTTTGCCGCGATAAGCTGTTCGTGATTGGTCAGAGCACCATGGCCCTTTGATGTGTCCTGTGCCGCGTGACCAAGGGCGATATGGGTCTTGCAGGCGATCATCGTCGGGCGTTTGCTCTTCTTCGCCTCGGTGAGGGCGCCGTCAATCGCCACCGGGTCGTGGCCGTCGATTTCAAGCACCTGCCAGCCGCTGGCGCGGAAGCGTTTCACCTGATCGGTGCGATCGGCAAGATCAACCTTGCCGTCGATGGTGATGTTGTTGTTGTCCCAAAGCACGATCAACCGGCCAAGCGCATGGCGCCCGGCAAGGCCGATGGCCTCCTGGCTGATGCCTTCCATAAGACAGCCGTCGCCAGCGATCACATAGGTATAGTGATCGACAAGCTTGCGCCCAAACCGCGCGCGCAGCATTTCCTCGGCCATGGCAAAGCCGACCGAGTTGGCAATCCCCTGACCGAGCGGGCCGGTGGTGGTCTCGATCCCCTTGGCGTAGCCGTATTCCGGGTGACCTGCGGTAATCGCGCCCCATTGGCGAAAGTCCTTGATCTGCTCAAGGGTCATGTCCGCGTAGCCGGTGAGATGCAGCAGCGAATAGAGCAACATCGAGCCATGCCCCGCCGACAGGATAAAGCGGTCGCGATCGGGCCAGTCGGGATTGGCGGCATCAAACTTGAGGTGGTTCTCAAAAAGCACCGTCGCCACATCGGCCATGCCCATGGGCATGCCGGAATGGCCGGAATTGGCGGCAGCCACGGCATCCAGCGTCAGGGCGCGAATGGCAGTGGCTTTTTTCCAGTGGTCGGGATTGGCAGAGCGCAGGGTGGCGATATCCACGGGATGGCATCCTTTGAAGTGGCAACAGATGTGGGCTGCATAACAGCCCGGCCCCAAAGATCAAGCATCGCCCGGCACAATGCCCAGTGTTTGCCCGGCGATTGGCGGTAAAGGGGGCGCATTTCGTGTTGCGGTTCGTTAGACTTGCATAAAACCCGCCCGATGTGCGATTCGATGGGGCATGGGCAAGGATATGGGCAAAGACAAGTGAGGGGTTAAGGCGATGAGCCAGATAAATGAGCTTGAGGCGCGGATCACCGCAGCGCTCGACCGCATAGCGCAGGGGCTTGAGGCCCGGGAGGACAACGGAGCAGAGACCGCAGACGACGAGCTTGCGACCCTCAAGCAACAGCTTGAGGACGAAAAGCTGGCCAATGCGCAGCTCGAAGAGCGGGTCAGAACGCTGCACGACAAGCTAGCGGCGCAAGAGGCCGCAAATGAGCAGGGCCGTGGCGAACAGGCACAGGCGATGCGCAAGCTCGACAGTGACCTGCAATCGCTGCGCAAGGCCAATCAGCAGCTGCGCGACAACAACCAAGCGCTGCGCGAGGCCAATCAATCCGGCGTCGCCGAGCCGCATCTGATCAACAAATCCATGCTCGCCGAGCTTGAGGGCCTGCGCGCCACCCGCGCCGCCGACCGCGATGAGGTCGAGGCGGTGCTTGCAGAGCTTGGCCAGGTGATTGGCGCGGCTGCGGACCCCGAAACCCCGAACAGCAAGACGGAGGAAGCCTGATGCCCGAAGTGCAGATCGAAATCGGAGGCCGCACATTCGAAGTGGCCTGTCAGGCGGGCGAAGAGCATTACCTGCAATCCGCCGCCAAGATGCTGGATGAAGAAGCCTCGGTTCTGGCGGCGCAGATCGGGCGTATCCCCGAGCCACGGATGTTGTTGATGGCGGGCCTGATGCTGGCCGACAAGACCGCCGGGCTTCAGGACAAGCTACGCGAGACGCAGGACAAGCTTGCCGAGAAAGACGCCGAGCTTGGCCAATTGCGCGACGCGCCGACACCAGAGGCACAGCGCATCGAGGTGCCGGTGGTGCCGCAAGAGGTGACCGATACCCTGGCCGAGATTGCCGCGCGCGCCGAGGCTCTGGCGGAAACCGTGGACGGAAGCCGCGCAGGTTAGGGGGCGGGCTCGTCGCGCTCTTGCGTGCGCGCCTCGCGAGACTGGCCGTCAGGCCGGACGAGCGCCCTGTCAGGAGTGGGAACACGGGTATGAAGCTGGTTTTGGGCGGGGTCATTTTGTTGATTGTCGCAGGCATGGGCTATATTCGGCTTGCGCCAGGTGACGTCGAGCGTTGGCACGTCATGCCTGACGAGGTCACGGAACAGACCCTGCCGGGCGGGGCCATACGCGTGATCCCGTCAGCCGATGGCGCTTTTGAGCGGCTTGACGCCATCATCCGCACCACGCCGCGCACGCATGTTCTTGCGGGCACGCCTGATAGCGGCATGATCACCTATGTGACACGTTCGGCGGTTTTCGGTTTTCCCGATTACACCACCCTGCGCCGGGCCGGGGATCAGCTTGAGATTTACGGACGCCTGCGCTTCGGAAAATCAGATCTGGGCGTCAACGCCACCCGTATCGACGGCTGGCTGATGCGATTGCGGCAAGGCGGATGACAAGCAACCATCGCTGATCTTGCGCCACATCGGCACGTTTAATGACATCTGGCATTGCGCCATGAACATCTTGCCATCAACATTCAGACAGGTCATTTCGCCCATTTCCAGCCGCGCACCGTTGCGATCCGTGCAATAGCATTCCACGGTTTTGCCGCCGATCGTGGCATCGGCAAAGGCGGGCGAAGCCGCCAGAAGAAGGGGCAGTATAAGTCGCATGATTCCAATCATAGCACAGGCTTGCCCCTTGACCAAAGCCAAAGGATAGGACAGAGCCTCGCATCATGGTGCCCTTGGACAGATTAGAACAGATCACGCAGCGTTTCGAGTATATCGAGGCGCAGATGGCGCAGGGCGGCGGCGATATCGCGCGCCTTGGCCGCGAATATGCAGAACTGCGCCCCGTGGTTGAGGAAATCCGCGCCTATCGCCAGGTGCTCGAGGATATCGACAGCGCCAAGGCGATGCTCGACGATCCAGAGATGCGCGATCTGGCCCGCGAAGAGCTTGAGGCGCTGGAGGCGCGCCAGCCCGAATTCGAGGCGGCGCTGCAACTGGCGCTTTTGCCGAAAGACGCCGCAGACGCGCGCCCGGCGATCCTTGAAATCCGCCCCGGCACGGGGGGCGATGAGGCGGCGCTTTTTGCCGCTGACCTGATGCGGATGTATCAGCGCTATGCCGAGGCGCGGGGCTGGAAATTCGACATTCTGGAAGAACAGCAAAACGAGATTGGCGGCATCCGCGAGTTGGTGGTGCATATCAAGGGCGAGAATGTCTTTGCCCGGCTCAAGTTCGAATCCGGCGTGCATCGCGTGCAGCGCGTGCCCGAAACCGAAAGCGGCGGGCGCATTCATACCTCTGCGGCCACGGTGGCGGTTCTGCCCGAGGCCGAGGATGTCGATGTCAGGATCGATGCGGGCGACCTTCGGATCGACACGATGCGAAGCTCTGGCGCCGGCGGTCAGCACGTCAACACCACCGATTCCGCCGTGCGGATCACCCACCTGCCGACCGGCCTTGTGGTGACCAGCTCCGAGAAGTCCCAGCACCGCAACCGCGAGATCGCGATGCAGGTTTTGAAATCGCGGCTGTTTGACATGGAGCGTCAGCGCGTCGATAGCGAACGCTCGGCCAGCCGTGCGTCGCAGGTCGGCTCGGGCGATCGCTCCGAACGTATCCGCACCTATAATTTTCCGCAGGGGCGGATGACCGATCATCGCATCAACCTCACGCTCTACAAGCTTGATCAGGTCATGAACGGCGATCTCGACGAGGTGATTGATGCCCTGACCGCCGATGCGCAGGCCAGCATGCTGGCCGAGATGGGCGCGTGACAGCCCCGCAGGACGCGGCATCGCCGGGGCAGGCCCTAGCATGGGCGCTTGCGCTTGGGCGTGACCGGCTTGGCGATGTCGATGATCCGATGCGCGATGCGCGCCTTTTATTGGCCCATGCCGCCGGGCTTGAGCGGGGCCAGTTGACCCGCCTTGAAGTCGCGGATTTCACGCCGGAGATGATCACCGCCTATCTGGCGCTGATTGATCAGCGCGCGGCGGGACGGCCGGTATCGAAAATCCTCGGCTATCGCGACTTCTGGAAGTACCGCTTTGCCGTGAGCGAGGAGGTGCTTGACCCGCGCCCCGATACCGAAACTCTGGTCGAGGTCGCTTTGGCGCAGCCGTTCGGGCGGGTTCTTGATCTCGGCACAGGCTCGGGCTGTATCCTGCTCAGCCTTCTGGCCGAGCGGGCGCAGGCGAGCGGTCTGGGCACCGACCTGTCCGAGGCCGCACTGAACGTGGCGCGACAGAATGCCGGGGCCCTTGGCGTGCAGGCGCGGGCGGAGTTCGTGATTTCGGACTGGTTTGCGGCCATCACGGGCCCGTTTGACCTTATCGTGTCTAACCCGCCCTATATCGCGCTGCACGAGATGCCCGGCCTCGCGCGGGAGGTACGCGCGCATGACCCGCGCATGGCGTTGACCGATGAGGGCGACGGGCTTGCGGCCTACCGCGCGATCGCCGCGAAAGCCGGGCAATACCTGCGCCCCGGCGGGTGGATCCTGTTGGAAATCGGCCCGACCCAGGGCGCAGAGGTGGCGCGTTTTCTGTCCGACGCAGGATTCGATGAGGTGGAAATATGGCCCGATCTGGACGGGCGTGATCGGGTGGTGGGCGCGATCTGGCCGCTCTGAACCGGCGCAAAGCAGCGATAATCCGCATAAATGGCGAGAAATTTCAGTTTTTGGCTTGTATGAACCGCCGCTGCATGGTTAGTCATGGGGCAGTCGAGACGGAGGATGCCTTTTGGGCGGTCCCGCTTGACACCAAGCCAAAACATGTCCGATCCGGTTTAATTTTCGGCGCAAGGGGCGCCAGTCGGGTCGAGTGAACATTTGAGCATAAGGCTGGACAGCATCAACATGAGATCATCTAAGTCACGTTCGCGCAATAAGCCGAACCGCAATCGCCCCAGCACGGGCAATGTCGTCAACCGGACCTTTGACAGCTCCGGCCCCGAAGGCAAGGTGCGCGGCACACCACAGCAAATCATTGATAAGTACAACCAGCTCGCGCGCGATGCCCAATTGTCGGGTGACCGGGTTGCGACCGAGAACTTTCAGCAGCATGCCGAGCATTACCTGCGGCTTTTGGGCGAGGCCCAGAAAGAGCAGGAGGCGCGCCGCGAAGAACAGGAACGCCAGAATCGTGAGCGTCAGGCCGAGCGGGACCGTGAGCGCCCGCAAGGCGAGCGTGGCCAGAACGCCGGTCAGAACGCCGGTCAGAACACGGGCGAGCGTCAAAGCCATGGCACCGGGGATCGCAATCAGCCCCGGGCGCAACATACCGGCAATGACGCAAGCGCCAGTGATCCCGCCTCTGCCGCGCAGCCCGATGTGATCGAGAGCACCGGTGCCGGCGAGAGCGGTCTTGTCGAAACCCCCGAAAGCCAGACCGCACCGGTCCCGCCCAAGCGCCCGCGCAAGCCGCGCGTGAAAAAGCCGCCCAAGGCCGATGCCCCGAGTGATCAGCCGAGCGAGCCGCCTGAAAATGGCGGGCAGGACGGTGGACGCGACGGATCTGGCCCGGCGAAGGCCGCGGAATAAGCCACAGAGCCAGGACAGGAAAAAGAGGGCGCGGGACCGATCAGGCCTCGCGCCTTTTTGCTGGCGTCGCGAGGCCTGCGGCGCGAGTATTTGGGGAAAGATGAAAGCATGAGGTCTTTTCAGCCGGGCCCCGCTAGCCTAAGACGCCGCGACCCGCATGGATCGCAAAGCCAGAGAGAGACCCGCAATGCCCACAGACAAACCGCAGCCCGCCTTTGTGCTTGTGCGCCCGCAGATGGGCGAAAACATTGGCGCGGCGGCGCGCGCGATGTGGAATTTCGGCCTTGACCGGATGCGGATTGTTGCGCCGCGCGATGGGTGGCCCAATCCGAAGTCGGTGGCCATGGCCAGCGGGGCGGGGCGGTTGCTTGACGAGGCACAGCTTGTCGAGAGCACGGGCAAAGCCGTGGCCGATTGCCATTATGTCTTTGCCACTACCGCGCGCGCGCGCGGGTTGACCAAGCCGGTGGTGAGCCCCGAGCGCGCCATGCAGATCGCCGCCGAGCGGATCGCGGCGGGTGAAAAGGTGGCGGTGCTGTTCGGCCCCGAGCGCGCCGGTCTTGAGAATGATGACATTGCGCGCGCCAATGCGATCATCAACGTGCCGGTCAATCCCGAATTTGCCAGCCTGAACCTTGCGCAATGCGTGCTTTTGACCGGCTATGAATGGCAGCGCGCCGCCAGTGAGATCATCCCCGAGCGGGTCGATATGGCCAAGGCAAACTGGGCCGAGCAGATCGAGATCGAAAAGCTGGGCGATCACTATGAGGCGCGTCTTGACGAGGCCGGGTTTTTCTTTCCCGAGCACAAGGCCGAGAGCATGAAGCTCAACCTGCGCAATATGTGGAGCCGGATGGCGCTTACCGGTGCGGATGTGCAGATGCTGCACGGCGTGCTGCGGCAGATGGTCCGCTGGAAGCAGCGCGACGGTTGAGCGCGCTTGAAGGCGGGCATGTCGCGCACTAGGATTTCGGCCATATAGAATGAGGTTCACGATGAGCGGAAAACGCAGCATTTTCGAAGAGGTCGACAGCGCGGAGAAACCCGCGCCCGAGGCACCGCGTGGCGGCATGATTGATGCCGGTAAACGTGGCGCGCGCCGTGGCATCCGGGCCTGGCTGATGGTGCTGTTCACGCTGGTCGTGCTGATGATCGCCGTCGGCGGTCTCACGCGTCTGACCGACAGCGGGCTAAGCATCACCGAGTGGAAACCCGTGACCGGGGCGTTGCCGCCGATGACCGAGGCGGTCTGGACTGAGGAATTCGAAAAATACAAGACCATTCCGCAATATGAACTGCTCAACAAGGGCATGAGCCTTGCAGAGTTCAAGGCGATCTATTGGTGGGAATGGGGCCATCGCCAGCTCGGTCGCTTTATCGGTCTGGTCTGGGCGATTGGGTTTTTCGGCTTTCTGCTGGCGCGTCAGATTCCGGTTGGCTGGACCGGGCGGTTGCTTGTGCTGGGCGCGCTTGGCGGCGCACAGGGGGCGATTGGCTGGTGGATGGTGGCCTCGGGGCTTGAGGGTGAGATGATCGCAGTGGCCTCTTACCGTCTGGCGACGCATCTTGGGCTGGCCTTTGTCATTCTGGGGGTGATTGCGTGGTATGTCTTCCTTCTGGGGCGCGAAGAGCGCGATTTGATGCAGGCGCGGCGCGGCGGCGAGGGTAAGCTTTTCGCGCTCTCGACCGGCTGGATGCATTTCGCGTTCCTTCAGATCTTTCTTGGTGCGCTTGTCGCGGGCATTGATGCGGGGCGCAGCTTTACCGACTGGCCCCTGATGGCGGGGGGCATTCTGCCGCCCGATATGTGGGGCATCGATCCCAGCTGGCGCAACCTGTTCGAGAACCCCGGTACGGTGCAATTCATTCACCGGCTGAGTGGGTATCTGCTTCTGGCCTTCGCGATCTTCGTCTGGCTCAGGGGGCGGCGCAGCGCCAATGAGGCCACCGCGCGCGCCTTTTCGGTCGCTTTTGGTGCCCTTGTCGCGCAGGTCGTGCTTGGCATTGTGACGGTGCTTTATATCGCGCCTTGGCACCTTGCGATTGCGCATCAGTTTCTGGCGGTCATCCTCTGGGTCCTGATCCTGCGCGCGCGTTTCCTGAGTCAGTACCCGCTGGCGCAATCTATTCGGAGGACCTGAGATGTCTACCTATGACGATCTGATGGCGCATGAGCGCGAAACGCAGGCCCTGTCACAGGTGGCAGGGCGTCTGGGGTGGGATCAGGAGACCATGATGCCACGCGGCGCGGCCCACCAGCGAGCCGAGGAAAGCGGTGCGATGCAGGCGGTGATTCATGCGCGACGCACCGATCCGCGGCGCGGTGAGTGGCTCGCAAAGGCCGAGGCGACGGATGAGGTGGCGCGCGCCAACCTGCGCCATATCCGGCGCGATTACGACCGGCTGTGCCGGGTGCCGGGCGATCTGGCGGTGGCTTTGGCGCGTCTGACAAGCCGGGCGCAAGGGGCTTGGGCCGAGGCGCGCGGGTGCGATGATTTCGCGGCTTTCGCGCCGGTTCTGGCCGAGGTGATCGCGCTCAAGCGTCAGGAGGCTGCGGCCTTGGCCGAGGGCGGTGATCTCTATGACGCCCTGCTTGAAGATTACGAACCGGGCATGACCTCGGCCCTGCTGGACGAGATGTTTGCCGCCATGCGCCCCCGTCTGGTGGCGCTGCGCGCGCAGGCCCTTGCCGCGGCCGAAGCACCCGCCCTTGCAGGGCAATATGACGAGAGCGCGCAAATGCGCCTTGCGCGCGACCTTGCGCAGGTCTTTGGCTATGACGGGACACGCGGGCGGCTTGACAAGGCGGTGCATCCGTTCAGCTCTGGGTCGGGCGATGACGTGCGCATCACCACACGCACCAGTACGGTTGACCCGTTCAATTGCATCTATTCCACCATCCACGAGGTTGGCCACGCCTGCTATGAACAGGCGATTGACCCGGCCTATGCCCTGAGCCCGCTGGGGCAGGGGGTGTCGATGGGGGTGCATGAAAGCCAGAGCCGGATTTATGAAAATCAGCTTGGCCGCAGCGCCGCCTTTTGCGGGTGGCTTTTCAAGCGGATGCAATCGGTCTTTGGCGATATCGGGGTGGCGGATGGCGATGCCTTCTACCGGATCGTGAACCGGGTGCATCGCGGCTATATCCGCACGGAATCTGACGAGGTGCAATATAACCTGCACATCATGCTGCGCTATGACCTTGAGCGCGCCCTGATCAGCGGCGATTTGCAGGCGGGTGATCTTGAGGCCGCCTGGAACGACCGCTTTGAGGCCGATTTCGGCTATTCTGTGGATCGTGCGTCAAACGGGTGCTTGCAGGATGTGCATTGGTCGGTGGGCCTGTTTGGCTACTTCCCGACCTATAGTCTTGGCAATGTCTATGCCGGCTGTCTGAACAGGGCAATGCGGACCGCCCTGCCGGGATTGGAGATGGATTTGGCCAAGGGCGACCTGAGCGCGCCAACAGCGTGGTTGCGCGACAAGGTGCAACGCCATGGCGGGTTATATGAGCCGCGCGAGGTGATCACCCGCGCCTGTGGAACAGAGCCGGATGCAGAACCGTTGCTCGCCTATCTGGAACAGAAATTCGCGGCATTGTACCCTGGTTAAGGCGGCGCTATTCGTTAACGCTGGCCTCGTCCACGGGATCGGTCTGTTCAATCTGTTCAATCCAGCGCGACAGAACGGATCTGAGCAGGGCGACATCGCGGGTTTCAATGGCCTCTGACAGTGATTTCAAGGCTTTGGCAAGCTCAATTTCCGACAGGTGCCCCTCTTGCGCGCGCAAAATCTTGGAATGCGGCGTGGTCAGCATATCGCTGCCGATCAAGAGCTCCTCATGCAGCTTTTCTCCGGGGCGCAGGCCGGTGATTGCAATCTCGATATCGCCGTCGGGATTGGCGGCGTCGCGCACGCTCAGCCCGCTGCCTTCGATCATCTTGCGCGCCATGTCGCGCACCGCAATCGGTTCGCCCATATCCAGCACGAAGACATCACCACCGCGCGCAAAGGAGCCGGCCAAAAGAACAAGCCTGGCAGCCTCTGGGATAGTCATGAAATAGCGCGTGACATCCGCATGGGTCAGAGTGACAGGCCCCCCCTTGGCGATCTGTTCAGCGAAGAGCGGAATGACCGAGCCGGACGAGCCCATGACATTGCCAAAGCGCACCATTGAAAAGCGCGTGGTGCTGGCGCGGGTGGCGAGATCCTGAACGATCATTTCGGCAAAGCGTTTCGAGGCGCCCATAACGCTGGTTGGGCGTACGGCCTTGTCGGTCGAAACCAGGATGAACCGCTCAACTCCGGCATCGCGGGCGGCGTTGGCTACGACCCGTGTGCCGATCACATTGTTGCGCATGCCCTCAATGGCGTTTTCCTCGACCAGCGGAACGTGCTTGTAGGCCGCTGCGTGCAGGACGATATCGACCTTCTTGGACTGCATCAGCACATTGACCAACGCCTTGTCGGTCACCGAACCAAGGATCGGCGTGACCTTGATGTCAGGGACCAGGCCATGCAATTCGCGCGCAATTTGAAACAGCGCATGTTCGCCATGATCCAGCAGAATCAAATTGGCCGGACGACAGCCGCTGATCTGGCGGCAAAGCTCTGATCCGATGGACCCGCCGGCGCCGGTGACAAGAATATTGCGCCCGGCGTAGGTATCGCTGACGCCGGGAAGCTGATCTTCCAGACCGTCGCGGCCCAGCAGATCGCCAAGGTCGACCGGACGGCTTTCATAAAGCGTGCTCGCGTTGTTGGAGATCAGATCGGCAAAGGACGGCAGGGCATGCACCTCGCACCCGGTATCCGTCAGTTCACGGATCAGCTGAGTGCGCACATTCCGAGGCGCGCTTGGCATCGCAAGCACGATCCGCTGCACGTCATACCGGTCGACAAGTTTGCGGATCCCCGAAGGTTTGTAAACCTTTAGACCGGCTATGGTCAGCGCCTGGAGGCGCGGTTCGTCGTCGACAAAGGCGACCGGCATCACAGTTTTGTCGGTGGCAAGGGCGTTGGCAAGCTGGTGACCTGTCTGACCCGCGCCATAGATCAGCACGCGCAAGCGCCGGTTTCCGCTTCGATAAATACGCAACAAGGCGACACGCATCACCAGACGCAACAGCACCGACAAGATCAAAAAGATCATCCCGGTGATTAAAAATATGGTCGGATGCGTGGATTGACCGGGCAACAGCAAAGAGTTGATCACGCTGATGCCGACAATCGCGACGGCGATGAAAGCCGAA
>Ga0209345_10001187_pt1 | contig 31744 bp, 31 predicted proteins | sample Cruoilmetagenom7_FD_187294 | JGI IMG/M metagenome (GOLD analysis project Ga0209345, IMG submission 187294) | Oil polluted marine microbial communities from Coal Oil Point, Santa Barbara, California, USA - Sample 7 (SPAdes) (version 2) | ecosystem: Environmental > Aquatic > Marine > Oil seeps ...
CTTCGATAGGCTCCCTGTTCCAGACGCTGAGAAATATCGGGTTCGGGGATAAAAGGCGGACAGCTACGCTGTCCGCTCGCGGCTTATTATGTGGGAAAGAATCCCCAACGCGCCCAGTAATAACTCATTCCTTTAACTTCCCCCTTTCAGAAAGCCCAATCAGGCTTCCAACGATATTTAGCACGCCCGCCGCATGGCGCTTGGTCATTGCCCGCAGGACACCGCCAGGATTGTGAATGGGCGTTTCAGGATGGAAGCGGTTTCTGTCAATAATCAGAATACAAAGCGCGGTGGCCATATCCCCCATTTGCTCTTGGGCGGCAAAGTAGGCGGATCGGTTTATACCCAGTTCTCCAAGCCTATCAATTGATGCTTGGATGAAATCCATTGCCGACGGCACCGCTTTCTGGCCTTGGTGCTGGGTGATATAGAACTGCATTTCCTCAGAAGATAACCAGAACAGGCGCTGTGGGGACAGTTTATTCATAAATTCACTGTTGTGCGACTTTCTTGAGGTATCATCCTTATTTTCTAAGCTTTGCGAGGCGGGAAGCTTGGCACAAGCGCTCGGATCGGAATTGGCCTCCGGTTTACAATCAGACCTTTCAGACATGCCTGCATTACAGTTTACAAAAGGGTCTTCAGTTGTATCTTGTATATATGGCCGGACGCTGACGTCCGCTTGACCGGACATATTTATGAACACTAGTCGCAATTCATCAGCAAGCTCGGAAGCCTCCAAAACCTCGGCATAATGTGCCTCAAGCGCTTCCATGGATCTAAATGCTGCATACCTTCGAGGCCAAGAAAGATAGCTTTTGGCGAGGGTCGCCAGATCGGCATTGTCAGGATGATCGGCTTGGAAATCCAACAGTGCCTTTTTGACGTTGCGTCGCAAAGCGCTGCACTTGCGCTTAAGCCGTGTTGTATGCTGCCGCTCAAACCGAATGTTTTCACGCAACTGGAGAAGCTCGGGCACCAACTCAATAAGGGGAGAGAAGGAAATACCTTGGCTGAATTCTTTCCCATCGGCAATTTTGAGGCGACACCGGCTGCCATTACCGGCGACATTCTTGCGAATAAATCCAAATTGGCGCTCTAAAGCCGCCTCGTCTCGGCGCACGGATCGCGCATCCTTTCCCAACATAAAAGCGATGTTGCATTGCATGGCAAAGCAGGTTGGGTCTCGCCCTGTGTCTATCCAATCAGATGGGCGAGTTTCCCGCATCATGGCGAGGAGAGATTTCAAAAGACTATCGGACATGCCGATATGTTTACTGACGTCGAGCATAAGCCCTTCTAATTCACCACGTTGCATTTTTCCCGGCAAAACCGGAAATGAAGGCTGATCTTCAAGGTCTTGGTAAACGGTATTGATATTATTCTTTAGGGATAACATTGCTTGTTCCTGAGGTAGGCGAAACTTGGCAATTGGCCACAAGGTATTGTTCGCACAAATGCGTTTTTCCTTGATCGCCTATTTGGCGGGTGCTAGAAAGACCTTGCTACAGATTGTTTCTAGAACCCCCCGTGTTGCCTCGCGCTTCGCGGGGTTTCTTTTTTGTGGGGGTGTTTCTGCTTTCACTCATTTGCTGCAAGTTGCAGTAATACAGGCTTTCCGCGTCATATCAAGGCATATGCTGCATATTGCTTGAACCTAAAGCACCCCCCAAAGCTCAACAAACCCCAAGCAGGATTGGCTTTTTTGGGCCTTGGGCGCCTACGTCCAAACATTATGCCGCATAATATTATCATATATTAAATATTGCTATATGCTGCATATTCAGTATTGTGCCGCATACTTGCAGACAAGCAAGCTATCTTTGAAAAGGACAGAAACATGAAAAACTATCTCAAATCAGGTCTAACTTTAGGTCTAACAGTTATCGGCGGCACGGCTATGGCAGCGGGTGCAGGTACGGGCATTGAATCCGGCTTCACCGATGTAGGCACAGACCTGAACACGCTGCTTGGCGGTGCCGGTGGTTTCATCATCGTGATTATCTCAATCGCGATGGCGGTTCTTATGCTTGCGATTGGTCGCGGCTGGGGTTCGGCTGTAACCGCATTCGCTGTAGCCATGTTCCTTGGTTACGGCGTTACTGCGCTTCAAGGCATTTCGGGCGTTTCCGCGACGACCGATCTTCTTATGGCCGAACTGGCTGTTGAAGCACCATCTCTTGAGAACGGGAAACAGTTGCAGATGTAGAACCATCAACGGGGAGGCGCGAGCTTCCCCACACACCCCAGAAAAGAAAACTAACGAGGACGCGGACATGCTCGTAAAGATCGAACAAAGACTACAAGATCCGGCACGGTTTTTCATACTACCAGCCGATGAGGCAGCCCTACTTGGACTGCCTATTATGATGGGCCTGATGGGCCGAACTATCGTTACCGGTGTGATTATTGGCGTAGTGGCATGGGTGCTATGGCGACGCCTCAAAGGCGAGGGTGGCTTAGAACAAGTCGCTGCCGCCGCTTACTGGTTCATACCAAAAAAATTGGGGTTCTTTAAGAGCCTTCCAGATTCAGCCGTAGAGCGATGGGAAGCATAGTGAATTTTCAAACTGTTCAGAAACAACTCAGAACTGCGCGCGTCGGCCGCAATCTCGGGTTCGGGCTGGTAGCCGCATTGGGCCTGATGAATGCGGGTCTAACCTATACAATATTCTCGCAAAGCAATCAGGTGATTTTGATCCCAACGAATGTCAGCGATGGCATGGTTGCGCGCGGTGCGGTTGATAAACGCTATGTGGAAGCCTTGGCGCTCGACGCGGTTTACGGGCTATACAATGCTTCGCCAGCCAACTTGGAATACGGTCGCTCGGTTATTGAGCGTTTGGCTGCTGTGGCTGATCGCAGCACTCTACTGCGCCACTATGATGAAGTTTCAACCGACATACGAGAGCGCGATATTTCAACGGTGTTTTATCCGGGCACGATTGAACACACAAATAACTCGCTAACAGTCGTCATTGAAGGCCAGTTGCAGACCTTCCTCAACACCGTTTTGGTCAACATTGAACCGCGCCGGATGATGCTGAATTTCGTCACTGAGGCCGGTTCCGTTCGCCTTTCCCGCATTAGCCGATTGGAGGTTGAAGAATGAGAACCCTACTAAAAGTAATAGCCATATTTGCCGCTACATTCAGCGCTGTACCTTCTTACGGGGCAGGGCAGAACTTTGCTGTTGTCGCCAATGGTGAGGTCATATTTGACGTATCAACCATTGGCATTACCCGCGTGAGTTTTACCAATGATCGCATTCGTCGTGTGGTGCATGGCGAGACTGATTTTGAAATGACCAATGATGAAGCTACCGGTGATGTATTCATGCGCTTTGTAGGTAGAGAAGCGGAAAGCGAGACAGGATATTTCGTCACCGAGAGCGGCATTACCATTGGCTACACGTTGCTGCCCGTAGACAAAAATGTTCAACCGATCCTTATCCGCATTAACGGATTGGAAGAAGAAGTCAGCTCAAACGATGAAGGTGACTTTGGCGCAGAAGTCGGATTTTCCGACAACGTGGCAACGGCCATGACCGATATTGTGCGCGAAGTCGCGCAGCAAGACGTATTGGGTCGCGATGTACCAAGTGGTCGCGATGGTCGGCGCATCAAAACAGTGACAGGTGAAGGCTGGAAAGCGGACGTGATGATCGCGGTCGCTGGCACAGATGGCCGCTTGGTCAGAGAGCAAGATTTTTATAGGCCCGGTGTTCTCGCTGTCTGGATCGCAAACACTCAGCTTGGGCCGAATGAGCGCACTTGGCTTGTCCTTGTAAGGGGAGAGTAAGCTATGGAAAAGCCAAACAAAAAGATCCTAGACTTAAGAATAGAAGCCATGGCGACCAATATTATTTTGATCGCCTCAATATTGATTATTATTGGTTTTGCATATTCATCTTTATTTGGATCGTCAGCCTCCTACTCTCCTATTCCAGAGCAAGATTCAGCCCCACTTATGGAGGCTGAATAATGGCCAGCGTAAACAGACAGAAACAGCAATTTATTGCCCTTGGTATCGGCGTTGCCGTTATCGGTGGTTTGGCTATTTTGATTTTTGGGGTTCTTGGTCCCAAAAACCCCACTGCAACCCCGTTTGGGGCGGTCAATCAAGGAGTGGACGTCAGTATTGTGGCGGATCGCACATCATCCGCTGCGCCGGAAATGTCATGGATCACGCAAAGCCGTGGTGAGATTGAACGACTCAACCAACATATTGAAAGCTTGCAGGAAAGCATTCTGGCTGAACGCGCAGAGTCCGCTCGGCAAATAGCGCAACTAAGTGAGGGCTATGATCAGGTATTGTTGCAACAGGCACAAAAGCTGGCAGAATTGGAAGCACGAGCTGATGCCGCACATGCTCAAACGGCTCCGCAAAATACCGTAACACCCGCCAGCTTTAACCCAGACTATTCGGCAACTGGAAACGAGTTCATTAATCGCCGAACTGGTGGCAACACACCGAGCGAAGCACCAAGAGGTGCAGCCCAAGTTATCGTTGACGAAAACGGCACGGTCATTGCGTCAAGCTTTGGCCAGACCTTCGCGCTGACACCGGCAGAGCAAGAAGAAGAGACAGAGGAAAGAAACACGCTGCGCAATTATGTGCCAGCGGGATCTTATGCTCCCGCAGTCGTGCTTTCGGGCGCTGACGCGGCAACCAATGTCGCAGATCGGGAAAGCCCTGTTCCAGTGCTGTTTCGGATAACTGGACCAGCGGTTACGGCCGCTAGAGGCGGACGTGATGGCGCGGAAATCAACATTGAAGGCTGCACTGTGCAAGGCTCAGCCATTGGTGATTTAAGCTCGGAACGTGTCCGAGTTCGTCTACTTTCAATCTCATGTCTTAAACGCAATGGCGAAATTATCGAGCAAGCAATTTCTGGCTACATGGTGGGTGCTGGCAAAGCGGGCGTTCGTGGCCAAGTGATTAGCCGTGAAGGCAATCTGGTGACAAATGCTGCCATAGCGGGCGTATTGGGCGGGATTGCCAATGCGGCAAGCGGTGCTGGCGGCGACGCAGACGCGGCTGACAACATTGGTGATCTAGCCAGTAGCGCGGCGGCAGCGGCGGGTATCGGCGGCATTCAAAGCGCGGCAACAACCCTCTCAGATTATTACATCAAACGCGCTGAGCAATATCAGCCAGTGATCAGCCTCAATGGCGGCACCAATGTTGAGTTGGTGTTTATGGAAGGAATTTCTCTAAGATGAAAAACTTACTTATTATCCCCGTATTATTAGGCTTAGGTGGCTGTGGCGTTGGTTCAAACACTGAGCGCGATTTTCTCTGCGAAGCACAATTGGGATCGCCATGTAGCACAATCTCACAAGCGGACGGGCAGGGCAGGGGAACCGCTTCACCCATTACTGAACACCCTGTCGATACGTTAAGCTCTACAATTTCTCAGGAACCGTTATTGGCGGGCAAGCCCGAAGTTGCTTATGCAGGTATGCCAGACGGCGGCTTTGCTTATGAGACAGGCCGCTACCGTGTACCTGAACTCATTGGCCGCGTTTGGATAGCGCCTTATCTGGATGAAGACGCACTTTTGCACGAAAGCCAATATGTGCATTTTGTAATACAAGACGCACATTGGGCGCAGCGCTAATGGGGGCGTTTCAAGACTTTCTCGGCTCTGTGTTTGGCGATGCAGGTTTTAAAGAGACCGATGATCTGATGATGGATCAAGACGCTGTGGCAGATTTGCTGCCCTACCGCGTTTTCGATCCCGAAGATCAGCTTTACTATAATGACAAATCAACGGGTTTTATCGTCGAGATAGATCCGCTTGTGGCAACCGAAGAAGCGGTTGGCAATTTGCATTCAGCCCTCCTTTCGAGCCTGCCGCCATCGGCGGGATTTCAAGTCATTAGCTGGGCATCGCCGCGCGTCGATAAAGAGCTTATGGGCTGGGCGCGCGCACGTGTTGCTGGCGGTGAAATAGGCGAAGCCGTTGCCGCTGGTCGCTTAGAACATATGGAAAAAATGCGTTTTGGTACTGAGTTTGACATTAAGGCCATTCCGTCCAATCGTCGGACCTTTATTAGCGGATGGATTGAGGGCGATACCAGCCTAAGTCAAATCGCAACCCTCAAGGAATATCGTCGTGCGGTAATGGGGGCATTTAACCAAAGCAAAAGCCCCGGACTAAAGCCCGCTGGTTTGATCGCGTTACTAGAAGAGATATTGCACGCGGAAAAGTTTGGTGAAGATCAAGGCCATAGTAATTATACGACCGACATTCCTATTAACGCGCAAATACCTGGGACAATCATCAAAGTTGGCCCCAGAAACCTAGAGTTTGGGGGCGACCCCAAAGTCTCCATGACGGCTGCAAGTGTGGCAAGGTTTCCAGAGGAATGGAATGACATGCTCGGCGTTATGCTCATGGGTGATCCTGACAAAATAGCGGATCGACCACATGGGCCAGTTTTAACAAGCCTGACCTGCTATGCAATTTCAGGGCAAAAAGCGAGCGGCGATATTATCACCAAAATAGCCAAGATGGAGCATAGCAAAAAGACAGGTTTTGCGAAATTCGTCACGGATTTTGGTACTAAACAAGAAGAACATCAACGTCTTGGTGACGAGTTGGAAAAAGGCGAGCGCATGTTTCAAACTGTGTTCAGCGTTATGTCCTATGCGCAAGGTGGCCGTGATGAAGCCCGCATGGCTGGCTCCGAGATAGCGAAGATCTATCGCCGCGTTGGCTTTGCGCTCAGACAAGAACAATACCTTCAGCTCCCAATGCTTATTAATGCGCTGCCTTTGGGCGGAACATCGGCCACGATGAAAGAGTTTGGTAAGTTGCAGCGGATGCGGCTCTTAAAAGCTAAAGCGGTTTCCGCACTCGCCCCATTACACGGTGAATGGCGCGGTAATAGCGAGGGGCAAGGTATGCTCTTGCTGGGTCGCCAAGGGCAGGTGTTAAGCTGGTCCAACTATGTCTCGGAAGGCAACTATAATATTGCAGTGGTTGGGAAATCCGGTGCGGGTAAGTCGGTATTTATGCAGGAGCTTATCACCTCGATCTATTCCAATGGTGGCCGCGCATTGATTATAGACGATGGCTATTCATTCAAGACCTCTTGCGAGATTTTGGGTGGTCGCCACATAGTTTTCGACGGGTCACAGGAAATCCAATTGAACCCGTTCTCGATGCTGCAAGCCGATAAGATGGATAGCCAAGAATATGCGGCGGAAGCGATAGAGCTTATCAGCCGTGTTGTGGGATCAATGGCCAGCCTTGGCGTACAGCGCGAAGGTCGTGTGAGTGGCATTGAGGAGGAAGCAATCACTTCGACCATTTCCGAGGTTTGGAAAGAGAAAGGTCCGCTTGGCGAAATCACCGATGTTTATATAAGGCTCAAAGAGCGGTCCGCCAAAGAAGATCGCTTGAAAGACGTGTGCGATAAGCTCCTAAAATTCACCCGCAATGAGAAGTATGGCAGCTATTTTGAAGGCGAAGCCACGGTCAATGTGGATTCAGCTTTTACGGTGGTGGAGCTGTCGGATCTAAAAACCCAGCCAGAGTTAGAGCAAACGGTTTTGCAGATCATCATGTTTCTCGGCACGGAACTCATGTATAAAACCGACCGCTCTGTTCCAGTGGCTATTCTTATTGATGAAGCTTGGGATTTGCTCAAGGGTGAAGGCACAGCCAAGTTCATTGAAGGCGTTGTGCGCCGCGCGCGGAAATACACGGGCGCTTTGATCACCGGAACCCAAAGCATTGACGACTATTTTGCCAATCCGGCTGCTGAGGTTTGTCTGCAAAACTCGGACTGGACCGTCTTTATGGCGCAAAAACCAGAAACCATTGATCGTTTAGAGCGCAATGCTCGACTCTCGATCCCCGAAGGGTTCGGGGCGCGGCTCAAAAGCCTGACTTCCGTTAAAGGCCAGTTCTCGGAAATGGCTATTAAAGGTCCAGGCGGCTGGTTCTTTGGACGGCTCCTGCTCGATCCTTTTTCGCTGGCGGTGTTCTCAAGCAAAGGTTCGACCGTCGAAAAACTCAATCAACGCAAAGCTCAAGGCATGACCACCGTGGAAGCCTTGAAAGATATGGTTGCAAAAGGAGAAGTCTCGTGAAGGTTGTTTTGTGGATCGTCGGCGGCATTGCCGCTCTTTTGGTTATCCTCACTGTACAGTTTGGAACATTGAAGTACCTCGGCTTGATGGAGCCAGAAGTTAATGGCGCGTTGATTGTCGATGCCAAAACCGTTGTTCGGATTTTTGTTGAGACGCGCGGCGTCGATCTGGATGATGAAGAAATGGCCGCTGCAATACGGTCGTTTGATGCGCTCGTCATGGCAGAAGCCGAAGCCATTTATCAAGGCACGGGTCGCGCGATTATCAATGCCAATCATATCCTAGCGGGTGGCCATGATATTACTGAGGAATTTGCGCGTCATGTTATTGCACGTTGGGATGAGGTGCAGGTCATTGCACCAACGCGAAGCTTGGGTCAGCTCTACAATGAGTGATTTAGCCACCAACGATTGCACAAATGAGAAAACCAACAAAGTACGAAACAGGGTCTTGGTTGGTCTTTTTACACCCATATTTCTCGGCACGCTTTATGGCTTGGCATTTGGTAGCGTTGTGCTGAATGGCACAACGTCTTTGCCCCACAATGCCTATTTCATGCTGCGCTGGCCGATGGTGATTACATCGGGCAGCTATGTTGCTTTTGAAGCGCGAGATGTTGTTGGCGCGCGCTTCCAAGCCTACTCGTTTGTGAAACGGGTTGTAGGTGTGCCGGGTAATACTGTGCAGGTTTCGGGCAATCAGGTTTGCGTCAATGAGGATTGCCGCACACTGCAAGAAAGCCTCGTAGAAAAAGGCATTGAGCCTATTTCTCCCATGACCCTAGAGGCAGGACAATATCTCGTTTTTGGGGATGCACCGGATTCACTTGATAGCCGTTATGCGCTTATCGGCGCGATACCTCATGAGAAAATAGAAGCGGTTGGGTTTCCCATACCGTTTCCGCATTGGAAGGAAATCAAAGCATGGTTCAACTAGACGTAAAACTATTGGCCGCGATTACTCTGAGTTCAATGACGTTTGCCACCAGTTCGGTTGCCGTAGATTTTGGCAGCCAAGGTCCGCTTTGGGAAATCATCGAACCTTCGATATTGGGCACGATCAAAGCGCGTCTCGGAGAAATGGAAGACTCCGGCGAGCTTTTGGAAATGCAGCAAGAAATGCAGGATACAACGCGCGCCTATGTAAATCGTCCGCGACCTGTTCTTGGCCTGACAAATGCCGAAGTCGCGCATGAATTTGAGGTCGATATGAGCGTCACGCTCAATCAGGATTTAGCCGATCACCAAGGGCGGGTGTTCGCGCGCGCTGGCACAGTAATCAATCCACTGGACTATTCGCATTTTAACCAGCGCATTGTGATCTTTGATGGTGATGATCCCGATCAGGTTACGTTCGCGCTTGCGACCGGCAACGAACTCGACACGTTGCTGGTGTTGGTCAATGGCGCACCGCTTGAGCTCATGCGCGAACATGGTCGTCGTTTTTACTTCGATCAAGACGGACAGATGGTCGAAAAATTCCAGATCAGCCGCTTGCCCAGCGAAGTGTTTCGCGGAGACCGCACAATGATCGTGCGCGAAACCCCCGTAGGGCCAAGGGTGAACACTGAAAATGACGGAGAGGTAAGCCAATGAAACGCATCATTATGGCGCTGGCGGTTGGTCTCTTTCTCGTCGTGAATACCGGACAATCAGCACAAGCTAAATGCAACGCGCGTTTCTTGAACCCGATTACGGAAGTTTGTTGGGATTGTATCTTTCCAATTTCTGTAGGCGGGATCAGCTTGTTTACCAACCGCCCAGATACACCAAATCAAGCCTTTCCACTTTGCGCTTGTTGGGATGGATTGTTACCGCGCATCGGACTTTCTATCGGCCTTTGGGAACCCGCGCGTTTGGTCGATGTGGCCAATGAGGCAGGGTGTTTTGTGAACATGGGCCTTGATATGAATTTTGGGCTATTGGCTGCGGGCGCTAGCACGGCCACAGCGGAAAACGGTGGGGAAACCGGATCAAGCTGGCAAGCCCATTACTATTACTATCCGCTGATAAGTTGGCTCGGAACAATTATCGACGGGCTTTGTCTTGAAACAACAGTTTTCGATGTTGCTTACATTTCAGAAATCGACCCGCTTTGGAACAATGTTGAGCTTAATAATATTCTCAATCCAGAAGCCATTCTCTTTGCCAATCCAATAGCGCAAGCAGCGTGCGCGGCTGAATGTGTGGTGGCTTCCTCGGGCAATCTCAGCATGGACGTTTTGTTCTGGTGTGATGGCTGTCAGGGCGGCGTCTATCCAATCGCGGGGGAAGTGAACGCCAGTTATGGCGGGGTTATGGCCAGCCAATCGGTTGCAACAAGGCTTACGGCGCGGATGCACCGGTTACTGCTGGCGCGTCAAACCGCATCGTCACCTACCCGCTGCGAACCTCGGATCGCGCCGGTTATTCCCAAGAGCCAATACCGCAACCAGATAACGCGGCCACGCCCAGCGGTACGGGGTCGCTATGCCTGCGCACCCATCGGCGCAAGCACTCAATTTGTAGATATGTTTCGTGAATATCCGTTTAGAGGCGAGAGCTTTGGATGGCTAATGTGGAGGAAAAGAAATTGTTGCGCACTCTAAAAAACAGGGCTTTGGCCACAACAACTGCTCTGGCACTATCACTTGCGCCTGTTTGGGCGCAAGAAACCGTTTCAGAGGGTTATGACGAACCGCTGGTAGATTTTGCCCCCGGCGCACAAGGCTTTATTGAGCCATCTATTCCACAAATGCTGGAAGACGCTCGGCGGCTGGGCGAAGCATGGAAAGATAGTCTGGATATTCAGGAGGCGGATAATTTTGGCGTTGCGCCAGATATGGAAGACTTACGGGATCGTGCTTTAGCAAATCCACGGGTTCGAGCCTTGCTTGGGATCGACAATGAAGGTGTTGCGCAAAGTGAAGGTAATGAGGCTCGGTACGGCAACAAGCAAGTTTTCTTATTAGCTAGTTTCTCGATGCCACCAGAAATTTTACAAGCCATGATGCAAGAAGCCATCGCCGCCGATATTCCGGTGATCTTTCGCGGCTTTGTAAACAATTCGGTCTTTGATACCCAAAATGCACTGCAAGAAGTTTACGGCGATGATGCAGACTTGGTTGGTTTTGGCATTGATCCGACAATATTTACGCGCTTTCAAGTTGACGCTGTGCCCCAGCTCATTGTGACCCGAGATTTGATAGATGTATGCGAAACACAGGGTTGTGAGGCTGATCCTATGCCTGTGCATGATCGAGTGGCCGGAAATATTCCTCTGCGCGATGCCTTGGAAATCATGGTGCGGGGGCAGGGCGATGCGATGGACGTTGCCAAGGCAACCCTTGCCACAATGGCAGCGCGACCATGAACAAAGCCGTTGCAGCTCCTACAGTATTGGCGCTCTTGGTTGGCAGCGCTTCACTTGCTCAAGATGAACAAGAGCGGGCCGAAACCGCCCTGACAGGTGTTGTCGGCATTACCGATGTGATTACGCAAGGAAATATGGAAGACACAGTTACGCCGTTCGAAACCGCAACCCCTACTGAGAGTGAATTGACGGCAGAAGAATTTGAAGATGCCCAACTGGCGATACAAACTGGCGATGGTACGGATACGCGCGCTTATTCCGCGACGCTTGATAGCGCCTTAAACCGCCCCGAAGTAACGATTGATCCTAACGCGCTCGGTCTCGCGGATTCTGCCATAGATCAGTCCGAGACAGTTCTTGGCGGTATGTTTAGCGCTGATGGTGGTACGTGTGATGCTATATTTCAGGGGGATAGTTTTGCAGGATTGAAGATGTGTCGTGCCATTCTGTCTCGGCAATATGAAAGCTGTTCTGAAACCCGTGAGATTACCTTGGATCGGCAAGATACCTGGGCCTGTGATGTAGAAGAAACAATCTATCGAAAGCAATGCGAAACAGATCTTACGTGGTCCTGCACTGGAGAAACGGGGGCAAGCTGCCTTGCGCAAGCGATCAACATATCTCCGACACCGGTATGGAATGCTGCTGGCGATCAGGCTGGGTTAAATTACGGGCCACTGGACGACGGGTTCTGTAGCTTAAAAACCCGCACGGTTTATGTTGAAGCCGCAGATTATGCGAATCTTAGCCAGTTAGAAATCAGCCAAATCGAGTTTGATGGCGTTGCGCAAGTCCGGATAAATGGGGTGAACGTCTGGACCTACGGTACAACCGATACCGGAAACTTGACGGTCGCGGATCGCGATTGTGGGAAAGACTGCGCTGTTCCAGCGGTTTATGCGGGTAGCACATGGATTGAAGATTGCACGACGACTTTTAGAACCTCAAATCCAACTGCCGATATTGCCGCATATCTTGTGCAACCCGCATTAGGTCCATCGAGCGATCTGAATCAATCACCAATTTCTGTGACAACCGGAGCCATGAGCAATTTGGTTCGCATAGACATTTTAACTGGCAACAATAGCGAAACAGGGTTGAACGCTTTGATCAATGTTGGCGGCTCCTGCTGCTCAGCATTTACGGCGACCGTGGGGTCAACATGCTAAAACGCACTTTGCAAATTACCTTGGCACTCATTACCCTAAATAGCCAAGCCGCACATGCCGATAGTTGTGTTGCTGAAAACCAAAGATGTTTGGAAACCCAAACGCTCACAATAGCAGGCGTAGAGGTCCAAAACGTATGCGTCAAAGTCGAGCGCACGGAAAGCTGCACCCGCGATGCACCTGTCAATGAATGCACCACTCTTGAGCCAATCACTGTTGCGACAAGCCCGCTTGCTTCAGGTCAATGTGAGCTGGTAAGCGAGACGTGTTTACGCTCGGTCGCGGGCGTTTGTGACAGAAATGAGCGCACATATAATTGTTGGAACGGACCAACCATTGCAGCACCAGCGCGATTGACGGATCGGACCTATCATAACTTAGAAGAAAACATCGTTGATAATTGTTCGGCGCTGGAAGGTGATGCCAATTGCGCATTACTCGATACTGTGGTGACGGAAGGTTTCGCTACGCGGCCTATTAACGGGCAAGACATTACCCGCGCTTGGTGGTCGCAGGAACGCCAGTATGATTGCACGAACAATCTCTTTGAAGATGATTGCCAGCCATTTGACGATGCGCCGTTTTGCCAGCCAACGGGTGAAGAAACCTGCCTTGATTATGCAGCGGATGGCTCATGCGAATACACCGAGCGGGTTTATAATTGCGAAAGCAACACAGAGTTTGAGACAAGTTGCGAAGCCATAAACACTTGTGTTGGCGAAAACTGTCTCAATATCGAGCCTGAAATATCGACGGATTATCCCGTAGCGGCCGCATGGCTGACCTTTCTGGACGATGCAGCCAAAGGCAACCAGTGTGGAACGGATAGTGTTGCAGAAGAAGACGATGATGCTGACGAAGAGGGATCAGATTATGGACCAGGGAGCAACGGCAATGGTGACACTGGCGATAACGTCACGGTGGTTAGTAGCGAAACTGCCTCAAATGCGAATGGTTCTGTCACCACAACCGTTGTCTATTCTGATGGTACAACGGTAGCCACGACAGTTGATGGCGATGTGACAACAATCGTTACAACAACAGGTGGAGATGGCCCGCCCACCACGACAACACAGACGTTCAACTCGGATCTTGTTGAAGGCGACGTAACAGTAGCCGATTGCGAGACAGGCTTCCTTGAGGGTGGCGCAAGCGAGCCCGAAGTCTTTGCGGGCGAAAGCATGGCTTGTTTTGCTGACGCCTTTGCGAACTGTTGCCGCAATCCTGGTTCATCTTACTGCGGGCAAGAACCGCTTGACCTAAAAGCCAGAATAGACGCGGGAGCTGCTCACTATTTGGGTTCGCGATGCACGTCTCGGGTTTTGGGAATTTGTCTGAGCTGGTCCTATGACTTTTGCACCTACAAAAGCAAATTCGGGCGGGTGTTTCAGGAACAAGTAGACCTGCAAACAGGGGCGCAATTCCAATGGCGACAAACCCCCGAATGCCCACCACTGACCATAGCTCAATTGGAGGATGTGGACCCAACAACAATGGAACTGGACGAAGTATTTGGAGACATGCTCGATCAAGCTGACGAACCAGTGCAAGACCTTGTGATCGAGTTTTTAGAAACAGAAATGGGGTTATATAATGGCCAAGTCCAAGACACACTTGAATAGACGCGAAGTCCTAGTTGGCGGGGCAGCAATGCTCTTGCCGTTGCCCGCTTTAGCGATTGAAAATGCTGGTGTTATTCTGGTCGGCGCAAGCTGGTGTTCGGTTTGCAAACAAGCCGCGCCAATTTTGGCATTGCTGTCCGAGCAAGGCCAGTTTCCGGTTCTGGTAGCTTCGCATGATGCGCGCCCAATCCCGCCTTTCCCTGACGTGGTTTCCAGTCTGGAAAACCCGCTTACCAGCGATATTACCACATTTCCGGTAACGCTGGTTTATTCCGCCGCGCAAAACGCGGTGGCTGGGCGGGTGGACGGCTTTAGAAATCCCAAATGGTACATGCGCGCTGTTGCCAGCATGATTAACCAAGCAGAAGCGAGATAGAGAAGATGAAAAAGCACTTCGCATTCGCGTCACTTCTCGCTCTCATATCTGCCGATATTGCCTTCGCTCAATCAGAGCCTTTTCGCTTGGATATGTGCGAAAGTCGCACAACAAGCGGCTGGTCGTTTTATTGTCGACCAACAGAGCCAGAACCAGAAAAAGAAACGGTGGCAGTGCCACAGGCACCACCACCAGTCAACAAGGGAGAGGTAGCACCGGAAAATCCGGCCACCGAAGCCATGATGGCATACCGTACGTTGATTGACGAGACAAAATATCGCGCTGTGCTTGATCCTACGGAAGAAAATGTTCGCGCTTACATGGAAATCAACAAAGAAATAGGGGATCGCGCTGGCGCCTTTACCGATCAGTGGCAACGCATTCTTTTTGAAACACCCCACCTCAATGCCAATGTGGATAGCCCGCTCGCGGAAGCAGGGATCGGTGTCTATCAAGATCAAATGCTGGCCGCGCGCGAAGCCACATTCCAGCGTGTCGCCAATGAAGCAGGCATCCTCTTTATCTTTGAAGCTGACCAGAACTGCGGCATTTGCCGTGTCCAAGGCGAAATCCTGACCCAACTGGAAGACCGCTACGGCGTCAATATCTTGGCAGTCTCGATGGACGGGGGCGGTAATGCCAGTTTCCCAAACGCATTTGTTGATAATGGCCGGCTGCAAGAGCTTGGCCTTGAGGATTATCCAGCCCCAACCCTTGCCTTGGCCGATCCCGAAACGGGTGGCGTTGCCGTGATTGGCTCGGGCCTCATTACCGCAGATGAAATCTTAGAGCGCGTCTTTGTTATCACCGAAATTCCCGTTGGAGAAAGGTACTAAACCATGCCGATTATGAGAAAAGTATTTACCGGACTATTTATCGCTTCAAGCTGCCTACCGACAACAGTATCGGCAGATGTGGGCGCGGACCTTCGCAACTTTTGGGAAAACTCCGGTGGCGGGATCAATGTCAATGCGCCTATGAGTTATCAGGGGCAAAGGGCAGGTTTTGCGACTTTGGGATCGGTGTCGGTGCGAACTCGCACCCGCAATACCAACCTTGTAAATATCCAACTTCCTTCAGTGCGCGCTGGTTGCGGCGGCATTGATATTTTTGGCGGGGCTTTCAGCTTTATTTCCAAAGAAGAACTGATCGCGCTTATGGAAGCCATTATGCAAAACGCGGCGGGGTTCGCGTTTGAGCTAGCCTTGGAAAGCATGTCGCCAGCGGTTCAAGAAACCGTGGCAAAACTGCGCGACCTGGTGCAACAGGTCAACTCAATGAACATCAACTCCTGTGAGGCAGGACAACTCTTGGTAAGCTCTCTGTGGCCAAAGATGGATGGAGCCAGCCAGCACATTTGTTCAACCATTGGCGGCTATCAAGGATTGTTTGCTGACAGGGTGGCTTCAAAACATGGCTGCTCAAGTGGTGGTCAACAAAATGATACAATCGACCAAGCAAATGCTGAATTGCGCGATCAAGTTCCAGTGGACGTTAACTACGCTTGGCAAGCCATTAAGAAAAACGCCTTCTTGAGTTCAAATACCGGTCTGGCTGAATTTTTTATGACCCTCACAGGCACGATCATCACCACAGCGGCGGCAGATGATAGCGAGGGGCCACAGCATCGCCCCATCGCGCCAAAAGCGGCAAGTATGGAAATGGTATTGGCGCTGGTTGAGGGTGGAACCGTTAAAATACAACGCTGCAACGACACAACTGACTGCCTCTTGCCAGTTCTCACAGATTTAACCATTGCTCCAAACGATGCGCTGCTCATTAGAACCAGAGACACAATTCTCAGTATGCGTGATGCAATCCGCGATGGTGACAGTGAATTGTCAGACGAAGCCGTTGCGCTCCTTGGTATGACCTCCGTGCCAGTGCTGGATATGCTTGTCACCGGAATGTCCTATCAGCATGTGTTTGTGGAAAGCGAGATCCGCGCAATGTCTGAGGTTGTGGCCGTGGATTTGGCCATGATCTATGTCGATCAGGCTTTGCAGGAAATGCAGGCGTCCGCTGGACGTGTTTCGACTTTCGGGCATTTGGCTCTGGAGTTTCAAGAAAACATTCAACAAACACAAGATAGCTTTGGCACGCTGCGCCAGCTTGCAGCCGAACGCTACTCAGCCTCGATGCGCACATTAGAGCGGCTATCGCTGGCGAAAGAAGAATTGGCTGCATATTCTTCGTCCCGCTTTGCGGCGATGCTGGGGAGTCAATAATGCCTGATTATGAGGTTTACACCACGGGGGGCGGATTTTACCTCTATGATATTTTCAACTTCCTAGCGATGTTTTCCAGCGGCAGCATGTTTTATGACATGCTGACGATCGGCATCGTCATTGGTGTATTTTATATCGCGATAAAGGTATTAATGTCGGGCAGTCTGGAAGGCTTTCTACCCTATTTGATCACGGTCGCAGTTGTTGGTGGTTTGGGCGTTGGCCCCAAAGCCCGCGTTATAATTATGGATAGCACTCACCCTTTGGAAATCTATGGCGCGGTTGATAACGTGCCGCTTTCCGTGGCTTTCGTGGCCAGCATCACTAGTAAAACCTCATATGAAATAACTCGCCGCATGGAAACGCTGCTCTCAACACCCGACAACTTGGTTTATCAAGAACATGGCATGTTGTTTGGCGCAAGCCTAATGGCGCAAGCGGCAAGATGGCGGGCAGTGACGCCAAGCATTCAAGCCAATCTCGTCAACTTTATGGAAAACTGTATGGTTGATGGGACCAATATTGGCTTGGTCAATCTCGATGAACTCACCCGCGAAGGGGATCTTGCAGCTTATATCGGAGCGAATGCACCTGGGGCGCTTGCCTATTATGATGAAGTGGCAGAGGCCACGGTAACATGTACCGGTGGCTGGGCGGCTCTTGAAGCCTCCCTAAATGACGAAGTGATCCGGATTTTGCAGGTCCGCGCCAATGCGCGATCACCGAGAAACGGAAACGGGGCAGGAATAGTGGAAACCGGTGCGCTCACTGGTACGCTGGAAGATTTTCAAAACATGATGGGCATGGCGAGCTATGACGCGACCACCTATCTCAAGCAATCCATGCTGGTCTTAGCCCTCGATGATGCGGCTGGTCGGTTGATTGCCAATTCGGGCAACTCGGCCGCAATGGAGCTTTATCAAACCGCGCGCGCGGAAAACCAAACCAGATCGAGCTATCAGGTCATTGGCGCCAATGCCACAAAATGGGTTCCCTTGATAAAAATAGCTTTTGAGACACTTTATTACGGGGCGTTTCCATTGGCTCTTTTGATGATGATGACACCTATGGCAATGACCGTTGCGCGAGGGTATTTCGGCGGCTTTGTGTGGCTCGCTGCTTGGGAACCTCTCAGTGCCATTCTGCACACCACCTTGCTTAAATCCTCAACAGGTTGGTATCGGGAACACACAACAACCCTATCCGGGGCTTCTGCCACGGACGTTCTGAACTGGGCCAATCACTTTGGCATTCAATCGGTTGAGCAAGATGTGGGGCTGGTGGCTGGCTATCTGATGATGTCAGTGCCGTTTCTCTCTTTTGCGATTATGTTTGGGGCAACCAAGATGGCAGGGCTTGCAACCTCGATGCTGAATGTTTCGCAAGGGGCAGCCATTGATACGGGTCGCGAAGCTGCTACGGGGTCTATGTCTCTTGGCAACACCTCGATGAACAATATGAATGCGAATAAATGGAATACCTCGTCGATGATGGATGCGGGGCGATCAACGCGGGTACTGGCTGACGGTGGTTTGACAACCGCAAACGCTGATGGGTCAAGAACCTATTCGTCCGGCTCTTCGCAATCCAACGTGGGCATGAGTGCCATGATTGGCCAAACCGTGCGCGAAGAGGTTTCGGATCGGGCCTCAGAAGCGACTAGAGCCGTCGAAACGCAGACACAAGATTTTGCCAATTCTGTATCCACAACAGCAAGCCAGCTTTCCGATTTTGGTATGTCTATGTCCAACAATCAAACGGCAGGATGGGAAAATAGCACGGCATTTACGCAAGAAGATCGCTCTAATATTTCCGAAGCATGGAGCGAAGTTGAAAGATTCTCCGCGACACACGGGCTTTCGACGGATTTGGGTATGAAGGCTATGTTGGCCGGTGAAGCCGGTCTTGGTGTCAATGCGATAGCTAAGCTGTCCGCAAGCCTTCAGGCGAATGGAAGCCTAAATGCATCCTCGGTAGAAAACTTCCAAAATGCCGCGCAAGCGGCTCACAATCAGGAATACTCAGAGTCACTAGGCACGCTGCAAAGCTATGCGGAACGTGCTCAGGTCGGGGCGAATGCAACGGAAGGCGTCACAGCCAATAATTCGGTGCGCTCGAACTTCGATCAGGTGCAATCGAGTGCGGAAAGGCTCTCGGCCGCCTATGAACAAGCACAAAGTCTGGAACATGCCAATGCTTATCTGCAATCCCAAGATATGAGTTATAACGCGCGTCTCACGGATGCTGTAATTGCCGAGCTTGGCGAACAAGGTTATAATGAAGATCAAATCTCAGCGCTCGTTAATCCAAAAACAACGGCTGGGGTTATGCGGCAGCAAGAAGTCGTCGATCAGATCCTTCCGGGGATTCTTAATGAACTCGGGCTTTCTCAGCGCAACTACTCTGAGCCGATGGTGCCAATAACAGAAACGCCAATATTGGAACACACACCTGTTGATCCAAATAGCAATACCGTCGTTGCACCTGAAGGCAGTAATCTTCCGAACCTGCAAGGGAATACAAATGAAAGGATTGTAGCCAACGCATGGAGCGATGACAATTATGATGCAGCCTTTGGCGCACATGGCGCGAAAGAAGGTATTGAAACCACAATAGCTGAAGGGCAAGAACTGGCACAAGGCTCACCCGTCGATGCAATGGTAGATCGTGGCAGGGAAGTCGCAGAGGATATTGGTAGTGGTTTGGGCTTGCTCGGCAATAACGGCACTGCAAATTCGGAACCAGAAACACCCGCGATTGGTAGTACTAGCCCTATAAGCACAGCTTTCCAAGGCACACCGGCTGGATTTGCAGCTTCCCTTTTACAAAATGGCCTCACCGCCGCATCAGGCATTAACCAAGCGATGCGGGCTGACGACACTCCTCCAGCTTCGACACCGCCATTACCTAATGTTCCTGAACAACCAACGCCTGAACAATATGTTGCTCGCGCAAATGCTGGGCTTCAAGATAATTCGCTGGCCGAAGATAACGCACTCAGTATTTACGAGCGCGATGTGGTCACGCGCACAATTCTAGGTGAAGCCGCTAATCAGGGTGATCTAGGCCAAGCAGCCGTGGCGCATGTGATTCAGAACCGCGTCGATGATCCTCGTTGGGGTGATGATCCGGCGGAAGTGTCTTTAGCGATGAAACAGTTCTCAGCTTGGAATAGCGGAGCTGGCGGAAATCACCTTGTAGATCAATACCAACCCGGCGATCCTGCTTATGATCGTGCGGCGGCGATTGCGGATATGGTATTTAATGGCCAGACACAAGATCCGACAGATGGAGCAACGCATTACTACTCGCCAGCCGGAATGGCAGCTTTGGTCAATAATGGGGATCAGAGTAATTCGTTACCGCGATGGCTTCAGGAAGAAAATGCCCGCCGTGGCGGAGAAACCGTGACCATCGGCGGACATATCTTCACAGGGAAGGCGCAGGATTAAAAGTAGCTGTAACCAGCTTCGGCTTCGGTCACATAGCGACCATTCTCGAATACAAACCCGGTTTTATGAGGATTGAGATTATCGTCGTCAGCGAGATCAATCGTAGGATGATTATCAGGCCCTAGCGCCAAAATGATAGCCACAAGGCCAAGGAAGCCGCCAAGGACAAAGAGAGCCGGGGCTTTAAAGCCAAGCACAATAAGAAACAGGGCAACGCCGCCAATGGCCTTCGCTGCTTTAGGATATTTAGTTTTCTGTTTCATAGTCTTGCCTCCAAATTTGGGTTTATACCATAACACAAATCCAATTTGGAGGTAAACGGTGAAAACTACCTGAAATTGAAAAGGAAGGTTGCAGCCTCGCTCAAATCCTCGTTATGCTATATGGGCAAAAGCCAATACGCGAATAAGGGACGTAGAAGCATGGCCGAAATAATCCAAGCTACTTTTCGGAAAGTGAATGAGTTAGCGGAACTGGCAAATCCTGACGAAATATCGCTCATTCCAACCACGCGAAACTTATGCGCGATAGTAGATAGGAAATTTGCAGCGCAAGTATGCCTTTACCGTTGGTACGCGCATATTCCCCATTCAGAAAATATCTATGCGGTTGCAGATATTGGACCGGGTAGAGCCTCCTTACAAAGATTGGTTATGTCATTGGCCAATCCAGGGACGACTGTAGAAGATTTCAAACACGTTTCGTTCAAGAACAAATTCGGGTTTGATTGTCGTTTGGAAAATCTTCTCAAAAAAGACGGTCGCCAGTCTGTGATGCGCAATCGGAAACCCAAAAGGAACACATCGTCCCAATTTAAAGGCGTGATGAAAAAAGTACGCAGCGGAGGGCAAATCTATTGGAGAGGCCAAATCTGCGGAAGTTTTGGAAGTATGAGTCTAGGCTCCTTTGAGGACGAAGAAAGAGCCGCTGTAGCCTATGATGCCGCCTCACACCTTATGTTCGAAGGTAGTGGATATTTGAATTTTCCCGAACGGCCACCAGATCCGGATGCGTTAGAAGACGTGCGTTGGCGAATTACTCGTTTTCATATGATGCAAGCGAAAAAACTAGCAAAGAAAAATGAGGGCTGATGATGGACGTAGTTAAAAACATGCCTGTGGAAACTTTCCTTATAGGGCTAATGCTAATGGCTGTCCTCACCGTTTTTCTAACATTAAAAGTGCGTAGTAAAAGCCAAAAGATCAATCTGTTAGAATTACAATTGCGCGCAGATAAAAAAGAACTCGAAAGAAAGGCGGATGAGGCCGAAAGGCAAAAATTTGCGGTAGAGGAACGCTTCCGTGCAGTGATTGATATAGATCAGGAGGTCCAAAGGTTAGAAAGAATACGACACGAAAAGGCCAATTCAATCGCACAATTGCGAGCGGACTATGGACAGAAAAAACAAATCTATGATCGACTAAAATCCGAACTCGCCGTCTATGATGAACGCTTGTCTTTGGCCGAACTTGGCATTTACGAGCCCCATTTCGAGTTACAGGACAGCAAAGCATACAAAGAATCCATCACGGATGTTCGGACTCGGCAAAAAGCAATGGTTTCCAGAAAAGTAGCGGTGACTTGTCCAACTGAGTGGACGGTCGATGGAAGTGTTTCGAAAGGACGCACGATGGTCGGTCGCAACATACGATTGGTCCTACGGGCGTTTAACAATGAGTGTGAAGCAGCCATCGCAAATACGCGGTGGAATAATATCGTCGCCATGGAAAAGCGAATTGGAAATGCGCGCAAACAAATCGACAAACTCAATGAAACAAACAATATCACAATCGAACAAACATATTTCGATTTAAAGATACGAGAACTCAAGCTCACACACCAATATCGAGAAAAACTAAAGCACGAAAAGGAAGAACGCGCCGAAGCATCCCGGCTTGTCAGGGAAGAAGCAAAACTACTAAAAGATGCAGCGGCAGCTCAAAAAGCTGAAGATGAGTATGAAAAACTTTTAGATAAAGCCCGCAAGGAAGCTGGCATGGCAACGTCATCGGAAATAGAAAAGGCGAACCAGCGGGTGTTGAAGTTGGAGGCGGAACTCGAAGAAGCCAAAGAACGGAACGAACGTGCCAAAGCCATGGCTGAGAAGACCCGCTCGGGATATGTCTATATCATTTCGAATATTGGATCGTTCGGCGAGGGCATCATTAAAATCGGAATGACAAGAAGGCTTGAACCATATGACCGGGTGAAAGAGCTGGGTGATGCGAGCGTTCCATTTGTTTTCGATACCCACGCGATGATTTACAGCGATGATGCGCCTGCTTTGGAAAAATCTCTTCATGCAGAATACGAAGACCGAAGGGTGAACGCCGCAAATTATCGAAAAGAGTTTTTTAAAGCGACAGTTGAAGAGGTCGAACAAGCGGTATTACGTTTGGCCCCAAATGCAGACTTTTTTACCGACATAGAAGCTCAAGAGTTTCACGAAACGATTGCTATGCGGAAAGAAGAAGAGAAAATACTTGATGCTCAGGAAGCATCAGAATTTCCGAGTGAAATTTGATTTTCAACAAATCCACACAGCTTAGCGATCAACACGGGGAGCCAAAAAAATGTCTAAAACCCGAGATAATCACTATGTACCTCAGTGGCACCAGGAAGGGTTTTTCACCAAAGGGGAAAATACTCTGTGCTACCTAGATCTCAATCCTGATCAAAAACGTTTAGACGACGGCCGCTTAATTACAATGAACAATCAATTTAATTGGCCTACCTCAAAATGCTTTTACAAAACGGATCTCTATTCAACCTTCTTTGGCGCCCATATAAATGATGAAATTGAACGAAGATTGTTTGGGCAGGTTGATGATTCCGGTGCAAAGGCTGTGCGGGCATTCAGTTCAGATAATGCTTCCCTCTGGAACAAGCATTTTATGGATTTCTTTGAATACCTCGATACACAGAGGATCCGCACACCAAAGGGTTTAGATTGGGTGCGAGCCCAATATTCAGCTTTGTCTCAGAATGATCTCATGAAGGAAATGCAGGGCATAAGAAATATGAACTGCTCTCTCTGGACTGAGGGTACAAGGGAGATTGTGTCAGCGGAGGAGTCAGCGACCAAATTCATTGTTACCGATCATCCTGTAACAATATTCAATTATGCATGCCCACCAGAGCACAAGCTTTGTCAGTATCCCAATGATCCCTCTATTGCACTGAAAGGCTCGCAAACCCTATTTCCGATGAATAAAGATCACTGCTTGATCATATCCAACCTTGAATATGCCGAAGCACCAGACGATACAGATCCAATTGAAAGACGCTCCTTTCCCAAAAACTTCCGTAATTCTATGGTGAAGACTGACGCATTCATCCGCGAACGTAAGTTGAATGAAGAAGAAGTCATACAGATCAATTTCATTCTAAAATCTCGCGCTAGAAGGTACATCGGAGCTGGAAAGAAGGAATGGCTTTATCCAGATAGAAAAATTAGTCATACTTGGAAAGATCTACGTCGCGTTTTAACCCCACCGCACGATCACCTTTGGCATTTTGGCGGAGAAATGTTTGCCCGCTTCGAGGACGGTAGCGTTCATTGGCAAGACAAGTTCGGAAGAACTGAAAAGCCCTTTGAGCACCTCCAGAAAAAACAGAGTTCGAAGTCTCCGAAACCCAATCAATATTGTGGATGTGGATCTGGAAAGAAATACAGGAAATGTTGTAAAGGACTATCGGTTGAACTTAGGCCCACATGGTCAGAACTAAGCATTCGAGAAAGAAACATCCTGCTTTTCACAGGTGTAACTAACGTTCTGAAGTTGGACAAACTTCATGACTGGGCCGAGGTTAGACGTAATCTCACCAGTGAACAGATCAGCACTATTTACAAAATATACTCATCGTTATGGCCGCTGGAAACTGATCTCCAAAACTTACTGCCTAAACCTGACGGGCGGGCAAGAGCACTTTACACGGGCATCGTTGACCCTCGATTGATCGATGAATTCTTAGTAGGCAGTACCCTCTATTTTGGCGATATAATAGTTCAAAATCCAATGCTACATCCCAGAGCAATGAACCCAAAATACAGCCCCATTGAAAACCCTGAACAGTATAGGCAAGAGATAATTAAAAACGTCGTTCTGTTGATGAAATTGATGCCGTTTATTGACGCTGGAACAATCAACTTCATTCCAGATCCGTGTATTTTTGATAGTCACCTTAGGGAACAGATGTTCACTTTATCCAAACACCGAAACGAAGGTCAAAAGCATAATATGGATGATGATCCACGTTCAAAATGGGCCCAGATGGATGATGTTCGTCGATCCATTAGGGCTATGCCAGAGTCATTTCAAAGAAAGAGTATCAGAGAAGCGATTACTGATATTGATGATGAGGGCGCTGAAAAAGCATTGAAATATATTCGTCAGAGCAACGAGAACGATCCGCTTGCAACGCTTAAGGAAATTGTTAGCGGCGAGTCTGAGGCGGATGGCCAATTATTAATGCTTAACATGTCGCCCAATTTTGAGATTTCTTTGTATATCGCCCAACTTACAGGCTCCTTTATTATTACAGATAGTATATTTCGTTGGAGGGAACTTCAAAAAGCGCAGCAGCGCGACCAAGGTCTGATTGTCCAGAAATCAACGGACCTAACCCGGCTCATTGAACAAACCGAGCACTATTTTGCATCGGGTCTACAAGAAATTGCAAAGCTTTCATCAAAGGGAGTTTTCAGAGAATACCGTAGATTTGTTCGAGACCTGTATACTGCAACGAATGGAGGCAATTCATTAGCCAGTATCTCGAAGCTCAATGACAAATTTGTCCGTGCAGCCCAACAGGCCACAGCACAGATTAATAGGAGCGGGATGCCAAGCTTTGCGGGAAAGATCAACTGTTTGATCCCCAGCAAAGGTATTTTACACAACAATACACAGCGAATGCTACTTACCAGCGGTAGTGAACTGCACACAAACGGAATTCCAATTGCGTTTTATATGTCGCGTACAGATATCCAAGTATATATGGATGACGCATAGCCTAAACTGTATATTCTCGGCCTTTTGGGGTTTCGCTGCACCACTTACGTATTACCGGAATAAGCTAAAGCATAAACGCCCTACCTTGGCTTTTGGCTGCCATGCGCTTCCAAAACCATCTTAAAATAATTTGATGTTTTAACATTTTGGATGCCAATATCAGGCCACGCAAACGGAATAGTTCCCATTGTGGCAACCCAGTCGATTTCTAACCAAAGCATTTTCGCAATGGCCTCGGCTTCGGGAGACCCCTTGTCTTCAGGCCAAAGATCCATGTCCAGCAATATTGACGCATCACCATCGTCATCGACACTGATTTCAGCGCTTAGGGCAGCTAACCGTTCACTAATGTTTGCAGCGTCGTCTAATAGTGCGGCCCTTAATAAAAGCTCTGCCTTTTTCGAGTCCATATTCATATTGAGCGCCATTGCGATCCTCCAAAAGATATTTCAAATCATATAGGAACAGATGTGAACGAAAAACAGAGGCAACACTCAATTGAGGGCAATTTACGCCCCAAATAGATACCTTTGAAAATACCTGAATGGTGAGAAGCACAAACACCGCACGGGTGAAATACTTGACAAATGCAAGGTTTCTGATGTAGATTGAAAAGACTTGCTGGACAGACGCAAACCACTCACCGCTGTAAAGCTGCTTTGCAGCACTGCCCGAAAAAGAGTTGTTACATGATTTGGCCAAAGTCTCATCATGTGTTTGGCGGGTGGCACATTTGATCGAGGCTAGAGGATCAAATATGAACAAAGTTAGCATTCGTCCTAAAACACTAGTTGGAATTAAAAGCCTCGCAAAGACTATTAAAAAACGTGACACAATCCAATATTGTGACGCCTTAAATCTTGCAGCTAAGCAAGCTGGCTTCGGAAGTTTTTGGAACGCACAGCGAATACTGAGCAAAAAAGGCGATCAATCTCCTCGAGCGGTGACTTACATTTCGGCCAGATGGTTTGAACGAAATACAAAGGATCGAGGGCATGTTGTACTGGAATTCAGGGTAGACAACCCTGTTCTTTCATCACTGTCGCAGTACCAAATAGATAGTTGCCGATACCTTAGCACCGGAAAAGTGGTCGCAAATGATCATTTAGTGCTGAATTTCAGTAGCGATAGTAAAGACGCAGCTCGCGAAGAAATTGCAAGGGCTGCACGAGCAATTCAATTTATGTCGGCTACAGGGTTAAGACCAACAAGGGCGCGGAACAAGTATCTCCACAAGTCTAGGTACGAGAATAGGCCAAGCTTTATGGATCACGAAACACCTTGGGTCGATCCCAATACAAGACAACATATCTTGGTGAATGAACCCTATGAAGGCAATATGCACAGCCGCCAGACAGAAAGAAACGCTTGGAAAGAAAAATACGGGTTCGAATTAGTTGAATCGTCATGGAAAGGAATCTATTTTCCATATGGTGGCACGCGAATGGAGCTTATTTCCTATAGAGGAAAAGGCGTTCCGCTCGGACCAATAAAAACAGCCCTTGAACGTATCAACAAACCTTTGGATGCTGCCGAAGCCGACTGGTTAGAATTTGGCCCGGGGCCATATTTCGAAAGTCCGGAAGAACAAAAAACCAAGACAAAACCGTAAGTGGCCACTTAGAGGCGAGTATGTGAATAGCCCCTAAGTTTTTGTAGACGCTTTGCTTTCAACCAAATCGCAAACGGTTAATCGAGATCAGAAAATATGCATGTTAACTTGAAATACACTTTAGAAAGGTATATAAATGTAATGTGACTTATCAGGCCGAGAGCCGGATAGGAGCCGCGGTGACCCGGATCATACACGTGAACCGGTTGCGAGCCGTACCTTAGAATAGTGAAAAGTCGTTCTTTCGGGAGCGGCTTTTTCATTTATAAAATCTCAATATTGTAAGCGTCGCGCAATCCTCGGGCGTTAATTTCAGCCCTATCAATCCAAGCGCGCGTGTGCGCCACAACATCAGCTAGTTGTAGAACTCGGGATGCGGCCGAATCAAGGGGTACTACTCGTGTGACAGCGCGAAAACGCCCATCATTAACTCTAGCATCCTCAATCACACGGGCAAAATCGGGGTGACCATTCTGATCGTTGGCGTCTGTTATCACCTCAACGTTTCCGACATTGCTTGTAATCCTTTGTGATTTTGCAAAGCGTCGAACACCAATCTTCACAGTTTCAATCAAGCCTCTAGCATATACAATCGGCCGATCACCTGCAGGAACATCAATGCGCTTGTTAAACATCAGAAGACTAGCGGGTGCATCCGTCTGTGAAAACTGACCAAGCAATCCTTGAAGTCTGGCGTTTTTCCAATTCACAGCATGAACTTCATTTACGCTCAGTGGCAATAGATCGCTAAACGCCTTGTCGACCTTTCCGCATTCGCGGGCCCACACCATAACACAACCGAGAGCAAAGCCTTCATCGCCGGCGGTGCCGTATTCATCCACAAAGCATAATATTTTTTTGTTCAGGCCAGCCATGAATCAGGATGTTTCCTTTATTGTGCTTTTTGGGCTACGTCTTGCGTTAGGTGTTTCGGTTTTAACGCGGCTCTCTCTATGTTCCTTTTGCTCCTCATCAAATTCAGGAACAAGCTTCTTTAGTTTTTTCATTAAACCGTCCAAATGATAAATATTGGAACCATATTCACCTGCGGGCGTGACTTGCTGTTCACGCTTGATAAACCCCGCTTCTTCCAATTCTTTGATGTGTTTTTTCAAAGTGGATTCGGAAATTCTCATTCGCTTGAGTAAATCACGCTTAGGAGGGTACGGTGGACGGTCAGGATCGAAGTAATAACTAAGAAGCTGTATAAGAATGTTGATTTGTGTTGGATTAAGACCCAATTTCGCTTGACCCCGAACCATAATATTGGGAACGCCCGTATAACCATGTTTCAATACATCTGAACCGAAGATTCTTTCAGTTGACGATACGCGTTTGCGTTTGGCGGGTTTGGTGCTTTTTTCTGTGCTTATTTTAGCCATTATTTTGTCCTTTCGGGGAATACTTACGTTTTCGAAAGGCAATCAACAACCCGTCTACACCTGTTCGCGAGGGTTATAAATGAACCCACCTGAATTACACTATTACGCTGCATTAGAGTTACGGTGTTTAGATCGCGCTACTTAGTGGTATAGATACTAATGGGGGGTAGGGTCAGAATACAACCTACGGAGGGAGTAAATAATACACCACGCCAAATGTGCAACTATGTTGCTAGTCAGCTTTTCAATGAGCAAATACTAATATCTTCCGCCGTAAAAGTCGAGCCGATCTAGATTAGAAACTACAATGGACGCCTTTGACCAATAGGCTGAAATGCGGAGTTTGTGCCATACTTAGTCAGGTCGAAATATCAAAAACATCAATTTAACATATTTGAGCACGGATTTGCGGGTCCGTAAATGATCCCGCCTTCGTCGAAACATCCGTTGTAACCACATAGCCAAGCCCGATGTATTTCAGATCCGGCGACTAGTTTACGCAGAAAACGGGGCATAACTTTCTGTCGATATCCTAAAAGATAGATCGCTAAATAAAAATCATACTTCATAAATCGTCACTTACGCGCTCGACCTTGATACCGGTTTCCAGCTCTCGCGCTCGCGCGTGCCTGCGCATAATCGAACCAGCCATATCAGGCCAAAAACCAGACTCGGCGGCCAGAACCACGATCAGATCCACTTCGCTCTCAAGAAAACTGGCATTTAGAAGGAAAGCCGCCTCATAACAAATAAGCGGCAAAATCCTTGTACCATCGTCGAGCGTTAGGATCTGACGCGCGCCAACCCCCAGGTCCGAAAAACCTGTTATCCAATTGCCAGCCTCGATCACAGGCACCAAAATCTCTTTATCGGAAACCTGAACACCTGCACTGGTGACAAGAACGGCCGAGTTGCGCAGTTCAGGTGAGCCATCACGCGCATAGCGGGTCATACCAAAGAGAATGGGAAACTGAGCGGGATCAAGGCCGGCCACGGCGTCTTCGAGATTGAACGTGCCGGTCACGGCATTCTCTGGCCATACGGTCAGTCCACTTCCAGCGCCTTCAGCGGAAAGCTCTTTGAGCCGTTCAACAGATTCAGCGGCATAGGCTTTGGAAGACCATTTCAAACTTGAATCAGGGCTGTGTGAAATTCCGATGACTTCAGGTCCGTCATAAGCGGGGCGCGATGGACCTGGGAACATGCCAATGAGAAACACAAATCCAAATGACATTGCGAAAGCGTGGCGGGTATATCGAGCCATAAGTGCGGCGCCAAAGCCAAGCAACGCGGTTGCGCCATAAACAGTAAAAAAGGCCAGAATAAAGCCAAGAGCATTGTCCACGGCGAATAGTCCGATTGGCGCAAGAACCAACCCAAGGTTCGACGCTGTTAGTTCAGCGGCCGCGAGCGCAACTGGAAGGATCAATATCGGAAAGCGGCGGAACAAAAGCCAAGCCAATTGGCCAGCGCCCCCATAGAACATACCGCCAGAGATGAGGAGACCTAAGCTGCCCATTAGAACCTCAATCGGTCCGTCAAAAGCGGGAAACACCCAGAGCGCCGATAAAGGCACATAAACCGCGCCCCAGATTGTCAGAGAGATAACAGGGCGTTTTTTAACCAACCTTGCCAAGAGGCATAAAGAAGCAATGCCCCCAGCTGGAAGTGCAAGGAGCATTGAAAATGAGGTGAGTAGTCCTGTTAAAGCGACAATCACCGGAAACGGAACACTGAAGCGAGGTGTGGAGGATTCAACGGGGGAAATATATCCGGCTGCTTGCTCCATATCGGTCTAGGTCTGGCAAATGGAGGTGACAGGGGTAGAACCGATTTTGCCATGACCGCGTTCAAACAAAACCGCTTGCCACGTTTGACCGTCTTCCAAACGGGCAACAAAAGCACCATAGGCGGTGTATTTATCGCCTTCGCGTCCGGCGATACCGGTGATCTCTCCCGTGAGCCGATCGGTGCGGTAAGATGTTCCCAAACGCTCGGCCTCCCATTGTACGCAAACCACGTAATCTGATCTATCGCCGGGGAAAAGCGCTAAAGCATTGGAAACTTGTAACGAGTTGACGCGCAGCTTACTTGGCTCATTCCGCAAATGATAGCGATAGGCTGTATTGGCCATCGCGTTCATTTCGGAAGCACTTGGAGGTGCGATCCCGTCACCGGCTTGTTGTTGGGTTTGAATATCGCCACATGCGCCAATCAAGGCGGTGCAGGTCAAAACGGCTGCTATTTTTGGTTGTATTGTCATTGCTGTATTCTCCTTTATGTAACATAAGATTGATTACGCGCCTTATTCTTTAGGCAACGATTTAGAACCAATTTCCGAATTCTTTCTGATAACCCAAGCCTGGTTTCATTCAACACCAGACAAAAATGGGCAGAGAGCTTTCTGCGGCGGACATATAGGCCCCCTGCCCCTCCTCCGAAGCACAAGGCTGCGAAGACAAATATTCCAAATGGTCCGTTAATTGACCGAAGCATCAAGAACCCGATAGCGCTTGCAGCAAAACAGGTTTTTGCACAAAGCCGCGAATTATACTTGAACGAGTTACAAACCCAGGCGTGCCGCTTATTCCCATCGCCTCCGCAAGCGCGAGATTGGCATCAATGATGTCCTGTATAGGCGCTGTCAATGCGACCTCATAAACATGCTGTGGGCTCAATCCATGCTCCGCAATAACCGCATCAAAGTTTTGCAATTCACCGCCCCTGCCCCCAAGAAACAAACTATGAAGCTCCAAGTAGGTTTCTTCACCATATAATGATTTGATGGCCAGCATTTTCGCTGCATATTCTCGGCTCTTTTCCCCGAGGATTGGCAGCTCAATCAATCTGAGCGTTACTTCGGGATTATCAGCCAAGATCGACGCCACAACCGGTACTGACTGGCGGCAATAGCCACACTGATAATCAACGAACTCGACGAGAATGTTGTCACTTGTATCCGCATCACTCCCAAACAGCTCAACGCTGAATTGGTTAATGATTTGCTGATCGCTCGCCGCCGCCTCAGTTTTTTGCTGGTCCTCAAGAAGGGCAAAAACCTCAAGGATGATTTCGGGGTTACGGAGCAAGGCCTGACGCACTTGCTCATCGAAGGTGCCAAGATCCTGGGCGGTTGAGGCCGACGCTGAAATTGCGAAAGCAGCGGCGGCAAAAACAAACGCACGCGTTGAGCTAATCATCTGAAAATTCCTTTGTAGTTTGTGCCGGCAACTCTACCTCCAAGGCTTTGCCGCATCAATCACTATTTGCAACATATGTATGCATATGCAACATATTCACCATAATAAGGAAATATGTAATGGCAAAATCAGCATCCAATAATTTCATCCGCGGCGGGCAAACCACACAACATTGGTTTCGAATGGCCGCGCAGGTCATCAAAGCGGGCATATCCTTTGCCGCTCTGTTCTTCT
>Ga0209345_10001189_pt1 | contig 31706 bp, 26 predicted proteins | sample Cruoilmetagenom7_FD_187294 | JGI IMG/M metagenome (GOLD analysis project Ga0209345, IMG submission 187294) | Oil polluted marine microbial communities from Coal Oil Point, Santa Barbara, California, USA - Sample 7 (SPAdes) (version 2) | ecosystem: Environmental > Aquatic > Marine > Oil seeps ...
TTCCGATCTGGACTGGGATTTGCCGTGCCGTTGCTGATCGCGCTGCTGGTCAGCGCGGTTGTGCTGTTGCTCATCGGTGAGAACCCCCTCGACACGTTCTCGCTGATGCTGACCGAGGGCTTCGGCTCGCCGCGGCGTTTCGCATCAACCCTTTCGGCGGCAACACCGCTTTTGTTTACCGCTGTCGGCACCGCGATCTGCTTCAGGGCCGGCGTGTTCAATGTCGGTGTCGACGGGGCATTTCTCATCGGCGGTCTCGCAGCCGTGGTTGCAGGTTTCAGCCTGCCGGCAGGGTTCGGCTGGGCGCTGGCACCTGCCTGCATGGTGATCGCAGCCATCTTCGGCGCGGCATGGCTCTTTGTTCCGGGCTGGTTGCTGGCAAAGCTGGAGGTCGACGAGGTGGTGTCGACCCTGATGCTCAACTTCATTGCTGTTGCGATCACCGGATACCTTGTCAACGGGCCATTCCTTTCAGCCCAGTCGGGTAACAATGTGACCCCTCCTGTTCATGAGGCGGCGGAATTGTCGCGGCTGATGCCTCCGGCAACACTTCACAGCGGCTTCCTGCTCGCGCTGGCGGTTCTGGTTGCCTATGCATTGTGGGCACGGCGGACACCCACGGGTCTCGAAGGCGCCTGGGTCGGGCTCAATCGCCGGTTCTCGCGCGTTGTCGGGGTCTCGGTCCAGCGCACCATCATCCTCGCCATGGTGCTGTCCGGCATAGTCGGCGGCCTGGGCGGGGCTGCGCATGGGTTGGGCCAGTTGCACCGCTTCACCGACGGCTTTTCCGCAGGCTATGGCTTCACCGGCATGGCCGTGGCCCTTCTGGCCCGCAACACGCCGGTGGGCATGTTGATCGGGGCCATTCTGTTCGGTGCGCTCGCCTCGGCGGGCACCACGATCCAGCTCTTCTCCAATATCCCGCTCGACCTCGTCAACATCATTCAGGGCATCGTGATGATCTTTGCGGTCATCGAACTGGGCCGCATCACCATCCTTCGGAGGGCGAAAGCATGATCGAACAGGTTCTGGCCGCAGGCGTCGTCCTCACCACCCCGATCCTGCTCGCCGCTATCGGCGGGCTGGTCAACCGGCAGGCAGGCATCGTCAATATCGCTCTCGAAGGCAAGATGCTGGTCGGGGCCTTTGTCGCGGTGGTGATCTCCGCCGCCACCGGAAGCTGGCTTGTCGCCACACTCGCGGCCGCGCTGGTCAGCATGGTGATCGGCTGGGGCTTCTCGCTGACAATCACCCGGCTGGGCGCGAACATGATCACCGCCGGGCTGGGCTTGAATGTGCTCGCCGCCGGCGCAATCGGCTTCCTGATGAGTTATGTCTATGGCTCGTCGGGCACCCTGCGCCTGCCCGACGTTGCCCTTCTGCCGCATGTGTTCCCGCAATCCATCGAAACTGTTCCGGTGGTTGGGCAGATGCTTGCCAACCTCGATCCGCTGACGATTTTCGCGGTGTTGTCGATTGCCGTCCTTCCCTTCATGCTCGGAGCCACCCGCTTTGGCCTCTGGATCAGGGCGACAGGAAACGCCTCGCCGGTTGTGCTCTCGGTCGGGCTGAAGCCGAAACTGCTGCAGGAAGCATCGACGGCATTTGCCGGCTTCTTTGCCGGCCTTGCAGGCGCGCAGCTGGCACTGGCTTCCATCGGCATCTTCAATGAGGGCCTGACCGCCGGGCGTGGCTTTATCGCCCTTGCCGCCTTCTACTTCGGACGCGACCGGCCCTGGCAGACCGCCGCCGCCTGTCTGCTTTTCGGCCTGCTCGATGCAGCGCAGATCCGGATGCAGACGGTGGGTCTGCCGCCCCGGCTGATCGGCGCACTGCCTTATCTCATGGTGCTTGTCGCACTGGTCATCACACAAGTTCGCAGCCTCAGGAGAGCGCAATGACAAAGACCGCACTGATCGTGGTGGATATGCAGAATTCGTTTCTGCATCCTGATGGCGAAAACTACTATCCCGCTGCTCCGGAGGTCATTGAACCTGTCCGGGCCCTGATCGCGGCGGCAGAAACTGGTGGCTCGATCATCGTGCATGTCTGTGATCGCCACCGTGACGGATTTGCCGATTTCGAGCAGCCGCGGCTTCCGGTCCACTGCGTGGAAGGCGGTTTCAATGCCGCGTTTTTCGAGGGATTTGGACCCCAGGGCCGTGCCAGGGAAATCCAGATCACCAAGCGGCGCTATTCGGCTTTCTTTGCCACCGAGCTGGCACTCTTCCTCAATGAACAGGGCATCGGGCGCGTGGTGATCTGCGGGGTCAAGACCAATGTCTGCGTTCGCGCCACCGCAACCGATGCTTTCGCCAACGGCTTTGAAGTGAACGTGGTCGGCCCGGCAACCAACACCAATCGGCCCAATCTGGGTGAAGCCTCGCTTGAGGACATCGACCGTTACATCGGCAAGGTTGTCGATCTGGAAACCGGAAAAGGCCTGCTCGCATGAGCCGACTTGTGGTTACCGGATATGCCAGCCTCGATTATGCGGTCGGCCTCGACGGCCAGGCTATGGGCGATACCACCACGCTGATCGCCGCGCGTGACCCCGAAGCGTGGCCGCGCGCCGGCGGTTGCCCGACTTACATTTCGGGTGCTGCCGTCCGTGCCGGCCAGCAGGCCACGCCGGTCATGTGGGTTGGCAGGGGAGCCGAGGGCGAGGGGTTTGTCGCCAGGCTTGAGGCCCAGGGCATCGGCACCGGGGGGATCGGCGTGTGCGACAGTCCGCGCTCGCCCACGGCACTTCTGGTCTACCAGTCGGACGGATCCTGCATGTGCCTTTACGACCCGGCACTGGGCCGGTCCGAGGTCTTGACGGAAGCCCAGAAGCGCCTGATCGCAGGAGCGACGCATCTGTGCATATCCGTCGGCCCGCCGCAGCTGATGGATCAGATCCTGGCGCTTTGCCCCGCGGACGCCCGGCTCTACTGGGCGGTGAAGAACGACCCGGATGCGTTTCCGCCGCCGCTTCGCACCAGGCTGTCTGCACGGGCGGACGTGATTTTCCACTCCGCACCCGAGCGCCCGCTGATTGGCGAATCCGCGGCAGTGCTGGTGGAAACACGTGGCAGCGATTGCGTTGTTGTCAGCCGCGCAGGCCAAAGCCGCGAGATACCGGTGGCCGCGATCGACATCGCCGATACCACCGGCGCGGGCGACAGTTTTGCCGGCGGATACATCGCCGCGGAAATGGCCGGGGCTGACCCGGAAAGCGCTGCAAGCGCGGGAATAAAAGCAGCGGCCGCGCTACTGGCGGACCGTAAGAGGAGATATTTGCAATGAAACGAGCTTGGTATTCAGGCCACAGCGCAGAAGAGTTGGGCGACAGCGCGATTCTGGTTGGCGATCCCGACCGGGTTGACCGGATTGGCGCGCTTCTGGGCGACCCCGTTTTCCTGCCGGTCAAGCGAGGTCTGAAGACCGTGACCGGGACCTGGAATGGCAAACGGGTCAGCGTCGCAGCCTTCGGCATGGGCGCACCCATTGCGACCATCGTTCTGCACGAGTTTGCCGATCTTGGCATCAAGCGCTTTGTCCGGATCGGAACGGCAATGTATTTTCCGCCAGCCACCGGCGGCGAGTTTCTTGTCTCCGATGCCGCCATCGGTTTCGACGGAACCTCACCCGCCTATGGTGTTCCCACCGGCCAGAAGGTGGCCGCGGACCCGGCAATGGTTGAAGCACTGGCCGGGGCCGCGACGGCTGCCGGCGAGACATCGCACCGGGGGCTTTATGCCACCTATGACGCTTTCTACCGTGACATGTTCGGGATCGACGCAAAGGGCGAGGCCCGCGCCAGCGCCATGCGCGCAGACATGAACAGCCGCGGCGTCATGGCGCTGGACATGGAGACGGCAGCACTTCTGGCCGCCGGCCAGGACCTTGGCCTCGCCGTCGCAACACTTTGCTATGGCACGGTCGATGCCCTGAGCCAGGAAAAGCTCGGCGCACAAGCCCTCGACAATGGCGAGACACAACTCTTCCGGATCGCTCTCAACGCGATCACAGGCTGAACCGACAAAAAGGACAAGAACAATGAGCGATATGCCCAAACGCTATCTGCAGACGGTTGTCGACCGCCTGACCCAGGTGATGGATACCCAGACAAAGGCGATCGAGGATGCTGCGCGCGCCTGCGCCCAGTCGATCCTCAACGACAAGCTGGTGTTCACTTTCGGCACGGGGCACGGATCTTTCGCCGCGATGGAAATGTATCCGCGCACCGGCACTGTCACTGGTTTTCGTCCCATCGTCGAAAGCTCGATGATCTCCTTCCATCGGGTGCTCGGCGACGGTGGCGCCCGCCAGTACCGGTTCATCCATTCGCAGGAAGGCTATGGCAAGGCGATTTTCGACAGCCACCAGACCGATCCGGGCGACGCAATGCTGATGTTCTCCCATTCCGGGATCAATGCCGTGACGCTGGACATCGCGGTGGCTGCAAAGGAAAAGGGCATGAAGCTGATCGCGGTGACATCGATGCCGCATTCTTCCTCCGTCCCGTCGCGCCATTCGAGCGGCAAGCGGCTCTATGAAATCGCCGACGTGGTGATCGACACCGGCGTACCCCTGGGCGATGCGGGGATTGCGATCGAGGGCGTAAAGGGCAAGACCGGCGCAACCTCGACCTCGATTGCCATTGCCATCGGCCATGCGATCAATTCGACCACGGCTGAACTGGTCGCCGAAGCGGGCCGTGACCCCTATCTCATGGTCAGCCCCAACACCACCGAAAAAGCCGCAGCCAACGCCCAGAATGACCTCAACTATGCCGAGCTGTGGCGCCGGCTGAAGGCGCGCTGAGATGGAGCGCGGATTTTTCATCAATGGCCGCTGGGAGCATCCCGCCGGTCTCGAGCGTTTCGACATCATCAACCCGGCCAATGGCGAACATGTCGGCTCGACACTGCTGGCCGATGCTGCCGTGGTCGACCGGTGCGTCGATGCCGCCGAAGCGGTGGCGACCTCGTTCGCGCTGATGCCGGCGCGTGCGCGTGCCGACATGCTGCGCAAGGCCGCCACCCTGATCGAGGAGCGGGTTGACGAGATGGCCCGCCTGCTCACCCGCGAGCAGGGCAAGCCGGTGCCTGACAACGTCAAGGAAATCCTCTTCGGCTGCGAAGTCATGCGCTACTACGCCGAAGAGGCCGTGCGCGTCGGCGGATCGATCCGGCCGGCCTCGGCGCCCGATATCCGCAACCTCGTGACCTATCACCCGATTGGCGTGGTGGCGGCGATCGTGCCGTGGAACTATCCCGTCGATCTCTATTGCTGGAAGATCGGCCCGGCGCTGGCCGCCGGTTGCCCGATCATCGTCAAGTCGCCGCACGAGACGCCACTGGCCATCGCCATGGTGGTGGATTGCCTGCATGAAGCCGGTTTTCCGGCAGGCACCATTGCCGACATCCCCGGTCTCGGTCCGGTGGCGGGCGAAGCCCTGTCATCGCATCCGCGCATCCGGGCGCTGTCGGCCACCGCCTCCATTCCTGCAGGGCAGGCGATCATGCGCGCCGCGTCGGTCAACATGAAGCGCCTTTGCCTCGAACTTGGCGGCCACGCGCCCTTCGTCGTGATGGAGGACGCCGATCTCGAAGAGGCCGCCCGCGCTGCCCACCGGCGCGGGTTCTCCAACATGGGGCAGATCTGCATCACCGTGAACCGCATCCTCGTCGCAGCACCTGTTGCCCGCGAGTTTGCCGATATCCTGTCCTCGTTGACCGAAAAGACGGTCATCGGCGACGGACTGGATCCGGCCATTGGCTATGGTCCGGTCCAGAACGCGGGCGTGATCGCGCGGATGGACCGGCATATCGCCGACGCCGTGGCCAAGGGCGGACGCGTCATTGCCGGCGGTGCCCGCGCCACCGGCAGCGGTTTTGACGACGGGCTGTTCTATCGCCCGACCGTGATTGAAAATGCGCCGCTCGACAGCCTTCCGATGAGCGAGGAAACCTTCGGCCCGGTGATGGGCATGGCGACATTCGGCAGTGACGCCGAGATGCTGGCAATAGCCAACAGCCTGGAATATGGCCTCGCCGCCTATATCTTCGGTGGCGATCTCGACCGGGTCTGGTCACTCGCCGAGCGGATGGAATTCGGCGCCGTCGGCGTGAACGTCAACGATACCAGCGATTTGCAGGCGCCGTTTGGCGGGTGGAAAATGTCGGGTTTCGGCCGCGAACTGGGTCCCGAGGGTCTGGACACCTACCTCCAGCCCAAACACCTGAAAATGCGCCTGCGCCACAGCATCTGACCATTCGACCCGGGCCTTGACGGGCCGGGTCGAGGAGGGCGTGTAAACCTGACAGGGCAGGGCGGGGTGGGCACCCCGCCTGCAATCACATGATCACCATTGGCGGCGCAGATGCTCGCCACAGCGTCTTTATCCGCAGCGACCGGCGCATTGCCGTCACTCCCGGAAAAACTCTTCTATATCGCTAGAATCACTGCTGATGTTTGGCTGGGGAACCTGGATCCCCAGCTAAGGTTTTTCGACCCCCTCGCAAGCAACTGAAATGGTTGGTGAAATCCGATCACCGCAGTTCTTGTAAGACAAAATTGTCATACACGCCCGGGGGACAGTCGTGCAAGACAATTCCCAAACGGAGGTGTGAGGCTGATGAGCCAGGCTGACCGATCGTGACCGCGCCCGTGAGGATCAGTTAGGGACAGCTCTTCGTTCGCTGAAAGCCGTTCTCACTTGCGGCGGGTGCCATCTGCCTTTCGCAAGCCTCAAACGCACGACGGAAGCATGCTTGGCTGCATCCACAGGATGCTTCGTTCTGTGCCGTCTTGTGTTGCAGAAGTGGCAAGCCGCCACGATGTTCGGCGCAACGTCCTTGCCGCCGTCGCATCGAGCTTCCACATGCTCAGCAGTGCATTGAAACCGCTTTGCCAGCCCAGGCGAAATCCCATAGCGCCCGATGAATTCCTCGGGCCTGGAAACCCACATCGGGTACCGACAATAGAAACAGCGACCACCTTGTTGCTGGGCCGCCTGTTGTCTGAGTTTCTTGAGTCTGTTTCCTGAAGTCATGAGTCCACGTCCTTTGCTCCATTGCTGAAGCGGACGTGCAATGACCCCTATGGGTCACCCCTCAATTGGGAGGAATTATCCTCGCACAAGACGACGTATACTTTATACGTCACTCCGCAGTCTTTGAACGGTACGAGCGCCTTTCAGGCGTTTCGCTGACGAGATCGTCTGTTACGACTCCAAGCAAGCCATTTGTCTTGCCTCCATCCGATTTCAGCTTAGCAAAAGATCAGCCGTGATCAAGCACTTCGCCATGGCCTTACCGAGAGGGAAGAATTCTCCACTTTTTCCGCGAGCTTCCTTATCGGGAAGTTCTTATGGATTGTTGAATATTCTTCCTGTACGGTAAGACAAAATATGGAGAGCACCTCATGATCCGTTCAGCCGCAGATTTCGGCGCACTTGTTCGAGACCACAGGAAGAAATTGGGCTGGACCCAGACACAACTTGCCGAACGTTGCGGGACCGGTGAGCGCTTCATCGTCGACCTGGAGAGCGGCAAGCCCAGTTGTCATCTTGAAAAATCACTCACCGCAGCACGGACAGTGGGCATCGATCTCGGTGACCTGAAATCTGCTACACCGCCCGATGCCTCTGAAGCCGATGACGATCTCGGCTATCTGCCCCGTTTCTCCTGATCAGGTGCCCTTGTGACAACGATCTATTACGAGACTTGGCCCGTCGCCCAGCTCATCGACCATGATGGGATTTCGCTCTCCTATGAGCCGAGCTGGGAACGCCGCGCCTCGGCATTCCCGATCTCGCTGACCATGCCGTTGCGGTCGGGCCCCTATGGGGCTGATCAGATCATGCCCTGGCTCGCCAATCTTCTGCCTGAAACGCATCTCTCCGAGATTGGTCAGCAGCTGAAAATTTCGCCGCAGGACATTGTCGGCCTTCTCATGAACATCGGCCGCGACACGGCAGGGGCCTTTGCGATCGGTGAGCCGCGCCGAGACGGAAATAATTTCCGCATTGTCCCCGATGAGGATACCCTTGAGCGCATTTTGAACGAACTGCCAGAGCGGCCCTTTCTGGTTGGAGAGCAGGGGGTGTCGATGTCGCTGGCGGGCGTGCAGGACAAGCTGCCAGTCTACATTGGTGAAGATGGCAAGATAGCTATTCCGGTCGATGGCACGCCCTCCACACACATACTGAAGCCAGATATCAAACGCCTGGCCGGCAGCGTTCAAAATGAAGCCTTCTGCATGACCTTGGCTAAGCTCTGCGGTCTGGAGACGGCTGAAGTGACGACCGGTAAGGCGGGAAAGCGAGGCTACCTTTTGGTCGAACGCTATGACCGTCTCGCCGACGATCAAGGAACAATTCGCCGTATTCACCAGGAAGACTTTTGCCAGCTGCTTGGCCTGTTTCCGTCCGAGAAGTATGAGCGTACCGGACTTGGACAGCGCGGCGGCGCATCACTCGTACAGATGTTTGACGCATTGGCGCGATACGTTTCCCCTGGCGAAAGGCTGAAGCTGCTCGACGCCGTGATTTTCAACATCCTGATTTGCAACTCCGACTCCCATGCGAAGAACTATTCAATCCTTATTGGAGCGGCCGGTACTGCCAAACTTGCACCCCTTTATGACTTGATGTGCGCAGTAGTCTACAAACAGGTGGATCAGTCGCTTCCCCAGCAGCTTGCTGCAAAGAGAAACGCCAATGAACTCCACAGGAACGATTGGCGGCAATTTGCAGAGGCTGTCGGATTGAGCCCAGCCACGGTTATCAGGCGTGTTCACGAAATGATTGACCAAGTCATGAGCCAGCTGGATGGCAGACTTGAGCCCCTCTTTGGTGGGCAAGGCGCGGGTGCAGAGATGGCCGACAAACTCGGCCACCTGATAAGCAAGCGGTGTCGTCGGATAGATCGACAGCTTCGCCAGTGAGGCGTGGTCAGAGCATTCCTTATTATGGCTTTGGCGCACCTGTAAAACACGGCCTCTCCGCCTGAAAATTCAACGAACAAGCGCCGCGGGATAACGACTTCTCCACAAGAGGAAATCATCACCGATATGACCGCAGGTTGGTCATAAATGCTCGTCTTGTTGCTTTTCGAGTTGGTTGAAATCAATCAAGTCTGTCTGCACCAGAATGCTGTGATTATCCCTAAAACGCTGGATTCCGACCATTGAAAAGCTCAATAAAATCAACAAAACGCTTTTAACATCAATATGTTGACAATATAAAATAGTTTGACTTAATAAAAAATCGAGGTGATCATAGATGTACAGCGTTGTGCTGGATCGATGAGAAAGGTAAAAAATGAAGAAGTCAAATAAAACGGATAGCAACGGTAAAAATGTGAACGAAATTGTTTTTATTGATGCTGAGAAACGGCGGCTCGCATCGATCGAAGGTGCGGTATCACCTGAGGTGGAGAGCACACTGAAGCGGGCGGCTGCAAAAATCACCGCGCTCAATCGCGATTCTACTGAACAGGCTTTCGAGAAGGGCGCGATATTTGCGGAGGTGAAATCCCTTGTCCCTGAGAAATCATTCGGACAGTGGCTGAAGACCTTCTCCGACTACAAAGTCCGCTCTGCGTGGAACTTTACCTCGGTGCACGAACGCCTTCAGGACCATCGCGAGCAACTGATCGCATCGGCAGTGTTGCCGACAGTGTTGTTCGAGTTGGCCAAGGGCGAACCGGCGCAAATCGAAAATCTCGTTGGCCGCATCGCGGCCGGCGAGCGTCTGAAGGTCAAGGATGTCAAAGAAGCAGTCGGGGGAAAACCGAAATCCGACATTCCTCCTCTCGACGTCGGTGGACTTGCGGGGCTTCGCAAAGCGGCCGAAATCAAGCTGAGCACCGACATCGCCGAGTTCGAGAAGCGTGTGAAGCACATTTTGGTTCATGTCGGTGAGGCTCTGGATACGATCGAGCGCGGCAAGCGGGTCGTCAAGAATAAGCTTGCTGCCAACATTGAAATCCAGAGTCGACATGCCCACGATCTCTTCAAAGTGATCGTTGCACCGATTCAGCCCCACAGTTGGAACGAGAATGGTAACTGGGAGATCGGCAAGCTGGACGATGGGACCTCCTGGGGCAAGGTTCAGCGGTTGCTACGTCAACTGGGCGGTGCCGATGATTGGCCACCGGCGAAGGAGCTGAATAGCTGGCTGGTTGATGAAGTGACTCCGGCACTTCGCTTTATCATCCATAGAGAACCACTGACGGCCACGCCGCTGACCGCTAGCACTGCCGCTTCAGAGGTAGAGTCTGTGGAATCGACTGAGCGGGCATGGTGGCAAAAGAAGATGTTCGAGCATCCAGAGGCAACGATGGTGGTAGAGACTCCGTCGGGCGCGCCGGATACGGCCATCACAAAGAGAGCAAAGCGCCCCAAGATTACTTCAATACCCAAAAAGGGCGGAAGCCAAGCAACGGCAGCAGACGCGGCCTGACCGGCATCAACGCATTTGGAAATTCAGGGCCCGCTTCGGCGGGCTTCTTCGTATCTGGATAGATGAGTGGCCCGCGTGCCCTGTTAACCATGCCGGAGCTCTTTGTTCCGGATGCGTTCTTCTTGCTTGCCGGACACGAAACTCCGGGCTACCTCTCATGTGTCGGCAGAAATTGAATATCTGCAGACACTTAGCGACCTCCGCCGGTGCTTGTAACACCGGCAGAGGCCTGACCCGCAACCTTCTATGAAAAGGAATTGGGCTATGTTCACCCTTAACGCTGCCTTCCCCTCTGTGGAAGCTCTCTCTCTCAGTTCTCCAGTCGAAAATGCTGCGGCAGTTGCTCAGCGACTCCTACGGACGCCACCGGCGACCCGGTCAGGAAACTGCGATCGACAGGTTCCATCTCGGCCTCGCGCTGACTGATCGAACCCGACTGACATCCTAGCCAAAGGCAGTGTGACTGATCTGACCGATCGGTCCGACGCGGAAATAATTTCCGCGTCAGCACATCTATGGGTCGCCATTGTGCTGCCCCCGCATTCCTACATTTTCTTCAGGAGATTTCCATGACCACTCAACTTTCTTCATCTGATCAGCCCTCCGCCTACAAGCATCATGCCAACTTCGAGAAACTGCAGCCGCTGCTTCAGGCACTGGTCACAGAGGTCACGGCCTCCACATTGTCGGTGGAGGCGATGCGGAAATCCTTCAAAGGCAGTCTGGACAAGGCTGCCTCTGTGCTTCGGTCTGTGCCTGTGCACGAAGGCCGTCTTCTCGAGCGTGGCATCGACTTGCTGGCCGCCTGCAATCCCGATTTGACTGTTCTGTCGCAGAATATTCGCCTGCCACTAACACAGGCGGCGATGCAGCTCGTCGAACACAATGACGCCCGTCTTTATCGTGGTCTTACCTTTGATGCAGATACAGGTGGTCGCAAGTCGTACACCCCGGATCATTTGATCATCAACACCCAAACGGGGATCGCACATATGGTGGACGTCAAGCGCAGTCTGACGTCTTACGAGGCATCCCGCCTCGCCGATCTCAAGAATCGCATGCTGGCGTCAGCTCTCTTCGCTCCAGATTATCTCTACAAAGAACATCACCGGCTCTCGGTGCAAGAGGTGCGTGTCGTCATTCTCAACGCAGAAGGCAGCCGCACGGATATCAAAGGCGGCATCTGGCCGCTGTCGCACCTTGATCATCTTCTGGAGGTAACCGGCGCCGGTGAAGCACTGTTGTCGCTGCGCAAGATGTTCCGGGAAAGGATCGATGCGAACTGGGTGGCCGCCCGCGGTCCGATTTCTGCAACGGACATAGATGGTTCGACTTCCACGACCGCTCTCGACGGCCATGCCTCCTATACAGGTGATGAGAATGGATCGGCCGCACAGCTGACTGATGCAGGCGACGACAAAGCAATTGTCCACGAAGACCGACCGCCTGTCATTGTTGGCTTTGCCCAGGTCCCAGCCACCGGCCCGCACTAGCGACAATCTTTCAAGATCATCGCCAACCAAATCCAAAATTGAAATCCATTAGCGCCGAGCCTGAGGGCTCAGCCAAGGGAGACCCATGCCATGACATCAGACACAGCCATTATCCTCACCTTCCCCAATGCCACCTCACTAACTGAAGCAAAACAAGATCGCAGTGGGCTCTCAAGCCTACCGATGGCGCAGTCCGGCACCCAGCCACCCCTTCAGAAGCTGGGAGCTTCCCAGGGAGAGAAGAAGGCCAACACTACAGGGCCGCAACCGATGACCTCGGAGCAGCACGCCAGGTATGTCGCCAGCGTGGTTCGTATTGCCATTCGATCGGCCAAACGCCGAGGAGTCCGTCTTGAGAGCATGCTCTCTATCCCGCGCAAATGGCTCCTTGATCTCTGTGACGAAGGTGACCCGACCTGCCTCGTCGTGCGCGACTGGCTCCTGGGAAACCGGAAATATCTTCCGAAAGAATTGGAAGATGCGGCAATCGGCTGGACAAACGGTAAATGGGGGGGCGCGTGATGACCACGATCACTGACCGTATCTCCCGACATCTTCTCAAGCGTATCCGCAGACTTGCCGTCCTTGGTCTCTACCAGCGCGCATCAGACGTCGGGCTTCTCGCTATCACATACCCGTTCGGTGAGAGAAAGATGGGGGTTGCCTGGCAGGTCTCTGCACAGGCGGCATCCGGGCTTGCCGGCGACACGGACCGTGCCCGAGCCCTGGTCGCCCGGGCATTAAAACGCGCGCCGGTGACAGCGCATGACGGATTTTTCGATGGTGACCACGGGGAACCCGTTGAGCCTATCGTCATTGGCGAGGCCGGCGGTAAGCCTGTATACCAACTCCGGGAGAATGGCGGTGACGCTGACGTTGAGCCGGCAAAGCACAAGAAGGAACGGTCAGCACCGGTCTATCACAGGATCGTCCAGCCGCTGGATTCCCCGGCGATGTTTGCGCTGCTGCGGGAATTCCTGCCACCACCAAATCCAACCCAGGTCGCCGCGGCCCTGCTGATCGCCCGCGCGGTTGGCGAGAGTGTTGCTGATCTCAAGTCGCTTCGAGATGTATTGATGCGACGGAATCCGGTGATCCTGTTCAAAATTCCAGTTCCGGGATTTGAGAGGCAGTTCGGTCTGATGCTGGAAGAGGCCCTGATTGCTCCCTTCTATGCATCTCTGGTCGATATTCTTGACGGTCGCCCCCTGTCGGGACATTTCCGTGAAACCCGGCCTGAAATGCGCAAACGAAATGTTCTCACCGGTTCGGGCCGAAAAGTCGTCGATGTGACCAAGGAAAACCTGAAGCGCTCCCTGAGCACGGCAATGCTTGGCGACCCAGTGCCACTTCTTATCGTCGACGAAACAGCTGAAACTATCAGGACGGAGTTCACCGCCGCCGCTGACATCGTCCTTCAGTGTGCGGGCATTGACCAGGCATTGATCGCCGACCTGCTTCATGTCTGTCTCGGTATTCCTTCATGCGAGTCTATCTCTGTCATGGACCAGATGACATTCGATCCAGGCGGTCTGAGTGTCGATGATCTGGCGCTGGCAGTGAGACCTGGGCGCACAGCAAAGACAGTGCTGAGCCTGCTGGCCACCCTTGCGGCCACAGCCGGCGAGGATGAGGCTGAAGATGGTGGCAACAAGCAGCGAAAAGGGCGCTCATCAAATCCATTGTCCGCATTGAGAGACAAGTCGAAGGCTCCTTCGGTCGATGTGATCCTGCCTGACGTAGAGCCGTCGACCAGTGCTGCCAGCGAGGCCCCAAAAACGGTGAACACGGAGGCGGCAGGAGAGTCCGCTTCTTCGACCCATCATGTGCATACCCTGCGCGTCGAAAACCTGACCGGCTATGGCGAAGCGCGACCGTGGGCACTCGATCTGAAGGACGACCTTGCGCTCTGGCGCGAAGGCGCACTCGGCTGGGATGAGATGAGTACTAAAATGCTGCTCTCGGGACCGCCCGGCACTGGCAAGACGACTTTTGCGCGGGCACTTTGCAACACACTGAATGTGCCATTGATCGTCAGTTCGGTTGCGTCCTGGCTGGAACCCGGATTTTTTGGGGATGTTCTTCAACAAATGTCTAGTGTCTTCGAGACCGCGCGGGAACATGCGCCCTGCATCGTCTTTATTGACGAGATGGATGCGATTGGTAGCCGGGACGGCGGTGAGGGCAGAGGCTCCCGATATGATTCATACTGGACGACGGTCATCACGCGATTGCTGGAATTGCTTGATGGGGCACTAAAAACAGAAGGCGTGATCGTTGTTGCCGCCACGAATCTTCCTGACCGGATTGATCCTGCGCTGTTGCGCTCGGGTAGGCTTGAGAAACACATCTTCATCCCACCGCCCGATGCCGATGCTCTTGCGGGAATTCTGGCGCATCATCTCGGTTCCGATCTCGCTGCGGTTCTGGCATCGGTTCCCGAGCATGGTGACACACTTTCAGAAAGCTCTGCATCGGTCGTGCCGTCGTCTGTAATTGCTCAATTGAAGCCATCCAAGGCAAATGCAGCCCCGAAGAAAGGACAAGCCCATGTCTGACACCAAGACAGTTTCTTCAGCCGCAGCGGCTCTTCAATCCCTTGCACTGTTGGCCACCGGTCGAACAGGAGCCGATGTCGAGAGGCTCGTCCGTGAAGCACGTCAGAAGGCTCGCAGGGACCGTCGTACACTTACATGGGCTGATATCGAGCAGGCGCTTGGTGCTGATCGGAAGGTTATGTCGGATGATCTACGCTGGCGTGTTTCTGTTCATGAAGCGGGCCATGCGATCGTCTGGTCACTGCTAGGGATTGGAGATGTCGAGTCTGTGACCCTTGGCATGGGGGATATGGGCCAGGTGACGGTCAGACGGTTTACACATCTTTCGCAGTCCGAAGATTGGCTGACAAAAACCATGGCGGCCATTCTGGCCGGGCGTGTAGCGGAACTGCTTGTCATCGGCGAACCACTGGTTGGGTCGGGCGGTGGGGAAGGCAGTGACCTGGCAAAGGCAACAGCAATCGCACTCGATGCAGAGACCAGCCTCGGAATGGCAGAGCATCAACCACTGCTTTATCGCCTGTCGACCCGTGGCTTCGATATGCTGACATTGGATCGTGACCTTGCTGAACGGGTGAATGCAAGGCTGCTGAATGCCGAGACCATGGCGCGCGGTTTGCTTGAGGAGCAAGGGTCAAAGCTGATGAAGCTTGCCAGCCATCTCAATCAAGCTGGCGTGATGTCGGGAGATGAAGTGCGCCGGCTCTTGGGAATGGAAAGGTGATGGCGCGCAAGGCTCACTGAAAACGGTACTGAACCGGAATTTCTGGTGGTCAATTACTAGCGTGGCCGAAAATGTCCTGACCGACGTATGAATTGGCATTTTCACAATGCTTGCCAAATTCTCTTTGGTGCTTTCGGCCCATAGCAGACGTTGATCGAGGTCGAGCGAATGGCAGGTCACAACGCATCAAATGACCGATTTGGGGCGGCCTTTGACACATTCGGTCCGAGTAGACTTTGCGAGACTCACGGGTCAGGCAAACAATCGCTAACGACACCAGCCGCGTTTGATGGCTGGCGCAAAAAGAGCCCGGTAAACAGGGATTGCCAACCGTCCGACGAGAACGCTCTGGATGGCCTTGTTTGCCGGAATTAGGATGATCAGGGCTATTGCTGCAGTCACTGCCGATCCGAACATGTCGAACGGAAAATGAACGCCGATGAAAATTCGCGCCCAAGCCACGAGCATTCCGATAGCACCGATCGCGAGCGCGGCCCGATGCCGCCGATTCCAATACGCAAGAGCAAACGCAATTCCGAGAATGAATGTCAGGTGGTCGCTCGGAAACGAACTGTCTGCGGCGTGCTCGACGAATGTTTTGCCGACAGGAACCATGAAGGGTCGCGGATGAAACCACCACAAAGGTATCAACTGATTGATCAAGAGTCCCAACTCGGCGACCACTACGGCCATCACAAGTCCGCCACGTTCTTGATCGCTTCCACGCAACCAGAACCAGACCAGGGCGACCGGAACTAGATAAATAGCATAGTTGGCACTAAGATTTGCAAACTCGATCGCCCATGATGCCGTGTCAGTGGACGCATTAAGCATCAGAAACTGCCTTTGATTGACACTCTCTAGAATATCCAGGATTGGCAATTTACGTCGTCCTTAGTGTTTGAATAGGGAGCCACCGGCGGTTGTTTTTGACGGCTGACGTCACGGTAGGATGCTCGCTTAGCTGAAAGCGTCTAGATCGAATCTCAATCGAGAAACATCAGAAACCGTCTGCCGCAAACCCAATGTTCTGCCGCTTTCCTGTCGGGCACTTTGCCGTCACTTTACAGTTTTGTAAGCTATGCCATGCGCCGCCTTACAAATCCGTAAGCAGACGGACAGCACTCCACAATGAACCGACCCTAGAAATGGTCCTGTCACGGAACGCGGCTCCTGCCTCGGGTCCGGCCATCCGGCTAATGCGTCAGCGTTTCGCTGTCGTCGATATAAGCCGTTCACGCATAATCCGCGATCCGGTCCAAGGATCGACGCCCGCAAGGAGAGTTGATATGTCGAATACCCAAATGGAGCAGGCCCACCCGCTCCCCGCCGAGACCTCCGTCTTCAATCGTGTTCCGCAAGTGACGGTCGATTTCTGGCTGGTCAAGCTATTGGCGGTCACCGTTGGCGAGACTGCTGCCGATTTTCTCAACATGAATCTGGGGCTCGGTCTGTCGGCGACCTCCGTCATCATGTCGGGCTTCCTGATCGCGGCACTGTTCCTTCAGTTCTCTCAGCGCAAATATGTGCCTTGGGTCTACTGGCTGGCCGTTGTGCTGATCAGTGTGGTCGGAACACTAATCACCGACAATCTTGTCGATAATCTCGGGTATAGCCTGGAAGCCTGCACAATTGGCTTTGCTCTCGCGCTGGCGGCGACATTCGGGGTTTGGTATGCGATCGAGCGGACGCTTTCCATCCACTCTATCTATACGGCGCGACGTGAGGGCTTTTATTGGCTCGCTATCCTGTTCACTTTCGCACTCGGCACCGCCGCAGGCGACCTGTTGGCCGAAGGTCTTGGATTGGGTTATTTGCAGGCTGGACTTGCCTATTGCGCCGTCATCGCGGCCATCGCGGTCGGCTTTTATGTCTTCAAGCTCAACGGTATTCTCTGCTTCTGGCTTGCCTATATTCTCACCCGTCCGATGGGCGCGTCCTTCGGTGACCTGTTCTCGCAGTCTGTCGCCGATGGGGGGCTGGGGTTCGGCACGATCGTGACAAGCTTGCTGTTCCTTGTCGGCATCGCCGCCGTGGTTATCTATATGCAGTTCAGCCATGATGGCGACGAACGTGTCGCAATCGCCTCCGGCACCAAATAGCCCCGCAGCGGCACATGGTTGCTGCACCACGGTCTCCTCGACAGGACCCAATAGGGTTCTGGCGAGGAGATTGGGCGCTTAGTCGGACAAACTTTTAAAATGCTTATATAAGCGCACACAGGCTGACAAAACCCTGACTGCACTCTCGTTCGCATAATGGTGCTGGCCAAATAGGAAATCCAGTTTGGAGGAACCCAAATGCGGCTGTTGCTGATCGAAGATGACACAAAACTAGCGGACTACGTCTCCCGCGGTTTCCAGGAAGCTGGCCATTTGTGTGACGTACTGGATAACGGCCAGGATGGCTTGTTTCAGGCAACACGCGAAACCTACGATGTCCTTATTGTTGACCGTATGCTGCCAGGTCTCGACGGGCTGTCGATGGTCAGGGCAATCCGCGCCGCTGGAAACAAGACCCCGTTGATATTTCTGACGTCAATCGGCGGAGTGGATGATCGCGTCGAAGGCTTGGAGGCTGGCGGCGATGACTATCTGGTCAAACCCTTTGCCTTTTCCGAATTGGCTGCTCGGGTTGGGGCTCTGGCCCGCCGGCCTGCGGTTCAGGCAGAACTCACCGTTCTCAAGGTTTTTGATCTGGAGCTCGACCTGATACGTCACAGGGTCACGCGCGCAGGTCAGCCAATAGACCTGCAACCAAGGGAATTCGCATTGCTCGAAGTGCTCATGCGGGCTGAAGGTCGTGTGCTGACCCGAACCATGCTACTTGAGCGGGTCTGGAACTACCACTTCGATCCTCAAACGAGCGTCGTGGAAACCCATATCAGCCGTCTGCGAGCGAAAGTAGATAAACCTTTCGAGGTCGCCTTGCTGCAGACAGTGCGCAGCACCGGATATTCGATTCATGCGCCACGTTAGTCTTGTCCGCTCAAGTGGATTTCGCCTGGCGATGACTTTCAGCGCCCTGTTTCTGATTGCCAGCGTCATTGCCGGCACCACGGCATATTCTGTTATTCGCGAAGAACTGGTGAAGCGCCATGAGCGCGTATTGGCGGAGCAATTCGAGTTTCTTGTCTCAGCCTATGGCGGCGGCGACGTCGAAGACCTGACTCTGACAATCGAGGCCTATTCCCGCGCATCGCGCAACAAGGACAGCATGTTTTTGTTGCAGGATGTCAGAGGCAGCAAACTTGCGGGCAATATCACGAAGGTTCCCGACGGGAGGCTCGAAGGCCAAGTCACGGCAAGAACTTTGGGGGTGGAAGCCGACTACACATATTTTGTCAAACAGGGGGATATCGGAGCAAACAATTTAACCATTGCCACCAGCGCTGAAGATATAAGCGAACTTGAGGAGATCATGCTGGAGGGTGCAGCCTGGGCCGCCGCAGTGCTACTGGCCATCTCGCTGGCAGGCGGGATGTTTCTTGCTCGAAGCATGGATCGGCGCATTGCTCTCATCCAGGACGGACTCGAACGCGTTTCCAATGGAGATTTGACTGCCCGTATCCCGACAAGCGCCCGTGGCGACGACATCGACACCCTGACCGACATGATGAACACGGCAGTGGCGCGCCTTGGTGCCTCCGTCGAGAGCATTCGTCAGATCAGCAATGACATCTCGCACGACTTGAAATCCCCGCTGGCGCGGCTTCGGATCACGATCGAACAAGCCGCTGAAAACCATGAACGGGGAATTTCGGTCACCCCTGAGCTGGAGGAGGCCGCGGTTGAAACAGATCGCATTATCGCTACGTTTGATGCTTTGCTTCGCATCGCGCAACTTGAGGCAGGTGCGCGCAAGGCCCGGTTCACCGGTACAAACCTCATTGAAGTGACGATGGGTATAACCGATTTCTACGAGACCTCATTCGAGGACGCGGGCATGGCATTCAGCTTGAAGCTGCCATCTTCGATCCCTCCAATTCAGGGCGACCGCGAATTGCTGGCCCAACTCATTGCCAACCTGCTCGAAAACACCTTGCGTCATTGTGCGCCGGGTGCGCGTGTCATTTGCTCAATTGCTCTGCAAGACAATGCTGCAATCCTGAGCGTTTCCGACAATGGTTCTGGCATACCGGTGGCTGAACGAGAGAAGGTGTTGCGCCGTCTCTACCGTCTGGAGAGAAGCCGCACCACTCCAGGATCGGGACTGGGCCTCAGCATGGTCAAGGCTATCTCGGACTTGCATGGCGCAAGCCTATCGCTTGAAGACAACGGTCCGGGACTTCGGGTTGTTATCCGCTTCCAGCTGGCTGCGGACGTCGGCGCTGTCTCGGGTCTGAGTTGACCATTGGCGCGCATTTTAGAATTCATCCGTCATGCCATTAGGGTGGTTGTCGATTGGGCACGTGATCTGAAACGAGATATTGCGGCGCTCTGGATTGCGGCGCGCGATGCGCGTACTCCATGGCCGCCGAAGCTGTTGGCAGGCCTCATCGTAGCCTACGCTTTGAGCCCCGTCGATTTGATCCCGGACTTCATTCCGGTGATTGGCTACCTTGACGACCTTATCATCGTACCGCTTGGCCTATGGCTTACAATCAAGATGATGCCAGAGGAACTGATGGCAGATTTTCGCCGCAGAGCAACTGAGATGGGTCCACGACCCAAGTCATATGCGGGCCTGGTTTTCATCGGCGTGATCTGGCTGATTGCCGCCGCGTTCTTGTTTCGCTGGTTCGACCAGCGCTTCGCGGTAACAACCGCACTTTCATCTGGAGTCTGAAATTGGGCCAATATCTGCAGCCGATTGTCGATTACATCGGCAATCATCCTCAAGGAGCCATCGCCATCGTTTTTCTGATGGCAATGGGCGAAGCGATCTTCGTACTTGGGTTGTTCGTGCCTTCAACAGTCGTCCTTGTTGGTGCCGGGACATTGATTGGCATGGGCAAGCTCGGGTTTGTACCGATTTTCGCTGCCACGGCGCTCGGTGCGATCGCTGGTGACGCGATCTCCTACTGGATCGGTCACACCTACAAAGAGCGTATCAGGCAAGTCTGGCCCTTCAGTCGATACACAGGGATGCTTGATCGCGGAGAGGCCTATTTTGCCAGACACGGCGGCAAGAGCGTATTCATTGGCCGTTTTATACCCGGCATCAAGGCTGTCGTCCCCGGGATTGCTGGCATTGTCGGCATGAACCCGGTGCGCTTTACGGTCATCAATGTGGTGTCCGCAATAGTCTGGGCGGCCAGCCACTTGCTGCCTGGAATCGGAATCGGCAGAGGCATCAACGTGGCCAGTTCCGGTAATCCCAGGCTGCTTGAACTACTCATTCTCGTGCTTGTGATTGTCGTGGCTGCCACGTACACGGCCAAATTTGCCTTTGGATGGTTGCTTCCTCATGCCGAACTCTGGCGCGTAAGGCTCGGGGATACCTTGTCTCGCCAATCAGTGCCGGGCGCACAGTCTCTTCGCCGGTTGCTCGTCAACGAGGACAACATTGTCGTTCCCTTTGCATTCTTTGCCCTTGCGCTTCTGGGTGTCTCAGGTTTCGCCATGATTGCGTTCGAGTTCTTCGCTGACCCCGCTTTTGTCCGGGCCGATGAATCCATCAGCGGGTATTTGCAATCGTTGCGAACAGAGCCTTTTGACAAACTTATGGTTGGCGTGACGATGCTGGGTGACGGCTTAGTGCTGGGACCGGTCGCGGCGGCCGTTGTGGTGGTATTGGTGTGGCACAAGCGATGGAAAGTGGCCGGAGCATTGGTGGCAGCCTTCGTCAGCGCTACGCTGTTTGTTCCTCTGGTCAAGACATTCATCCACCGCGCGCGACCGATCACGCTTTACAATGGAGCAGACAGCTACAGTTTCCCCAGCGGTCATGCGACTTTGTCGGCAACCATCATAGGCGTGTGCGTCCTTGTGGTGGCCCGTGACCTTCCTGCGCGTGGACAAAGGTTGCTGTACATGCTGGCGGCCGTCGTCATCGGGTTGATTGCGTTTTCTCGCCTCTATCTGGCCGCCCATTGGCCGAGCGATGTTGGAGCCGGCCTGCTGTTCGGAGGTGCGCTGGTGTTCGGGCTTGCCTGGCTTCTGCACGGACGATCATTCGCTCCTGCATCCAGTCGCGCCGCCATCGCAGCGCTGGTCTGCCTGATGGTGGTCTATCCGTTGCACCTGTATCAGCAGTATTCGACGGTATCCCCCCACTATGCAATGCGAGCCGATCAAACAGTCATCAGTCAAGAGCAATGGTTGGCTCGTGGGTGGACAGATGTGCCCCATCGTCGGGTCTTGCTGGATGGCGAATTCGGTGAGCCTGTTTCGATCCAAACCAACATGGACATTCAAGGCCTTACGGAGCGATTGATCAAATCTGGCTGGCTGCCGCAGCAGGCAGGACGGATGACGAGCCTTGTCGACGCCATTCTGCCGACACGCAAGCCACTCAACGAAATGTCACCATTGCCGCAGACCAACAACGGCAACTCTCCGATTGCCGTGTTCACCCGTTCAGGTATGCCAGTGGCCAGCCAGCGAGAGGTGTTGCGGGTATGGACTTCTACTTTTTCCATTTCAGCTGACGGTCAAACCAGTCCGCTCCTCTTGATCTCCACAACTGCCGAATTGACCGCGCCACTTGTTTTTGGCTTTGCTTTGGCGGAAGAGATGACATTGTCGGATTCTGGGTATGATGCCATGAACTCGGACGTGGCTCGCGCATTGGGCGGCAACGAAACGAGTGTCCAGGCAGATAGCGGCAATTTGTATCTTGTGGTCCGCAACAGCGCTGTCTCGGCTCCAGTCCCGCTCAGTCAATAAAATGCGGACTTGGTAGGGCGCTGATGCAGAAGGCTTTCTCTACCTTGCTTCGGTGGGTCGCCGCCACCCGATCGCCACATTGCCGCCACAGACAATAAACATCCGTAGGTTTTTGGAGAGGTGCTGGTGAGGTTGAGTGGCCATCTTCTTGGAAGCGGATCACACACCGTGATCCCGTCAAGGAGAAACAACATGAAGAAGAATATGATCATTGCAGCCGCGATTATTGCATCCAGCATGGGTGTAGCCGGCATTGGCGTAGCGAACGCCGGCGCTGAAAACAACGATGGCCATGCAGCCGAAACTCAGGGTCTCATGTCAGCGAAACTGACTGCCACCGACGCGATTAAGGCTGTCGAAGCTCAGCAGCCCGGCAAGGTTGGCGAAGTTCAGTTCAACGCGGAAAATGGTGTCTCCATCTACGAAGTTTCCGTGATTTCGTCCGATGGTGCCGAGCACAATTTCAACGTTGATGCGTCGAATGGCACTGTCACCAAGGTTGTAGCCAACGGAGACGATGACGGCGACCAGGGTGACGATGAGAACGGCGATGAAGCCGACGGCCCTGAAAACAACTAACTGCTTCTGCCTTACCCCACTGTCTGACCAGTCAGGCAGTGGGGTGTTTCAATATCGATTGCCGCCATTACTACACATGTTCACACTCGGGTGACGCCGAGGTGATGCGGCTGGGCCATGCAGTGTTGGTTCGTTTCTGGTGTAGCTCGCAGCGAAAGCCCGCTTCCCGCTTAAAGTCGTCAAATCCTTTTTGGTGTTTCGGCCCATTGCGGACCTTTGCTCTCGGTTCAAACGTGACGGTTTAGACCGCCCCGGTGAGCACTTCCCTCTCTTTTGAGAGCATGAGTTTGAACACCCCCAAAATCTACTGTTTCTGCTACGAGCGAGGCCCACAAAGAAGCCACATTCCCCACTCAACTAATTTCACTAACATCAGAACATTGAGCTCATGCAAATAAAAATTCCTTCTGCACGCCCGGTCATGTCCGACGTGACCCTGACAATTTTGGTGGCGGTCTACGTCCTCGCAATCGGCAACCTTACTTTCTGGTCTAAAGGGGCTGAATATTTCCAGGACCATCCGGGTGCGCTTGTTAGCCTTGCCGCCGGCATAATCGCGCTTCATATCGCGGCTCTTTTGTCCATATCAGTAAAATATGCAGTCAAGCCGATCTTCATCTTCGCGATAATGGTAACGGCTATATCGTCTTACTTCGTCGACACAATGGGCATACTGATCACGCGCGACATGATCGGAAACGCTGCGGTGACCACGACCAATGAGGCAAAACACCTTATTACGTGGCGTTTCGTCGCGCATGTAACCCTCTACGGCGTATTTCCATCCGCATTTGTGGCGTGGACGCGCGTGATACACCTAACTTTCTTCAGCAAGCTCTGGCAGCATCTGAAGCTGATCGTTCCCATGCTTGTACTTGCCGCAAGCGTAACTTTGGCCAACTACGCGGGATTTTCGTCTACCTTCCGCGAACACCGTGACTTGATGGCGAGCCTGAACCCGATTGCACCGATTGTCGCTGCGGTCAAATACGCAAAACGCACCTATTTTTCACCACCTATCAATGTGGTGGCTATCGGAAAGGATGCGTTCAGCGAGGACATAATCGAAGTAGCACAATCCGAAGAACCCCCGCATGTTTTGGTCGTGGTTGCAGGAGAGACGGCCCGCGCGCAGAATTTTTCGCTCTATGGTTATGGGCGTGAAACCAATCCGGCTTTGAAAGCGCATGACAACGTGTTTGCTTTTCAGAATACCAGAAGCTGCGGGACGGCGACCGCTGTATCGTTGCCTTGCATGTTTTCCAATTATACGCGGGCTGAGTATTCCGATACGGCGGGCAAGAGCACCGAGAATGTCATTGATGTGCTTGGGTATGCCGGCATCAAAACCGCCTGGTGGGATGCAAATACGGGTAGCAAGGGAATCGCCGCCCGAACTATCGAGATCAACTACGCCGCGGGAGACGATCCACGTTTCTGTGTTGAGGATGAGTGCCGTGACGACATCCTTGTCGACAAATTGAAGCAAGAATTGCCCAAAGTAACGGAGAATACCGTCTTCGTTCTTCATCTGATAGGCAGTCATGGACCGGCTTATTACATGCGCTACCAGCAGGATTCTGCACCATTCAAGCCAGATTGCCGCACGGCTGCTTTCGCCGACTGTACCCAGGACCAACTGGTCAACGCTTACGACAACACCATCGCTTATACGGACAAGATTCTGGGCGAGGTGATCAATGCTCTTGATAATCAGGGTGAGCGGATAAATGCCACCATGATTTATATGTCCGATCACGGAGAATCACTCGGTGAATCCGGCTTGTACCTGCATGGCGCACCATGGTTCATAGCACCGGATGAACAGACTTACGTACCGTTCTTGATGTGGTTGTCACCGCTTTTCATCAACTCAGAACGCGTAGACACAGCTTGTCTTAGAACCAATGCCAAGAACGGTGGGTTCTCCCACGACAATCTGTTCCACACGATTTTGGGCAACATTGAAGTCGAAACGGAGGTCTATGATCCCCATCTCGATGTGCTGGCTCCATGTACTGGGCCTGACATGGACGAAGTCGTTGTTCGTTGAGATAGGATCAGCGGATGCTCTGATCCCAAGAAACTGACTCTGTTTTGGTTCGAGTTTTTCGAATGCGTAGGAGGCCTACCTCCCCGACCTGGTTGGGCGATGCAGCGAACGACCGCTTCCCGCCCAAAACGCCCCCGAACCATAACCAAGCTAAGCTCAGAAAATACCTAAAGATGGAGCCAAAGGCGGGTTACGCCACAAGCATGCTGACATGGTGGAGCGAGAACCAACACTCATGCGGCTTGCCAGCGATCTCAATCAAATTGGCGTTATGTCTGGAGATGAAGTGCGGCAGTTGAGGGGTATGTGGTGATGGCAATGATGATGATGACAACGGCGAGACTCGGCTCTGAAACTGCGATTCCATATGGCGCCACAACGATTCCAATCTGCGGAGTTTCGAGTCTGAAAGCCGAAACCGCGATTCATATACGAACGGCGGTTGCTGCCAGTGAGGGTCATGGCGGTCCCATCTAGCCTGGCAGGCGGTGGTGGATGGCGATGTAATGTACGCTGCCGCTGACGCCATCTGATTGGAAACACCTTGCCTGCAAGGCGATCCAAATTGGCCTAATTGGTTGCGCTTCGCATCAGGTTGCCGACAATTCAATGCACATCATCTCAATTTACCCTTCCGCGATTCCGATCTCCAGATAAGCGTTGCCCGATCTCCCCGCCGCGATTCGTCTGCAAACCGCGTTTGTGCGCAGCAGTGTTTGCAGACTTCGATTGACAGTCCTTGACGGTAATCTCCGTCCAGATTGTCAGAAATTGCAAGCAGCGTTTGTCCCTTGCGTCGCCGGCCGACAGGCTGGGTCTCCACAACAAGGGAGAGCGAAATGGCTAGGAAATCAAAGAAACAACGCAATGCCGAACAACTGGTTCGGCAACAGAGAGTGAGAGATGAGGCCCGTATCCGTCGTCGGCCATCAAGAGATGATATTGCGCGAGTGCTCCTCTGGAAAATGATCATGAGCACCGAGAACCATCGTCTGGGACGGCGGCAGGCGCTGGATAGGCTGTGTGAGGAGATCGTCGGTGGCTTGGAACTCCAGGGGTTCAGTGTTCGCGAAAGCGAGGAGGTCTTCGAAAACCTTGTTGATCGCTATGCCGATGGGCTGTTTCCGTTCCGCCCGAAGCATCATTTGGCGAAAGACAGTGGCGATTCGGATGCCAACTAGACTTGGCAGTATTAAAGGCTGATTGAACTGGACTGTCGGTCGAAGACGTCATTCTATCGGCGCTGTTTGTCGCATCCCGAATTGCGATCCTATGGCGCTGCCGACTCAAATCCTGAATTGGTGACTTCGGGCTTCGCCTCTGGCTCCAAAAAAATCAGGTTTCCACCAAACCCCGTTGCTGTTCAATTCTGCGTATTCCCCCCATTACTTCGTATCACGGCGTTTGCGAAAATACGGCGCAATGATTGGCGATTCATCGGTTGATCGACTGCTTCTGATAGTCGCTCAATCATTGCGTGGTATTAAGTTGTTGAATCAACGCAGGGTGTCGGTCCATATTGAACTGGCCGCAAAGCAAGGTCGGGCCGGATGAGGGAGGGGACGTGCGGGATAAACGCAGTCTGACAGAACGCGATATCTGCACAAAATTTGTCTTGCCGGCGATAAAGAGTGCTGGTTGGGACATGATGCTGCAGGTTCGGGAGGAGGTCTTTTTCACCAAAGGACGGATCACCGTCCGGGGCAAGCTGGTTGCGCGCGGAAACGCCAAGAAGGCAGATATCGTCCTTTACTATAAGCCAAACATCCCGATCGCCATAATTGAAGCCAAGGACAACGCTCATGCTATCGGCGCGGGAATGCAGCAGGGCCTGGACTATGCTGAAAGCCTAGCTGTACCGTTTGTTTTCTCTTCAAACGGTGATGGGTTTATTTTTCATGATCGAACCGGCTTGCGCGCGGTCAAAGAAGAAACCATTGGATTGGAGCAGTTCCCTTCACCTGACGAACTCTGGGCACTTTATAGCCGTTGGAAAGGACTGGATGTTCCTGCTGAAAAGCTGGTTCTTCAGGACTACTACGAGGACGGCAGCGGAAAGGCTCCGCGCTATTACCAGGTCAACGCGGTCAACGCCGCGATAGAAGCGATCGCGAAGGGTCAAGATCGGGTCCTGCTTGTGATGGCAACTGGCACCGGCAAAACCTATACGGCGTTTCAAATCATCTGGCGTCTCTGGAAGGCAGGACGAAAGAAACGCATCCTGTTTCTGGCCGACCGTAACGTTCTAATCGATCAGACCATGGTTAATGACTTCAGGCCGTTTGGTGGAGCCATGGCGAAGCTTTCGACCAAGTCCAAGACGATTGAAAAGGTAGACGGAACAAAAGTTGATCTCACTCTGGCACTTGATCGAAAGCGCCGCATCGACACGGCCTATGAAGTCTATCTAGGCCTCTACCAGGCCATCACTGGCCCCGAAGAGAAACAGAAGCTCTTTCGTGATTTTTCTCCCGATTTCTTCGATCTCATCGTCATCGACGAATGTCACCGCGGCAGTGCCGCTGATGACTCTGCCTGGCGTGAGATTCTGGATTATTTCTCTTCGGCCAGCCAGATCGGTCTGACGGCAACACCGAAAGAGACTGAATATGTGTCCAACTCTGCCTATTTCGGCGAGCCGATATTCACCTATTCCCTGAAGCAGGGGATCAGCGATGGCTTTCTTGCCCCCTACAAGGTGATCAAGGTCCATATAGACCGAGACGTCGAGGGTTATCGACCTGAGAAGGGACAACTGGACCGCGATGGTGATGAGGTCGAAGACCGTATCTACAATGCCAAGGATTTTGATCGAACCCTCGTCCTCGACGACAGGACTAAACTGGTAGCCTCCAAGGTTACGGAATTTTTGAAAGAAAGCGGTGACCGCTACCAGAAGACAATTGTCTTCTGCGTTGATGAGGAACATGCCGCTCGTATGCGCCAGGCCCTCATCAACGACAACAAGGACCTGTGCGACGAAAACGCCCGCTATGTGATGCGCATCACGGGTAGCGACGCGCTGGGCCAGGCGCAGATCGGCAATTTCATCGATCCGGAATCGCGGTATCCCGTCATCGTGACCACATCTCGACTGTTGTCCACCGGCGTGGATGCTCAGACCTGTCGGCTCATCGTGCTGGATCGGTCTGTCGGCTCGATGACTGAGTTCAAGCAGATCGTTGGGCGCGGTACCCGTGTTCATGAGGATACCCAGAAATTCTATTTTACCCTGATGGATTTCCGAGGCGCGACCAACCACTTCGCCGATCCGGAATTCGATGGCGATCCCGTGCAGATTTACGAGCCGGTCGGGGATGATCCCGTCACTCCACCGGATACCGATTTCACAGGGTTTGAACACGGCGATCAGGACGACTACACGGCCGATCCTCCTGACACAGGAGGTGATGAAGTAACGTTTCCGGGTGGTGGCGGCGAGCGGCAGAAAAAGGTCTATGTCGATGGCATCAGCGCCCGTATCGTGGCCGAGCGTGTCGAATATCTCGATGCCAATGGCAAGCTCGTCACCGAAAGCCTGCGCGATTTTACCAAGGCGGCGCTGCTCAGGCATTTCGCCAGCCTCGATGATTTCCTGAAACGCTGGAGATCGGACGAGCGCAAGGATGTACTGGTGAAGGAGTTGGCAGCGGAAGGCTTGCCGCTGGACGTGATCGCCAAGGAACTCGGCATCGACGTCGACCCTTTCGACCTCGTCTGCCACATTGCCTTTGATCGCAAACCGCTGACACGCCAGGAGCGCGCGGATAACGTCAAGAAACGCGACGTCTTCGGTCGATACGAAGGCAAGGCGCGCGCGGTGTTGGATGTGCTGCTACAGAAATATGCGGATGAAGGGGTGCTTCACCTAAGCGATACTAATGTTCTGCGAATCCCTCCACTAAACTCCATCGGCACACCCGTGGAATTAATACGAGAGTTTGGGGGCCGCCTTCAGTTCGAGAAAATCCTCCACGATCTACAGTCTGACCTATATCAGGAACCCGCGTAATGGCTTACGAGATAGACGATCAAGTATATGTGCCCCGTTCCGTTCTCGAACTTGACACAGATGGAGTGTCGCCATTTTTTCGGACTACCATTAGGTCTCGGCAGGATCGCTCAGTCACAGTTGACCTGCCTGATGGAGGGCTTTCTGCTCATGTTGCGACATCCAAGTTGGCCAGAAATTTCGGTGTTTTGATTATCCGAATTGGCGACTACAACGAGGATGGACTTCTCGATCCGCTAGCGAAATCGGTCTTACATTATTGTCGCATGTTGCTTCCAGGCGATTCTGTCCGGCTTTTAGAACTAAGAACTGAGGCAGAACTGGTTGCGCTCTGGTCGACTCACCATGGCATTTGTGAGCAAGTGGTACTGGTGGGGCATGGCGCGCCTGAAGGATTTTTATTCGGAAGCGAGAACATTTCCCCTGACCGATTGGTCGAAATATTTGGTGCTCCAAATCCCTCATCTAAAGAGTTTATAAGCCTCGGTTGCCAGACCGGCTACGCAAATTTCGGAAAGGTGTTTTCGGGTGCGCCATATGTCTCTCACTTTATTGCTCCCTTCCATTCGGTCCATGGATGCGTTGCGTCTCTTTTCACTCAAACGTACCTAAATGAACGATTGCTCGGCTGTTATTCGCCGAAGGTCGCTTTCAATCACTCTAGAGACGATTTGCTCGGTGCCGTTAGTTTCCGACTTTGGCAAAATGGCGAGCTAAAAGCAGGTCAGAAGAAGTAAGCAAAATGTCAGTTCGTAACACCGTCAAATCCATTCAGGACATCATGCGGCAGGATGCCGGCGTCGATGGCGATGCCCAGCGCATCAGCCAGCTCTGCTGGATGTTTTTCCTCAAGATCATGGACGATCAGGACCAGGAACTGGAGCTGACCCGCGACAATTATGTCTCCCCGATCCCCGAGAGGTTCCAGTGGCGCAACTGGGCGGCCGATCCGGAAGGCATTACCGGCGAGGGGCTGCTCAACTTCGTCAATAATGAGCTCTTCCCGGCGCTGAAGACAGTGCCGGTCTCGGCGCAACCTGGGGATCGTCGCCGTGTGGTGCGCGACCTGTTCGAGGATGCTTACAACTACATGAAATCGGGCCAACTGATCCGTCAGGTGGTCAACAAGATCAGTGACGTCGATTTCAACAGCCTGACGGAACGCCAGCATTTTGGCGAAATCTACGAGCAGATTTTGAACGACCTGCAGTCCGCCGGCAATGCGGGGGAATACTACACACCGCGCGCACTTACCGCCTTTATGGTGGAACGCATCGACCCCAAGCCGGGGCAAATCCTGTTTGATCCCGCCTGCGGCACTGGTGGCTTTCTCACCTGCGCCATCCGCCACATGGAAAAGAACCACGTGCGCACGCCCGCTCAGCGGGAAAAGATGCAGGCCGGTTTGCGCGCGGTGGAAAAGAAGCCACTGCCGCACATGCTTTGCGTCACCAACATGCTGCTGCACGGCATCGAGGACCCGAGCTTCGTGCGCCATGACAACACGTTGGCCCGTCCGCTGATTTCCTGGAGCAAGGATGAACGCGTCGATATCGTGCTAACCAACCCACCCTTTGGCGGGCGGGAAGAAGACGGCATCGAAAACAACTTCCCGACCTTCCGCACCAAGGAAACCGCAGACCTGTTTCTGGCGCTGATCGTTCGGCTCCTGAAAGACGGGGGGCGCGCCGCCGTGGTGCTGCCCGATGGCTCGCTGTTTGGCGAAGGCATCAAGACACGGCTCAAGGAACATCTGCTGGAGGAGTGCAACCTCCACACCATCGTCCGCCTGCCCAATTCCGTGTTCAAGCCCTATGCCTCGATCGGCACCAACCTGTTGTTCTTCGAGAAGGGCACGCCGACCAAAGACATCTGGTATTGGGAGCATCGCGTGCCCGAGGGCCAGAAGGCCTATTCCATGACCAAGCCGATCCGCCAGGAGCATCTGCAGGATTGCGTGGACTGGTGGGGCGGCAAGGAGCGCCAGGGCCGCGAGGAAGGCCCGCAAGCCTGGTGCGTGACTTTAGACGAGGTGAAGGCGCGCGGCTACAATCTGGATGTCAGGAACCCCCACACCGTGGCCGATGACCATGGCGACCCGGAGGTTCTGCTGGAAGAGCTGACGACCGCTGAAACCAATGCGGCCCGCCTGCGCGATCAGCTCAAATCCATTCTGGCCGAGGCGCTTGCCCGATGAATGCCGAGCGCCTGTTGCAGCACTACGAACAGATTGCCGATGCGCCGGATGCGATCGCCCGACTGCGGCGGTTCATTCTCGATCTGGCGGTGCGCGGCAAGCTCGTTCCGCAGGACCCGGCGGATGAACCGGCGTCGGAACTGCTGAAGCGGATCGAAAAATCAAAGCTGGAACGGAAGCGAGAAACTGGCGATGCGCGAATAAAGAATGCGCCTGACCCGACGCTTGGCGAACTGGATTTAACCCTCCCCTACGGATGGGCGGCTCAATCGTTCGAGAATCTGTTTCTATTCATTGATTATCGCGGAAACACGCCTGCGAAAACGAATGATGGAATCCCTTTGATCACTGCCAAGAACATTCGCATGGGTTTCCTAAATCGGGAGCCGCGTGAGTACATATCGGAGGCGACATTCAGAACTTGGATGACGCGGGGCTATCCCGAAATAGGTGATTTGTTCTTCACCACCGAGGCACCTCTCGCCAATGTCTGCCTTAACGAAATCCAAGAGCCCTTTGCTCTTGCCCAAAGGGCGATATGCTTTCAGCCTTATGCCAAAATCGACACCAAGTTCATTATGTTCGCCTTGATGAGCAAGGTCATGCAGTCCCTGATTGACAAACACGCCACCGGTATGACGGCTAAGGGGATTAAGGCGGCTAAATTGAAGCCGCTTCCTATACCAATTCCGCCCCTCGCCGAACAGCACCGCATCGTCGCCAAGGTCGATGAACTGATGGCACTGTGCGACCAGTTGGAAGCGGCGCGAACGGAGAGGGAGGCGAAGCGGGACCGGCTGGCAG
>Ga0209345_10001191_pt1 | contig 31678 bp, 36 predicted proteins | sample Cruoilmetagenom7_FD_187294 | JGI IMG/M metagenome (GOLD analysis project Ga0209345, IMG submission 187294) | Oil polluted marine microbial communities from Coal Oil Point, Santa Barbara, California, USA - Sample 7 (SPAdes) (version 2) | ecosystem: Environmental > Aquatic > Marine > Oil seeps ...
ATATCAGACACTTCGAAGATTGCCCCGTTCAACAAACCTAGCTCACTATTGTTTCTAAGGCAAACTAATCTGTCTCCGACAACAGGGAATGGATCCATGATACCTTTCAATTTGCGAAGTTTACTGTTGGTTGCTCGCCGTGTCGCGTTCTTACCTACAAGAACCTGATCAAATGACAGCATGGTATCGGTGTCCAGCTTAGTTCCTTTTGGGTGAACCACACAGTTATCCCCATAGTCGCCGATTGTTAACGCTGTTTGATTGCGTGTCTCAGTAGCCATGCGAATAATAGGGCTTTCGGCAGCTTGACGATGAATGTCCGTCAGCATTACATTAGGTTTGACGTTTTCAGTGAAGTAACCAGCGCCTCCGACCGGAGGTAATTGAGCGGGATCACCCAAGACGAGCACCGGTATTCCAAAAGATAGAAGATCCATTCCCATCTGACCATCCACCATAGAACACTCGTCAATTATAACGAGAGCTGCTTCTTTGATGACACTATCTGTATTTAGAACAAAGAACGGCTGTTCTGAGTTATCGCTTTCAATTTTAATATCCGCTCGCAGACGTCGTACTTTTGGATGATCGTCGATGTATTCATCCTTGAGATCGCTGGAGGAAAGTTCCTCAATAAGAGTCTCTAGTTCCAGTTCCAGTTCAACAAGCTTGACACGACTTTTGTCACGAGAATGATATATAAGACTGTGAATAGTACAAGCGTTTTCACAGCCTTTAGAGCGTAAGACATGAGCGGCCTTACCAGTGTATGCAGCGAAAATAACTTCTCCATCTATACCTTCCGCTAAATGTTTCGCGAGTGTAGTCTTGCCTGTGCCAGCGTACCCAAAGAAGTGGAACACCTGTTCCGATCCGTTCTTGAGCCAATTGTTGACAAGACGTAGGGCATCTTCCTGCTGATCTGAGAAATTCATATGTGTCTCCAAGAATAGGTTCGAGGAGCGGCGACCGCCACCGCCGCTCCTCTGTCAAGGTCCGTTTAGACGCCCAATCTAGAACGGAGCCTCTTCGTCGGCATCTGCACTCGAACCACCGCCGTTCGAGGAGTCGCCAGACCCTGTTTCCGAGACTTTCCCTTCGGTTTCAACAGCCGCTTTAGCCAATCCACCTTCGATCATTTCACGGAATTCACGTGCCGCAGTCAGCATCTCCAAACCAGCCTCGTCTGGCTTGATGAGCGAACCAATCCAGGTATCACCGAACGGACGGATCGACAAGTTGTAGAACGTCTTGCCTTTCGCAGTCTGCTTAGTGGTAGAAACCTTGGCACGGTTTGCCATCAAAGGTGGAGAACCCTTGATAGTATACATCGAAGTCCACCAATCCTTCTGCACCTTGATCTTGGTGCTAGAGAATGGAAGCACACAGTAGCCGATGCTCTCAGTCCCTGTCTCGTTCAGGATCAGACAGTAGACATAGTGTGTTTCAATGAGGTCCATACCTTCTGGAGTCTTAAAAGGCATACGCTGGCGATCAGCGTTCTCAGGAGGGATACGTGACCCACCATTCTTCGCAATGATATCGAGGACCAGAGCGCAACCTTCCTCGTGAGAGTCACCACGACCGCCGCCTTTGGAACGGGGAACCCATTCAGCCCAGAGATGGTCCTTGTGGATCGGTTGCACGATAACGGGTTGAGGTACAACCTCGCCAGTCACGGAGTTCACCAGATCGCCAGCTTTCGCAGGATGGTCATCGTCTTCGACCAGCACAGAGTTGCTTTGCATAACGGAGATGAACGGAATTGAAAGGTCGGTGACCTTGACACCTTCAAAGCCTTCGTGTTTGTGATCACCGTAGTCGTAAGTCTCGACCTCGGATGTCTTGGCCGTAGCCACTTCAGTTTTTGCCATTTGGCGTTCCTTGCTAGTTAGTTTGTTGATGGGACTTTATGGTCTAGCAGTCCCTGGACTAGTTGTTATAGCTGAGAGGTCGGATCATCCCTCCATTCATCAGGATCCAGTTTTGAATTGGCTCCCGACTCCATCCTTCATGGTCCAGCTATTCGCAGTCTAGAAGAAGTTCAATATCTCCTAGAGTAAAACTATGATCAGGGGTCAGATGTAGATCATGATCCTCACCACATTGATAAACAGCACCAGAAGAAAGTAGTTTTTGGGCCTTCTCTTCAGATAACTCATGTGTGACATCACTTATGACAAGATATCTCATATCTATTCCTTCACCTTAGCTACACGTTGTCGGAAAATACCGAACGTCTCCTTGGGTAACTCCACACCCTCACCAAGCTGTTCCTTCACCCACGCGTTGAGTGTAGCGTGGTGAACGCTAAATTGTTCTGTCATAACCAGTGGCATTTTGATCTTCTTGACTGCCTCCTGGAATTTCTCGTAGTTGGCATCGTCGCCCTTTGCGAACTTGAACACCAGCTCTCGCTTCACGATGTGGCCATATTCATGATCGTCCAACCACTTAATAGCAGGCACACGCTTTTCGCCAGCAATAGATGAGCGGATATCTTCCTTGACCTCTAGTGTGCGGCCATCCTTGAGCAGCAGCTTCCCATTCATACCCTCTGTGGCAGCGGGTATGCGTATCTCTGCGATGTCCTTACGGTCGTCCTTGGCAGCTTCCAGAGCTAGTTCAGCGGCCTCTACTGCTGCGTCAGCAGCCACCAACTCATCTGCGAGCTGCATTAGAACTATCTCAAGATTTCCTGGAATTGCTTCGTCTTTAAATGCGGCGTATGGATCGTCGGTCATATCTACTCCTGGGCTATCTGTTTGATCAACCTACCTTATCCGGTAGCGGGTGACAACATCAAAATATCTTGGTGACAATCTCAGTGTATTCACCGTGTCTTCCACTCCATTGTAAGAACTTCACTCTACCATCATTGTAGTGAGCAGCGACCGCCGTTGACATTCCGATCAATCCAGGATTGCCGATAAGTAATAGAAAGTCATCATCATTAAACCCAGACAACTTATCGTGAATTTCACCTAGTATGAGTTCCGGATCAAATGGATGGGCAGAAGGGGAGAGGACATAGACGATTTTCCCCCATTTTTCAGCTTTGTTGATTGATTGGAAACGCGGAACAAGCTCACGTCTCGTCTGATCAAATTTCATCTGTTGTTGTATAGCGTAAACGGTCATATCCATTCCTTCCAGGGATCACCTTGTATCTCTGTGGCGATATCCTTCTTGTTTCGGAGATTGTCGACAATGCGTTCATCAACAGTATCGTTAGCCACAAGGTCAATATAATTAACTGGATGCTCGTCCATTCCAGCTCGGTGACAGCGATCCTCAGATTGTAATCTATCTATAAGTCGAAAACTGTTAGAGTAGTACACCATTGTTTTCGCTTGAGTAAGAGTTAGACCTGGACCACCCTTCTGGGCAGTTCCGACAAACCACTTTGCATCACCAGCTTGGAACGCTAGTTTATTTTTCTCAGCTGTATCGTCATCCACTGATCCATCATAGCGAACAGCATCTTTACCCAAGAGGTCCATCAATTGGTCCACGTCGTGTGTGAAACGCGCCCATACTATTGTTGGCGTATGGATCGTATCACGGATATCCTCCATTATCTTCAGTCGGGGATTCTTATCACTGAACATATGAACCGGTTCATCTTCACCAACTGGGACATAATTACATGCGATCTGCTGAAAGCGTAATAACTTTACGATTGGAAGCTCAGCAGTAATTATCTCGTCACCTACTTCCAACATAAGTTCTTCACTTAGAGTCTCATATGCCGCTTTCTGCTCTCGACTCATGTCGAAATAACGCTTGGAATATAATTTCGGAGGCAAGTCCAAAACATCATCTTTTAGTACGCGATCAGTTATCTCAGCTAACCATTTCTTTAGGACATCTAGATTCTGGTATTCTAGTAGCTTATCATACCCTGGATCATAACCGTGTAGTTTCTGACAATCAGCTCTAGTAAACCATCGCCCAAAGAACTGTTTGAACTCTACAGATCCGTGGATACCTTTGTTTTTCCAGAAGTACTCGTCAAGGAAACGAATTTGACTATAGAGGTCGAATGGTCCGACAGCCACGGGGGTTCCGGTAAGGATACGACGATACTCTGCATACTTACCAGAAGCGACAATTGACTTTGTTCGTTTAGCATTTGGGGTCTTGACGTTATGAGCTTCATCGAGGACATACAGACACTTCCTTGCTTTTAGAAACTTCCAGATGAAGTCTTTACCCTCCTTTGTCATGAAGGCATTGTAGCTTATGAGAAGAATCGCCAATCCGTCCCAATTCATAAGCGCGTTCATGTTACGCTTATGAGCTTTGGTGTTCTTCTTAGCTGTGAGGAATACCTGCACCATGGTATCAAACACGTACTCAGGTGGCATATGTTTGGGAATTTCGTCTGTGTTCCAGTTACGCTCAACTCCAGGAGGAGCGACAACCACTAATGCATCAATTCTTTTATTCTCATATAGATAACAAGCTGTGTCAACAATAGGTTTAGTCTTTGCTGTACCTTGTTCCCATAGTAAGCCCCATGACTTCTCTTCAACGTGATCATCTAGGTGCGATAGCTGATGATCGAACGGCTTAATGGTATGTGGGTAATCTTGAATTTCCATGCTGATCTCCTGTTTACGGCACTTTAGCCCAAGGGTGCAGGTAAGACAACATCGCTGACTCCACTGACTTCACTCGTGAAGTGTCTTTTGGCCCCAAGTGAGGGCATCTCAAGTTATTGTTTTTATTTACTTTATTTATCATTGACTTTACTTACTTTACTTACTTTACTAAAAACAACCACCAGCTAAACGCCCCGGCCCCAGCAATTTGCAAACTGGTAGTGCCAGTAGTGCAAGTGAAGTCAGCAGAAAATCTTTTAAGCAATAACAATGCGGTAAGACTTGTGAGATGCCCTCACTTGACTCCACTTGACTTCACTAGTAGCATTTAGCGCAGCATCTCGTAGTGTGGTCCATCAATAAAATCAGGTCCTGGATGACGGACTGTGTATGCTCGGACTGCCTTTTTCATGGCCGCAGCGTATCGCTCTGGGCTGTCCAGAGTCTTAGGAGCGTACTCATCGAGTTCTTTGTCCCATACACCACCCCACCTGAGTTCGCAATCCATCTCACGGCTTAGATAAGCCATTGCGCCAGCAATAGGATAGATCAACGGCCATTCCCAACGTGCTGAACCAACCCAAGGGACGAGGTCGACCGCTTCTCCGTATTCACTGACCTGCTTCTGGTGTTTGGACTTGCGATTGCGCCCATCCAACTTTGATGCGCCTTGCCTGTATAGCCTGTTCTGCATGGACGCTGTGCGGAGACCACCATCTGCCAAGATTGTAAAGTCGACCGTTGTGATCTTGATGCATTCCTTGACAAGTTCTACCAGCCTTGGGTGAACTCCTTGTAGGCTTTTAAGTGAATTTTTACCTAGACGATAGGTCATTACTTCTTCTCCATTCTTTCCAGCATCCTGTCGATCCGTGAGGTTAGGTTGCCCATAGATGAAATTAATCGCTCCTCACTAAGCAGCATCTTCTGCTCCATATCAGCGAGTCTGTTTCCGCTGACATATTTCTCAGCGACTTGTAATTTGAATTCATGCAGTTCATCTGACAACGCTTGATGAGAAACCTTTACCGCAGACGAATTGTCCATAACTTTACGCCATAGGTTCCATATAAGAGTTCCGAATATACCAGATACGGTAACTGCGAGACCTAAGATACTCAGAAGTTCTGGCAGTGTTATTGTCATTCCGTTCATTGGCTCGTGATCCTTTCATCGCGTTTCACATAGAAATCTTTTAGAGACTGAAGTTGTAATCCACAGGCAATCAGATTAGATCGATCATTAAGCCAGAAGAATTCCACCTCCGCTTGGGTAAGGCCACCCTCTGGTAGAAGAATTGGTCGCTCACAAGCGACTGTCAATCCCTCTGGAGGATCTACAAGGATAGGTGGTTCAACGGATCCTATTGATCCTGAGCACGCTGTCAGCACCAATGGCGCGGCGATCAGCATCAGGGTCACTTTCTCCCTCAACCAGTAAATCCTCAATTTCTCTGTTACGTTCATCAAGTAATCTCTCGAGTTCTGCTTGTCGTTGTCTAGCTTCCTCTAAGGCTATTGCATTAGCCTCGATTTGACGGTGACGCTCTTCCTGGATTGCCGTTTGGTATTTTGTCTCGATATCCGCGACACCATTGTCGTAACCACTGTCATAGATCCACCACAGGAAAAACACAACGGCGAGCACAGCCAAGAGGTACGGCAAAAGACGTGTGAATACAACCCCAAGGCGCTTTCCGAGCATGGATATTACAAAGGACACTAACATACCGACCTCTGGGGACACGCTGGTGCCAAGCCTGCGCACCATAGGGCAACCAACGCGGCCACAGGGCGTCCGCTTACGGCCTTAACGGCCTTGTGTTGGGGCATTGGTGCTGTGTTGTTACTTTTGGGCATCCTGCGGGTCCTCCACTGCTTCAATACCACCAATCTGAACCGTATCCTTAGCAAATCGTAGATCATTGACATCAGTGACAGTGGATCCTGCAAAGTAGCTGACGATTATGGTAGTACACATACCAAATATTGTACCCAAGAGAAACGACAGATTCTCTATTCGGTCGGCTGCTCCGTCTTTGGTCACACCATAGACCAGCATCCATCCACCAACGGAGAGCATGAACCAGAATGCTATCCATGCCATCTGTCGGCGATTTTTAAAACGTGTGTCATTCATCTCTATATTCCTAAACTGTTATATCGCCGATCATTTTGTAAGTATCTGTCGTGTTAGTTGGTACTAATTCAAACGAGGAGTTTTGACCATTTGATTTATCTGCAGAAGATTTACTTTCAAGAGTCCCTGTCCCAGAGACTGTGATCTGCCCTGCTCCTCCAGCGATAACCCTTAGAGGTCCAGAAGCTGAGAGACCAGCATTAAGGGTTAGTGTAATTGCAGCAGCGTTGTTCATTTCAAGAGTACGTCTGCCATTAAAGTCAGCAGAAGTTAGAGTTCGTGAGGTTCCGGTATCTTCAACATATTCAACAGCGTCCTCTGAGCTCTCAAGTATCCCCATGCTAAAAAACGTACTGTCGCTGTCCGCTACGTTTCCACCAGAGAGCGCGAACGTTAATCTGTAAATATCATCAGCAAGTAGAGCATAGACTCCAGAAGACATTACTGTTCCATCTTGCGAGGCAAAGCCGCCTTGAGCAATTTTCGTCCAAGATGATCCTCCGTCGGTGGAAACTTCAATATAGCAGGCACCGTCCCTGTTGCTGTCGAGTTTTATACCAGCATTGAATATCCCGTACTTACCGTCTAAGGATGCTGGGACAGTGAATCTATTAGACGAAAGTGCCCCTTCTGTGTCAAAGAGTTCCGTCCCTAGAGTAACTTCTGTTTCTACCCAAGCGGTGATAGACTGGGTTGTTGCTGTTGTGGCTCGGAAGCCTTTGAAAGCCACGGGCATAGTTCCTCCGCCAGACATCGCCTCTGGCTGTGGTCCATCATCGTAGCCTATGCAGCGTAGATATGTCCGACCAGCGCCGACTCCAGCTGAGTAAACTCCGAAACCAACTTCATCTATGTCAGATATTGAATGACTGCTTGTGGTTCCAGAAGACACTTCAATCCAATCAAGTCCGTCCATAGAAACATAAAATGTAATTGCTGTCCCAACACGAGTTACTCGCATATAGAATTTGTCAACACTTGATGGGAATAATCCAACTCGTTCATTAGTTATGTTTACGCTTAGGACGTTTGGTGATGTATTAGTCCAGAATTGAAGTTCGATGTTTCTTCCAAAGCGATACAACTCAACAAGTTTTATTCCGGATGAGGAGTTACCGCAGAAGATAGCTAGCGAGGCGTCGTTGTCATCAACTATAGAGCCTCTTAGGGTGAAGACTTTATCAAAGTCAGCACCTAGAGTTACGGACGCAGCCGCAAAAGAGGCGTTGTCATCCGCATCATGATCAATCATCCAGGTACTATCTGCCGCGTCGTAAGCGTTAGTTACTGGTGTGCCTCCATTCTCGGCAGTGAATATATCACCTGGACGGGTGAACCTAGCAAAACCAAGATGAGTAGCTTGTGGACCTCGCCCTATAAAATCTGCGAGCTCACCAAAATTAACTTCTCTGGAATTTGCCCCGACCTTAGCGTGGAAAACTTCAGTTCCGTCTAGAGGCAACTCTGTTGTGGTCAGGTCACTGATTTCTTTATTAGCCATTATGCTTCGTCTCCACTAAGTGTGACGGTATCGCCACCAGATTGTTGATCACCAGATGTTAGAAGTAGGTCATTCCCAGAATTCATATCACCAGACAATTTTTCAGCGCTTCCTAAAGTAACAGGAAACCACCCATAATACAATGAAGATTTTGTATCTCCGGTTGTTCGTCTTGCATAAAGTCGTATATCAGCCACGCTGCCAACTATACCAGTGAAGTCGACAGCAACCGGACTAGTGACACTAGAGGCTGAAAGAGATACCTCTTCAACTCCATCAACCCATACTTCTAGATCGTAGGTTTCCACTTTATCTGGAGTTTCGTCAGCATCGAGTTCCAGAGAAATCTGACCTTCAGTTCTATTTGAATTTACCCAAGAGAGGTTCTGAGAACCAGCCGCTAGTTTCGGAAGTATACGATCACCACCGTATTGCAGGTTCCTTGGGCGCAAGGGTCTATCAGCAACGTCTTGCAGAACGTAGGAAGATTCTGTAACTTCAGATTCACCTTGTGCTGAACCACCAACTCTATCCAAAAGCTTGTAGTAGATTGTTCCATCTTCAAGCAATTCTGCCCCAATGGTCGAAAGAGACAGAAGAGAAACATCGAAGAAGTAAACAATAGTATCTAAGGCATGAGTGATAGGTACAGTACCTAACAGTCCGCGATGAACATTGGTCAGAGTGAAGGTTCCATCCATATTATCAGTGACGCCCTCATATCCCATCCACTCACCGTCGACATAGAGAATACCGGCTTCTCCACTTTGTATCTGAGCAACAGTGGCAGCAATGGGATCTGATCCGTCTGCGCCTATGATCGTATTAATTGTGAAACCAGTAGCATCAACACCAGTTAGGAAACCCTCAGTGTTCTCATACATTGCAGACAACTTACCGCTGAGAGAATGTAAGACCTGCTGAGGCTCCCATATATCTAGAACTCCTGTTGTTGTCCCACTGACCATATCAAAGCTATCAGAAGCTGCCTTCGGACTAACTGTAAATGGAATGACTGCACCAAACCCATCGAAGACCGGATCCTCAAGATTTGATCCAAAGAAATATGGCATATCAACAATATCAGAAGTAACAATAGCTTCAGGTTCAGGACGATCATCAGACCAACCTGTATCCTCTGGGTCAGAGAATACAACTGTACTGACAGCGAATATATCTTGGACAAGTTCAACAGATATTTTGTTATCATCAATCTGACCGAGATCCAAGTTCTGAACACGACAGACCAGTTCTGTTACCCCGTATTCTGGAATTGATACTTTTATCGGTGCGCCGAGTTCTAGATCAAAGGCATTGCGATTCATTGTGCATGTGAGACGAAGAAGTGGAAACGATAATACAGAAAGCTCTCTAGCTGCCAGTTGATTAGCAATCGTCTTATCATAGCAAAAAGGAAATGAGATCTCACTTGTGCTTTTACCGACCATATTAGCAACTGCCATGTTCTGGGCTTCAGCGACTCTAGTTCCTTCTTTTTCTCGTGATGCAAATGAAACCTTAACAACCGACTTCAAATCTTGCCAGCTTGTTTTTGTGAAAGAAGTAACTTCTATGATATCATCTTCATCATAGATTGGTAAGGTTCCTACAGTGTAGTCATCGCGAATCAATTTAAGTTCAATCTCTCCGACAGAGTTTTGGCTAAGAACACCGTCAATTTGTCTTAGAACCTCCTGGAATATCTTTTTACCAGTTTGAGAAGAAGTGACTTTAATAGAGCAACCATGACCTTCAGCTATCAGAGTTACACCGGCATCGTAGAAAGATTGAAAATTAAGATTAGCTGTTTCTAGACCAAGTCCAGACCAACCATCGACCGCCATATGGTACAAAGCTCCAGCTGGGTTGATGTCTGGGTGATCAAGAGCAATATGCCCAAGGAATGGTAGATTGAGATAGTTGGAATACTTCCCGACAAGAAATTCTGTCTTCCTCAAGGCAGGTGTTTCACCAATCCATTGATTTGGCATAACTATGTGACAGACACCATTGTATGCAGGAACCAGTCCTACACCAATTGAGGATTCCAGATTAGGATCAACGTCTTGATCGAACTTACCAGCGTAGAAAGTAAAGTCACCGACATGACCACCACCACTTTTCTTACCTCCATACAACTTTGGTTCGTTAATGTCAGAAGAGACCGTATCTATTACTTCTCCGAATCCTTTAATTGTGTATGTTTGCGAGTTAACGGTGATAATAGTAAATAACGGAAGAGTTGGTGAAAGCTGTGCGGCAACAGATAAATATCTGGCTCCTGGAGCCAGTGTATAGTTGACTTTCATTACCTCATTTATAGTATCACCATTTTCTGTATCCTGAACTGCTAAAGCCCCTTCTACGGGGTTCACAGGACTTCCGAAAGGATCTCCACTAACTGAATGCATTATTGCGCTAAGAGTGAAGCTACCGCTCGATGGACCACCTCCAGCTAACGGTGTTTTCTCAGTATCAAAATCAATAATAGCCTCTAGTTGTAAATCACCAGCGGAGGCAAGATTATCATATTGTTCTGCTGTCAATCCAGTGACTGCTAGAATATCAGTTTCTTCGTAGACCAGAGACGAGGAACTAATGCTCATAGTGAGATCTTCATGATAAGTCTGCACCTGTTCTGGGTACAGGGTATCTCCTTCAGCTACCACTTCATCATCAATATAAATTTTCTTAAGCTGAACGTTAGGACCGAGACAAATACCAAGATCTATAGAAAGATAATAATTATACCCAACCGTAACTTTCGTGGAACTGAACAATCCGGTCTTCATTTTTTCTTTTATAGGCTTTGATCTAAAATCTCCATACCAGAGAGTGTTAGGACCGGCGATACGCGCACAACCCAAGAGGAGGGCTACCGGAGCATCTTCGGTAGCTTGTGGGAAGTTATTAGGATCCAGATCTTCAGGACGTGCGTTCTCAAACTCTGGCTTCGGGGCCAGCAGTGCCGTTATGAGGAATGATACGGCGAACAGGGCTAATGTGAACCAAATCATCAGAGACGGCTCTTGAATGGATTTTTATCAGGCACTAAAGGAAATCCTCCAAAATTACGCGCGTTATTGAACTTAGTGATACAATCACCGGCTAGGGCGTGATTACAGCCTTGGCGAATAGTGATAGTGTCAGTAGCTACTAATCCTGAAAATGGAGATGATACAGTAAATAGAGTTCCGACATTGTCGATTATCATGCGACGCTCCCCACCAGAAACAAACACCATCTCACCAGCGTTACAGGCGTCGTCTGCGAAAGGTGAGCTTGCAAGAGTAATCATATTCTCAGAAATACTGCTTACCACCACATTACTTTCAAAGGTGGTTGGATCAACTTGACATAAGTCATCATATAGAATATTGTTACATGGAGCCTGATATTTTACCCCTGGAAGCGGACCGTTAAGTGCGAATGATAGTAGAGATGGAACTTTTAGCTTGGCTATGTTTTTCTCAACTGACCAAGATAAAACTTCTCCTTGCCATTGTAAAAGAGTTGCATTTACATCATTAGGATGAGCTCGTCGTAGCTCTAAGATCAAAGAAGGTGGCGCGGTGCTGTAGACGTATTCCTGAACCATTGGATTGTTGAATGGTAAGGAGATAACCATAGACAAGTCTTCATCCTGAGTACCTCGTTCCAACTTCTCGCGCTGAATAGTAGCAATTTCGTAGGTTCCTTCGGAGTTGGTGATCTCTTCGTTCCAAGACGTGAAACGATATGTATTATAGTTTCCGGTGAACTTGAACAGTTCTATTGGAGCGCCACTGGCCGAACTCTTCTCTGTTGTTTCGAACGTCATACATCACCCGTTATCTGTTGTAATGATATCGAAAGAGACCTCACTCTCAAGAGGGTAATGCCGCCAAGAAATCTGATCAGACATCCTTGCTTTTAGAAGGTAGCTGATGCGGGTCACATTAGCCACTTTTGGGTCTACTGGCAAGGCCGGAGAAAAGGTGACTATTACAGTACCTCCTCCGTCCACAGAATTAGTGATGGTATGAGAACTTTTAGTTCCGTCGGTGTATAGAATTTCAAAGTGAGTATAAGCAGTGAATGCGTGGAATAGTTCATCGGAATAGGTTTCATTGATAACCATAGTCGTACCACCTTGAGACAAGGCTGTGTCAAGGGTCATGTCTGCTAATTGAGATGATATCAAGAAAGGCTTCCATGAACCACGGCACCAATCCATCAAGACGGTCCAGTAATCATAGTCTGCTTCATTACCATAACCGCGCTCAACTCTGAACTTGCGCGTACCAGAGATATTGGCTCGCAGGTATCTTGAGGAGATAGTTCTCAAGCCAGTCTTGTTATCATCAACTTCACGAGGAAAAGTATAGTTCTCATCCACACCAGCTTGGAAAGTTCTCTCCAGAATAGGTAAGCTATCCAATGTTGTCAGGGTCACAGCGTTATTGGTACGAATTACATCGTTCTCTATCCAACTACTCACTTGGGCAGATACTGAACCTGCCATAGCATCCCATCGGAAACCTTGTCCGTTAGCCAATAAGCCAGTGATACCTTTGATTGTGAAGAAGTCTGTTGTGATGTCAATGCCCAAGGGAGCAGACAGGTTAGCACCATCTGCATCCATAGTTGTGACGACACCTTCTATGGCAACTCTGGTGTAGGGATTGAAGAAAACAATACGACCACCGTCTGAAATTTGTGCTCGCACAGGATCAAAGAATACTTTGGTTGCACCGCTTGAGGCGAGAGCAGTAACTCTCGCTGCGAATGGCCAAACAGGGACAGTCGAAGGTAACATTAGATCACGTGCAATAAGTTCAACAAAGGTATTGCGTTCAGTCTGATCTATTCCAGCCCAAGAGAGGGTCATAGTTGTTCTAGGAGTTGGACGGAGAGACAGTCTGCTCTCTGTACCATTCTTCGTTGACATTATATCAGTTAACCAATTCCAAGTCTCTCTGACTGGTGTCTCTGGAAATAGATTTAAGATATTGGTCATTACGCACCTAGAACTTGTTTGATCGACTTGGCGTTGCGCTCAACAGCCTTAACGATCATTGTGTCTCCTTCTGAACCACCGAGTGCACCAGCGATATCAGCAGGACTGACAACAACGGCGATATTCGGAGCGGCTACATTGACAGTCGGAGCTTCATTACCACTAACTCCCTTATTGTTCTTCTGAGCATTTTGTTGACCTGGAGTTAGGATATCTACGCGCTCGTCGGGTCGCTTGGCGAATTGCACAAGCTGACTATCTGTTGATCCAGGACCGCTCGGTAGAATAGAACCACCGCTGGAAAACCCAAGGGCACCACCGCCACCAGTAGCGCCGCCCAGAGGTGCACCGAACACAAAGCCAAGAGCCTTGAGGATCAGTTGCTTGGCGATCAACTTAGTGATCTGTGAAAATAAGTCAAAGAAGAACGATTTGATATTGAACTTACCGGTCTTAGCAAACTCTACGATTGCGTCGGCAGCACTATCGGCAGCACCGACAACTACATCGCCGAGTGCTGAGCCGAGTTCAGATGCGCTCATGATAGCACTGGTGATAGACGCTCTGAAACCTCCGGCCAGAGTTCCAGCCGCAGAGTCAGCCGCTGTCTGCATCTCACGGATGGCAACCGTATAATCTTCAACGCTAAGACGTCCTTGCTCAAACAAGGCGTTCAGCGCCATCTGTTGTTCTTTGATCTCTTCACGAGGACCAGTGATGCTTTCCAAGACTTCTGCCTGAGTGCGAGCAGCATCCAGTGATTTCAGAGTAGCGTTTGCCAGTTCCAGTTCCGTTTGGGTCAGACCACGCTTCAGATCTTTCTCAATTTTGAGAATTTCCTCTGCGCGTTCACGTTCACTATTAGTCAAACGCAGCAACTCTATTTCCTTGTTCATACCAGCGATTATCGCACCGAAGTCTTTACCTTTACCTTTACCACCACCTTTACCGCCGCCGCTGCCGCTATCAGTAGTATTCTTGTTAGCCTCAGCTAATGCGATTAACTTATCATCTGAGATCGCATCCTGAACATTAGATCTAGCTCTATCAGTGATTGGATCAAGTAGATTACCGAAGGCGTTTCCAAGACTTTCTAGACTGGTTGACTCAAAAGTCTCTTTGAAAGCACCGCTGAAAGCTTCTGCGGCAGCGTCCCCTGCACCAGCGTATTCGCTTTTAAATCTACCGAGCTCCACAGAACCGAGCTCCCCGATCTGACCACTGAACCCAAAGAGTTCTGCTGCCTTGGTTCCACCAACGAAGGAGACCAATTTATTGATTGCTCCGATCACAAGGTTAATTGCCTTAATGGCTCCGTTAGCGAATGCCTCAAATCCAGCGATTAATGCATTTGCTATAGCAGTCGCGGCTGCGCCTGCTCCTGGAGGAAGAGTCTTGAACGCTGCGATCACACCAGCGATAGCTGACTGAGCTGCTCTAGGTAAAACCGTAAGAGTATCATAGAAAACAGTTCCTATGAACTCTATTGTCTTAATGACACCAGAACCAAATCCCACAAACAAATTAGATACGAAACTTATAGAGCTATTGAATCCTTCTTTAAAAGAATCAGTGAATGGTAAAATCTCTTCAGTCATTAATTGAAACGCTGCAACAACAAAATCTCTAAGACCGACCATTCCATCTGAGGTGACTTTAATGATGTTACCCCATTTCACAAATATAGCGATAACCGCCGCAACCGCCAAAACAGTTAAACCTATCGGACCAATAAATGCAGCTAGACTAGACATAGCTACACTAACTAGACCAATACCACCAGCCAGCATTGGGAGCATACTTGTTAGCCGGGCCGCTGTGGTGGCCTGCGCCGCCTGTGCGCCCGCTAAACGGGCGTTAGCCGCCGCTGCGCTAGTGGTGGCAGCAGTTTGTGCCGCACGGGCGCTAGTAAGCCTCCCAGCAGTCGTAAGTTCTACATTCTCTACAATAGAAAGTTGTTGCGTGGCTCTTGAGAGATTAGCTTTTGCCACACCTAGAGCAACGAAGCGACCCGTTGCTATATTACGAGCCTGCCCATTAACCACAGTGAACTGAGTATCGAGAACGGTCTGTTGTAGCTGTGCCTTCTGAATACCCAAGAGGGACAGTCTCTGGGTAAGTTCCACCTGACGTTGAGCATTCTGTGCTACCTGAGCCGCATTGTTGCGGACAGAAGCAGTCGCTCTGAGATTCTCTACCTCCAAGAGACGAACTGATCTCAATGCGGCTGTTTTCAAACCTACAACATAATTGGCTATACTGGTGAGAGCTCGACCAGCGAAAGTTGCCGCCAAAGCCACACCTAGAGTTGCGAGTGTGCCGATTATTAAATTAAGATTCTCAGACAGAACAATGATCGCCTTGGCCAACTTAGCTGAACCATTGGTCGTATCATCGAGATTGTCCAAGAACTGCAACCAGTTTGAATTGGCGATCGATAAAGCCTGAGCTATTGTCGGAACAGTATTGCCGAATAATGTGTTGATCTCATCTTCTGCTTCACGGAACGCTTTGAGAATAGTTTCTGCTGAAATCTTACCATCAGCACCCATCTCACGCAGTTCACCACGCGTGACACCAAGGCTCTTAGCAATAACGTCGGCGACAAATGGAAGTTGCTCGAGAACAGAACGAAGTTCGTCACCTCTAAGCGTGTTGGACGCCATACCCTGTCCAAGCTGGATCAAGGCAGCATGTGCCTCTCTGGCAGACGCACCAGAGATGATGGTCGCTTTACTAAGGCTCTCAGTGAACGTAAGTGTTTCCTCTTGGGATATTCCTAGTTCACGGACTGACAAAGCAGTACGAGAGTATATGTCTGCAACGGCTTCAAAGCTGGTACGGCTATCTCGAGCCACTTGGAATAGACGTGTCTGGATTTCCTCAAGATTAGATGCACTTTTTGAAGTCAGTCGCAATCTGTTTTCATAATTGGTCAACAAATCAAGCTGACGTGTGATTGCACGAATTGCCCCTGCTCCGCCCAAGACGAAGATGGCTCTCTGCATCAAGAAGATACCGCGTGTGGCATTGTTCGCCGCTACACCGATATTGTCTATCTTACGCTTAATAACTCTAAAGCCAGTTGATCTAGCTCTGATGTCGACATTATGAGTAGTTGTAGCCATTACGATAGCAACCTAAATCCAATAATTTCAGACTGAGCCTCCAGTAGCGCAGTCTCAATAAAACCAGCAGCTACTTGAGTTGAAGAGCCAGAATTGAGTTTTCCGATATACGGCGTGGCGTTTGATATGTAGATAGCAGTTTCCAGTCCCCTTCCGGACACCCCTCTAACAGAACCGATACGAGCTAGTCCTGCAGATATAGCCGCGCTGGCATTAGCGCTCTCGCCGATACCGAGGTTCTTTCCTGGAGAATAGGCTTTGATAACAGACCGAGTTGGCGCACCAATACCGACGCGCCAATTGGAACGAGCGACACCTTTATCAACAGGTGTGTTTTGAACAAGACTTCTCAAGGCGCGTGAAGAAAATGCCTTTACCATCCTAGTCCCAGAGTTCTCAATCTTAGAACCCTGAGACCTGATGTTACGTGAGAACTGAGCCAGAGTAGCCATCACTTCTTTCCAATATGTTTGAGATAGACTAAGTCCATATCCCTAACGTGTGAGTGCATAGCTTCCGTCTGATCCTCGTCTAAGCTATACCTGTCGCAGTATTCCTGAATTGTTGTCCACCATATTGGTCCAGCACTCATGCCCATTTGTCTAGAGGCGATTAAGTCCATGAACCCTATATAGTATATCTCCAAACCCGGAAGAAGGCTAGGGGCATTAGCTATCTTTTCTGGCAGAGGCAAGCCACTCTTCACACTTTGGGCTATTATCTGCTGTTCTACTGGTCCCTGAACTAATTGATACTCCAGGAACTCTATGAGTTTTTTCCCTCGTCCTCTATTTCCCCCTTGCGGAAGTTGGCGAGTGATGCGGCCTGCTCTTGCAGATCCATAAACAACCGAGGTAGATCACGCAGGGCAGTTTCCACATTGACTTCGCTGAACGGTACGATTTCACCTTCACGGTTCTCTATGCCAGACTTCATGGCTTTCTCGTCACCTTCGCCTTGCATTACTTCCCATGCGAGGATGATGGTTTTGGAATAGATGTCAGCCATCAGTGCCTGCGAGCGTTCGTTGCTCAAAGCACCGGACTCAAGAGCGCGGCGAACCGGCTTGAGTTTCTTTTCGGCATATCGGACATAATTCTTATTACCTTGCCCAGCAGAGGCAAGTAAGACACGAAAATCACCGTAGTCAATCCAGACTCCGTTAGCTTCAAGTGTCTCATCGGTTTCAAAGACGTCGTACATTCCCATATCTATATCTCCTGGAGGTTATGGTGGGCGCCCCGAATGGGACGCCCGTTAGTGATTAAGCTGCTGTCGGCAGATAGTTGAAGTAAGTGACCAACAGTGTGTGATCGAGGTTGCTGTTAACGTCCTCACCAGATGCCGCGTCGCTAGAAAGAGGCAAAGTAATCGGTTGATCAACCTCAACTGATAGACGACCATCACCCAGAGCGATGAGAGGCATATCAAAGATGAGACCTTGATTGTCCCGCACAAAGCCCATATCCAATGTCACGTCTGCGTTGTTACGAACTGCAGAAACAGCGGAGACATTGGAGAAATAGGCAGTAAGACTACCAGAGACCTGAAACGTACCAGCGGTTACGTCAAAGGCACCGAGAACACCGACTGCCTTGTTTGGTGAGACATTGTTGTTGATAGCGAGAGTAGCCTCTGTGACATAAGCGAATAAGGCTGTAGGGGCCTCATCAGTATCACTGACCGTTGATAGACGAATGCGAGAAATATCGCTAGAGGTGTTATACTCCTTGGCGACAAACGGCGCGATGACCCCGCTCTGCTTTTCACCAGTTGTGCTATCTCGTTGCTCGTTATCAGTAGCTACGAACGAGAGGTCCATATTAAGCAGGTCAGCGGAGGGAACGTTAATAGTCACTTCGTTAGGTACAGCTCCAATAAGGACCTCAGACTGGAGATCTCCTGGAGCAGCATCATCGGGAGCGCCCAAGAGACGTTCCACATTGTATGAACGTCGTACGATATTGGAGCCGCTTTCATTACGAATAACATCACCGAAGAATAGCCGAATATCTAGACCAGTGCCGGTTTCAGCAACCATCGCCAAATCTGACTTGTCGATGGTCAAGGCATTAGCCGCTATTGCACGGATGCGTTTGAATCCGTTATTCGCAGCCGTTGCGAACTGATCGCCAGCGGTGTCACCGCCGACAAAGATCCATTGACCTTCAACCAATCCTAGAGTTGTAAAATCCAGAACGGTAGATGTGATTGTTGGGAGATCACCAGATGTGTTAACATCAAGATCGGCAGTGCCAGCCACGTTCCCTACAACTCGAATGTTAGCTCTTGTCGGAGGAGAACCTTCAATAACAGTGGCGGCACATGCGACAGAGGTAGATGCGACAACAGCGGTCACCTCTTGCAAAGCATTGTTACCTGAGTTAGTGAAGTTCTGGCCTTTGATCAGCGAACCAACCAAGAAACCGGTTGTCGAAGCAACCTCAAACACCGTGCCGGTGACACCAGTCGGCTCTTCATAACCCTTTTCACGCACATTGGCGAACATGACGCCTTGCATGATATTGGATAAGTTGGAAAAGGTTAGGTTCTGATTAATACCGCCAGATGCGTTCAAATCAGTCGTAACGCCTTTACGGCGTTGACGAGATGGGTTGATCGGATTTGGAGCAACAGTGATAATCTCACCGCCGAAGTCGTTATAGCTGTTTGGTGCGAGTGAATGCCAGACGGGTGATCCTGCCTGACCATTTTCGCCTGGGAGACTACCAAGAACGGCTTCCTCGGCAAATGCGAGGCCCGTGATATTGGAGTCGATCTTGTTGACCTGTGCCATTTAAGGCCTCCTTTACTTTGTTTCGTTGTACTCAAATTCTATGAGCATGTTATTGTGATAAAATTGGCTTTCACGACCGACTTCCTGCATACGGACATTTCTGAACCACACACCATTATCCGATACCATACCCTCATATGCGTCGGCCACCACTTTAGCTAAAGCGTAAGACTCTGACAAGCCATTTCCAGTGGGAGTAAATATGGATGCGATGGCTGTTCCGGTACGCACGAAGTTGCGATTTCCAATTCCACCGAGATTATCTTGTCGTCCTGTAGCATGTCTAATAATGAACACTGCCCATGGATCGTCTGAGGTATTACGCTGATCACGAACATTGTCCCAATGAAGATCATAGCCCGTAGTATCCCACGCAACCTTCATCATAGAGTTAATGTCGTCCACCGCTTGGGTAAAAGTCAAGCTCATCTACGTATCCCCACAAAGCCAAGTAATTGAACGTCTCCAGGTTTCAGGATTTGCAGACCAATGATGCCGAATACTTCTGTTCCATCCTCAACATGGGAAAACTGACGCATGTCAGTGGATCCAGGGTAGAAGATACCAATGTAATCAGAGAATTCAATGAGATCTTTAAACTCTGTTCCTTGCCCAAGAGAGGAGAGACCGAACTGCCGAACTGTGTTCGGAGGTGCGAAGACAGCCTTTGTTTCGAACTCTGTATCTACTCCCGTTTGGGCTCCCCAAGGTTTAGCTGCATCAGAAGCCACTTCTGACTTCCGTTGAAAAGTGACAGTTCTGCCATTGGCTGTGATAAGGCGATCAGCAGTCGCAGCTAATTTTACATAATCAACCATTACCGAATCGTACCTCCTGAAGCATTCATGTAAGGTAAAATTAGACGATCAGCAGCAGGATAACTTTTCAGAGCAGTTGAAGAACCGACAACGTATTCAGTCTCTTCCTCAATTGGTCCAACTTTCTCTTTCTTATATTTAACCATATTGCCAGTGGGATCAAGCGTAGGATCCTCCAGCAGGTCTGCAGTCAGGGAGCGTAGGGCATACTCTGCCACGGCTTCTTTGACGCCCTGTGGGACGCCTAGAATGGCTGTGCCTGCATCTGTATATAGGTACAGGCGCGGGAAGGGTAAGGCTTGTCCTCGGTTCTCATCATTACCGCCGTTTAGGGTAGCGAAGGACCATGTCGCAGAAGTTACTGTGGTTGAGACCGCAACTGAATTACCATCCTCGCCATCAAAGGCAGCTTGAACCAACATGCTCAGTCCGGGATTTGTTTCAGCACAGAAATCAATATCAGCGGCATTGATAACCGATATCATGTTATCAATGGTTTCGCTGATACGAGTGGCAATCAATGCCTGACTAGCGGCGACCGCGACAACAGTCTTGAACGTGAACACGTTTCCATCTATGGTGATTGTCTCACCGTCAGACGGAAGCACAGTAAACGTAAGGACTGACTTAGCGCCGTTGGAAGAAGTCTCTTGAATCTGACCACGGAAGCGCCCAAAGAAGCGTTTCACGATATAGTCAGTTCCTTTGATGATAGCATTCTGCTTGACCGCAGATGTTCCAGTCCAGGTCGTGATACCTCGATCAACAAAGTATGCATCGACGAACGCTTCTGATGCCAGTGCATTCGCATTTACAATTCCTGATCCATCTTCAACGATAAATGCCATTATACGTCCACCTCATAAAAATCTAAATGGAGCTGAGCCTCTCTGTTATTTCCAGCTAAATTAATCAGCTTAAAATAATAGTTCTTCCCAGGAGCAAGTATCCAATAGTTTTCTAAATCACCATTTGCTCCGTAGGCTGATCCTCCAGATCCACCGACAATTAATTCAGTATCTAAGATAAGACCATCATCACTCACTGTTGGATTAGAGAAAATCAAAGAGGATAAAGAATGTGTAGATTTCCTATTATAATTTACTGGTGCTAGAGGAACACCGTCATCAGATATTGTGGGATCTTCAAAGATCAGAAATTCTCCATCACCACTAGTGGTCGCTCTAGGGAGAACTCTCACATCATGGGCAGCATCGACCTTTAGGAGAATTGAGACAAACGCATTATTCCCAATTGATAGATCCACTAATTCTGTCTTAAAGGCTAACCCTTGTAACGATCTTGCATGAAAATTTGGCAGGATTGTAACTTGATTTTTCAGACCACTGTGCGCTAATCCAAAGGACATTACGTTTTTGTCCCTATTGCAAACGGCACTCCAAAACCATCCAATACGTAGAGTGTCATGGTGCCTCCGGTTGTTGTCGCAGGATTGATTATCTTACCAGCTTCAACGTAACCTATGATATGAATGAAATCAGCCGCAACTGTAGGAGTTTCTACTACACGAGCATCGATAGTCAGGACAATCTGACCAGCAGTTATTCCAGCATCATCTGAAACAGCAACAATTCCTCCGGCTGGCATCTGTAGAGTACCGAGCACAGTTGGAGCTGCTATCAATGCAGAGAAACGGGCAAATTGTGCCCGTTTCTTGTTACGTTTCAGAAGGTGGAATACCGACATTTAGCTTCCCATCAAAGGACGAGCTGGACGGGTTGCTCCACGTCCAGTTTTTCGAGCCATTGCTCGATCGATTGCCATTCGTGGATCAAGCGTCCGAAGGTCCACACCTTTAAGCAATTCGCGTGTTTTGGTGATACGAGCACCACGAGCCTCTGTCTGAGACTTGATGAAAGCCTGAATAGCTTGCTGATCACTCATATCAGGAACTTCGCTCTTGATGCGGTTCTTGGTATAAGCCAAGGACAACTTAATGCGATTCTTGATATCTGCTGCTCGAGACATAGCTTCTTCAGCCTCTTGAAGCTGCATAGCCAAGACCTTCTCAAGTATCTCTAGAACGGAGGGATCCAATTCCATGAGAAAGGGAACGAACTTCTTTTCTGGAAGTGGTTCTCCTTCCAAATAAGTTTCTATACCACCGAGATCGATCGGAGGCTCCTCTTGGGCTCCATCCTTCTCCTCTTCAGCCTTATCTGCGATAGCCTGTGCAGCAGCTTTCGCCTCATCATCAGCTTTAGCTAGTGCTTCTGCATCCTCTGCTTCTTTCGCAGCCAGTGCTTCAGCATCAGCCTCTGAGGTATCAACCTTTTCCGGAATAGCCATATTTTCGCGAGAGAATTCAGGAGCAGCTTCTGTGACGTCTGAGCGAGAAACTTTCTCACCGACTGCCTCAGAAAGAACATCTAACCGCGGAGCACCATCGTTGGTCCACTGGTCGTCGTCTAATGCATCCATGTTCTCAAGTGCTGTCTTGATTTCCATCTGTAAACCTTCCTAGGTTAATATAGTGTCATGAGGAGCCCAAGAAGAGCTCCTCGTTGTGATTAATCGTCCAACATGGTAATGAGAGTAACCTCAAGAACACCAGTTGCCGTGATGACTACCGAAGTGTCATCCGTCTGATCTGCTGCGTCAATCAGCAAGTTCAGGTTCAGTTCCAGATCACCGTCTGTGTTATCCAGAACATGAGATGATCCGTTGACCACATTGAGTGTAGGAGAGACCTCGGCCGTTGCTGCACCAAGAGCAGTTTCAGCGATGAAGTCTTCGTCACCAGCGCTGATGGTAGCATCGGCCGCAGGCGTTGAACCTACACCAAAGTCGCCATCAAAAGTATCACTGAGATCTCCAGAAGTCGGACCGGTGAATGCAACCTGAATAGCAGATGCCAAGATCAGAAGCTGACCTTCTGGCAATCCACCGATGACAGTAGAGCCGAAGCCAATCGCCGCACCAGTTGCTACCGAAGTAATCTCATGATTGATCGGAAGCCGAATTTTCGTAATCGCTTGTTTCTGCGCGTTTCCGCGAGAAAGTCCACGGGGATATCCTTTTGACATTAGGTTTCTCCTTTCCGGGTTTAGGAGGGACCGAAGCCCCTCCCGTTGTTCTTACGCTTCGCGAGTAACCAGACGAGCGAACTTGATCTGCTTACGCTCAGGATAGACACGGTTCCAGGAACCTGCTTCATCCAGATCGTCGTCACCTGTGCCAGTGTTTGCAGGACCACCGTCACCAGCAGTGCCGACCCACGCATGACCAGTTGGGTGCATCGTCCACATGACACGAGAGTAGAGGACGTCTTGTCCACCACCGTTACCGCCGCCAGCTTTACGATCAACCTCTGTTGCGACAGGCGGAGTACCAACGCCGATCTGAGTTGCCCCGCTGCCGAACAGCCAAGTGTCATAGACAGAACCAGTGCGTGGAACACCGTCATCAACGATAACTTCACGGCCCAAGAAAGTCGGGATATTAACACGACCTTCTGAATCAGGGATGAAGTCGATGAGGTTGTTCTTCTGCATACGGTTATACACGATCGAGTGGACCATGACACCAGTCAGGTCTTCCATGCTGTCGCCCATCGTCACGGCTGCGTCCAAGAACGCTTCGGCCGAGAAGTTGGTAACACCGTCGACGAAACCACCACCAGAGATGTCGTTAACATAGTCACCAGAATCATTGGCCACGTTGTCAGCGATAACACCGTTCCAAGTAGCAACGAAAGCCGCCTGCATCCGGCGGACCCAATAGCTCGAGACGCGAGAAGCAATGCTTTCCATCGGATCAGCACCAGCCAGAATGGCAGACAGATCGGAAGTGGACCAAGAGTTATTGCGGTTCATGCGAACTGCAATCTCTTTGATGGTGCCTGTTTTCAGTGGGTTAGGTGGACGGGCAACACCAGCAGGTAGAGCCGCGTCTGCATCATCGAACGGAATAGAAGTATCAGTTGAGATACGATCAGAATCGTTGTCCAGATCTTTGAATGACGGAACTTGGAAGGTGATACCACCACCAGAAAGTTTCGAGTCCAAATCTTCGGAGCGAACTGCCATACCAGATTGAATAATACGCGATTTTTCCTCTGTGAGGTTTTGCGCATAACCAGTGAAGATCTCGGGGACGATTACGTCACTTACCCGAGTAGAGGGACCTGCTGCCATGATATTTCCTTTCGTGGCAAAAATGAGAAGGGAAGAGGCGAACCCATGTTCAACTCGGGAGGAAGACCCATGTCTTCAATGACGTAGACCTTAACCTAAGTGGAAACAGAAAGCAACAGGCTATTTGATACGAATTACGCCTCACTATTTCTAGCGAGGCGCAATCACTTAGGCGTCGGACTACCACATACAACGCCTGTAACCCGTATAGCACGGAGACAAGCTTATGACCAGTCTATTTTTTCGCAGGTGGTCTCAGTCCACCAACTGTTGTTCCGGCCGCTTTAGCCAGCTTCGCAGCGATCTCAGCGCCCTGTTCTTTGTGGACCGCACCTTGCTTGGTAAGATTCCATCCATCGTGTGACCAAGGATTAGGATCACCACCTAAGAGACCAGCGCCACCACCAGCGCCACCACCTTCTGAAGCAGGCCACCAATGAGGACGCATCTTCTGCATCTCTTTCATGAATTGCTTTACATCAACTCCAGGAGTAACGCCCTGGACATCAGCCTTGGTGATGAATTGACCAGTGGTCTCATCTTTCTCAAGATAAGCCGCTGCAATCATCTCAACGTCGGCGATTGCTGTGGTGTGAACTTTCATCTCAACCGCAACACCGCGAACAGCTTCGTTCATGTCGCGCCGTTCCATAGCCGACTTCAAGCCATCGTTCTCGGCTTGGAGTGCAGTGTTAGTTTCAGTTAGAGTTGTGATATTGCGTTCCAGAGGTGCTATCTTCTGAGTCAGGCGACCTTCAACGATACCATTGATAGCATCGTCGTCTAGCTTACCGCCAGCGGCGGTTTCCAATTCTTTGATACGATCAAGTTGCCCTTGAACTTCGTCTGGCTTGAGATCACCCCATGCTTTCAGTCCAGTCTGCGCTACTTTATGGTCTTCGCGTTCTTTACGCAGTGCTTCTTGAACGTTTGTGATATCCGCTTGGGTTTTCATCCCAGAGACACCGGCAAGTACGAACTTGCCTTCCACTTCGTCGTAAAGACCAGCAAATCCTTCTGGGATTGAAGCTGCGTCGTCGTAATTCAGTTCTACCGTTACATCAGGCATCCATATGCCTCCTTTAATATGAGGACCTCACGTCCTCGGTTATTGAGACATCACGTCTCAGAGAATGAAGGCACCGAGCAGGAAACACCCACCGCCTAGCATGATCGTATAAATAGGATGAGAGATCCAGGCTGAATAGAGCCAGTCTTTGAAACCATTCCAAAGAGTTGTCATGTTGTTTCCTTCTTCGCTTTGTTACGAGCAGAAATGTCGTCGTCAGTATTATCGCCGTTACCGTTCTGATCAGCACCTGCTCTGTCTGCCGTTTCAGATTTCTTGAACGGGAATTCTTCAGTGTCCTCTGAAGAAGCTGCGGCCTGCTCTTCTTCAAAAGTCATCATTGTCATACGGCGACGGAAAGCGAGATCATGCATAGACTTAGCTGAGATCGGGAAGCCCAAAGAGCGAGCAGTAGCAATCTCAACCATAGTTTGCCCTGTGAGTGGCATCTCTCCGAACTCTTTGTTAGGCTTGACTCTCACTTCGTCTGGATTTTCTCCCATCCATTCAGCGCATACCTTCAAGACCATTTCGAGACCGGCAGCACCAGTCTCTACGATTTGATTCATGTCTGCAGTGCGAGCAGCAACACGGATGCGGAGACTATCACCGCTCTCACGTTCTCTGCTGGTACTGTCAAGGGTCTGCGCCCCCATGCTGCCAGCTTGACTCTCTAGGCTCTGCAGGGCCTCACGTTGCTCACTGAGACCTTTGCCTCCAACACCTATGTACTTAGCGTCAGCTCCGAGAGGCAGATCCAGTCGGGCACCAGCGCCGATGCGAATAGTATCTGTTTCGTCAAAGTTTCCACCGCTGGTCACCAATGTATCTTGACCCTGCATGAACAGGTTCTGTCGATAATCTGCATCAGCTCGGTAGATGGTCATACAAAGATTAGCTAAATTAAGGATTGGAGGATCATCAACGTCTGATGTTAAATCAGCAGCATTGATAATCACGAGAGGAAGTTTGTTCAACGTGGTCCCGCGCCAACTAGGCGCTTTCATCATACCAGCAATATACTGACCGTCCTCAAACACACCTTGTTTATAGATGCCGACGTCTTGGTTTACGTCATCTTTACCAATGGTCAGAACACGATACTTCTCATCTTCATCCCAATTGAAATTATCTTTACGGACCTGTTCTGTTTCTTCCAGAACGACCATGTTAAGGACTTGTGGTACAAGCTCCTCAACTTGACCATCATCCCAATTGATAACTCGCTCGGAAATATAAGTTGTGAGATAAGGTAAGTCTTTTCCTGGAGCAGGATTGGTCGGCATGTCTGCCATAACAGCTAGGCGACCTGTGGTAAGTTGTTCTGTGTTGATACGACGCAGCAAATCAGGAAGCGATTCACCCTTACTGGAGCGGATACCTTCCATCGATTTTGGTAGCTTAATCTCAGGAGGCTGACTGTGCATCATGCCGATTGCTGTCTGCACTGCCTCTCGCACAAAGTTCGGGAATCGAGCTCTTGTCTTATAAGCAAGGTAGGCTCTAGAACCAACAGACTCTACGTTAACACCAGCTCCATCTAAAATCTGGCTTGACGTGTACGGGAGATAAGTTGCGTTCTTGCTCTTAACTTTACGCTCGCCTTTGTAGGCGTCGCGCATAAGGGTCCAGTCAACGGAGACTTCTCCATATTGTGGATGTTTAGATGAGAGTGAATTTGTCATGGAAGCGAGCGTACTGTAAAGACGCTTGTCTTGCAAGTCTTTTTTATCTCAGGTGATATTTATTAATGCGTTCCGGTCGTAGTGCCGCTAGATCCTGTTTGACCAAGAGATCTAATGAAATAGCGCACTTCATCGGCGACGTGATCCTCGGCTTCGGTGTTCACATCATCCATATTCTTTTCATCTCTAGATAGAACTGGCAAAGTATCTATAAATGCCACACAATCTCTAAAAACAAATAAACCAGACTTCTCTCTCGGGAAAGTAGCTAATAAATTGCCATCTGAGTCCTTTTTCTCCTGTGGATGGGCGTTTTTCAGCTTTTCTCTCACTTGGGTCCATCCAGTAGCGCGTGATCCAGGTCTTTTATCGGCCGCTTGCCACTGAATTCCTGGATATTTATGATTATCGTCAAGTTTGACCTTGACTTTCATGTCCGTGGCAATGCAATTTCCGTTTTCAGCCGCAAATATCTGTGAATCAGCGACGCCTCCTTTGACACGACACCAATTCTCCCCGCTGGATCGCCATCCCCATTCCAATTCTCTCTGTACGATCCCTTCTGCGATCTCTGTCGCCAAAAGATTAAGTCCTTCATTCGCATTCTTTGTACACCCATACCATTCTCGAATACGGAACACATCTCCCCGAATGGTACTTCTCCAAGTTCCATCCCGTAACTGCACATCTTCTCCATTGCTGATCGCCCACCAGCCCACAGAGAAAGGTCTTGATGCACCCCAATCAAAACTCCTCGTGATCTTCCATCTATCCGGAATATCAAAGCGAGGAGTAACATTGTAACTCGGATTCCATACATCATCAAACATTCCTCCAGCGACGACGTTCCAGTTACCATCCAACCACGCCTTCTTTTCTGCTTCATTGCGAGCAGCAGCGGCGATCTTCTGTTTATAGTCCGGATCAGCCTCAAGAAGAGCTATATTTTCGTCAATGTGACTATGAATGCTTAGACGGCTCGGTTCGTTATAACCATCATCATCAATTAGGTCATTACGAACAACCATATTCAGTGTATCTGGCTTGAACCTCTTTTTCACCCAATTGTGGCCGGGACCATACGGGTTGGTCGTAGCGCGACACATACGCGGCATCCCCTTGGTGGAAGAACGACAGGTGGACATCATCCGCTTGTAGCCTTCATCATTGGCCCAGTTGCAGAGCTCCTCCCAGCCTATCCACGGATATTCGTGACCATGATAGTTATCATAGTCTGATGTCTTCGCAAATTGGCGCAGAAGAAGCTGCTCTCCAGTCGGCCAAGTCCACGTATGTTCGGAATGGTTGAACTTTGCCTCAGGCCAAATCTGTGGAATCCACTTCTTGGTCTTCGAAATAACATCGGTCAATTGTTTGTAGGTCTGGCGAAACAGAATTCCCTTCCACGATGCGTTATATCCCTTTCCAACATGCATACAGAACGACATCAATAGACTATCAGTCTTACCGCCACCACGGGTTCCCTCAAAGAGGACCTCGAAGACTGGTGTCGAAGCAAGGAAAGCTTCTTGGCTTCCAGGCATCGGCTTCCATATTACGTTCTTTGGGTATTGTCTCATGTGGGTACTGTTAGCCCAGGAAGGGTGCACTGGCAAGCCTCAAACTCTGGCGATTTGTCGTGTATCGCCATATAGTGCCAGTTGGGACAAAGATGCACTCCGGTTTTACCATTGTCTATATAATGTTTGAGGAGTAAATCTTCATGATCGTGGTTCTCGGTAGTAGACTCTGGCATTTCCATGCGCAACGTCCTCGCCGGATTGTTGAAGTTACGAATCAATCTTACTATAGTCTTTGGGCTTACGAGTAAAGCATTATCTTCTATGACAACTCTCTTTCCCTGAGGGATATCGTAATGATCTCTATGGAACCAGTGTCTCCCGAGGCCGACCTGCGCTCCCATTAGGTGAAGATTTCTAATAGAATACGGAAGGCAGACCAAATGACGACGCTGGTCTGTCACAAGCCATTGAATGGGTCGAGATAGTTTAATCAACGATAGTCTCCATGCAATGTGAACAGATGGCATCGCCATCTATAGTATGAAACATAGGTCCTTCATGAGGACACATGATCTGACCATTTGTAAATCTGATGTCTTCGATATTGATCCAACGAACTGTCTTCTTTCTCTCAACATAATATGGCTGATATGAAGCTGTGGTCTCTACGTTGAAGTCCTTGTCTAACCCAAGGAGATGACAGCATCCGTAATCCGGATTTTGCGACAGGACGAGCCAGAAGCCAGTTCCTCTGCGTGAGAACATCTTCCCTACGAGGCTACGAATATCGACCATAATATTCTCCATCTACCTCAACAAGAACTTTATCACCAGCATAGAACGCAACATACCATTCCACGATATCAGCAACAGCGCTCGTCTTAGTGTAGATCTTCTTTTCTTTATGAATAGTTCTGTTCTTGAAGGTAATCCAGCAAAGCATATCCATCTATTCTTTCTCCATCACATACACCTGAAACCAATCATCGATCCTATGCCGCCTGAAGTTAGAATCCCCGCCATCCTGAGCGTGTTTAATCTTTCGGAGAATTTTACTATTGTAAGAATCCAGTCGTTGACGGATACGTTTTTCAACCAAAGCTTCAATCGCTTCATTCATTGTATTCGGCATCGTTTCCCTCCCAATCGTGATATCGATATCGACCATTTCTCTTCTGAACATGGATCGCCATGTGGTGCCACCCAGGAACCGTCTCGACCTCTACTGTATAGTCTTTGATGTGAGAAACTTCTGGTAATGGCTCGCGAATAACTTTGATCTTTAAATAGCCACGAAAGTACCAACATCTCTTGTCCATGTCATACCGACAATTGATGTCCCACCAATAGTAGTGCTGCTTCTGAAGATACATAAAAGTATCGACCGAAAGTTCGAGAACGTGGTCTCCCTTATCCTCGTCCCAATCCATTTCCATCATAGCTGCTTCCCACAGCTTGTTTACTTCTTCAGTTGGTTTCAAGATAAACCCTCCTGATCATCTTTATTTCTCAAGCGGAAGCTTGAGCGAGCCGTATCATTATATCGCCATCCTTTGAATGGTCCTTTCGCATAATACAGAAAATATCCTTTCGCTTCTCTACCGTGCTTAATTCCTCGTTCCTGCCCAAGGAAGATATCACCATCCTTTGAATGGTCCTTTCGCATAATACAGAAAATATCCTTTCGCTTCTCTACCGTGCTTAATTCCTCGTTCCTGCCCAAGGAAGATATCACCATCAGTCCATACAATTTCTATCTCAGTCTGCATCCAGTCATCTTTGTTCATGAGGTATCTACCTCCGACAACAGGGTCTGCAGTCTCGAATTGAGCAGTGTATTGCTCAGAAGTACATTCTACAGTAATATCTGAATATTCAAACATCGGCTATCCTTTCAATATCGTACCAAAGGCGGTCGGGCGCGCCATGGGTCTAAAAATCTGTTTGGTCTATTACCTGTTTCAGTTTGGTTCTGATCCTGCTTCGTCTCCCGTCAATCAATCTCTGAACCTCTCCCCTCGTGACGTCAGTGAGCATAATGCACATTCGGTCTTCAGTCTTGGAGTCGCTCCAAACATCTACTGTGGATTGCTCTTTTCCGCTCATCTAATTGGGATCCTTATAAGGTTCTCGATATTATTTTATTTTAGCGGTTTGGGTTTTACTTGACAAGCTTTACTTGTCTTTCTTGGGATTATGAGGATTCTGGTCCGACTCCGGCTAGGCGGGGGCGCACGTAGCACACCACTGACCACACCCGTTGATGGGGTGGGGTGTGTGGCGGGGCAGCTAGGGCAAGGCTTGCGCAGCCCTGCCCTAGTATTGTTTTACTTGCTAGGCGCAACCAGCCACGCTTGGTTAGGGTTACTGGCCCACGTTGGCATGTTATGTGCCGCCCAACCACCGCGTGGTGGTGCCACGCTGCTAGCCGCTGCGCCTGCCACTAGTGCTTGCTTGTACTGGGCCAGCGTAAAGCCTTTAGGGTGTTGCTTGGTTAGTGCTGTTGCCACCTGCTGCGCATACGCGCGATGTGTGCCGGAGATCACTGGTGGCATAATGCCAGCAACAAACAAGGGTGCTTGTGGTGCTGCTGCCTGTGCTGCCTTGCTGCCTGTTGCAGCCTTGGTAGTGGCAACAGTGCCCGCGCCTGTGGCGGCTGTTGCTGGTGCTGCTGTGCGTTTAGCTGTGGTTTGTGTTTTAGCGTTTGCCATTGTGGTAGCCTTTACGTTTGTGGCCCTTGCGTTATTGCTTGGCCATGTTTTGGTTATAGCCACACAATGTGGCGGAAATAAGGCAAACAAAAAATAAATGCGCCTTAATTCTGCCTTAGTTGCCTACTATAAGTATAGTATACCAACCAACAAAAAGGCTTACACAATGTTTAACCGTTTTTACAAAACCAAGGCACAGCCCCAGCCACTAGCGCCAAGCAAGGTAATTTGCAACCACACGGGCAACACCCTTTACACTGGCAGCTTTGCCATGTGTGCAGCCTACGTGCGGGCCTATGGCCTTTGCCATGTAGCGGGGTAAGGCAATGCAAGGATACGTAGTTAGCTACCGAGACTGGGACGGAGAAATGAAAACCCGTATTAGTTACGGCAAAGACCCAACTAGTGCGATATTTGCGTTTTACGCCACCTTTGACGAGGGTGCACCAGTTGGTATGATAGTACTTTAAAAAGCAGGGCCGCGCCGTAACAAGCGCGGCTTTTTGCTGGAGAGACGTGAGGACCGAGAGAGAGAGACCGGGCG
>Ga0209345_10001192_pt1 | contig 31668 bp, 28 predicted proteins | sample Cruoilmetagenom7_FD_187294 | JGI IMG/M metagenome (GOLD analysis project Ga0209345, IMG submission 187294) | Oil polluted marine microbial communities from Coal Oil Point, Santa Barbara, California, USA - Sample 7 (SPAdes) (version 2) | ecosystem: Environmental > Aquatic > Marine > Oil seeps ...
AGCGGGTTATGTTGGTGAAGATGTAGAGAATATCATCCAGAAGTTATTGCAGAAATGTGATTATGATGTAGAAAAGGCCCAGCGTGGCATCGTCTACCTGGATGAGATTGATAAAATCTCCCGTAAATCTGATAACCCTTCTATTACCCGGGATGTTTCAGGAGAAGGTGTTCAGCAGGCGTTACTCAAGCTGATTGAGGGTACTGTCGCTTCTGTTCCTCCCCAGGGTGGTAGAAAACATCCTCAGCAAGAATTTCTGCAAGTTGATACGTCAAATATTCTATTTGTTTGCGGTGGTGCTTTTGCTGGATTGGAAAAAGTTATTCAGGATCGCTCTGAGAAGGGTGGTATAGGTTTTAGTGCCGAAGTAAAAAGTAAGGATACAGATAAAAATATTGGTCAAACCCTGGAAGACCTAGAACCAGAAGATTTGGTTCGTTACGGCCTGATTCCTGAGTTTGTAGGCCGTTTGCCTGTTATTGCGACACTAGAAGAGCTAGACAAGGATGCATTGATCAACATTCTTACCGAGCCTAAGAATTCACTGGTTAAGCAGTACGGAGCCATGTTTGAAATGGAAGGTGTTGAACTGGATATTCGCCAAGATGCACTGGAGGCTATTGCAGCCAAGGCTCTTGAGCGTAAAACAGGTGCTCGTGGCCTACGATCAATTATTGAAAATGTATTACTTGATACTATGTATAGTATTCCTTCTTCGGAAAATGTGAGCAAGGTTGTCATTGATGCTTCGGTTATTCGTGGTGAATCAGATCCTATGATGGTTTATGAGAGCACTGAGCAGCAGAAGGCCGTCAGTGATTGAGAGCTAAATTTTTTTGCTGGTTAGTCAGCAATATTTTATAAAAGGGCCTTAAATAGGCCCTTTTTTGTTGTCTTTTTACTTGTTTTTGTCCGGTTGAACCCCATATTTGCGGTAAGATTAAATCATTAAAATTCTCGATGCGAGGTTTGAGAATGGAAGAGAACACTGAACATAGTGAGTTAACCCTTTTGCCATTGCGCGATGTAGTGGTTTACCCCCATATGGTTATTCCATTATTTGTGGGCCGAGAAAAATCAATTTTGGCCTTAGAAGAAGCAATGTCCGAAGATAAGCAGATTTTGGTTGTGGCTCAGAAGTCAGCTTCTGAGGATGATCCTTCCCCTGATGATTTGTATCGTGTGGGAACCCTATCGTCTGTGTTGCAAATGCTGAAGTTGCCAGATGGTACGGTGAAAGTTCTCATCGAAGGCGCAGAGCGAATCAAAATCAATGAGATTGATGATTCCAAGGGCTATTTTGTTGCAGATTATGATGTGATGCCTTCGGAGGAACTCGGCGGGACAGAAACTGATGCATTGGTTCGTTCGTCACTTTCTCAATTTGAACAATACGTAAATCTCAGTAAAAAAGTACCTTCTGAAGTTGTTAGCACCGTTACCGGGATAGAAGATCCAAGTCGCCTAGCCGATACTTTAGCTACTCATATGACACTGACCATTGAGCAGAAGCAAGATGTGTTGGAAATTCCAGAGTTGAAGAAACGCTTGGAACACTTGCTGGTTCTGATGGAATCAGAAATAGAGCTGTTTGAGGTGGAGCAGAGAATCCGTGGTCGTGTTAAAAAACAAATGGAGAAGAGTCAGAAAGAGTACTACCTCAACGAGCAGATGAAAGCGATTCAAAAAGAGTTGGGCGAAGTTGAAGAAGGCGGTAATGACATTGAGCAGCTCGAGACTAAGATCAATGAAGTTGGGATGCCCAAATTTGCACTGGAAAAAACCCTCTCTGAGCTGAACAAGCTGAAGATGATGTCACCCATGTCCGCAGAAGCTTCTGTGCTGCGCGGATACATTGATTGGATGGTTGGTGTACCTTGGAAGAAACGTTCACGTGTTCGTCATGATTTAGAGCGTGCAGAGCGTATTCTCAACGAAGACCACTATGGTCTTGAGGAAGTCAAAGAACGAATTCTTGAATTCCTAGCTGTCCAACAACGGGTGAAAAAACTTAAAGGTCCAGTGCTTTGTCTGGTGGGGCCTCCTGGTGTGGGTAAAACATCCTTGGGCGAATCTATCGCCAAAGCTACAGGCAGAAAATATGTGCGTATGTCTCTGGGTGGTGTTCGTGATGAGGCAGAAATTCGTGGCCATCGCCGAACCTATATTGGTTCCCTTCCCGGTAAGTTGATTCAAAAGCTGGCTAAAGTTGAAGTAAAAAATCCATTATTTTTGCTGGATGAAATAGACAAAATGGGCATGGATCACCGGGGCGACCCGGCATCTGCCATGCTGGAGGTTTTGGATCCAGAGCAAAATAATAGTTTTAATGATCATTACCTTGAGGTGGATTACGATCTGTCTGAGGTGATGTTTATTTGTACTGCAAACTCTATGAATATCCCCGGGCCATTGTTGGATCGGATGGAAGTTATTCGCATCCCAGGCTATACCGAGGATGAAAAGTTAAATATTGCACTTAAATATCTATTGCCAAAACAGCGTAAAGCAAATGGTCTTAAGAAAGATGAGCTAGATATTAATGAAGAAGCGATAACAGATATTATTCGTTATTACACTCGCGAAGCAGGGGTGCGTGGCATAGAGCGCGAGCTGGCCAAAGTGTGCCGTAAGGTTGTCACAATGCATGTTCGTGAAAAACAGCAGGGTTCTCACCTAGTAACATCAGACGGGTTGGAAGATCTACTGGGCGTTCGTAAGTATGATTTTGGCCGTGCTGAGGAAGAAAGCCAAATAGGGCAGGTTACAGGGCTTGCTTGGACTCAAGTAGGCGGTGAATTGCTCACGATTGAAACGTCTGCAGTGCCGGGCAAAGGCCAAGTGGTTAAAACCGGTTCCCTGGGTGATGTGATGCAGGAATCAATTCAGGCAGCATTGACGGTGGTAAGAAGTCGTTCACAGATATTGGGTATTCGTCGCAATTTTCATCAAAGCGTCGATCTACATATCCATGTACCCGAAGGTGCAACACCAAAAGATGGCCCCAGCGCCGGTATTGCCATGTGTACAGCAGTGGTGTCCGTGCTGACGAATATTCCGGTATTGGCTGATGTGGCTATGACGGGTGAAATCACCTTGCGAGGAGAGGTTCTTAAGATCGGTGGATTAAAGGAAAAGCTCCTTGCCGCTCGTCGTGGAGGCGTTCGCAAGGTCATTATCCCTCAGGGAAATGAGAGAGACCTCAAAGAGATACCTGATAATATTAAAGCAGAACTTGAAATTTATCCGGTTCGCTGGATTGATGAGGTTCTGGATTTGGCACTACAGCAAAAACCTGAGCCGTTATCAGATGATGAGTATAAGCAAGTAGACGCAGATACCAAAAAAACCGGAAGTGAGGCTGAAACCCGCGTTAATACTCACTAAACTGCTTGACCGGCTCCCAGTGGGTTGGTATAAAGTTGCGGTCATCGCAATATACCACTACCTGCAGTAAGGCTGCATTTGGTTGTGTGTGTAGGTGAATAGTTTAATCAACCATAATAAAAGGGGATTATTGTGAATAAATCTGAACTCGTTGATGCAATTGCTGATGCGGCTGATCTGTCAAAAGCGTCTGCTGGACGTGCTCTGGACGCGGCTATTGATGCAGTATCTGGTGCGTTGAAAAATGGCGACCAGGTATCTCTAGTAGGTTTCGGTACTTTCTCAGTTAAGCATCGTGCTGCACGCACTGGCCGTAATCCACAAACTGGAGCAGAAATCCAGATTAAAGCTGCCAATGTGCCGAGCTTCAAAGCAGGCAAAGCACTCAAGGATGCAGTGAACTAGGAAGTGCTTATTGCTTAGTTTTTCCTATTAAAAAAGGCGCATCTGCGATGCGTCTTTTTTTATACAACTTACACAAACAGTTTTTAGAGCCAAGAGAATTTTATGCTCCAGGATTTCCGAGATAATCTCAATGGTGTGGCCAAGATTCTTCTGGTCGCTATTATTATTATTCCATTTGCATTGTTTGGTGTGGATGCTCTCTTTGTTGGTGGTGACACTGCTAAAGAGGTTGCTAATGTGAATGGAGAATCTATATCAGAACGTAGCCTGCAACAGGCAGTTTTGGTGCAGAAGCAGCAGATCATGAACAAGTTTCAAAATGTTGATGAGTCTTTGATTGATGAAGAACAACTTCGTCCTGCCGTGCTGAAACGCTTGATACGCCAGAAAGTGGAGGAAAAGGCTGCAGCAGACCTGGGCATGGGTCTTTCCAATGAGACTGTATACGACTTATTAGCACAAGTGCCAGAATTTCAGACTGATGGCAAGTTTGATACACAGCGATATGACTTTGTTGTGAGGCAAATGGGTTACACCCCGACGAGTCATAAAAAAGCAATTCATTCCCAGTTGCTAGTTAACCAGTTCTTGCAAGGTCTAGTTACCACGGGCTTTTCCACTGAAAAAGAGCTAGAGCTACTGGCGTCTGTTTCAGAGCAAACTCGTGATTATTTTTATCTAACTATACCTGCAGCGCCGTTAAAGGATTCAATTCCTGTTTCTGATGAAGAGATTCAGTCTTACTACGATAGCCACTCTCAGCAATTCATGACTGAAGAGCAGATTGTTGTAGAGTACATTGAGTTACAGCCTTCAGGTTTACTGAAAGAGGTTTCAGTAGATAATGATCTGGTGGAGGAACGCTATCAGGAAAAAGTTGAAGCGGCAAAAGCGAGCTCTACTTTCCATACAGCACATATTTTGCTGGAGAAACAAGATGATGGCAGCCACTCTGCAAAGATGGCTGAACTCCAGGAAAAACTTAAAAGTGGAGAAGATTTTTCTTCATTGGCCAAGGAGCATTCTGAGGATTTTTTAACCGCCGAGTCAGGGGGTGATCTTGGTTATACTCAATCAGGTGGTTTACCTGAAGAGCTGGAGTCGGCATTGGCCCAACTGGATGTTGGTGCTGTATCGGGTATCGTGGCGAGTAAAGCGGGTATCCACCTTCTTAAACTGCTTGATAAAAAAGCGGTAGACGTGCCTAACAAAGAGTTGTTAGTTCTCGCAATTCGTGAAGAACTTGAATTTCAGATGGCTCAAGATTTGATGCCGGAACGTATTGAAGAATTAAAAGATATTTCCTATAACGCTACGTCATTGCAGGGTACTGCAGACCAAATGGCCCTGGATCTAAAAGTTTCTGAACCATTTACTCGTTCTGGAGGTGTCGGTGTTGCTGCAAGCACACAGGTAGTTAATGCTGCTTATAGTGAGCCAGTGCTAGATGAAGGGTATGTCAGTGAAGTTATTGAGCTTTCAGACAGCTTGGTTTTGGTGCTAGCTATTAGCGAGCGTATAAAGCCAAGTATGAAGCCGTTGGGTGATGTTAAGTCACAAATTGAAATGGCCATAAAAAATGAAAAAGTCAGTGGGCAAATATTAGTAAAAGGCAAGGAGCTGGAGCAGCAGGTAAAATCTGGTAACAGTATCGAAAGTGTTGCGAAGTCTACAGATTTGAAGTGGCAGGCCAGTCTTAACACGAAGCGTTTAGGTGGCAGTCAAAATGACCCTATTCGCCAACGTGTGTTTGCCATGCCAACACCAGAAGAGTCTCCGGTAGTTGATTATCTGTTATTGCCTAATGGTGATTATGTTTTAGTGTCATTAGTAAAAGTTGAAGCCGGTGATTACAAGGCTCTCAAACTGGATCAAAAACATGCGCTTTTTTCTGCACGTTCTCTTGCTACAGCGGGCCGAGACTACGAGGCATATGGTGCACTCTTGCTTAAGGATGCCGATGTAGCTTCGAAGTATTAAGGCTAGCTTAAGGTTTAGTTTCTGGTTTCATATTTAATTCTTAGGCCAACAAAGAACAATTATCTAATTTGGGTATTCACAACATTATTGTGTGTAAGACCATCAAGTGCAGTGGAGTAACTTAGCATGGCAGATTATCAATATGATTTAGTGATTATTGGCAGTGGCCCTGCTGGTGAAGGTGCTGCGATGTTGGCAGTTAAACAGGGTTGGTCTGTTGCTGTTGTCGATGAGCGCGCTATGGTAGGGGGAAACTGTACTCACCTGGGGACTATTCCTTCCAAAGCATTACGTCACTCTGTGCGTCGGATGGTGCAGTTTAATAGTATGCCAATGTTTCGTTCTGTGGGCGATCCCCGCTCATTTACCTTTACTGATGTGATGGAAGCTGCAGACCAGGTGATCCGTAAACAGGTCGAAGGTAGAACTCGTGAATATGTACGTAACCGGATCAAACTCCATACTGGTCGAGCTACTTTCGTTGATGCAAATAATATAACGATAAGAAAGCCAGACGGTACTTTTGATAAGATGGGTGGCCGCCATTTTTTGATTGCTACGGGCTCCAGTCCTTACCATCCAGAGGATGTGAGTTTTAATCACCCTTGTATTTTTGATAGTGATTCGATTCTGAATCTTAATCGTACCCCTCGTAATATTATTATCTATGGCTCTGGTGTTATTGGTTGTGAATACGCCTCAATTTTTGCTGGTCTAGATACTCGGGTTGACCTGGTCAATACCCGTGATGGGCTCCTGACATTCCTTGATGATGAGATCTCCGATGCCCTCAGTTATCAGTTGCGTGACCTCAATGTTACCGTCCGCCATAAAGAGGAATATGCTCGCATTGAAACCCGTGATAATGGCATCACTATGGAGCTTAAATCCGGTAAGCGAATTCACGCTGAGGCGTTGCTGTATTGTAATGGACGAAGTGGTAATACCAAGAATATGGGGCTTGAAGATATTGAGCTGAACGTGGATGCTCGCGGACAGGTCACGGTAAATGATAATTATCAGACTTCAGTGGAAAATGTATACGCGGCTGGTGATGTTATTGGTTGGCCCTCATTGGCTGGAGCTGCCTATGACCAAGGGCGTTCAGCAGCAGCACATATGTGTGGTTTATCAAATGTCTACCATGTAAAAGATGTAGCAACGGGTATTTACACGATTCCTGAAATAAGTTTTGTGGGGAAAACAGAGTCAGAGCTGACTGAAGAACAGGTACCCTATGAAATTGGCAGGGCCTATTTTAAAAATGTTGCCAGGGCTCAAATTTCTGGTGAAGAAGTGGGTGTTCTTAAGGTGCTGTTTCATCAGGAGACATTAGAGATTCTTGGAGTACATTGCTTTGGCGCCGAGGCTGCAGAGATTGTCCACATCGGTCAGGCTATTATGAATCAGACCGGGGAAGCTAACACCATAGAGTACTTTATTAGTACAACCTTTAATTACCCCACCATGGCTGAGGCTTATCGCCTTGCAGCAATTAATGGCATAAACAGGTTGAACCGAGAATCCAGAAAATTTGTAAGTTAGTCTCTGTGTTGTGCAAACTCTGGATTAAGGTCTAGTTTTTAAAAACCTAGCTTCCATTGCGTTTAAGTACAGAATGCAGCACTACATTGTGCTCAAAATAAACTACAAAATCTTGATATTCCCATGATGAGATAGGTGGCTCTCCTACGGGCTCATTCCAATCTTGCGGATCACCAAAACGTTCCCGTACTTGATCTTGGGTGATTCCCAGTTTGGGGCGTTCTATAGCTTGCTTATCAGCAGCTTGCTGACCGACAGGAACGATGATCTCATCGGCTGCCACTGGCAGTGATAAGCAGCACAAAATGCTGAGGGGTAATAAAAACTTATTCATGGTCTGGATCCCTTGTTCGCTGTCATTTACGGCACATACTTTGATTATAGTAAGGCTAAATGTAATAAGTGCAACTGCAAAATGGCAGAGTTAGCAATAAACAGGCACTCAATCACAGAAATGGCTGCTTGTTTGCCCAGCAGCTTTCCGTTTTAATGCTTTGCGATGAAAGCCAACCTCCCCCTTTTTATTGGTTTACGCTATATCCGCAGCAAGCGGAGTAATGGTTTTGTCTCGTTTGTCTCGTTATTGTCTTTTATCGCTATGGCTCTGGGCGTAATGGCTCTGATCGTGGTTCTTTCGGTAATGAACGGCTTTGACCATGAAATAAAAAAACGCATTCTCAATGTAGTTCCCCATGTCACTGTTACCAGTGACGAAGGTCTTCAAGATTGGTCCCAATTGGGTGGGAGCCTCCAGAAAATTAATGGTGTTGAGGGTTACGCCCCTTTTGTAGAGGGCTACGGCTTGCTGTCTTCAGCTTCATTGAGTCAGGGGGTTTTAGTTCAGGGCATTGATCCCCAGCAAGAGGCCGATGTTAGTCCCATTAATAAACAGATGGTGGCTGGGCAAATAGAGCACCTCAGTCAGGGTCGCTATGGCATAGTGTTGGGCAATCTGTTGGCTCGTTCCCTGGGTGTTATTGTTGGGGATAAGGTGGTTTTATCATTGCCTGAACTGAATGTAACCCCAGCAGGTATTTTCCCCCGCTTTAAACGTTTTACTGTGCGAGGTGTGTTTCAAGTAGGTGCTCAGGTAGATAATGGCTTAGCATTTATTCACTTTCAGGATGCTCAAAAGCTTTATCGACTAGGCACGAAGGTCAACGGCGTTAAACTTAGAGTGTCTGATCCATTAAATGTAGATGTACTTGTTCCTTCTCTTGAAAAGGCCTCTATTCTTGATAAAGAAGCACAGGAAGAGTTACGGGTGAAAACCTGGACAGAAGAACTTAGTAGTCTGTTTCAGGCCATTAAAATGGAAAAGAATGTGGTGGGTGTACTTTTAGCGGCTATTGTTGCTGTGGCCGCATTTAACATCATTGCTAGTTTGGTACTGATGGTTGCTGATAAGCGGAGGGATATTGCCGTGTTGAGAACCCTTGGTTCTCAAGCCAGCACTATCTCTGCCATTTTTATGGTGCAAGGTATTACGGTAGGGCTTTTGGGTGTGACCACGGGAGCTGCTTTAGGTTGCCTGCTGGCCATTTCCATTGGAGATATCGTTAGTTGGTTGGAGGCACTGGTGGGATTTCAAGTTTTTGATCCAAATGTCTATTTTATTAGCCAGCTACCATCGCAGCTGTTGTGGCTGGATGTTTTTCTGGTGAGTTGTTTGGGCGCTGTATTGAGTGTGTTGGCGACAATTTATCCTGCCAGGCGAGCGGGGCAGGTATTGCCTGCGGAGGCATTGCGTTATGACCACTGAGCAACCTATAACCACGGATCAACCACAGGTATTGCAATGTCGTGGTTTGAGCAAAAGCTATGTTCAGGGTGGCGGTAATATTAGTGTATTGCACAATATTTCATTGGATGTTCTATCTGGAGAGCGGATAGCTATTGTGGGTACATCCGGATCAGGTAAGACTACATTGCTTAATTTGTTGGGTGGGCTAGATGATCCCACCAATGGTTCTGTCAAAGTAATGGATGTTGATTTGGCTCCAATGAATGAATCAAAACGTGCTAGATGGCGTAACCAACACCTGGGTTTTGTTTACCAATTTCATCATTTGTTGGGAGAGTTTACAGCGTTGGAAAATGTTGCCATGCCATTGTTAATTGGCAAGGTCGCTGTGACTAAAGCACGGGAGAGGGCAAAGGCACTGCTTTCTCAAGTGGGTTTGGAGCATCGCTGTAATCATAAACCTTCCGAGTTGTCGGGTGGTGAGCGTCAAAGAGTGGCCATTGCGCGGGCATTAGTTACCCAGCCAGCCTGTGTTTTAATGGATGAGCCAACGGGAAATCTTGACCCTGCAACTGCCAAAATAGTGCTGGATTTATTACTTCAGTTGAACCGAGATTTGGGCATCAGTTTCGTTGTGGTTACCCATGAACACCAGGTGGCCTCTCAAATGGATAAAGTGTTATCCCTTGAGCAGGGCACATTGATTGATGTGACTACATCATCACAGGCTAATTAGCCGTGTTTAGGCCTTTTCCCTGTTATGTAGGGCTTAGAAATTTTACCTCGGGTAGTGACAATCAGTTGGTGTCATTTATTTCAGTGTTGGCCATTCTTGGGTTAGTACTTGGAGAAGCATTACTGATTTTAGTGATGTCCATCATGAATGGTTTTGATCATGAGATGGAGTCTCGTATTCTGGGAGCCGTACCGCATATTCGTTTATTTAAAGATGGTGGTATTGAAGACCTTTCTGCACTATCAGAGAATCTCATGTCTCAGCCCAATATCCATGCGGTGATGCCCTTTGCTCAAATAGATGGCATGTTGACCAGCCGAGGCAAAGCTCGTCCAGTTGAGGTGTTGGGGGTTGATGAAGGGCTTAGTCACGATTTTGTCGGTCAATTTGTACCTGCTGAGATGCGTTCAGTCCTTAACTCTAATGATAAATCTGATACAGGAAAACAGCTTCTATTAGCTCAGGGTGTAGCAGACAAGCTATCAGTTACTACGGGTGATCGTGTCACCTTGTTAGTACCTCAATTAGCAGTCTTGCAATCAGGCGCATCAGGTCAGAGACAACTAGCCCCCAAAGTGACAAGCTTTGTTGTAGCGGGTGTTTTTTCCACTCATACGACCTTGGATCAACGTTTGGTCTTAACACAGCTGAATGTAGCCTCAGAATTATCGGGACTGAATGGTTATCCTCAGGGTGTTCAAGTCAAACTAGACGATATTTTTCAGGCACGAGAAACCGGTTTTAATTTGCTCCGCTTACTACCTTCAGGTTACCGTTTTTCTGATTGGATACAGACCCATGGTAATCTTTATCAAGCCATAAAAATGTCCCGAAACATGGTGTCACTGTTAGTTTTCCTAATTATCGCCATTGCTGTGTTCAATGTAGTCTCAATGTTAATGATGGCAGTAATTGATAAACGTTCAGCCATCTCTATTTTGAAAACCCAAGGGGCAACCAATGGTGAAATTGTTTCAATATTTTTGACTCAGGGTAGCTTAATTGGCGTGGCCGGTTCATTGCTTGGAGTAGGTGTCGGCATCACTTGTGCGTTGAATGCCTCTGATATGGTTAAAGGGTTGGAATCATTATTAGGCTTTAGCTTTCTAAATTCAGAAGTTTACCCTATTGATTATTTGCCTTCTGTATTGGTCTGGAGCGATGTTGTCATGGTCGTCATTGTGGCTTTGATTTTGAATTTTGTTGCTACCCTTTACCCCGCTTTGTGTGCAGCGAGAACACGTCCAGCCGAAGTACTTCGTTATGAGTAGCTAGGTTTATAAGATAAGTAATAAGGCTAGAGGCGTTAGGATTATTTGTTTTTGTTTTCTTGTGCTTTCTCTGCTCGTTTTTTATTGCGTATTTCCCAGTTATTAATCACTTTCCATCGCCATAGCTGGTGGATGATCAAATACCCTAATCCACCACTGATAAGGCCACAAACTACGCTGCCTATTAGTAACGGTAGCCAAATAGCTTGACCTTGGGCTACAGCCCAATCCCAAGTCATTTCGATACTAAGAGGGATAGTTTCTTGTCCTAGCAATAAAATACCGACCCCATAACTGAACAAGAACATCGGTGCGATGGTTAGAGGATTACTAATCCAGATTAGTGCCATGGCCAATGGCAAGTTAGTGCGAAAGGTAAGTGCAAGCAGGGCGGCGATAATCGTTTGCCCTGGAATGGGTAGGAATGCGCAAAACAACCCAATAAAGAAAGAGGCAGATATTGAGGTGCGATTAATGTGAAATAGGTTGGGATCACTGAATAGTGGGCCCATCCAGCGTATGGCTCGGCTCTCCACAATCTTATGGGGGTCGGGTAACCAACGACGTAATGTCTTCCTAGGCATAACTTCTCGGCCAGAAGAAAAGAAGGCGCGATTATGACGAGTTTTGTGTGGATAGACTACTGCTTAAGTCAATTGGGTAGAAACTAGTCTTGGTTCTGAGCCTTGGTTCGTAGTTTTAGTTCAGAGTCTTATCTTTTAGTCTTAACTCAATGCACAGATGAAAAGTACATTGGTTTGATCGAAGCTAAGGCGTAACATAATGAGTATTGGTTATCCATAAACACTGAGCCAACTAAAAATAATGTCATAACAAAGGATTATTTTATGGGAACAGCAGCCACTAGCTGGGTATACACCATTCTTAATTTCTTGGCAGCAGCATTTGTTGTGCTGCTAGGTCTAGGTATCGTTGCATTGATTGTCATCTATATTCTAGATGTCACTCAAACCAAACAAGCAGTTCGTCGTAATTATCCAGTCATTGGGCACTTTCGTTATCTATTTGAGCACATGGGTGAATTCTTTAGGCAATACTTTTTTGCCATGGATCGAGAGGAGTTACCCTTTAACCGTGCCGAACGTTCTTGGGTATATAGGGCGGCCAAGAATGTAGATCGTACCCTGGCATTTGGATCTACCCGAGACCTTCGACCTGAAGGGTCTATATACTTTGTGAACTGTGCTTATCCCACCTTAGATGGTGATGCTGTTGCAACAAGCCCTATTACTATAGGTCCTTATTGCGAGCAACCCTATACCACAGTATCTCTCACCAATATTTCGGGTATGAGCTATGGCGCGCTGTCTAAACCAGCGGTGCAGGCACTTTCCTATGGTGCAAAAAAGGCCGGGTGTTGGCTAAATACAGGGGAAGGTGGAATGTCGTCTTATCATCTCGAAGGGGGGTGTGATCTTGTGTTCCAAATTGGAACCGCAAAATTTGGTGTTTGTGATAGTGAGGGAAAGCTTAACGACGAGTTATTAAAAAAAGTGGCCGCTCATCCAGAAGTAAAAATGTTCGAAATTAAATTAAGCCAGGGTGCCAAGCCTGGTAAAGGTGGGATTCTCCCTGGTGCCAAGGTGACAGAAGAAATTGCAATCATTCGAGCGGTTGAGATAGGTAAAGATGCTATCAGTCCCAATCGTCATCCAGATATTCAAGATGCAGATAGTTTGCTGGACATGATTACCCGGGTCCGGGATGTTACGGGGAAGCCTGTTGGAATTAAAGCTGTTATCGGTGATACGGATTGGCTTGAAGATATGTTTCGTATGATTTGGGTTCGAGGTATAGAGTCGGCACCAGATTTTATTACAGTAGATGGTGCAGAAGGGGGGTCCGGTGCGGCACCCAAAGCACTACTTGATTATATGGGGATACCCCTATCTGAAAGTCTTCCAGAAGTAGTCGACTTGCTGCGAGGTTACGATTTGCGTGACCGGATTAAAGTTATTGCTTCAGGCAAAAGGATTGTTCCTTCGGGTGTTGCCTGGGCCCTTTGTATGGGGGCAGATTTTGTTGTCAGTGCCCGGGGATTTATGTTCTCTTTGGGTTGTATTCAGGCTATGCAGTGTAATAAAAATACTTGCCCCACGGGGGTTACCACTCATAACCCTAAGTTGCAGCGTGGTTTGAACTCGGAGCTTAAATCAGAGCGTGTGGCCAACTATGTTGCTAATTTGACTTATGATGTGGGTATTATTGCCCATTCATGTGGGGTTCTTGAGCCTCGGGAGTTAAGGCGGAAACATGCCAGAATTGTAGGGGATTCAGGGCGCTCAGTGACCCTTGAGCATCTATACCCCACTGTGGCATCAGGCTCTAAACACCATACGGTGAATTAATGGGGTAGGACTTAATTGGGTAGGGATAAATAAATACTGATTCTCTACATACAGATTAAAGTGTTTGATTGAGAGGGCTTGAACTAGACTAAAAGCAAACTTGAACATTCTTTTACATGGGGAGAAAACTGCCATGGTAAATGGCGTGGGATAGAGGGCAAGAGATGGGGAAGCCAATTGGTAAAACCAAATTTGTCTTGGAAGACTACAAAACATTTGAGCAAAAATTACAGCGCTGCTTAAAGGCTTTGGAAATGCTCCTTGAGCAGCCCAATTTTGGCTGTGGTAATGCTAGTATTGGCGCAGAACTGGAATTATATTTGCTGGATGCTGATGAAAGGCCATTGCCCCACAATGTCGCTATCAAAAAACAGTTTAATGATTCCCAGTTAACTCTGGAACTCAACCGCTATAATCTTGAATACAACCTGACTCCCGTGCCTGCATCAGGTACGCCGTTTTCTGATCTAGAACAACAAATTCTGTCTGTATTCAGGCGAATGCAAGAATTAACAGCTTCAGAATGTGGACATGTTTTGCCCATTGGTATTCTGCCTACACTTAAATCTTCAGATTTTGGGTCGGAGGCTATGACCGATGAGCCGCGCTACCATGTGTTGGCCGATGCCCTAGATGCACTGCGAGACCAGTCATTCGGTAACAGTCATAACTCTGGTATTAGTATTGATGGTGCAGATGCCATTCAACTGGCGCGGGGGGATGTAACATTAGAGGGGGCCTGTACTTCGTTTCAAATTCACTACCGGGTAGACCCGTCACGTTTTTGCACACTCTGGAATAGCATCCAATTGATTACACCCCTGGTGCTAGGGGTGTCGGCCAACTCTCCCATATTAATGGGGCATCGTTTGTGGCATGAAACCCGGGTGCCACTTTTTAAGCAATCTATTGATGGGCAGAGTGAGATAGGGCATGAGCGGCAAAAACCAGGGCGAGTCAGCTTTGGTCATGGCTGGTTGCAAGATAGCCCGATAGAGCTATTTCAAGAGATGGTAAATTTGTATAGCCCATTGATTCCCATTTGCTCAGATGAAGACCCAATAGCCATAGTAAGGCAAGGAGGAACGCCAGCACTGGAAGAGCTATGTTTACATGGAGGAACTATATGGTCGTGGAATCGCCCCATTTATGATCCCGAAATAGATCCCCATTTGAGGATTGAAATGAGGGCATTACCAGCGGGGCCTACCCCTATTGATATGGCAGCAAATGCAGCATTGTTTATTGGGTTGGCAGAAGGCTTAGCTAAAGGATTTGGCGGAGAGTTTTTGCCCTTGTTGTCAGCTCTACCTTTTTCTTATGTAGAACATAATTTCTATCGGGCAGCTCAGCTTGGTTTAAATGCTTCTGTGTTCTGGCCTTCACCGCATCAAAATGAGCTTCAGGAAACGCCATTGATTGATGTGGTGCGTGAATTATTGCCCGTTGCAAAAAAAGGTTTGTTGTCTATCGGTGTTGATTCCAAAGAAGCCGAACGCATGTTATCGATTATAGAAAATCGCTTGGATACTCAGTGCAATGGGGCTAATTGGCAGCTGAGACAGTTTAGTCAATTACTCTTGCGGGATTTGGGGCAACAAGAAATATGCAGGGCCCTGGTTACAGTATATAGGGAGCAGGCAGTATCAAATACGCCTGTGTCACAATGGGATTATTTATAGATGAATACATGTATGAGCGAAATTATCAATATTGAGGAAACCTGATTAGTGGGCATCTCTGGACCATTTTTTCTTTGGGAAAACCCGTTATCTGAAGAGGTGGCGCTGACAGCTACTGATTTTCTACATCAGCTAAGAGGTCCTACCATAATTAAAATATCAGGCCGTGATGAGAATCGGTGCCGAGTTATTGTCACTTTATTGCATGGGAATGAGCCTTCTGGTTTAAAGGCTGTTCATCGTTTAATTCTAGAAAGCTGTGTACCTGAAGTGACTATATTGGTTGCTATTGTTTCTGTAGATACTGCTTCGGCAGCACCTCTATTTTCAAACCGTTTTTTATCTCATCAGCAAGACATGAATAGATTATTTTTGCCTCCTTTTAATCATGAGCAAGGTGAACTGGCTGAATCATTATTGGACATTATCCGCGAGGCTCAACCAGAGGCAGTTGTTGATATACATAATACCTCCGGTGATGGCCCTGCTTTTTCGGTTTGTGTTGGGAGGCATGCTCGATACCTTGATTTGGCCTCACTTTTTACCCACCGTTTGATTATTACGGGCCATAAACTGGGTGCTCTGATGGAAGTGACAGATATGGGGTGTCCTGTTGTAACCATTGAGTGTGGTGGTTCGATGCAACCCGAATCTGATGAGGTTGCCTTTCGGGGGTTAAAACGCTTTTTTTCCCAGCCCCAACTTTATCAATCAGTTTCTATTGAAGAAATGGATATTTACCACCACCCAGTACGTTTGGAGCTTTGTAAGGGTGGCCAGTTGACCTATTCTTGTGAGCAGCAGTCAGATGTTGATATCACTGTTTCTGAGCATATAGATCGCCGAAATTTTGGTGTGGTCAGACCAGATACGGCATTGGCCTGGGTTGGTTTCAGGGGGATTAGCCCACTTTGTGTGAGGGACGAACAGGGCAATAATGTGATTGATAAGTATTTTGTGGTGCAGAATAACAAGCTATATCCACGAATAACCCTTAAGTTATTTATGGCTACAACTAATCCAGAAATTGCCATTAGTGATTGTTTATTTTATGCCGTTAAAGAAACAGATCACCAATGGGATGAAACGGCGGATGACCTGGGTACTTGGCTTTGATTGGAGGGGCCATTTATCTTAGGAAAGTTATATTAGAGCAATATTTAGAGCATCCAGATACTTATATTAGGGTATCTAGATACTTGGGTACAATTTCAGAGGCGGGTCCAAAAACTTGTTCTGCAAACAGGGAACCATTGGCTGAGGAATCCAGGTTTAGTTCTACTGTATGTGCGCCAATAGACTTGGCAATTTCAAAAAAACCTGCGGCGGGATAAACATTGCCAGAGGTGCCAATGGCAATAAATAAATCACACTGTTCCAAAGCGCGGTAGATTTCATCCATATATAACGGCATTTCACCGAACCAAACTACATGGGGGCGAAGGTTTCCAGCCTGTTTACAGCAGGAGCACAGGGAGGAGGGCGAAGTTGATTCATGGCAATCGAAAATCTGTCCGGTTTGAGCACAACGTATTTTCAACAATTCTCCATGTATATGGAATAGATTGTGACTGCCTGAGCGTTCATGTAAGTCATCAATATTTTGGGTAACCAATGTGAAGTTACCTGAGCCATTGGTTGAGAATTCTTGTTCAAATTTGGCCAGTGCTACATGGGCCGCATTGGGTATGATGTTCTGATTGAGCAAGTGGTCGCGTCGAAGATTGTAGAAATGATGAACTGTTTCCGGATCTCGGGAAAAGCCTTCGGGCGATGCAACGTCCTCAATACGATGTTCTTCCCAAAGCCCATCACTGGCCCGAAAAGTACATATGCCAGATTCCGCGGAAATGCCAGCGCCCGTTAATACAACGATAGATTGGTATTTTTTCTGGTTCATTGGTCTGTGGAGTAAACTTTTTTGCGATCATCGGGTCACATTGACCACATATTCTGTCAGAATTCCTTCATGCGCGATACCAGCCCTCTTTTACTTGAAACAGAGTTTCCCCCGTTAAGTCGAGCCTCACTGACTACATTGCAGGTTAACCTTGGTTACCTGTGTAACCTGAGTTGTACCCATTGCCATGTTAATGCAGGGCCAAAGCGCACAGAGTTAATGGGTCTTGAGACGGTGGAGCTGGTACTGGCAGTGCTGAAGCATCAAGAAATTGCGACCCTCGATCTTACGGGCGGTGCACCTGAAATGAATCCTCACTTTCGATATTTGGTGGCAGAGGCAACTAAATTGGGCGTTGAGGTGATTGATCGCTGTAATCTGACTATTTTGCAGGAACCAGGGTATAAGAATCTGGCGCAATTTCTGGCAGATCATCAGGTTACTGTAGTGGCATCATTGCCCTGCTATTCAGAAAAAAATGTTTCTGAGCAGCGAGGTAAAGGTGTATTTGAGCAGAGTATCGAAGCACTACAAAAACTTAACAATCTTGGTTATGGTATTGAGTCATCGCTGCCTTTGAATTTGGCGTATAACCCTAACGGCGCATTCCTGCCACCGGATCAGCGTCAATTAGAAGATGAGTACAAAGCCAGGCTACGTGCTGATTTTGATATTGTATTTAATGAGCTATATACCATTACTAATATGCCCATTAGCAGATTTGGAGCTGTCTTGTTGGCTCAGGGTGAGTATCACCAATACATGAATTTGTTGAAAGATAATTTTTCATCATCAAATCTAGAAACATTAATGTGCATTAGTACCGTCAGTGTGGACTGGCTGGGCAATCTCTATGATTGTGATTTTAATCAGATGCTAGAGGTGCCTATGCCTTCAAAACAAATGCCTCTTACACAAACAATACCTAGGACCAAATTGGCAGCAGACAATATGATTACCTCTGATAGTGGTAGGCATTTACGAAATTTGTTGAATACTGATGTATCGGGCCAATCTATTTCTATTGGTGATCATTGCTATGGTTGTACTGCCGGGCAGGGAAGTAGTTGTGGCGGGGCACTGGAATAGCTGTGGCAGAACAACTATTTCAGGCAATTTACAGCGCTCCTCTTAGTATTATTGTTCCTACACTCAATGAGCAGAAAACTATAGAAACCTGCCTATCCCATTTGCAGGCAATGCGTGATTGGGGGGTGGAAGTAATCCTTTCCGATGGTGGCAGCATGGATCAAACCTGCGAACTCGCAACCCCTCTTGTGGATAAACTGGTCTCTGGTGAGCCTGGGCGTGCTCGGCAAATGAACGCTGGTGCTGGTGCTGCCAAAGGAAAGTATTTGTTGTTTCTCCATGCCGATACCAAGCTACCTTCTGAGTTTTTATTGGCCTCTTTAGGTGAGAAGTTGTTAGGTGAAGCTAAGTGGGGGTTTTTTCCGGTAAAACTCAGTGGTTCAGCTTGGCCATTCCGAGTTATTGAAACGGCCATGAATTTTCGTTCAAGAATCACTGGGATAGGTACAGGTGATCAAGCAATATTTATTCAGTCTGAGTTTTTTCATCACGTTGGTGGATTTGCTGATATTCCACTGATGGAAGATGTGGAGTTTGGTCGTCGATTAAAAACAGTTTGTCGTCCGACATTAGCTGAAGTTTTTGTCGTAACATCAAGCCGTCGTTGGGAACAGCAGGGTATTTGTCGAACGGTTCTAAAAATGTGGCGGTTGCGGTTGGCCTATTTTCTGGGAGCTTCTCCTCATAATCTTGTACATCAGTATTACTCATAAAAACGTGTAACTTGTAATGACAGTACTTAACCCTAATACCTGTTTGGTTCAGTTTGCTAAGGCTCCCATATTGGGCTGTGTTAAAACTCGTATGCAGTCAGCATTGGGAGAGGTAGGTTGTTTAAACTTACACAGTGCTTTGGTTGAGCATCAGTTTTACCTTCAACGTGAAGCATTGGTGTCAAACTTTGAGCTTTGGTGTAGTGCTGAGCATAATTTTTTTGATCAGCTTGTAGATGGAACAGATGTGCCAGTGCGTGTGCAACAAGGGATAGATCTTGGTGAACGCATGCACAATGTGTTTGTTGATAGATTACGGCAATATTCCCATGTGATTATTATTGGCAGTGATTGCCCATCCTTGGATGGTGAATATGTTGCTGAAGCATTGAGTCGGCTTCAACAGGGTATCCCTGCTGTATTTGGCCCAGCAGCAGATGGTGGTTATGTTTTGGTTGGGTTGAATCATGCGAATAGCGCACTGTTTGATGGGGTTTACTGGGGTTCAGATCAAGTGATGGAGCAGACTCGGGAACGGTTAAAAGGGCTTGGTTGGCAGTGGGGTGAATTACCAATCTTGCCGGATATTGATCGTCCGGATGACCTTAAATTGTTGTCTGATTTCACAAAATTGAATCATTTTTTAGTATAAACACCTAACTTATTGAAATTTCTTAATTTGTTTTTCTTGACGGATTTTTATTTTAGGCCTATTTTTCAGAAATAGAAGTAGTGGTAAATCACAGCATCGCAGTGGCATTGGGTATCGGGATGGAGGGGTTTCGATATGAGTGATGAAGAAAAATTGGATAATGGTAATTTTGAGCTTGAAGGTGAGGCGGCTGAGGAGGAAGCCAAAGACAAACTTCATGTAGAGGATTATGACGTGCGTCGTCGGTTGGAAAATCAGTTGGAGGAAAGGCGTATTCAAAAAATGATTCAGGATTTTGATTTCGATCTGGATTGATAACTTAGGATTTACACTTGGGTGTTTATTTCACCTGAAATACCTTAATTTTCATAGATAGTAGTTTTGACAGATATTTGCTCTCTTCCGGGTTCAGTTTTTGGCATAATACAGCCTTTGCCACTGGCCGGATTATTCATTGTTGTCTAATACAGTATTATTCAATACAGAGTCACCAAATTCTCTGGCTCTAAAAGCGTTAGCTTTTGAGCGAGATGATAGACTGCTATTTTCTGATGTCAGTGTGTCCCTAAAATCCGGTGATATTCTTCAGGTTGAAGGTCCCAATGGTTGTGGTAAAACAACCCTATTGCGAATGATCACCACAGCGTTAAGCCCCACTTCTGGCCAGCTATTTTGGCAAGGCCAGGACGTTTCTCGAGCCCGACAGGATTACTTGCAAAATTTGCTATTCCTTGGCCATTTGCCTGGGTTAAAGCAATCTCTATCCCCGGAAGAAAATTTGGTTTGGTGGCGCCGCCTGAACAGTAATAGTTGTTCATTCAGTAATAATGAGGTACTGGCGAGCATTGGTTTGAAAGGTTATGAAGATGTGCCCTGTTTTAACTTATCTGCAGGCCAACAGCGCCGTGCTGCTCTGGCAAGGTTACTGATTACCCAAGCACCAGTCTGGGTTTTGGATGAACCCTTTACAGCCATTGATAAGCAGGGGGTGGGTGAGTTAGAAGCTCTGCTGATAGAACATGCAGCTCGGGGTGGAATTATTATTCTGTCCACCCATCAGGATTTGGACATTAAGAGCATTAAACGATTGTCACTGACAGCAAACCAACCTGCATTCAGGGAAGCTGTTTAATTATGGAACTAGGGTTCGCAGCTATTCTTCGTCGTGATCTATTGTTGGCATTTCGTCATCGAGGTGAAATAGCTAATCCAGTTCTTTTCTTTTTTATGGTGGTCACTCTGATTCCGTTGGGATTAACACCTGAAGCTAGTCGGCTCGCTGAAATCGCACCGGGGATTTTGTGGGTAATGGCTCTGCTGGCATCACTATTATCTGTTGAAGGTATGTTTCAAGGTGATTATCGCGATGGAACACTTGAGCAGATGATGATTTTGCCTCAACCCCTATATGTGATGGTGTTGGCTAAAATATTGGCACATTGGCTAGTTACTGGGTTGCCACTGACTCTTTTGGCACCAGTTTTAGGTATGATGTTGTCCTTGCCTGAGGCGGGTTATTTGCCCTTGGTATTGAGCTTGTTAATGGGCACGGCAGTACTAAGTTTGGTGGGAGCCATAGGTGCAGCATTGACTGTAGCTTTGCGCAAGGGTGGGTTGCTTTTATCGCTTATCGTGATGCCACTTTATATGCCCGCACTGATTTTTGGAGCTAGTACTGTTCAGCGAGCGGTAGATGGTTTTCCTGTGGAAGGGCCATTGGCCATATTGGGTGCATTGCTAGCATTTTCACTGTTGGTTTCGCCTTTTGCTACAGCGGGAGCCCTGCGGGTCAGTATGCATGGTTGAGTGGTTAGTTGGATGATATTGAATAGAGAGGATTAGCAACAGATATGTGGCAATGGTTTCATCGATTGGGGTCACCACGCTGGTTTTATCAGGCCAGTGGAAAGTGGTTGCCTTGGCTCTCTATTTTGGCAGCGATACTATTGTGTGTTGGTGTGGTTTGGGGGCTTGGTTTTGCCCCACAAGATGCCAAGCAGGGAAACAGTTTTAGGATCATTTATATTCATGTACCTGCTTCGTTTCTTGCCTTGGCGGGCTATTATGTAATGGCCATTGCTGGTGCCGTTGGACTGATCTGGAAAATGAAACTTTCGGATATGGTAATGAAGTCGGCTGCGCCTATTGGTGCAGTTTTAACTTTTGTTGCATTGGTTACCGGTGCAATTTGGGGTAAGCCTACCTGGGGAACATATTGGATATGGGATGCTCGTATCACCTCCATGTTGGTCCTGTTGTTTTTATACTTGGGCGTAATTGCCCTGCAATATTCTTATACTAGCCAGGATGCCGCTAGTAAAGCCAGTGCGGTATTGTCATTGGTGGGTATGGTGAATATTCCCATCATCTACAAGTCCGTTGATTGGTGGTATACGTTGCACCAGCCCGCAACAATCAAATTTACTGAAGCGCCCTCTATGCACCCAGATATGTTCCGACCACTGTTGGTTATGATCCTTGGGTTTTACTGTTTCTATGCTGTGGCATTGATTCTTAATACCCGGGTAGAAATTTTGCATCGAGAAAGGCGTACTAGATGGGTTCAAGATTTGGTTGCAGGAAAACCCAGCTAGAGTCATTTGGATGGTACTTAGGTTATAGGTTTACGGCTTGTAGGTTCGCTGGGTATAACATACAGGATAAGTAATGTTTCAATTTGAAAGCATCAATGATTTTATTCAAATGGGAGGCCATGGTTATTATGTCTGGTCGGCCTATTTGATTTCCCTAAGTGTGTTGATTTGGTTAGTTGCCAGTCCGTTGCAGCGAAAAAGAAAATTTGTGCAGGAAATGATTCGCCAGCAGCGAAGAGAAATGGCTCGACAGGAAACTAGCAATACTTAAGGGTTGTTTGAGAGCCACTTAAGTTTAAAAAAGGTAAAAGAGAATATTATGCATCCAATTCGGCGTCAGCGCCTGTTTATGGTAATTTTTATTGTAGTGATAGCCTCAGTAGCTGTAGGACTTTTAAGTTTCGCTTTGCGTGAAAATATCAATTTGTTCTACCCTCCCTCAGATATTGTTTCAGGGGAAGCTCCTAAAGCTGTTCGTATTCGTGCCGGGGGTATGGTGGTCGATGGGAGCGTGATTAGGGCAGATGATTCACTGTTTACTCGTTTTAAGGTTACTGATGGTGAAGCCGAGGTTGAAGTTCATTACACCGGCATTCTTCCCGACCTTTTTGCTGAGGGTGAAGCTGCGGTTGTAATGGGTGAGTTGGATGATAAGGGTGTGTTTTTGGCATCCGAAGTGCTAGCTAAGCACGATGAAAACTACACGCCACCAGAAGTAGCTGAGGCAATGCAGGAAGCTCATGATAGAGCCAATACTACTGACCAAAATATCCCTAAAGAATAGCCATACAGGATAAATAAATGATTGCTGAATATGGGCATTTTGCACTGATATTGGCATTGATTTTGTCGTTAATTCAGTCGGTGATTCCTCTGGCGGGAGCCACAATGGGCAATCGCCTATGGATGGCAACGGCTCGTCCTTTAGTTTCTGGGCAAACGCTTTTGGTGTTGTTTAGTTTTGGTTGCCTTGTGAGCTTATTTCTCAATGATGATTTTTCAGTGCGTTATGTGGCAGCAAACTCGAACACATTGCTGCCAGATCGATATAAAGTAAGTGCAGTATGGGGTGCTCATGAAGGTTCATTATTGCTTTGGGTGATGATTTTGGCACTTTGGAGTTTTGCGGTAGCGCTTTTCAGCCGAACTTTGCCCCAACAGTTGGTGGCTCGAGTATTGGGTGTAATGGGGCTGATTAGTGTAGGTTTTTACCTATTCCTTTTGTTTACCTCCAACCCTTTTGAGAGGGATTTACCTTTTTTCCCCGCTGAGGGTGCAGATCTAAATCCGCTACTTCAGGATGTTGGCTTAATTTTTCACCCGCCAATGCTCTATATGGGGTATGTAGGGTTTTCCGTAGCTTTTGCTTTTGCCATCGCAGCATTGTTGGCAGGTAAAATGGATGCAGCTTGGGCTCGCTGGACACGCCCCTGGACCAATGTAGCCTGGGTATTTTTGACGCTGGGAATCACATTAGGTAGCTGGTGGGCTTATTATGAATTGGGCTGGGGTGGCTGGTGGTTTTGGGATCCCGTTGAAAATGCCTCATTTATGCCCTGGCTGGTGGGTACTGCATTGGTGCATACCCTTGCTGTGACAGAAAAACGTGGAGTTTTTCGGAGCTGGACCTTATTGCTGGCTATTATTGCTTTCTCCTTAAGTTTGTTGGGTACATTTTTGGTTCGCTCTGGGGTGCTGACGTCGGTTCATGCTTTTGCAGCTGATCCTACCCGAGGTGTTTTTATTCTTGGTTTCCTTGCTGTGGTGATAGGCGGTTCGTTGTTGCTATATGCACTTCGGGGGCCAGCGATAAAAGGAGCATCAAAGTTTGCTGGGATTTCTCGAGAAATGTTTATCCTGATTAACAATATTTTGTTGGTCAGTATTATGGTAATTATTTTGTTGGGAACTCTGTACCCCCTTATTGCCGATGTTCTGGGGTGGGGTAAAATTTCGGTGGGTCCTCCATACTTCAATTTATTTTTTATTCCCCTAATGTTGGTGCTGGCAGTTTTAATGGCGGCAGGTTCTGTGCTGAGGTGGAAACGAAACCCTTCAATGAATCTCAAACGTTATTTTAATATCCCCTTGTTGTTGGCTTTGCTATTTGGTGCAGTATTTCCATTCTTCTATGGTGAAGGCTACGAAATCATGGCTACTCTGACGGTGACTGTTGCCACCTGGGTGTTGGCGGTTACCACTCTAGATGTTTGGCAAAAGTTAGGGCATTCTCGCTCTCGTTGGTCTGGGCTGACTCGGTTGAAGAGCAGTTACTATGGAATGGTTATTGCCCATTTTGGGGTGGCTGTGTGCATTGTCGGTGCAGGATTAACCAGTTTGTATAGTATCCAGCGTGATGTGCGTATGGAGCCGGGCGACCAGGCCATTGTGGCCGGTTATCAGTTTGAATTTAAAGGTATATACCCTGTTCAAGGCCCAAATTATATTGCAGATCAGGCATTGATTGTGGTGACCAAAAATGATCACTTTGTGGATGAGTTAAGGCCAGAGAAACGTCGCTATATAGCCAGTGGTCAGACCATGACTGAGGCTGCTATTGGCAGTGGATTAATGCGTGATTTATATGTTGCTTTAGGCGAACCACTTAAAGGTGACGCCTGGGCTATACGGGTTTATGTGAAACCCTTTGTTCGCTGGATTTGGTTGGGTGGGTTGTTGATTTCAGTGGGTGGATTACTCGCTGTTTTAGATAAGCGTTATCGACGATCTGCTGTTACTACAAAAGTTTCCACAAAAGCCGAAGCAGGTTTAGTCATTAATACCTAGTTGAACTAGAAATATATAGTGGTATCAGGCGAGATTAAAATGCAGAGAATTAAATTATTTGTACCCCTGTTAATCTTTATTGTTTTGGCAGTGTTCCTATTAAATGGACTGGAGCGTGATCCCAATGCTATGCCTTCAGCACTTATTGATCGCCCTGTTCCCGAGTTTTTACTACCTGTTCTTGGAGCTGGTAGTGGAGGTGACGGCGAACGCCAAGTAGATCAAACGATTTTTCAGGGTCAGCCTACTTTACTCAATGTTTGGGCGACCTGGTGTGTTTCCTGCCGAGCGGAGCACCCCTTCTTGAACAAGCTCTCTCAGCAAGGTATTCGTATCGTTGGACTGAACTATAAAGATGACAATGCGGAAGCAAATAAGTGGTTGGTAGAAAAGGGCGACCCTTATGCTTTGAGTATTGTCGATGCTTCGGGTCGCATGGGTTTGGATCTGGGAGTGTTTGGCGCTCCTGAAACCTATGTAGTCGATAGCTCGGGTGTTATTCGTTATAAACATGTCGGGGTGGTGGATGACCGAGTGTGGCAAAAACACCTCCTACCTGTATGGCAGCAAGTTAAGTGAAGCCAATAAGATAGTGAAACTAATTAGATAGTAAAACCAGTTAAATAAGGTTAAGAATATGGCTGAAGAAGATTACCAGCGTGGCATGAATGTTCGTCGTCGTGTGATGGGCGATGAGTTTGTTGATAGAGCAATGGATGCGGTGACAGATTTCACGCAGCCTGTGCAGGATTATATCACCGAGAATTGCTGGGGTTCTGTGTGGGCCAGGGAAACTCTGCCATTGAAAACTCGCAGTATTATTACCATTGCGGCATTGGCAGCCCTAAAGGCTCCCAATGAGCTGAAAGGGCATGTTCGTGGCGCTATCCGCAATGGTTGTACTCCAGAGGAAATACGTGAGGTGCTGTTGCACACAGCTCCTTATATTGGTGCTCCAGCATTACAGGAAGCATTTAGGGCGGCAAAAGAAGTACTGGAAGAATAATAAATAGCTTGAGCTATTGCTACAGTGAAATGTTTTTCCGAATAACCTTGTAGGAATATATGAAGGAATAAGTGTTGAAGCAACTTCGAAATTATGCAATTTTTTTCTTGTTGATTATGATCAGCAGCTCATCCCTATCTGTGGTGGAGTTAAGAGAGTTTTCTTCCAACCAATTGCGCGATCGTTTTCAGGTATTAGTTACCGAGTTGCGCTGTCCTAAATGTCAAAATCAGAATTTAGCGGATTCAAATTCACCTATTTCCGCAGATTTACGTACAGAAATTTTTCGTATGCTCGAAGAGGGTCATACGGATCAGGAGATCATAGATTTTTTGGTGGTTCGCTACGGTGAATTTGTGATGTATCGTCCTCCAGTTAAGAAAACCACATTAATATTATGGTTGGCTCCGGGGCTGTTATTACTGATGGGAATTATCATCATTGTGGTTATTCGGCGTCGCCAGGTTATTGAAAACTCCACAGAGACTTCTGTTTTGGCCAGTGAAGAGTTAAAGCGGCTGGATAAATTATTAGGTGATGATAGCGTTATGAATACAGATGCCATCAATTCAGGTGAAGTGAAGCCTGACTCAGCAACTGATAGGAAATCTAAATAATGTTGCTAGTACTAGCACTGTTGACACTTTTAGCCGTTTCTTTTGTCATCTACCCCTTGATAAGAACATCACCTAAACCCTTTGTTGAAGAGGTCTATGGTGTCTCTGGCATGGTCGAAAGGGCTAACGTTGAGCTGTTCAAGGAGCAATTGGCTGGGCTTGACCAACAGTTGGCTGATGGTGATATTGATGATGTGCAATATGCTGAATTGGTATCAGAGCAAAAACGTCTTTTATTAGCAGATGCTCCGGCCTTGGGTGATAGTCAAACCAGCTCTACCAAAGATGCTCTTGAACCTAAGATAAATAAAGACCGTGGTGCTTGGTTGCTAATGACTTGTTTGTTGCTAATGCCTTTCTTGGCATTTGGCTTGTACCAAGCGCTTGGGGCCAGTGAGGATGTGGAGATTGCCGAATTGATGGAGTTGCGGGCAAGTAAGCCCATGAGCCCTGAGGGTTATGCTGCCACAAGTCAACAAGTACAGAGGAAAATTTCCAGCCGACTTCGTAGTGATCCAGAGCATGTGTTTTATCGGGTGACATTAGCTCGATTGCAAATGGATGATAATAATTTTAAAGGGGCCGCAGCATCCTACGAGCAGGCTGTTAGGTGGGCTACTGATGACGCAAAGCTTATGGCGGAATATGCACAAGCACTTTATTTTGCAGAAGGTAATCAGTTTGCTGGAGCGGCTGGAGTTACTTTAGATAGAGCGTTGGCGTTGAACCCAAACAACAGGACAGCACTGGAATTGCAAGGTATTCGTGCTTTTGAAGCCAAGGATTATCGCTTGGCCATTGCAAGTTGGCAGTCAGCTTTCAGAACTCTTGCACCGGGAAGCCAGCAAGCCCAGGCACTTCAATCCGGTATTATTCGTGCCCGTAAAATGTTGGGTGAAGCGTTACCTTCATTGACCGTCAGTGTTAGTTTGTCTCCGGAGCTTAAAGTTGTTTCGCAGCAGCAGGTTTATGTTTTTGCCCGAGAATGGCACAACAAAATGGAAGGTAAAGGCCAAGTTAAAAAGATGCCTTTGGCTGTAGCCAAGTTGTCAGTAGATGATTTACCGGCAACGGTGGTATTGGATGACTCAATGGCTATGCCAGGGGGTAAGTTTTTGTCCTCGGTCAGTGCTGTTCAAATAGTTGCTAGAGTTTCCACCACAGGTTCAGCTATTCCCTCTGAGGGTGACCTTGAGGGGGCAACGGGTGAGCTTAGTATGAGTGATCATAAGCAATATGTTCAGGTGGTGATAGACCGCCAGCTGTAGTGTTTGTAGTCATACTTGTGACTGTCTTATCACTATAGCCCAGTACAGCCCAGCCGTGTAAACTCGTGCCTGTAAAAGGTATAAAAGCCAAAACTAAAGAGATTTTCATGCGTTTAAAGTGCATCAAACTGGCAGGATTCAAATCCTTTGTGGATCCAACCACTGTTTCATTTCCCAGTAACCTCTGTGCCGTTGTTGGCCCTAATGGTTGTGGTAAATCTAACATTATTGATGCCGTACGTTGGGTGATGGGCGAAAGTTCTGCTAAGAACTTGCGTGGCGAGTCCATGACGGACGTTATTTTCAATGGTTCTGGTGGTCGTAAGCCTGTGGGTCAGGCTTCTATTGAGTTGGTGTTTGATAATTCCGACGGCAGTTTGGGTGGTGAGTATGCCAGTTGGGGTGAAATTTCCATCAAGCGCAAAGTAACCCGGGACAGCCAGTCCAACTATTACCTCAATGGTAATAAATGTCGCCGTCGCGATATTACGGATATTTTTCTAGGTACAGGTCTTGGGCCTCGCAGTTACGCCATCATTGAACAGGGCATGATATCCAACCTTATTGAATCTAAGCCCGATGAGCTACGGGTTTATATTGAAGAAGCGGCAGGGATATCCAAATATAAAGAGCGCCGAAAAGATACTGAAAATCGCATGCGCCGTACCCAGGAAAACCTGGAACGATTAACTGATATTCGCGAAGAGTTGGGTCGTCAGTTAAGTCGCCTTGAACGTCAGGCTCAAGCGGCAGAAAAATACGCAGAGTTCAAAAAAGAAGAGCGTCAAAGTAAAGCTGAGTTGCAGGCTTTACGGTGGCGGGGTCTGGAAGCACAGGCATCGGAATTCAGAAAAACTATCAGTGAACACGAGCTAAAAGTTGAGGCACTGGTTACGGAGCGCAGTGGCTGTGACACCTCATTGGAGCGCCATAGAGAAGAATATACTGGTCTGGGTGATACATTTAATGAAGTCCAGGGACGATATTATGCTATTGGTGCTGAAGTGGCTCGAATCGAGCAGGCTATCCAGCATGTACAAGATCGGGCCCAGGAGCTTGAGCTGGATTTAGAGCAGACTGAGCGCAACTTTGTGGAGTCAGAAGAGCACTTGCGTGCTGATCGCCAAAAAGCAGTAGCCTGGGAGGCAGAATTACAGGAGATAATGCCAGAGCTGGAAAAAATCCAATCTGTCGAAGCCTTATCGCAAGAAAAGCTTCAAGTAGCAGAAGAAGCTATGCAAAGTTGGCAAACAGCCTGGGATGAGTTTAACCAAACTGCTTCGGAGCCGCGTCAGCAAGCAGAAGTGCAGCAATCTCGGATTCAACACCTGGAACAGGTATTACGTCGACTGGCTGATCGTATTGAAAATATTCAGGGTGAATACCAGGGGTTGAGTGAGAGCCCTCTGCAAGAAGAAATTGGTTTGTTGCAAGGGCAGTTAGCAGAGGTAGACCTAGCTTCAGGCGAGAAAAAACAACAGTTAGAGACTATGACAGAGCAAATGGAGCAGGCTCGCACAGAAGCACAACAATTAGATACTCAGCTCGACAATTCCCGTACTCAATTACAAACTATGCTGGGTCGAAAGGCTTCCCTAGATGCGTTGCAGCAAGCGGCTCTAGGTGGTGAAGCTGATCAGCAGCAATGGTTGGAAAATAATGCGCTAGAAAACAGCCCAAGATTGGCCGAGACTCTAGAGGTCGAATCCGGCTGGGAAACAGCTGTAGAGACCGTGTTAGGCAGTTATCTTCAAGCTGTTTGTGTCAACGATCTAGGGAGTTTGGGTAATAAACTAGAGACATTCACTAAGGGTGAACTGGTTTTAGTGGACACCTATTCCAATACTGAAGCAATGGGCTCTCTGGGTGATTTGCTGGCAAGTAAAGTTAAAGCAGCCCATTCCAATGCCATGCTCAGTGGTATCTATGCTGTAGATAACCTTAATACAGCATTGGCAATGCGAGCAAAGTTAAAAGTCGGTGAGTCTGTCGTTACACAAGATGGGCTGTGGTTAGGTGCAAACTGGTTGCGAGTTGCTCGGGATCAAGATGCCACTGTAGGTGTGCTTAAGCGGAAGCAGGAGCTTGAATCACTGAATCAGGGTTTACCTGACTGTAGAACCAATATTTCCAGTTTGGAACAGAAAAAAAATGGGCTTGGAGAACATTTGCACAGTCTCGAGTCACAGCGTGAAAGTATTGGTGGCGAAGTGGCTGAGCAACAGCGTCAGTATGCTGAGTTACGGTCAAAACTCAGTGCTAATGAGATGCAGGTAGAGCAATTTTCTGCTCGCCGTAGCCGGGCCGATAACGAATTGGCAGAGGCAAAACAGCAACAGCAACAGGAACAAGAGAACCTGTCTGAGGCTCGACAATTATTGTCCAGTGCTATTGAAGTAATGGAACAGGATACTCGGCAGCGTGAGGGGTTATTAAAGCAACGGGATGAAACTCGTGCGGTGCTGGATCAGGCTCGACAGAGTGCTCGCCACGAGCGCGATCGCAAGCATGAACTGGCGATGCGTGAAAAGTCGGTAAGTACGCAACAGCAATCTATCCGTGCAGGTATTGAGCGTTTAGAAGTTCAGGTTACTCGTTTGCAGCAGCGTCGTGAACAGTTGCGGGATTCCTTTAAACAAGATGAAGATCCTACTCTGGAACTGAAAGAACAGCTTGCGTCACAGTTAGAGGTTCGATTGACCGCAGAGAAAGCATTGGCAGATGCACGGCGAGCGGTAGAAGCTGTTGAGCATCAGACGCGTGAAGTTGAGTTGCGACGCAATGCGTTGGAGCAGGATATTCAAGAACAGCGCTCTGTTCTCGAGAAGCAGCGGTTGGTTGCACAGGATGTGGAGACACGTAATAAAACCATTGTGGAGCAGATCAGCGAACATGGTTTTGATCTTGAGAGCTTGCTTGAAACCTTGCCAGAAGAAGCAGACATCTCTGAATGGGAGCAGACCTTGGAGCGTGTTGGCAATCGTATCCAACGATTGGGCCCCATTAATTTGGCTGCCATCGACGAATTTAAGATTGAGTCTGAGCGCAAAGATTATTTAGATACTCAAAATGCAGAATTGCAAGAAGCACTTGAGACATTGGAAAATGCCATCCGTAAAATTGACAAGGAAACTCGCACACGGTTTAGAGAAACCTTTGATTTGATTAACTCATCACTTCAGGAGCTGTTTCCAAAATTGTTTGGTGGTGGTCATGCGTACCTGGAGTTAACTGGTGACGATTTATTGGATACTGGTGTGACAATTATGGCGCGCCCTCCTGGCAAGAAAAACACCACGGTTCACCTACTTTCCGGGGGAGAGAAGGCACTGACAGCCATTGCGCTGGTTTTTTCTATTTTCCACCTCAACCCTGCACCTTTTTGTATGTTGGATGAGGTTGATGCGCCATTGGATGATGCCAATGTTGCGCGTTATGCGCGAATGGTTGAGGAGATGTCGGCTAAGGTGCAGTTTATCTATATCTCTCATAACAAAATTGCCATGGAAATGGCGAATCAGTTGATGGGTGTTACCATGCATGAGCCCGGAGTATCTCGGCTGGTAAGTGTTGATGTTAATCAGGCGGTTGAATTAGCTGAAGCCTAACAAGTGTAGCTATATAATGTGGTTTTAGTCTCAAGCTTATATTGAAACAATTTTGTATTTGAATAATCGGCGGGTTTGGTAAACGATGGAATTTGGTGCTCGAGAAATGATGATTGCTTTAGGTGCTTTAGTAGTGCTGGCAATCATGCTTGATGTCGTTCGTCGTGTCCGTAGTGCCCGCTATGAAAGAATTCACATGCCACGCCGCAAACAACCCGTTTTTGACGAGGGTGATGATCTCGATGAATATGGCAGTGAACTACCTAGTGGTGGAGCGAGGGTCGTCAGTTATCGGGATGAAGCTGATATTGAGCA
>Ga0209345_10001193_pt1 | contig 31635 bp, 33 predicted proteins | sample Cruoilmetagenom7_FD_187294 | JGI IMG/M metagenome (GOLD analysis project Ga0209345, IMG submission 187294) | Oil polluted marine microbial communities from Coal Oil Point, Santa Barbara, California, USA - Sample 7 (SPAdes) (version 2) | ecosystem: Environmental > Aquatic > Marine > Oil seeps ...
GATCTAAAGAGAAAATCACCTTCTCATTCGCGGCGACCTCAACGCTCGCGCGGCAGATTGTGGCAGGGGCCGATCCCGATATTTTCATCGCGGCAGACAATCGCTGGATGACTTATCTCCAGGCGCGCCGGCTTATCGTTACAGCCGGCAGCCATATCATCGCCAGCAACCGGCTCGTCGTCATCACCCGCCGGGAAAAGAGCTCAAGCGAGCAGATTTCTTCTTTCGATGTCTCAACCGTCGCTGCCTGGCAGGCATTGATCGGGCCGGGGCGCCTGGCTGTTGGTGATCCGGCACATGTTCCAGCCGGCATGTATGCTGAGGCAGCACTTCGGACATTGGGTCACTGGCGGCTCCTCAAAGGGCACCTGGCAACGGCTGACAATGTACGCAACGCTTTGGTTCTCGTGGAGCGCGGCGAGGCCGCAGCAGGTATCGTTTATGCCACTGATGCTGAGGCATCAAAGCGGGTCCGGGTTGTTGCCCGGCTGCCATCGACCTCGCACCCGCCGATCGTCTATCCGGCGGCGCTGGTGGCTGGCAGGCGCGGCTCCAGCTCACAATACATGGACCGGGCCCGCACTTTTTTAGCCTATCTCGGCAGCGCGAAAGCACGAGCGGTTTTTATCGCGCATGGTTTTTCCGTCCCGCGCGCAAAACTAAAAGCAGAGATTGGGACGCATAAGATGCGCGTCAATAAGGCCAACTGAGAATGATAATGCTCCTTTTCGCGCCACTCTCCAGTTTGTCTCTATTTCCCGGCCCTCCACAATTTTTGAGCTTATCGCTGATAGCAGGCATATCTTTGCTGCCCAGCCCGGCGGAACTTGAAGCGCTATTGCTCAGCTTGAAAGTTGCGCTGGTGGCTTCATTCGTCAGCCTTCTGCCCGCCATTTGCATCGCCTGGCTGCTCGTGCGGAGTCAAATTCGAGGAAAGATATTTCTCAACGTTCTGGTTCATGCGCCACTGGTTTTGCCGGCTGTCGTGATCGGTTATTTTTTGCTTTTGGGATTTGGCGTCCACGGTCCGATCGGGAGCGTTTTGGAGGATGTTTTTGGCATTCGGCTGGTTTTTACCACGGCCGGGGCGATGCTGGCTTCAGCCGTGATGTCGTTTCCACTGATGGTGCGGGCCATTCGGCTTTCATTGGAGGTGGTTGATCCTGGATTGGAGTTTGCAGCACGCTCGCTTGGCGCGAGCCGTTTCGATGCGTTCTTATCGATCACATTGCCGCTAATGCTGCCCGGCGTTCTGGCAGGGTTTATCATGGGGTTTGCCGCCAGCCTCGGAGAGTTTGGCGCGACGATTACATTTGCTTCCAACGTGGCGGGCGAAACACGTACGCTACCATTGGCGATTTACACGGCGCTGCAAACGCCTGATGGCGAACAAATTGCGATGCGGCTAGTGATGTTCTCATCGATCCTTGCCATTTTGGCTCTAGTCATTTCAGAGGTCGCGGAACAGTGGACACGGCGCATGGTGTTTGGCCGATGATCGATGTCCGGCTTAAAAAATCGTTTCCCTCGCTTTCGCTGGACGTTACGTTTCAGGCGCCAGTTGACGGAATTACGGCGCTTTTTGGCCGCAACGGTGCGGGCAAGAGTTCGGTCGTTTCGGCAATTGCTGGCGCGTTGAAACCGGATGCGGGGCGCATTGCGATTGGGGAACGGGAGTTTTTCAACTCCGCATCAGGTGTTAACCTGGCCGTTGAACAGCGGCGGGTTGGTTATGTGTTCCAGGATAGCCGGCTATTTCCGCATCTCAGCGTGGGGGCCAACCTTACATATGGGCTCAAACGTTACCGTGGTGTCCCAAAGATTGAGGCGACCGCGGCGATTGAGCTTCTGGGTCTCGATCATTTATTGGCGCGGCGGCCACACACGTTGTCTGGCGGAGAACGGCAGCGCGTGGCGATTGGCAGGGCCATCCTGGCACAACCCTCACTATTGCTGATGGACGAACCGCTGGCGGCACTTGATCCGCCGCGCAAGGCTGAGCTGTTGCCTTATATTGAACTGATCCGCGAAAAGCTTGGCCTGCCGGTTATTTACATCAGTCATGATTTCAATGAAGTGATGCGGCTTGCTGACCACTTGGTGGTGATGGACCGTGGCCTCGTGGCGCGGCACGGACCGTTGATTGAGCTGGCATCAGATCCGGAAATAGGGCCGTTAATCGGGCGCTTTGAGGCCGGCACCGTTCTCAACGCTGTGATTTCCGATCATGACGCGGCCAGCGAATTATCGGCCTTGTCATTTGCCGGAGGTGATATTCGCGTGCCGCGCATCAAGGCGGCAATTGGCACTCGGATGCGGATCCGCATTCGAGCTCGCGATGTGGCTCTTGCCCTCTCGGAACCCCCTGACATCTCGGTTTCAAATCGCTTACGAGGGGAAATTTCCGCGATGACCCACCGAGAGGGGCCATTTATGGATGTGACGGTTTCGGTAGGCGGTGTTGGTATTCGGGCGCTGGTAACGACAGAATCAATGAAACGGCTTGGGCTTCAGAAAGGTCTGAGCGTGTGGGTTCTATTTAAGGCTGTGGCCCTTGATAGCCGGTCCGTCGGGTTTACGCGCCGGGACCGGGCGATTTCTTCTGAGCAATAGAACCATGCGACGAAGGCTACAACGAGGAGCCGCCCTTTGGTTCAGTCTTTTGTTGGCGTCGAGGATTTTTTGCGGACCCGCTCTCGCGCTGGTTCTCATATCCGGTATTTAGCAGACTGACAATTTCTTCGAGAGCACCGGATATTGCGTGCTCGGATTTGGCTTCCGCAGCTTTGTAGAGTTCGATCAATGCCTCGCCAAAAGGCGTCACGGCAGCACCGGCAGCCTGAGAGCGGCCAGGGTAGGTCTCAACCACGACCTCACTGAAGGCGCGATTCATATCGTCGATTAGAAGCCAGGCGCGGCGGTAGGACATGCCATGATGGCGAGCCGCCGCGGAGATGGAATGATGCTGACGCACAGCTTCGAGAAGTGCAACTTTCCCTGGACCCAACCGCGAACCGTTAGGCAGATCGATGCGCAGGGAAATCGTTGGCTTTGGCACGTTGATGTTTCCACGTTTCGTCGAGCATTGGGCTTTGAATGTCTATTTCTTTTTCGTGGCACGACTACCCAATAGAAAAATTAGTGGCAATGTTATTACGCAGGCAACCGTATACATGCCGAACGCATTGAGATAGCCGATCATAGCCGACTGCCGTGAGATCTCCTTGCCTAGCCGTGCCAAGCCGCCAATCGTCTGCAGATCCCACTGACCAGCAACTCCTGGTACCGTGAGCATCTTATTGAATGGCGAGATCATCTCGACCATACGGCTGTAGTTGGAAGATGTTGAACGCACAATCTCGGCAACCAGGACCGAAATAAAGAAGCTGGTGCCCAGATTTCGAAACAGATGGAAGATCGAGGTGGATTCGGCCATATCCTCGCTGGCCACGGTCCCGAAAGCCACAACAGTTAAGGGTACCCAGATCGCACCAATGGCAAGGCCTTGCAGAAAGGCATTGGCGAACAGCGATAACACGGTCACGTTTAGGTCGACATTCATCAGCCAGACGCCGGCCACCGCCAACAACCCAAAACCCGCCGACATGGAAAGGCGCGGATCAATCCTGCTTGCAAAGCCGGCCGCCAAGAAACCGATCATGCCACCAACACCTCGACCAGCGATGACCAGGCCAACTAGGAAATCCGGGAAGCCTGCGTGCTCCCGCAGTAGCGGCGGCAGCAGCACCATTGGGGTGAAATTTACCATGCCATAGATCGTCACCAGCACCAGGCCGATTGTATAGTTCCGATTGAGCAGGAGACGTGGGTTTAAAAAGGGCTGTTTAGCTGTCAGGCAGTGAGTGGCAAAAATCCAAAAAGCCATGATGGCGATAAAGGCCTCGATCAAGATCTCACCTGATTCAAACCAATCGAGACGCTGGCCGCGCGAGAGAATGAGCTGAGCCGCGCCAAGAGCAACCGACAGCGCGATGAAGCCGGTCCAATCAAGATGTGGGGGGTTGTCTTCCTTCTTGTCCGGCAACAAGAACAACTGCAAGCCAATGACACCTATAATGCCGATGGGGAAAAGGCTGTAGAACGCCCAGCGCCACGTGTAAGCCTCGGCCATGTAGCCACCGAGCATCGGTCCGATGACCGGCCCGATCACCACACCAAAACCGAAAATGCCGATCACCATACCCTGTTGGCTACGGGGAAAGGTATCCATGATGATGGCTTGCGCGATGGGTGTTGAAGGAGCACCGAAGGCACCTTGCAAAACCCGCCACAGAACGATGCCCTCCAGGGTTTGGGCCGCACCGCACATTAGAGTTGCCAAAGTAAAACCAGCCAGGCTGAAAACTATCACCCGTCGACGCCCAAAACGTGCGGCCAGCCAGCCAGTCATGGGAGTTATGATTGCCGTCGCCAGGATGTTGTATGTCATCACCCAGGAGATTTCGTCGTTGGTGGCTGAGAAGGAACCGCGCATCTGCGGAAGGATGGTCGAGACCACAAGGATCGTCGTTCCATACAGGGTTGTCGCAAGAATAACCGATAGAAGAATCAGGATTCTTCGCGACTGCGGTATTTCTTGTGCTGTTAGTGCGGCATTGCTCATGGCACCTCATAGCCTGAACCGTGCCTCGATAGACAGGTTTTCAACGCATGGCAGGAGTGACGTACGCGCTTTTATCAGACACCGGATTTCATCGCGTGACGATTTTCATTGATCCTACATCCGACTTCAAGTGTTTAGGGCGTTATTCTAGCGTTTTGCCTCCGCATTCTCTCTCACGACCAAACCTTTTATCCGTCGCCATGCTGCCGGGGCCAGCAATGCGATCGTCATTAACCGAGTGAGTTGAATTGTGGCCACGAAGCCGACATCCAGCCCCAACGCCAACGCGATGAGGCCGATTTCCGACATACCGCCGGGTGCGAACGACAAAAGCCCTGTAATTACCTGCACGCCAAGCCAGATGTGGAGCAGATAGGCGAAAGCAAAGCCGAGGCACAACATCATCACGACGTGGCCAAGGGCATAGAAAATAGAATCGCGTACAAGACTCAGCTTTTCGCCGACGTAGCGTGAACCGATGTATGAGCCAAGGACGACCTGCGATATTACAATGGCCTCGCCAGGTGGCCGGGCAGTGGTGATGCCGCTCAGATGAAGCGCTCCGCTGGCGAGCATTGGCCCGACGATCTGCGCGCCCGGCATGCCGGTCATCCTGCCAAATGTCCATCCGACCGCGCCAGCGACCGTTAACAAAGCGAGATCGCGCAGTTCAATGTCGATAAATGATGGCGATACCTGCAAAACATTAACTTGCGGGATGTCCACCAGAACGCGCGCGGCAAGTGGAGCCAAAATCACAACGAAAGTGATACGAAGAGCATGCGCAAGGGCGACGCGGCGAATGTCGACGCCTGCTTCCTCTGCATAGGTGGTCATGACATAAAGACCGCCTGGAACCGCACTGAAGAAGGCTTCTTCGCGAGAATAGCCCGCAACGCGATGGTAGTATGTACCGCCAAGTGCTGTGGCGATTACCGCAAACATTGGAACCATCGCGGCTGAACCAGCGAGTGCGCCCATATGTTCCAAAAGATCTGGCGTGACTGTGGAGCCCAACAGCACACCAAGCACGACACGCATTGGCAGCACCACGATCGCTGCGGGACGGGCCAGGGGGGCACCAGCGAGAGCTGCAAACATAGTCACACCAATTGCGCCCAGCATGTAGGGAAGCGGAATACCGATCCGCGCCGCGGTCAACCCGCCAGCAAATGCCAGGATGATGCATAAGACGGCACGCAGGAAAACATTAAATGATGGAATGAGAACCAAGGCAGCGCCCACCAGACTGTCGCACAGAGTGATTTAGAGAGTGATATGATGGGTGTCTCCGGGCAAACGCGCAACTATATTGCCTGCCCGCAGATCGGGTTATACTCTGTCGGCTCGATAATCCCGTATATGTTTGTAGCAGAGCGAATGTGTATTGTCGTCTACTACCCTGTCAAATGCTTCGTCTATCGCTTATATCGCTTATGATGATCCTTCATATTGGCATCCTTTAGTGGTATTTTGGCTTAAGCTTAAACGGAATTTTGACTGGCCTTTGGTTTACTCGCTACAGCGCTGATGCGAAACAATACCTACCTCCAACATCTACCTCATTGCTCAGACCTAGCTCAATGCGCGGGCCACCTGGAAGCCAAATAGTTGCCAGACAACGAACCTACGCCACTGAAAACCGCTCCGAGTACCGCCAATGGTTTTAGACACCGAGCGGCCAGAAAATTTGCGCCCGCTCGCGATTGGTGGGCGCAATTACCTGGCAATTTGCGCGGGTGTCTTTGGATTTTGGTTGCATCTCTGTTTTTTGCGGTGATGGTGGCGCTTGTCAAACTTGCCGCAAAGAATCTGCCAGTGCCGGAAATCCTGTTCTTCCGGCAGATGGCGATGCTGCTGTTTGCCTCGCCCGTGCTTTTGAGGCAATTCCCCACCGCATTTATCACTCAGCGACCCGATCTTCAATTGATCCGAATTGCTGCCGCTTTCTTTGCCATGCTGCTTGCGTTCACAGCAGTCGTAAATCTGCCTCTCGCCGAAGTAACCACAATCCAGTTTGCTAGAAATTTCTTCCTAACGATCCTCGCCATCCTGATGCTTGGCGAGGTGGTCGGCGTGCGACGATGGTCGGCTATCATCGCTGGTTTTGTCGGCGTAATCGTTGTGTCATGGCCGGATAGTACCAGCGCCGTAAACATTTATGGGTTGATGGCAATTGGGTCGGCGGCGATTGTCGGTTTTGTGACGATCCTGGTTCGCAAGTTGAGCCAAGTCGACACGCCGGTCACGATCATGTGCTACCAGGCGATTGGCGTCGGAGTACTGATGCTGCCGCTGACCATCTACTATTGGAAGACGCCATCGGTGATGGACTTAGCACTTATCGGGGCAATTGGCATTCTGTCTGTGCTCGGTCAGTTATGCAACATTTGTGGCCTGCGGGCAGGGGAAGCAAGTGCCGTTGCACCAATCGACTATTCACGCCTGATCTATGCCGTAGCACTTGGGTATCTGATGTTTGATGAATGGCCGGAGCCGCGCGTATTCTTGGGCGCTTTGATCATCGTTGGCGCAGCCATCTATACGATCCACAGAGAACGAATTCGTGCACACAATTCAACGCAGCCAACATCCAAGCCTGCCGATAAAGAATTATGAGTTGGTTGGTTAGATGATTTATCTCATCCTATTCGCATTAAGGGCTGTTCGCCTGGGTTAGCTCCGCCAGGATTGCATCACCCATGGCACTGGTGCTCACCGGCTTGTTGTCACCTGCAATGTCTCCTGTCCGTATACCTTTGCCGAGCACAGTCCACATCGCCGTTTCGATCAAGGCTGCATCTTCGGCACGTTCAAATGTATGGCGCATAGCCATCGCCAAACTCCAAATAGCGCCGATTGGATTGGCTATGCCTTGACCTGCGATGTCGGGGGCGCTGCCGTGGACCGGTTCATAAATCGCGTGTGTCCTCCCTATCTCATCTGGTGCGGAGATAGAGGCGGATGGCGCCATGCCGAGCGACCCCATGATGGCGGCTGCACCATCTGATAGTATATCTCCGAACATGTTGGTGGTGACCAGCACATCAAACTGGGCGGGATTACGCGAGAGTTGCATTGCGCAGTTATCCACCAACATGTGGCTCAATTCGATATCGGGATATTCATCTGCATGGACGCGGGTGACGACCTTGCGCCACAGCGTACCTGTTTCAAGTACATTCGACTTATCGACCGAACACAGTCTACCGGTGCGTGTTTTGGCTATTTCGCAAGCAGCCCGCATCACGCGCTCAATTTGATCCGTGGTGTAGACAAGTGTATTGAAGCCACGCTCTTGGCCGTCAGGCAGAATTTCGATGCCGCGCGGATCACCAAAATAAATGCCGCTGTTGGCTTCCCGCACAATCAGGGTATCGACGCCTTCCAGAATGTTTCGCTTGAAAGGCACCGCATCGGCAATCTCCAATATGCCTTTGGATGGGCGGAGATTAGCGAATACTTTCAGCTCGCGACGCAGGCGCAGAACACTACCAGCGCGGCGAATGGCGGTTGGAATTTCGTCATACTCCGGCCCGCCCACCGCGCCAAACAGAACTGCATCTGCAGCAGCCGCATCAGCAAGGACACCTGGACCAAATAGGGTGCCAAGTTCGCGGAAGACATGAAAGCCATAGCTATGCTCAATGACATCGCATTCAAAACCCTGGTTGGCTTTGAGCCAGTTGATGACCCGCATGGCTTCGGCGATAACCTCGGGGCCAACGCCATCGCCCGGCAAAACAACAAGTTTTGGTGTGCTCATCGGTTATAAATCCATGGTCGCCGCGTGATATCTGCTTTCTGGAAAGCGCTGATCTCGGCTGTGCGTTGCAGTGTTAATTGAATGTCATCAAGCCCTTGAAGCAAGCCCTGGCGGCGCAGCTCATCCAACTCAAACGGCACAGGCGCGCCATTGGGAGGGATCACTTGGTTGCGCTCGAGATCGACGGTAAAGGGAGCATCTGGTTGAGCATGGGCGATCTCGGCGAATAGTTCGATCACCTCGATTGGCAGCTGCACCGGCAGAATACCGTTTTGGAAACAGTTGTTATAAAATATACCGCCGAAACTTGGAGCGATGACGCAGACAATACCGATGCATTTCAACGACCAAACGGCGCCTTCCCGAGATGAACCGCAGCCAAAATTGTTGCCCGCAAGAAGGATTGGGGCGCCTCGGTACTGGTCCTGATTAAGAATGAAGTCCGGATTGTCCGAGCCATCCTCCCGATAGCGCCAACTCTCGAACGCATAAGGCTCAAGTTGGTCACGCTCAAACTGACTGAGGCGTTCAATGCGAACGATGATGTCGGTGTCGACATTCTGCGCCATCAAAGGGGCTGCTGTACCGGAAACACTGGTGAAAGGTTTTAATGTCATTTCGATACTCCTCCGGTCTCATCGGGGGCAATGCTGTTTCCCGTCATTTGCCCCATGTCGGCGATGTTTCCCGTCATTTTCCGTACATCGGTAATGCAGCCCGCAATTGCTGCCGCAACAGCCATTTCCGGGCTTGCCAGGTGGGTGCGCGCCCGCGGTCCCTGACGACCGACAAAGTTTCGATTGGTAGTGGATATTGCGCGCTGGCCGGGCCGCACGATTTCGCCGTTAGCTGCCACGCAAGTGGAGCATCCAGGCTCGCGCCATTCAAATCCGGCAGAAGCAAACACCTTGTCCAAACCCTCGGCTCTAGCGTCTCTCATGACTTGTTGAGAGCCTGGCACCACCCAGGCGGTCACGCTATCTGAGACCTTTCTACCGGCGATGACTTTTGCGGCCGCTCGCAAATCGGACAAACGGCCATTGGTGCATGAGCCGATGAAGACATGGTCTATTTTCAGACCATCGAGCGGCTGATTTGGTTGAAGCCCCATATAATCGCGCGCACGTTCCCATGCCAAACGCTGGCTGGAATCAGATGCCGCGGAGGGAGCTGGAACTGCGCCACTTACCGGAATTGTGTGCTCGGGGCTGGTGCCCCAGGTTATCTGCGGCTCAATGCGGGACACATCGATTGAAACCTCCCGATCGAACCTTGCGTCATTGTCCGTTGGCAGGCTTTGCCAATGGGCCAATGCAAGATCCCACATTTCTCCCTTTGGGGCATAGGGCCGACCGGCCAAAAACTCGTAGGCCACATCATCAGGTGACACCATGCCAACCTTGGCACCCATCTCGATAGACATATTGCAAATCGTCAGCCGCCCTTCGATAGGCATTGAACGGATGGCACTGCCGGCATATTCGACAGCATGGCCATCGCCGCCCGCTGTGCCTAAGGTCGCAATGAGATGCAGGATCATGTCTTTCGGCGTCACACCCAGTGGGAGTGTGCCATCAAACATCACGCGCATTCGTTTGGGCCGCTTCTGGACGATGGACTGCGTGGCAAGAACGTGGACAACCTCTGTCGAGCCAATACCAAAAGCCAGCGCGCCGAGCCCCCCGTGGGTCGAGGTATGGCTGTCGCCGCAGGTTAAAATGATGCCCGGCATCGTGATGCCCAATTCAGGCCCGATGACATGAACAATGCCTTGTTCTGGGTCGTTAATATCGAAGAGACGAATGCCGTGCCTGCTCGTGCCTTCGCGCAACTGAGGAATAAGCTTTGCGCTGATGGGCAGCGTCTCCTCGGTTCGCCCCGGTGCTGTTGAAACCGCATGATCTGGCACCGCAAAATTCATTTCCGGATTGCGAACAGAAAGTTTTCGCTCGGCCAGAAGTTTTAGACCGCTCACGCCGCTTAAATCATGCAGGAGATTGCGATCAACATGCAGTAATGCATAGTCGTTGCCGAGATCAGAGATTACGTGGACGTCCCAAACCTTATCAAATAGCGTTTTTCCTGCCATCGACATCTCCCCAACTGTAGTAGTGATGCTCGCATTACCGACTATTGAAACGTAAACTAAAAACGTACCATCGCGACAGCCTCTTTCTGAATATTTCCTAATGATGCCGACGCCGAGACCTACGAACCTTACACGCGACCCGACGCCCCTTGCACGCAAAGCTGCGCCAGTGTTTGTGTGATCTCTGCTCTACATCTAGAATTTCCCGACGTTTCAACCTCTCTGCAAATTTCGGACGATGACATGTCAAAGCCACGCGCGAACCCTGCGAAACGTCTTAAGCTTGAGGAATTTCTGGCTCAACTCCCGCCCGAGGAGGCAGGCCAACTGAGGGCGATTTCTGAACGGATGGATGAACTGGAGCGGCACGCTGCACCCGTACGGGGGATTGAGCGGCAATTGGCAATACCATTGTTGGTCGCGATTATTATGTTTGGGACTGGCCTTTTTATTGTTCTTTCCGGTGGATGGATCTTCGAGAATACCCTCCAAATTTTCTCGGAGATCGGATTGTGCGTTCTGCTGGGTGCACTGCCGGGGTTAGGAGCTTACTACGCCTACCGTGTCAAGGGCCGCACGGGGGCTGATATGAAGGCTTTTCAGCTCAATCGAGAGCATTTTCTGCCACTAAATGTGCTCTATTTCCCCGCTAGTGAGGATAACGAACGGGCCTGGATTGTGCCCGTTGACAAAACGGCTGCATACACGCCCAAACCGTCGAAGTATGACCAGCTGAAAGCTGGCCGAATATGGTAGAGACACCACTACTTTCATCAGACCGAAGCTGGTTCAATGGGCCGGAATACAACCCAGAACTTGCAGTTCAAGAATAAGATAGCCACAGGCCTAATTAGAGGAACCGCACACTCATGCAACCCAACCGGACTTTTCTATTTGCACCCGGAAACCACGCACGCAAGGTCGAGAAAGTTTTTGACGCTGGCGCCGATGCTGTGATCCTCGATCTTGAGGACGCGGTCGCCATCTCGGAGAAGATCGCAACCCGCGCCGTTGTGGTTGAAGCGATGCAAAAACCTCGCCGCTGTCGTGGCTACATCCGGGTGAATGCGATTAATACCGAATTCTGCTTCGGTGACATCGAAGCCTCCGTTACGACCGGCGTCGATGGAATCATCTTGCCGATGGTTGAACGGCCTGCTGATTTGCAGATGGTGGATTGGTTGATAAGTGAGCTCGAAAGGAAGGCTGGTCTGCCGGTCGGTGAAATCGACCTATTGCCAATTATTGAGACCGGAAAAGGCATAGCTGGTGCGCGCGAGATCTGTGGTGCTGGTGGCCGATTGAAGCGCATCGCGTTCGGAGCGGGTGACTACACGGGCGACATGGGCATGGAATGGACGACAGACGAAAGCGAGATTGCGCCAGCGCAGGCCGAAGTGGTGCTCGCCTCGCGGATCAACGGTCTCGAACCGCCGATTGATACAGTCTATGTCCACATTCGGGAAGATGAGAAACTCAAACGCTCGGCTGAGCGCGGGCGGCAGTATGGTTTCCAGGGCAAGATGTGCATCCATCCGGCTCAAGTTCCAATCGCCAACAAAGCGTTTACACCTTCCGAAAAGGATGTCGCCTGGGCGCGGAAAATCATCGCGGCGTTTGCTGAGGCGGAAGCTGCCGGATCTGCATCTATCCAGGTCGATGGGTTTTTTGTTGACTATCCAATCGTCAAGAAAGCCCAGCGAGTGGTAGATCTGGCCGAGGCTATCGCCAAGACAAGCGGCTGATGCAGTATGCTGCAAGAGCTAGCTTGCAATGCGATTTAGGTCTTGCGCTTCATGCGCACCAAAGTGTCATCCAATGTTGAAAGGAAACGTGATCGGTCGGTTTTTGTAAATGGCGCCGGGCCACCGACCACATCTCCACCAGCACGCAAATCAACCATTAGTGCGCGCGTGGCAATCGCTGAGCCAATTGAATTCTGGGTAAAGGACTTGCCGTTGGGGCCAATGACCGTTGCATCCACTTTGAGGCAACGATCAGCCAGCAGGATGTCGGCGCTGATTACCACTGCCAGCATATCGGCGCGCTCGGCAATATAGTCGTCGGCGGCATCGGCACCCTGGCTAACGATGACTTGGTTGATCAACGGATGAATGGGAATGCGCATGCCGCTGTTTGAGACAAGTGTGACTGGCACCTCGTAGCGATAGGCAACCTTATAGATCTCCTCCTTCACCGGGCAGGCGTCGGCGTCAACAAGAATGCGAAGCATATTGCTATCTGATGCCAGAGATTCAGCTTGGCCCATCTGTTGACGCTGCTCGCTCAAACTACTTCCCATATCTGCATTGACTTCTAACTCTCATGGCAAGGCTGCGTTGTTCATCATCTGCAGTGACGCCAGGGCAATGATGGCGAACGGTCGAGTGATTGGGCTAGCACAAAATCCGATCAGGCAATAGCAGCCCAATGGCTCGGCAAGATCGGATAAATTTGCTCTATATTACTAAAGCATAGAGCATCTTTACCCAATCAAAGGCCGTGCTAGCGAGAACCGACCGTATTTTCACTCTCAGTCCTGACAATGCGACTCGGAAGCAGCACGGCAATAAGAATGAAAGCAAAACCGAGAATCAAGCCTAAGAGTTCGCCCGAGGTGCCGGCAAACAATGCTGGATATTTAGTGCCGGTGATCGGCGCAAGCGTGGCCTTCCCACCCGCAATTTCGGCCAGCACGCCAGTGGATCTAACCCAGGCATAGCTGCCCATATAAGCTGCGGCACCCAGCAACCCTCCAACGATGAAAAACAGCGCATCGACACGGCCAGTAGCTAGTGCCGTCAGCCCAGTACCAGGGCAGTAACCGGCAACAGCAAAACCCAATCCAAGTATAATGCCGCCTATGAACACCCCAATATATGCGCTCTTGACCGACAGATGCCCCGGATCAAGCAGGCCAAGCATAATACCACCAAACACCAAGATAGAAGCAACGCCTATCCCTGACAGGATGGTCTTCATCAGGTGCAGATCAGTTAAATTGAGCATCCGGATGATGTAGCCAGGGTTGGTCGCACCGACGCGATCAAGAGCAAAACCGAACGCTGCGCCAATCAAAAGCGCGAGAAAAATACTGGTCATATCAGACCTCCTTTCTGAACATATAGAGCGCCATTGGAATCGCCGCCAAAAATGCTCCGGCAGAGAAAATGTAGCCAGAGAGCGCGGTCTGCATCATACCGCTCATCATGTGGCCTGAGGTACAACCACCCGCAAGCCTTGCGCCATAGAGCACCAGGAAACCAGCGATAAAGGCCGCCAGATAACGCCTCCAGGGCGTGTCACCAAAGTTTGATCGCCAAATTGCAGGCATAGTCCGTTCGTTCTTCTCCACGCCACCACGAATGACGGCGGAACCCAGCGCGCCCAACATCATGGCGATGACAAAAACGAAGCTGTAATTTAGAGGGTTAGCGATTGATTTCGCATACTTACCGCCGCTTTTCGCAAGATATGCATTCGTGCTGGTGTAACCACTTTTTGCCTGATCGGAAGCAACAACCACGGTTTGATCGACCGCGTCCCAAAGCAGGCCATCGAGAATCACGAACTGCGTCGAAACGCCAATTGGCTTTACCAACATCACGGCTGCGAAAAACACGACCCCCAGCAGAAGACCGCCTACAGGCCACGAGAGAGGAACATTCCGCTTTAATAACTGGGCCATCACTCAAACTCCTTTCGAGCATCCTTGTCTTTAACGTCTTTAAGGGTAACAACATATTGGGCGTTGATCTGTGATGATGTCACAGAACGGAACCACGAGCATGGCATGCTTGGCAGTTTGCGTTAGATGTCTGGCTTTGTTTGTCACCAAGGATGAGCAATATGCAGCCTTCGTCCCGCCTTAAATGGGGCCGATACTACAGTGCGTTTGACAAAAACCATGTCGGCTGCGGGCCAACGCCTTTGATTTCGATGGTGCCGTGTGAATCAAGCTCGAACTGAGCGTTCAGAGTCCTTTGGCAGGCTGGGCAGACGAGAATGCGGCCACGCGCGCTGGCACCTTCCAGCCTCGAAGCCAGGTTGACCGTATCGCCCCAGACATCATAACTGAATTTCTTGGTGCCAATAACACCCGCCATCACAGGCCCTGCAGCCATGCCAATTCTGACATGCAGATCGAGACCGCTTTGATCCCGGATGTCCGATATAGTTACGAGCATATCTCGGGCCATTCTAGCTAAACGTTCAGTATGGTTCTCGGCTGGTTCCGGCACCCCGGCCACCGCCATATAGGCATCACCAATGGTTTTAATTTTTTCAACCCCGTGGCGTTCGGCAAGTTCATCAAACCGGCGGACAATATCATTCAGTAGTTCAACGACGGGAGCTGGACCCAACATTCGCGAGAGGGCAACAAAGCCCGAAATATCAGCGAACAGCACCGTAGCCTCCAGCGGTCCATCGGCAATCGCATCGTCGGGGTTCATCTTGAGGCGTTCGACGATACTGCCTGGCAGCACGTTATGCAGTAGCGCGTTGGTTTCGGCTTTGGCGTGTTCTGCGAGGCTGAATGCATACCAGACGATGGCTGCAATCAGACCTCCGGTTGTAACCGATGCCTGAAAGTAGAGCGGGCCGAGCATGGCCTCATCGATACTGATCAAACCAGCAGATTCTCTGAAAGCAAACCAGGCGTAGATATGAAGGGCTATTGCGCTGACAACTGTTAGCAAAACCAAACGAATGCGCTCCAGTCCGAAGACTAGAAACGGAGCTGCCGCTGCAGCAAAATATTGCAGATGAATACCTGAGTTTCGGCCGAAATACTTAGTGAAAAGAAACAGTGCAATCCACTCGACGAGGATAATCAGCAGCCCGCCAGCGATCTCATTGATACGGTGTGCCAGAGGCACCAGGACGGCGACTATTCCGACACCGGCATTCAGCAGAATAATCGTCTCGAACCGGTCATAGTCCCAAAATGATTGCTGAACCGCATAGCCAAGCGTTGACAGGGCAATAATGTAGGCAATCGCGTTCATGATCTTCAGGCGATGCCTGATGTCCGGCGGGTACTTATGTGTGCCGAGCGCAAGCAGATATGATAAGCCCCGGCGCGCTGAGCGAACCAGAGGGACAGCCTTGATGGCTGATACGGCCTGGATTGCCAGGCGGCGAACGCTATTCCATTTCTGAGATGGCACGGAGCTCGTCCAAATTGCAGCGCATCGAGCTGCCATCACGCGCGACGGCCCCTTGATCCTCTAACTCCATCAACGCGCCGTTGACTTTCGGTCGGCTGGCACCCAACAGCAATGCCAGCTCTCCTTGAGACATACCAATATCTATAGTCAATTCTTCCAAGTCTTGAATAGGCGCGTGCTGCGAACACAGCCCCAGTAGGTAGCGTGCAAGCCGCACCTCGATGCTGTGCAGGGCGACGCCCTCAAGTTGCAGATTCGCCTCACGGAGTCGAAGGCACAGAAACTGAATTACTGCGCCCGCAAACCCTGGCGTTCCATCAAGCAGCCTTCGAAATGCAGCCTGGCCGAGCACCAGCACCTCTACCTTGCCGATGGCTGTCGCATCTGCTGTTCGGGCCAACCCATCCAACATTGCAATCTCGCCAAAAACCTCGCCTATGCCCGCATGAGCAAACGATAATTCACGGCCCTCGGCCGAAAGAATCGATAACCGCACCCGGCCTTTGGCGACGAGATAAAGCTCCTTACTCTCGTCGCCACGAGAAAAGATGGACTTCCCTGAATCCATAGAGACAGGGCGCATCTCTTCCAGAACCGCCCGGCGTGCATCATCGTCAAGCGACGTGAAAAAACCTGCCTGCGTCATCAAACCATTCAATTCAGCGTCATCTGTCATAGTTTTGGTAGCCTATCGATAAACTGGCACAGGCCAAGGGCTTACCCGTCGCCTCGATTGGTTGATGCTTATCTGATTTCTATTTCACTATATCCTGGATACCATATCCGAAACTTCTGGCCATAACCGAAATTCGTGGTGAAAAATGAATTTCGCGATCAATATCGCGCACCATTCCTGGCATCTGGTGTCGGCCATGGAAGCAGCCTGTACCGTATGATATCCACAATCCAATCGCATTTTATGTGCAGATCGCTTAGGACAGTTTAATTGCCTCCTGACACAGAGGCTAGGGCAGGTTCAAGTCAGATGAAATCATACTGGGCAGCATGGCGTGCATTGAGTTTTTGTTTCAGATACTGATCACGCATTCAATAAAAGCTGACAGCTGCATCTCTGGCCATCAAGCTCTAACCAAGCGAGACTTAACCATCCAATAAGCGTGACAACAAAATTGATGTACTCATGAGCTCATCCAAGACGACTTTTCTACCTACATTTGGGCGCACCAATGCGCCTCGCCGCGAAACCCTTCGCCGACAGATGGCGCGCGAGCGGGTGGCCACATCGGAGTTGCAGCCACGCCTGGTTCTCGCCAGCGGATCACCGCGGCGTCTGACGCTGCTAAGCCAGGTTGGAATTGAACCCAATGCGCTGCGTCCGGCGAGCATTGATGAGCAGCCAAAACGGGGAGAGATGCCGCGCACGTTGGTCAACCGGTTAGCACGCGCCAAAGCCATCGCCGCACGCGACCAAATTGCCGATGATACCGACTTGGCTGACGCCTATGTGCTGGCGGCCGACACTATTGTTGCGGTCGGCCGCAGAATATTGGGAAAGCCGAAAGTTCTCGAAGAAGCTGTTGCTTCCATCGAGCTTCTCTCTGGCCGCGCGCACCGCGTAATGACTGGAGTGTGCTTGATCACCCCCGATGACAAGTTGCGGACGCGGATTGTCGAAACGAGAGTGCGCTTCAAGCGCCTTTCGCGAGATGAGTTTGAGGCCTATATCGCGTCTCGCGAGTGGCGCGGTAAAGCTGGTGGGTATGCCATTCAGGGATTAGCTGGCTGTTTTGTGCAGAAAATTGTCGGCTCCTACACCAATGTTGTTGGATTGCCTTTAACCGAAGTTGGCGCACTGTTAACCGGTGAGGGCTTTCCGATCCACTTCGGCTGGGTTGATGCGGCCGAGGTTGAGGCCGATGTATAAGAAATAGAGCACAAGGGTCATGACTAAGATGAATGCCAAGGCCGCCGCCAGTGATGCACCGTTTGGCCATTGCCCAATGTGCCGACAGCCGACGCAGGCCAAATATCGGCCGTTCTGCTCCAGGCGCTGTGCCGACGTTGATTTGTCACGCTGGCTTCGCGGCCGTTACGCGATTGCTGGCGGAAACTCCGACGCTGACGAGGATGGCGATGACGCACGGGCCGCCGACCCGGTCCATTTCACGGATCGGAATGGCGATGACCCGCCTGAGACCATCTAAAATCGGCTGAAGCAAATCCTCGGTTGAGCGCCCGGGTCCACACTTTTTTCCGTGACCCAATTGCGGCGGCATCGGATTCGGGATTGTTCCAGGTTGGGCCAAGTTTAGGCGCTGGTATTGATCGATTTTCGAAAGTTTAGACCTGATCAAAAAAAACCGCGTCTCAATGACAATCCTGGCTTGCCAGCGCCGTGTGAAATCCCTATACAGTCGTGCTCCGTCAGCCCTTTGGCATTACGCTCCGGTTGACGATGCCCAGGTAGCTCAGTTGGTAGAGCACGCGACTGAAAATCGCGGTGTCGGTGGTTCAAATCCGCCCCTGGGCACCACGCCCCTTCTGGCGCATTGAAAACATTGATATTTTTAGCGCAGCGAAGTGGCTGCGTGTAGCGTTTTGTGTAGTGAATTTCCAGTCACTCTGCACTACTCGCTTGCTTCACCGACTTAGGTCATCTCGACGCAAGGCAAACGCCCATCTTCGGTGAGGGTTCACCTAATTGCTCCATTTGTCAGGGCCGAGTGATAAAATGTTGTTTGAGCCTGCTGATAGAAGTGGATTGCTAACGCAGCTTCGGAGCTACCACGCCAGCATTGCGCAGCATCTCCCAGTCCAACCCACCGCTACCATCGTCGTCCTTCAGTAGAACGATTAGATCAGCATGCTCGGCCTGGAGCTTCGGCAGGAGTGCATCGAATTCGGCCTTGCGCTCTCTTCGTCTCTGCAGGAAAGCCGCCTCGTTGGACGTACTTTGCCAACCAGCGAGAACAAGCGGTGCAGGGGGAGTGAACCCAGTCGGTGTCCGCTTGGCTCCGCAGAGGCTTTACCAGAACTTTTGCCATTCCATCGGCCGAGGACAGACACGCTCATCTGACTGAACGAATAATAGTAATTCTTGGGGTGATCTTCGTCGACCACCATAGCGCACCTTATTACAGAAGAAGGTCAAGGCCACCGTTTCTCAGCTTCGATGGGTCGATACTGTGCGGCAGTAACAATGGACTTCCTTGCCTTTGGACGTCGACGATGTCCACTGCCCGTGAAAGGTGCCATTGCGTCACAACTTGGCGCTGACGCTATGGGCCATGATCGGCTGTGACCGAGCAAGCGCGATCGAAGAACTGCTTGAGCAGCGAAATCCCATTTGCATAAGTTGGCCGCATACGTGTTGTCATTCCGCAACGCAGCGAAACGTCGGTCAGGGCCAGCAAGGGACTCAGCCTAATCCCTTCCAGATACGAAGGGGCCGTGCCAAGTTAGCGCTCATCGATTATCGCCGGCTGGCAGACTGAGTTCGGCAACCAGGGATGGGGCGGGTGGATGCTTCGAGATAGTCTACAGCAGGTGTTGATGGAATATTCGCGTGCTCGCCAGCAGCCGTTTGCAAAGCATCCGCTAGCTAACTACATCCGCACGACTGCTGAAAATGGACTTGCCCGAAAAAAGTGGAGGGTTTCTGATAGATTTACGGATCGAGGAGACCATCTATGGGCAAGAAGAACAAGCCACAATTCACGGAAGACTTCAGGCGCGAGGCCGTGCGTCTGACGCAAACAAGCGGGCGCACAATCAAGCAGGTTGCCGATGATCTTGGGATCGGGCTATCAACATTATCGACCTGGAAACGCAAGTATTTGGAAGCTAACCTTCTCGCCGGCCCGCACGATGATGTTGATAAAGAACTGGCCCGACTGCGCCGAGAAAATGAGTTGCTGCGTCAGGAGCGTGACCTTTTAAAAAAGGCCACTGCCTTCTTCGCGAAAGAAACAAGTCGATGAAATACAAACTCATCGATGCGGAGAAGGCCGACATTCCAGTTGATCGCATGTGCGATTTTCTGGGTGTCGCAACAAGCGGTTATTATGCCTGGAAGAGCCGTGCGCCAAGCCGTCGCCAACTCGACGATATGATTTATCTTGCGCATATCCCGGCGCTGTTTTCGCAATCGAACGGCACCTACGGCAGCCCACGCATGTATGTTGATCTGAAGGAAGAAGGCTTGAGGATCGGCCGCCATCGCACGGCTCGCCTGATGCGCGAGAATGGCCTGAAAGCAAGGCAAAAGACGCGTTTAAACGCACGACTGACAGCGGCCATAACAGTTCCATTGCCAGCAATCTTATTGATCAGGATTTCTCCTGTGACCGCCCAGATCAGAAATGGGGTGTCGATATCAGCTACATCTGGACAGCCGAAGGCTGGCTCTATTTAGCGATTGTTTTGGATCTTTTCTCGCGGCGCATAGTTGGCTGGGACGTGAGTGACAGATTAAAGAAAGGCTTGGCAATGAATGCCTTGCAGCGTGCGATCTCACTGCGCCAACCGCCACCTAGCGTAATCCATCATTCTGATCGCGGCAGTCAGTACTGTTCCGGCGATTATCAAAAGCTCCTGGCGAAGCATGAGATCGTTCCATCAATGAGCGGCAAGGGCAATTGCTACGACTGTGATTGTGGAGACGGTGTTCAAGACGATCAAATCCGAGCTGATCTGGCGCACCAGCTTTGCCAGCCGCCAGGACGCCACCAAGGCCATTGGCAACTACATTGACGGCTTCTATAATCCGCGCCGGCGGCATTCGGCACTGGGCTATCAATCACCGCTCAGCGATGAAGCAGAGATGACCATAACCAAGTAAAACACTCTCCACTAAAATGGGGGAGGTCCAGGGTTGTGGTAGCTGTAGTTATCGGGGCGCGGTTTGTCGAGCAGCGGTTCTTGATGTTTGAAGCCGTTGGCGAACAGCACGATTTGACCAGGTGCCAGTTGTAGATTGCCTTGGGTCAGCATGGTGCCATCGGTTGCCTGCCTGATCATGGCGCCGATTTGATCTTCAGGCGCGTCAGTGAGGCGAGGACATCGGTGCCGCAGTGGTACATGACCAGGGCTTCACCCGTTTTGTGTATTCGTGCGCCCATAAATTGAAGCAGCGCTCGGCCTCGCTGTCGGGCTTGGTCAGTTTGCCTTGAAAGATTGGCTGGTTGTTTGCGACAGTTGATGTATGCAGCGAAGTTGCCGCGCGGGCCTTTCGGTTGGTCCAACGCGCCTCCTTTCGGTTGTTTCGACCGTCAGCGTGCGAACGTTTCAATACACCGTCAATACAGTATGCTTACAGCGTGTGCAGTCTTATGATGCGAAGTGTTTTCGCGATTTTGGCAGCAAGAATCGGACCTTCAGCTATGCAACCACGCTCGTTGAAACAACAGGTATAGTAGCGTGGGCACTGTCATCTTTAAACTGTATCCGAAATAATCTCGCGTACAAGCCATCCGCGGCCACTAATTCAGCGTGAGTCCCCGTTTCGACTACACGTCCTGCCTCAATGACGTGAATTACGTCAGCATGCAGGATCGTCGACATCCTATGGGCAATAACGAGCGTCGTGCGCCCCCGCGTCAACTCCCGCAACGCTTTTTGGATAGCCTGCTCACTTTCGCTATCAAGTGCTGAGGTCGGTTCGTCGAGCAGCACAATCGGAGCGTCCTTGAGAAAGGCGCGGGCAATGGAAATTCGTTGCCTTTGACCGCCGGATATCTGCGCACCGAGTTCACCGACCGGCGTGGCATATTTTTGCGGCAAGGCCTCGATGAATTCGTGCGCATGTGCCAGCTCCGCTGCATGATGAACGTCTTCGTCGGTGACATCACTGCGGCCAGCAGTAATGTTCTCACGGATTGTTCCCTCGAATAGGAACACATCCTGACTAACCAGCGAAATATGGCGACGCACCGATCTCAATGACACGCCATCAATGGCCTGGCCGTCGATAAGAATTTGTCCTTCAGTGGGCTTCCAAAAATGTTGAATGAGATTGAAAACCGTTGTTTTTCCGCCGCCTGACGGTCCTATAAGAGCTGTTACGCTGCCGGCGGGGGCTTCAAGTGACACACTATTCAGTACGACATTATCCGATCGATAGGCAAACGAGACTTTGTCGAACCGGACAGCACCGTCCTTGACGATCAGATCAGGATTCGCGGTCTCTTCAAGTTCTGCAGCAGAAGTATCAAGCAACTCATACATCAAGCGCACCATGATCGCGGAGGTCGCCAGCTGCAGCTGCATCTTCGACAACCGGCGGGAGGGATCAGCAGCCAGCAGAAGGGAAGTAATGAAGGCAAACAGTTCACCTGGTGCTTGAGCGGAGGTCATGGTTTGCCATCCTGCGTATGACACTACGACCGCGATTGCTATTCCGCCAAGCGTCTCGATCAATGGGTTGACACCGGCCTGCGTGCGGGCAATTCGATTGCCTAGTCGCTGCACAGCCTCGATGGCGTTGTACATTTTAGCCTGTAGCATTGGCTCCAGCTGGAACGACTTGACGATGCGTACACCTTGAGAGGTTTCACGCATGATCCCGATGATCTGGGAGAGCGAGGAGACTTCGCTGCGTGCCGCCTTCTGCACCTGCTTCACCATCTTGCGTAGACCGAACGAGGCGAACGGGCCAACGAGTAAGGCGATCGCAGCCAAAGTGGGGTTCATTGCAATCATCACGATGACGAGGCTGATCAGAGTGAACAGATCCCGGCCAAGGCTGACGGCGATCAGGTTGAGCATATCTCGCGCCGCGTTGGCACCATAGGTGATACGCGTTGTCAGATCGTTCGACGGGTGGTTCTGATAGAAGTCAGCATCCATGTGGAGCACATGCTCGAAGATCTGTTTCTGAGTATCGGCGACGATACTGTTGCCGATCCGGCTCAGCACGAGCTCCTGAAAATACGTGGCTACACCCTTGCCGACGAAAATTGCGACGATTGCCAGTGGAACCCAAGTGAGGGCGGCTTGGTTGCGCTCGACGAAAATCTGGTTGACGACATCCTTCATGATCCAGGCACTCAACCCAGTCGTCAGCGCCACAAGCCCCATGAAAACGAACGCGATTGCGTAGCCGCCGACGTAGTCTCGACCCCGGTCGAGGACTAGGCGCCGCATGATGGCCAGAGTCGTGTCCAGCGGAAGCTGGTCTTTGCTAGCAGTCTGTTGGTCGAATACCCCAAGCCACCGTGCGATGCGTTCCGACATATGTGTTAGATCCTTCGGGGCTAACATTCGGCGCAAGGCCGGTCACACTTTAAGACAGTAAACAACCTAGGTACTTGATCGATGCAAAATTGCAATGTATGACCACTCGAATCCCAATGTATGACCACTCGAATCCAGAGTATGCTCATCGCGTCGTTGGCGCTAGTGGGCTATGGTTCCCGTAGTGACGCTAAGCAGGGGCTTTCTAACGATGGTGGCAGATCAGAGCAAGGGAGTGAGCGGGACATCCAACTCAACACACTCCAACCTCGTTGATCTGTATCGCAATCACGAAGGAAAAGTTTCTGACAAGTGGTTGTCGTACCTAGACTTTTACAACACCCTGTTTCTGCCTCTGAAGCACGAACCAGTTCGGATCCTGGAAATAGGGGTTCAGAACGGGGGGGCACTAGAGATTTGGAGCCACTTTTTTCCCAACGCTGCCAAAATTATTGGCTGCGACATTAATCCGCTTTGTCACAACCTGACATATGATGATCCTCGAATAGCGGTTGTCGTCGGCGATGCCAATACGGCTGAAACATACGATCAAATCAGATCGCTAAGTGATTCTTTTGACATTGTAATCGATGATGGGTCTCATCGATCTAGCGACATCGTGCGTAGTTTTGCACGCTACTTCCCGCATATTGCCGATGGCGGCTTGTACGTCGCGGAAGATTTGCACTGCAGCTACATGGAAGGATTCGAGGGCGGATTGGAGGCTCCGTATTCGTCTATATCATTCTTCAAGCGGGTTGCGGACCTTGTCAACCGTCAGCATTGGGGCGGGCCGCTTAGTCCCTCAGACGCTTTGGGCTATTTCAGCCATACTTGGGGTATCAAACTGGATGACAAGTCGCTTGAATATATTGACGAGGTGAGATTCCGGAATTCACTGTGTGTGGTTGCGAAAAGCTCGTTTGATGCAAACGTACTCGGTCCACGTTTAATCTCAGGTCAGATCGCCGAAGTTGATGGGGCTCCTATCCACAATAGCTTCAACGGTTTGGAGCATGTCGCGACTGACGAGACTGGAAACCCCAATGGTCCTTTAGGAAAGCGCAACGAATTCTTTGTCGCAAAGAAAGCTCAATTTGAGGAGATTGATCAACTTAGAGCTGATTTACAGAAAGGAATTCAAGCTCTCAATCTAGAGACCAAAGGCTTGGAATCCCAGTTATATAGAGAACGCCAGAGACCGTTAAAATCTGCTCGCAACTTTATACGATATAAAATATTCCAATCTCTGCCGACCTTAAAGGTGCCCTTTCTGACAGGAGCCATTGAGCGCTTTAATAAAAGTACAAGTAAATATAATCCGACACGCGGGCTGGCAAGCTTTGAGACATTTGAACTGGATCTCGATTGCATTAACGCATCGGATGAATTTCGAAACGATTTTTACTCTTACGATCCTGCAAAGTTAGGTGCAAACCGCGATGGTATCCGTGATTATTTACTAAACAACGGACTTGGCCATCGTGAGCGCAAACCTATGCCAGGTTTTCATCCAAGAATTTATGCTGAGAACCTAACCGAAGTCGTCACAAGAAACGCTTTCGCAGATTTCCTCTCCAAGGGGCAACCCATAGGCCCTTGGTTGAAACAAGTGATTCCGAGCGCAAAAGATTGCGAACGTGCGCCGACTGAGAAGCTTCGCTCTGCGCTCCATTTGCATATCTTCTACCCAGAGAAAATACCTATATTGCTCAGTCGGATTCAACTTAATTCTACCCAGCCTGATCTTTTTGTGAGCACCACCGAGGCAGCCGCAAGCGATGTTTGCGCTGCATTAAAGAATTACCAAGGGGCGGTCATAGAAGTTCGAGTTGTGCCTAATAGGGGCAGGAATATAGGTCCATTATTGACGCAATTTGGGCCTGCGCTAGTTGCCAATTACGACGTAATTGGTCATCTGCATACAAAGAATAGCCCTCACCTCAAGAATCGTTTGATCGCGAGTTCTTGGAATGAATTTCTGATAGAGAATTTGGTTGGAGGCAAACATGGTGGTGCGATGATGGACGCAATTCTGACCGATATGGAGTCCGATTCATCAATTGGAGCGGTTTATCCGGATGATCCGTATATACTTGGCTGGAACGATAACCAAGCTTTTGCAGAGGGACTGGGAATGGGACCTCTTCCGGATAGCTTTAACTTCCCCGTTGGCACGATGTTCTGGGTGCGGACGAACATTCTCAATAAATTTGTGTCTCTCGGCTTGTCGTGGAAGGATTATCCGTTGGAGCCGCTTCCTGTTGATGGAACGATGTTGCATGCCATTGAGCGCATGCTTGGGGTTGTGGCGGAGACAGATGGGCATCGCAGCGTGGTGACAAATGTCCGGGGAATTACACGCTGCTGATCGGACTTTGGCGTCACCGGTGCAACTTCGACTTGATGGTAACCACGCCCCGGAGTTGTGGCTTTTGGCAACGCAGCCGTCGCAAGCTTCTTCTCTTCTCTCGAAACCGAAACGACGACATCGAAAACCGACCGCACGAGAAACGCGGCAGCTGCGGACGTGTTCGACTACATCAAGCGATTCTATAATCCGCTTTGTAAGCGCTCATTTAACGGCGTCTGTTTCGGCGGGATCTGACGTGCGATGCTGAGTTCGTTGCAGCACCTTTGCAGGAATGGCTCACCAAAGTTGGCATCAAGCCAATACATATCTACCCTGGCTCACCGCGGGAGAACGGTGAGCGTCCGGCAAGCCCCACCTAACGTGCTCGAATAGCATGAGTTAGTGTCCATGTGAGACAGCCACTGTGATGCTATTTTTTCGCATTGGCACGAGCACGAAAAAGGCTGTCTTTCGACCAATACTTGCGAGCGGAATAAAACTCGGTGACGACGGGAATTTCCGAAGGCAGCGGTACCCAAGCCTGTTTCATACTAGTAAAAATATGGATATCTGGCGGCATTTGGTCAGGCCTATCTAAGGTGCCAACACGGACGAAGTTTATATTTTTTCCGCCCTGTGAATAATTGCTCCACACGGCTATTTGGCAACTCGGACAACGTGCTATCTTCTGACCTTCGCCGCTTGCAGACGGTGTGTCGATAATTTTGGGAGAACCTTGCAATATATTTACCCGATCAGCCTCTATTAGAGCATTAATTACGAAAGCGGAACCGGATTCCCGTTGGCACCAACTGCAATGACAACAATGCACAATCATTGGCCGAGAGGTCATCTGAAAACGAAGATTTCCACAGGTGCATCCACCTTCAAACACTGTCTTATCTCTTTGTAAATATCAGCTCTGTTTTTGCCAATGTTGATAGTTAGTCAGACGGGAAGTGAAGCGTGCTGAGCGCCCGCATATTTAATTCAATCTGAATGGTAATTCCATGGCAGCAGTTCGTCAATTCGGCTGATCTTGTGATCTGCAATACGGCTAAGAACATCCGTCAGCCATGCCTGAGGATCGATGCCGTTGAGCTTAGCAGTCTCAATCAGTGTAAAGGCGATTGCCATGGCTTTGCCACTACGTTCGGAACCGGCGAACATCCAGTTTTTCCTTCCAAGGGCCACTGGCTTGACTGCGCGCTTGCAAGTGTTGTTGTCCAATTCCAGGAAGCCATTATCGAGATAGGGTCGCGTCTTTGGCATTCGGCTCAGCGCATAACGGATGGCTCTGGCCAATGGCGACTTGCCGGAGATTTTGGGCAGCTGCGCATGTAGCCATGTTTCCAGATCATCAAAGATCAGTCTGGCCTTTTCCTGGCGAATTGAGACCCGTTCTGCGGGGGAACGGCCTCTTGCTTCATTCTCAATGCCGTAGAGTTTGGCAATCCGTTTGATGGCCTCCTCGGCAATGGCCGAGCCTTGGCTTTGCTGAACATCAACGAACTTGCGCCTAGTATGAGCCATGCAGGCAACCTCTGAGGCTCGCTCCTCACCGAACACCCCATTGAAACCAGCATAGCCATCAGCATGCACCCAGCCTCTGTAATCGGACAGGATGCTCTCCCTTTCGGTCAATCGTAAACTGATACCAAGCACCCGGCGAGGCTTGGCCATCCCATGGGCGCTCATCGCGCACATAAGCCCAGACCCGCGCTGTTTTGGTCCGTTTGTTGCCAGGTGCCAGCATCTTGATTGGAGTATCGTCAGCAAACAGAGCTGCACCTTGCCGCACATGTTTACCAATCGCATCAGCCAACGGTTCCAAAAGGGTCGTGGATTTGCCCACCCAGTCGGCCAGGGTGGAGCGATCCAGATCAACACCATCACGCTCGTAAATCTGTGATTGGCGGTAAAGCGGAGGGTAGTCAGAGAACTTCGAGACCAGAACATGAGTCAGCAATCCAGGACCAGGACGGCCCCGTTCAATCGGGCGCGATGGCATTGGCACCTGCAACACAGCCTCACAGCCTCACAGCAAGAACAGACCATGCGGGGGCGAATAATCTTGTTGACGACAAAACGACCCGGCACGTATTCCAGTTCTTCGGTGATATCCTCACCCAGTGTCTTCAGCTTGCCACCACACTTGCTGCAATTACCGCCGGAGATCAGAACCTGCTTGTTGCGTTCCAGATGTTCGGGCAGGGGTTTGCGCTTAGGCTTTCTCTTCGGCTCAGATGTTTCAGTTTTAGGAGTATCTGTCACCTCAACCGCCGCCGCAATCTCTTCGTTCTCAACAAACAACTGAAGCTGTTCGAGGCTCTCGGATTTACTGCCAAAGCGGTGGCGATTATGACCTGCGAGCTGGTGTTTGAGATCAGTAATCTTGAGGTCGCGGTTCTTCAACTCCGAGGCCAGAAGCGTCACCAGAACCTTAAGCTCTCCGGGATCATAGGGTAGTGATTTGAGGTCATTCAACATGGCCAATTCTTCCCAAATCAGGGCTGATTTGGGAATCCGGAAGCAGTCGAAAAGGTCAATGTTTTTTGGAGAAGCACGGCGCACCTCACCCGTCCGCTCAACCTGTCTTTAGGGGCTGCCATGTTCGTTGTGGAATGCGCCAGTCTATGCCTTCCAGAAGCATCGCCAACTGTGCCGCTGTCAAACTGACCTTGCCATCCCTGACGGCGGGCCAGACAAAACGGCCACGTTCCAGCCGTTTGCTAAATAAGCATGCGCCCTGACTATCCCACCAGATGATTTTGAGCAGATCACCACGACGACCACGGAATACAAAAAGATGGCCACAAAACGGATCGGCAGCAAGCGTCTTCTCTGCCTGGGCCGCCAGCGTATTAAAACCGCGCCGCATATCCATCACACCGGCAGCAAGCCAGACCCGCGTATTGCTCGGTACCGGGATCAAGACACCAACCCCTTCAGTAGCCGGGCAAGCGCGTCACCGTCAAAGTCACCCTCTACCTTAAGCCGGTGGCCATCTACCGTAACAATCTCAATGCGAGGGCTAGAACGGGAATATGAATCTCGCTCCGGCATTGATTGGGGATTGGTTGGCAATGCTGCTTCAAACTCAGTAGAAATCTCAACAGGCAGAAATGCCGTTTCCTCAATCTCGAGATCGCCTGGCTGAAAACGCGGGTCTTTGAGCCATTTGAAGATCAGATTGGCGTTCATCGCATAACGTCGCGCCACCTGGGCTGCTGATACCTCAGGTGCAAACGTTTGCAAACATATCGAGCGCTTCTCATCGTCGCTCCAAGTCAGCCGCACCCGTTTCTTAGCCAATTTCTGCCCCCCGTAAGTGTCCACCTATTCATGGTGGACACTAACTCATGCTATCAACACGCGTTAGGTGGGTTTCCCCGGACGCTTACGTACGTCGCATCACTGATGCCGACTGAACGGCACGTTGTCGCCACATCAGGGCCGGCCGTTTTTCGTGCTCAAGTTGACGAGAGCACAACGCCGATCGTGCTAACGATCACCCGCCGCTTTGCGGAAATGGCCCCACGCGTGGGGTAGTCGTAAGGCCATATTTGGTCTCCTTGCCCCTACGTTCCGTTGGGTTTGTAGGGGCATTTTTTGTGTCCGTTTTTAAGGACACCACGCGATCGATCGCTTGCGACCGTCACTCTTATTCTTGCTCAACCCGTTATCAGCTTGAGACCCAATTTGAGTCGAAGTCGGGCGTCAAGCCCGAAGTGTGGCGGATCAATTGTCGTGGTATTTCAGCACGCTACAAATGGTGTTCAACTAAGTGCCCCTCCCAATCAGATTGGAAGTGCGATTTCACCAAGCACCGGCATCAGATACTGTTTGAACGTTTCAGGGTCCTCGCTCATTGGGAAGTGGCCCAACCGCTTCATGACCGTCAATTTTGCGCCATCGATTTTCTCAGCCGTGGCCTTGCTAGCCTCGGGTGTGCAGGAATAATCATATTCGCCGGTCAGCATGAAAACGGGGCAGCGCTTGGTATCGATCTCGGGAAGGGAAGTACTGACGTCACCGTCCATTGAATAGAAATGCAAATCGCCCTTAAAGACACCTGGGCCCGATTGCATATAGTGCCACATCGTTTCCCAGCGCTGGTGAGTTGGTGCTTCCGGGCCAACAAGACCGCAACAATAGGCAGCACTCATCTCACCACCATGGACGTTGGGACGATGGAGCCAGGAGATGTCGAAATAACGCTGCACGAAGGCTGAGGATTGCAGGCCGATGATGGCTCGGAATTCATCCGGGTGGCGGCGGGCCAGCTCCAGAACGATGCGACCGCCAATCGAGCAGCCCATGACGACGGGAGCATCGAGTTTCATGGCTTTTGAGACCGTGCGGATGAGTTCTATATAGCTGTCGGTGGTTAGCTTATATTCCTCCTCCTGCCAGCCAGCAGGCGGTGAAGATTTTCCGTGCCAGGGCATGTCGAAGGTAATGACGCGGAAGCGCTCAGTGATTGCCGGGTCGGTGAGCAGGCCGCGGTACTGGCGGCCATCGGCCCCGGCGGTGTGGAGGCAGAGCAGCGGGATGCCTTGGCCTGCCTCCTCCCAATAGAGCCGATGCGGGCGGCCATGAATATCGAGGTGCATGTAGCGGCCGGTGATAGGTTCGATTTCGACGCCACTTAGGCCGGAACTCACATCGGTCTGGGCCGCATCTGCCTTCGGCCTAGCTTGAACATTGGTTTGCCCGCGCGGCTTTTCGAGCATCAGTTTGATTGTCAGGAAGTGAGACATCGCCAAATTGATATTGCCCTCGATGCGCATTTTTCCTTCACGCATCAGGCCAATCAAATCGTTATGACGGGGTTTGGGCAGCGGCTGCCAGAACTCAGCCCAGGCATCAGTCGTGCCACGAATGGCGAAATCGAAATCCGTCAGGTAAGGGTCCGATGGCGTGCAACTCTCGATCCGACCGTCGCGGATTGCTATGAGAAAACCTTTCTCACCTATGCCTATGAGCATATCTGCCGTCATCCACCGGGCGCGATGGGTCAGAGCTTGATCCTGATTGACCAGTTCAGCCAGCTTTTCGATCATGCGTTTACCTAATCTCTGATTCGTCATTGAGCAGTGTGTTGAGGACGTAGTCATTCCAATTGCCCAGCTCCGGGCCTAGTGTTGTGATCTCGCCGGGGGTCTCCGACAAGCGCGGCAAAACGCTTGGAATGACGATTTCACCCAACGTCTCGTGAGCAAAGCGGGTCATTACTTCACGGGCTGCGAAGTGCGGGTCTTCGAAGATGTCGGCGATAGAATTGATGGGCCCGCAAGGCACATCGCCAGCCGTGCAGGCGTCCACGACCTCGGTTTGCGTCAGAGACTTGGTGAAGGTTTCCATCGTGCCGTCAATAAAGTCTCGATCTGCGAGACGCTCCGCCGTAGTGGAATGGCTGTCGGCGAGTTCCGGCATATTGAGAACGTTGCGGGCCATGCGATGCCACATGCGGTCGCTGGTGCAGGCAACTGCCACCCATTTGCCGTCGGAGCAGGGGAAATGTCCGTGCGGGCAGGCATTTCTCGTGCTGATGCCTTCTGGTCCACGGACAATGCCTTTTTGGGCATAGAGGGGGGCCAATTCATCGAGCACTCGGAAGATCGATTCAAAGAGTGCGATGTCGATCACTTGCCCTTTTCCAGTTTGCTCAGCGACGCGCAAGGCCAGGAGCCCGCCAATTGCGCTGTAGAACCCAGAAATGTAGTCCGCCAAAGACGTCGAGCCAGGGGTCACAGGTGGTCCCTCGGGGAGGCCGGCAAGATGGGTCAGGCCGCCAACAGCATGAGCGATGCGGGCAAACCCGGGGCGGTCGCGATAGGGGCCGGTCTGGCCATAACCCGAGACGCGGATAATCACCAACTTTGGGTTTATTTCGTGCAGTACATCAGGGCCGATGCCCCATTTCTCGATCGTACCCGGGCGGAAGTTTTCGACTAAAATATCAGACCGACGAGCCAACTCCTTGACGATGCGAACACCTTCTTCCGACTTGAAATCAACAGTGACGGATTGCTTGTTACGGGCTTCGCTCAGCCACGCCAACGTCTGCCCTGGCGCCTCGGTCGGTGTGCCGAAACTGCGCATTGGATCGCCGCCTTCGGGATGTTCAAGTTTGATCACCTCGGCGCCAAATTCGCCGAAAACCGTTGCGCCGAACGGTGCCGCAATGAATGTTGCAATATCGAGGACGCGAACACCATCAAGAGGCTTCCGTTGCGTTGTCATTGGCGTCTCAGTTTTTGTCTCGGTCATCGATAAATCCATTGCTGAAGTGTTTTTTAAGTGCTGTTCTGATTGCTATATTCTGGTTGCAGTTGTTTGCTAGATGTCTTCACGTAGTGGTTTACGCACAAATAACCCGCACAGGAACACCTGCGAGCCAGCTTTCAATACCCTCGACCATTTCAGTATAAA
>Ga0209345_10001194_pt1 | contig 31633 bp, 27 predicted proteins | sample Cruoilmetagenom7_FD_187294 | JGI IMG/M metagenome (GOLD analysis project Ga0209345, IMG submission 187294) | Oil polluted marine microbial communities from Coal Oil Point, Santa Barbara, California, USA - Sample 7 (SPAdes) (version 2) | ecosystem: Environmental > Aquatic > Marine > Oil seeps ...
AAAAAACAGGGTGGTTTGGCTACGGTGCATTAATCCCAGAAAATGTTCGTAACATCCTGGTTGATTTTGATGAGGAAGAATCTAAAAAGCTCACTCATAAAGAAAAATCAGCCTTAATAGTTCAAGCCCTAGTCGCACTATTCTTGGTTGTGGGGCTAGCCTTCCACCTCGCAGCAGTGGGACTAATCGGTTTAACCGTCATCGTACTACTAACCGCATTTAATGGTATTACTGAAGAACATAGAATTGGCCACGCATTTGAAGAAGCATTGCCATTCACAGCCCTTTTGGTGGTGTTCTTTGCCATTGTGGCCGTAATTCACGAACAACACCTATTTACCCCTGTCATCTCCGCCGTACTGGCAATGGATGAAAGTATTCAACCGGTCATGTTCTTTATCGCTAACGGTGTACTTTCTATGATCAGTGATAATGTATTCGTGGCAACGGTCTATATTAATGAAGTAAAAGCGGTTTTCGATGCAGGTAAGATTAGTAGAGAACACTTTGATTTATTAACGGTAGCCATCAACACCGGTACCAACCTTCCCAGTGTAGCCACACCAAATGGCCAGGCTGCCTTTCTATTTTTACTGACCTCGGCAGCAGCACCGCTTCTTAGACTATCGTACGGAAGAATGGTGTTTATGGCATTACCCTATACCATCGTAATGTCTACAGTTGCGATTCTCGCTGTAATCTACTTGCTTTAAATTAAGCGGGTTAACAATCAGCCTGAACCAAGAACGTTACAAAACTCAGGTCTTCGCTCTCTCATTTTCAGAGAGAAGGCCTGGGATCTAAATGCCCGAGATCATCACCTAAGCTGAATACCTATCAATCTAAGATAGTATCGCTAGCCACCAGAGAATTATCTTTAGATTCTGCTAACCAAACACAATTTCCATCACTGGCCTGATCAATCTGAGCCAGTTTTTTACTGTGTAATTCTAACTCTGCCTGATTTGCACGAATAATTTTTAATGGTGTGCGCTCTGCAGAAAGACGACGAATATCACTTTGAACTTGTCCATCTCGCTGACTGCCATGACTACCAAGAACAAGATCTACCTGACCACCTGTCATTAACAAGTAGACATCCGCTAGTATCTCCGCATCCAGTAATGCCCCGTGTAGATCACGCCTAGAGTTATCTACTCCATAGCGTTTACACAATGCATCTAGGTTGTTTTTCTGACCAGGATGACGCTGGCGAGCCATCACTAAAGTATCAATGACACTGCAATGGTTTGCCACTGGCTCAAAGTTATCCAGCTTTCCAAATTCATAATTGATAAAGCCTACATCAAAAGGCGCATTGTGGATGATCAGCTCTGCTCCCCGAATGAACTCAAGGAACTCTGCTGAAATGGAGGGAAATACAGGCTTGTCGGCTAGATATTCATTGGTAATCCCATGTACTTCCATTGCCCCCTGATCAACCTCTCTCTCAGGATTAACATATTGGTGGTAATGGCGGCCCGTTAAACGGCGATTAACCAGCTCAACACATCCAATCTCAATAATTCGATGGTCTTGACTGGTTTCTAAACCTGTAGTCTCTGTATCCAATACGACCTGTCTTGCCATAGTTTATCAATCTCTTTTAATGTCTATTTAAGGCAGCCTTTTATTTACGGACAAGCCTTGGCTTAAGTTATTGGTAGCCCTAAATTATGAGCTATTGCATACCCAGTAATTCATCAATCCCTTTATTGGCAAGCTGATCAGCTATTTCATTTTCCCGATGACCACTGTGTCCCTTTACCCAACGCCACTCCATGTGATGCCGTTCTGCCTCAGCCTCAAGGCGCTGCCATAAATCTATATTTTTCACGGGCTTTTTACTTGCTGTCTTCCAGCCACGTTTTTTCCAATTCTCGAGCCAACTAGTGATCCCCTGGCGAACATATTCAGAATCTGTAGTTAAAACTACCCGACAAGTCTGCTTTAACGCCAGCAGCCCCTCAATTGCAGCCATAAGCTCCATACGATTATTGGTGGTTTCAGGCTCCCCACCATAAAGATTTTTTTCACCACCATCGTAACGTAATAATGCTCCCCAACCCCCTGGGCCAGGATTACCACGGCAGGCGCCATCAGTAAAAATTTCCACTTCCTTTATTTCCATTTCTTTCAATTCCTCTTCTTTCAATGATTTTTCTCTAGCAATAGTCTCTTATCAGGTCAGTTAGCCAACCCATAAACTCTGTCAATATGGCTTATTTTCTAGTGTATCTTATTCCTCAAACACCCGACCTTTCTTTACCGCAGGAGCAACAGGTACACGTATTGATTTCCACTTTCGTGGCTCAAACGATGCAGGACGAGCAACATATTTTCTTGCGACAACAATATAATAGGCCCCACCGGGCATCTTATGTTTTTGCCCCAACCTATCCATAAACCCTAGTTTATTTTCTTCTCTTGGCCATTGAAGCGGGCATGAAAAGCCCCCTGATACGGCTTTGACCGGTTGGATATTAAGCAACCTTAGCCAATCCAGAACGCGGCCATATCGCAAACTGTGGTGCCGCCATATAGCCTGTGAAGAAAAAAGTCGTGCAGGCCACTTGGTCAAACCAAACATACTCATAGGGTTCAATACCACTAGAACCATATGGCCACAGGGTTTTAGCACTCTCGATGCTTCCTTTAATACTTCATGCGGAGAAACCGAGAATTCAAGCGCATGGTGAAGCAACGCTGTATCCACAGTTTCAGAGGGTAATGGCAATGCATCAAAATCGGTAACAGCCCCGCTATCGCCCACCTTGTCCGCTGAAACACTCAGTGAAAAATTGTGTAAATGGTTAAAGTCACCGGATAACTGCTGTTGTGATGCTGCACCCAAATACATCATTCTATGGGCACCAGCATCTGGCATTACATGGGCCAACCCCTGTTGTTCATGGCGTAAAAGATATTGGCCGTAGTGAGTATCAAACCAGTTTTCAATAGATTCTTGGGAACAGGACAGAGGAACAATTCGATGTTTGGCATCGAAATATTGACGCACTGGTCGAAACAAATTACCCATGTATATTCCACATCATAAGTTCAAATTCCAAATTTAAAGTCTCCCATCACAAAGCTTTTATACATCAAGATTTTATACACCGAAGACCCAGTGGTTTATTATGGTTAATATCTACACTGAAAACTACCGGGATACAGAATGCCACATCCTAGAGAACCACTTAATTCTAAAGTACCCCTTGCAGTCCACACCATTCCAGCTTTTACCGATAACTATATTTGGCTATTTCACCAACAGGGTGACCGGCAGGCATATGTCGTAGACCCTGGTGATGCAGGACCAGTGCTAGATGCCCTTAAACAGTTGGATTTGTCCTTGGCAGGAATTCTGGTCACCCACCACCATCCTGATCATGTGGGCGGTATAGATCAGCTACTTGAACAATTCCCTGTGCCAGTTTATGCGCCCGCTGGTATATCTCAAGCCTCTGAAACCGTAACTGCACAAGATCATCTAAATATCGCCAATGTAGATTTTGAAGTTTTCAGTATCCCCGGCCATACCCTTGATCACATTGCATATTTTGCTGCCAGCGAACCGTTGCTGTTTTGTGGCGACACTATTTTTTCAAATGGTTGTGGGCGATTATTTGAAGGAACCCCTGAGCAAATGTGGCATTCCATTTCACAATTATCTGCTCTACCACCAGAAACAAAACTGTACTGCGCCCATGAGTACACCGAAGCTAACACAGACTTTGCCCTTAGAGTTGAACCTGAAAACCAGGCATTACAGCAACGAGCACAAGAGGTAGAAAAGCTACGCTCACAACATCAAGCCACTATACCTACTGTCCTTGCCACCGAATTGGCAACAAATCCTTTTTTACGGGCTAACATAGAAAGCATCCAATCAGCGGCAGCACAATATGGGCAGTGCTCCGTAGCATCAGCAGTCGAAGCCTTTACCTTAATTCGTCAGTGGAAAGACCATTTCTGATTTTTTCTTACCTACCACGAACAAACTCTAAATCGAACAACCATTTGAGAGCCTTCACACTCGGGCGCTTTCGGGGCATTACCTTATAAAAACTGTTCACTCCATCACACCACTGTTTTCACTTAGCTGTCATAAAAGCACCTAGTGTATAAATACCCCTTATAGATAAAAACCTAGGGGCTGGCAAAAACTTTACATAACGACCATAAATACTGCTGCTATAAATTGATCCGGAGTGATCTGGACATTACAATCCCACCTCACAAATGGGCCCACAAACCACAGTAATTTACACAGATGTGATGACAATGCAGATAACAAGAAAAATAGCGTTCAATCTAGTGGCCCTAGGCATAATATTCAGCTCAGGTTGTGTACAACAGTCCACCAAACAAGAAATGACCGCTCTGCCCTCTCAGCAGCAGTCACAGCAAAAGCCACAGTCTTCACCAAATCAACAGTACCTACCAAAGCAGCAACACATAGAGCCACTAACTCAGCAGTCCGCTAAAAAGCCACAGTATAAGACAGCGCCAGTTGCTCTAAAACCAAGTCACTCATTAAAGAAAAAAACTGCCAAAAAATATCAGCAGGCAAATCAGAAAGATCTGTGGTTGCGACTAAGAACAGGGCTTGAGCTTCAAGAACACTACGATAATTCTGGAATCGAAAAGCAGGTGTCATGGTACAAAAACAGCCAGAGTTATATAGACCGTGTAATACAGCGTGGCCAGCCCTTTCTGCACCACATTATTGGTGAGTTAGAAGCCAATGATATGCCTCTGGAACTGGCGATGCTGCCAGCCGTTGAGAGCGCTTACGATACTTTAGCCTATTCACATAGTCATGCATCTGGCCTTTGGCAGTTTATTCCAGGTACAGGCAAGCGATTTGGTTTACAGCGCGACTGGTGGTATGACGGACGACGTGATCCTGTAGCCTCTACTGAGGCAGCCATTAAATACCTAAAGTATCTGAACAAATACTTTGACGGTGACTGGCTACTCGCTCTAGCAGCCTACAATTCAGGCGAAGGTACTGTAAGAAGAGCTATTAAGCGCAACCAGGCCAAGGGTAAACCCACTGATTTCTGGTCACTTCAACTACCTCGTGAAACCCGTTCTTATGTTCCTCAACTTTTGGCTATCTCACGAATTGTTGCCGACCCAAAAAAGCATGGTATTACGCTGCCAGACCTTATAGACAAACCCTATTTTACAGAAGTTGCAGTTCCTGAGCAGATAGATCTAACAAAAGCTGCTGGCATGGCCGGTATGGAAACCAAAGAACTACATCGCCTGAATGCGGGTTACAATCGCTGGGTTACACACCCCGAAGGGCCACAGCATATTATTCTGCCTCTTCAAAATGTTTCCAGATTCCAAAAATCTCTGGCCAGCACACCTCGCAATCAATGGACGCCCATCAAGCAGTACCAAGTTAAATCGGGTGATACCCTATCTGCCATCGCCCAACGACACCAAGTACCTGTCACACATCTGCGTAGCACCAATGGATTACGCAATGACTTCCTTCGCATCGGCCAGAAACTCAAAATTCCAGGCACCGGCTTTGATAGCCCATTTGTAGGTGCTATGAGTATTTATACGGTAAAAAATGGTGACTCTTTATGGAAGATAGCCAAAAATCAAAAAATCAGTGTGAGAAATATTGCTAAGTGGAACAACCTTGATGTGAAATCACCACTTAAACTGGGACAAAAATTAAAGGTACAAAGCAATAAAAATACTACCGCATCAGCTAGTCTAAAGAAGCTCAGATATAAAGTACGTAGAGGTGATTCCCTGTATCGTATCGCCAGCAAATTTGATCTTAAAATTAGCGATATTCTCACTTGGAATAAGCTGAACGCTAAAAAATACCTTAAGCCTGGGCAACGTCTTACATTATTTGTGGATGTGTTAAATATTTAGACCTCGGTCATTCATACAAGGGCAGCCGCTTAGCACGGAAATAACTGCCCCCCTTTTTTCTGTTTCCCTTCTACTGTTCAATTCTTATTTCAACATGAGCACCGCCCAAATCTTTTGGGTGTTGCTTGTCATTAAAAAGTATGAAATATTTCATCCAATAAAGGTAACTGGACATTGTGCGCTTGCTGTAACGGCGAACCCGCATAAATGATTCAACGGATTGAAGAAATGGAGATTGTTGCTTGGTATTAGCCTCATCCTTGAAACTAGTTTTTTCTAGCCTACTCAATCCGCACCACAAGTTAATGTTTTTTAAAGCCAACCGCCTTTTTGTCGCCCTACGATAACAATTAAAATTATTAATCTATTTTTTTCAATATGTTAAAAGATATAGACATTAGTAATAAGAAAATAAAAGGCGGCCTTCTAATAATTATTATGAGGCCGAAGGCCTCATTAACATACTGTTATGTGACTGTGGGCCTGCACCACGAAAAAGTCAGAAATTAGTTTTTATTACTTGTAAGGTATTGCTTTACTCTATCGATTGGATGGCTCATATGAACATTGTTAGTAATACTAAGTGCCAAAAATGCAGAAAAATTGCACACATTTCGACCTTCAAGCATTTAAATACCGTTGGGCATGGATGCCTAAATGAGACTGAATGCAGAATTCGAAAAAAAAAGCAGCAAAAAAAATAAACTACAGGGACTAATTTTAATGGAATTTTTCTTCAGCAAGAATAAGTTGGATCTATCTACACCTTCCAATTTTGGTCAAAGCCTTAGAAAAAATTCAGATAAGCTTGACAAAATATTCAAACCCAAGACATGGGAGGAAATATCAAAGAAACCTGACCCAAGGGCTTATATGGAGGAGGTTGAGACATTTGCTAAATCTGGGAACTCGCATTGCCAAGAGCTGGTGGCTCAGTGGAATATTATGTTATGCCAAGGTCAAGACGACCCGAACGTATTGAAATTTGGGCTGAGAAAGGCGATTGAGTTTGGCGCATTGGCTGCGGAGTCAGGTGTAACAAACGAGGCATTAAATCTGCCAATTTCATTGGGCCAGCTAGGGCAAATTTTAGTTGAAGAAAATGATGGTGAATTTACTGATGAAATAGAGCATATATTTAGAGAGTTGTACCGGTGGTCTCTAAAGAATTCAAAAAATATGGCACTACCGCAAGAAGAGAGAGCACAGGCAGATGAAACCGCACAAGAACTGTATCAAGGGATGCCACAGCTTTTTCAAGGGGTGTAGTCACATAACAAAGCAATCATGTCACCCGCGCTATGCGCGGGTTGGGACAGCCTACTCGCCGCTTCGCTCTGTTCTGGCTGCCCCATATTGCGGCGTTAGGGTGACCTAGAATCATGGAGAAAGATAAGAAGAAAAAAGCAGTAGAAGATCGCATCAAAAGCCTCGAAGACAATTTGAAAAAGGGTCAAGAGTATTTGGCTAACGGTTCGCATGCTAATTGGCATGGCTTTCAACCGATCTTCACGAAGAAGGTACGTAATGGAAAAGTAGAGCCACCACACAGAGACTGAATAAAAAATGTATTCATCCCGAATTGCGAAAAAGCTATTCATAATAGCGGAAAAGAAATTAGGAGTTTTTGAGTGATTTTATCTCGTTTAAAAATCGTGCTTTGGCACCCTAACAAGCGTTAAGAAAAGAAAAAAGGGACACATTTATTTTTCTTCGATTACTAGGATCACCGAACTTTAGTGGCATCGAAAGCTAAATCACTCGATGCATTTTTAGTCTCTTCCTGATTAATCTCATCGCACTTATTGGGGTCATCACCACAGAGGTCACAGGTATAGTCCGTCTCTCCTAGAGCAGCCCCAACGCCGCCACAAGAGCCTTTTAGTGGCTTCCGGCCCATAATCACGCCAATGGCCATGCCCACCATAATCAATAACAGCACAACAAATGCAAGTATTAGCTCTAACACTTTTTATTCTCCAGAAAGACTATCACTCAGAAAAATAGCCACTGAATGCTTCAGAATACTGCGCTTCAAAAGCTTCAGCCTGCTTAACCAGTATATACACAGGAATACTGTGCTGCTCAGCAAACAATAAGGTCTGCTCTGGGCCCATAACCATCATGGCTGTAGCCAAAGCATCAGCTCTTGCTGCTGTCGCGGCTATAACTGTTACAGAGGCCAGCCTATGATCAACCGGATACCCAGTGCGTGGATCTATAGTATGGGAATAACGCTTACCATTTTTCTCAAAATAGTTACGATAATCTCCAGACGTTGCCACGGCAACATCTTCAAGGTTTACCACCTGCTCTATATCACCCTGAGAGAGTGATGGCTTCTCAATGGCAATCCTCCAAGGCTCACCATTTTGCTTTTTCCCACTGGCCCGAAGCTCACCACCCACCTCTACCAGATAATTTTCTATCCCTGTTGAAGCTAATAGTTCAGCTACCGCATCTACTGCATAGCCTTTTGCTATGGCAGAAAGATCCAGTTGGAGGTCAGTATTTCGTGTTGCTGTTTTAGCATTCTGATCCAAGGATAGATGGTGTAATCCCATAGATAATAGATATTGGTTGATCTCTTCAGGGTCTGGGATCTCATCACCGGTATATTTTGGCCCAAAACCCCAAAGGTTTACCAACGGAGCTATAGTTGGGTCAAAAGTGCCACGAGTAAGCCCGTGCATCTCACTGGCAAGCTTCATTACCCGCTGCATATCATCAGAAATCGGCTTTGGCTGGTTAATTTCAGACTGATTAAACTCCATTAACTCAGAGGTTTTTTTATAGGTACTAAAGGTCTTATCTAGGGATTCCAATCTGTTATTAATTTTCTCTGCCAGACTTTTGGGAGTTGAGGTATTTTCCAAAGCTATTTTGACTTGATAGCTGGTCCCCATGGTCGAACCGTTGTAGACCAACAGCTCTGGGGTTTCATTCTTTAGCTTGTCATGCTTTTGATTGCCACTTAGAGGCCTTTCGGTACAGCCACCAAGCAAGCCCGTACACAGCAGCAGACAGACAAACAAAAACGAGGCCACAGGCCCCGTTTTCATTATTATTTTTGAGGGTTGAATTCCCTTAGCCACCAAAGTCATCCAGGAAGATATTGTCCCTTTCAACGCCAAGGTCTACCAACATCTTAATCACTGCGGCATTCATCATAGGAGGCCCACACATGTAATATTCACAATCTTCTGGGGCTGGATGATCCTTCAGATAGTTATCGTAAAGAATCTGGTGGATAAAGCCTTGCAGCCCATCCCAGTTATCTTCTGGTTGAGGATCTGAAAGTGCCAGGTGCCAATCAAAGTTTTCATTTTCAGCAGCTAATTCATCGTACTCTTCATTGTAGAAGCATTCACGCATGGAGCGAGCGCCGTACCAGAAGGATATTTTACGAGTACTATTCAAGCGACGCAGCTGATCAAAAATATGCGACCGCATAGGTGCCATACCAGCACCACCACCAACGAACACCATTTCGTTATCGGTATCCTTGGCAAAAAACTCACCAAAGGGACCGTATACTTTTACCTTATCACCTGGCTTCAGGCCAAACACCCAAGAAGACATAATACCTGGGGGAATACCATGAGACCCAGGAGGTGGTGTAGCACAACGAATGTTAAATTTAACAACTCCCCGCTCTTCTGGGTAGTTAGCCATGGAATAAGCGCGAATTACGTCTTCAGTAACAATAGATTCATGTGCAAAGAAGCCAAAACGCTCCCAGTCACCACGATATTCTTCTTCAATATCGAAGTCACTGTATTTGACATGGTGGGGAGGACATTCCAGCTGTACATAACCACCAGCCCGGAAGTCTACATTTTCGCCTTCCGGCAACTTCAATGTCAGCTCTTTAATAAAGGTGGCCACATTGGGGTTAGACTCAACAGTACACTCCCATTGTTTAACACCAAATACGTCTTCAGGTACTTCAACCTTCATATCCTGTTTGACCGGAGTCTGACAGGATAAACGCCAGCCTTCTTTGGCTTCACGTTTAGTAAAGTGGGACTCTTCTGTCGGTAACATTGAGCCACCGCCTTCTGTCACGACACACTTACACTGAGCACAGGTACCGCCACCGCCACAGGCTGAGGGTAAGAACAAACCCGCATTTGAAAGGGTTTGCAATAACTTGTCCCCTGCAGGCACTGTAATTGTTTTTTCACCATTGATATCAATAGTGACATCGCCGGTACTTACCAATCTCGCTCGCGCAGCGAGGATAAATGCCACCAGTGCTAGTACAACCACGGTGAACATTCCAACGCCGAGTATGATTTCCAGATTCATTATCTTTCTTCTCCCCGCCGATTACAGATCGATGCCGCCGAAGGACATAAAGCCCAACGACATCAGACCAACAGTAATAAAAGTAATACCAAGGCCCTGAAGACCTACAGGCACATCGCTGTACTTTAGCTTTTCCCTAATACCAGCAAGGGCAACAATGGCCAAAGCCCAACCCACACCGGCACCTAAGCCGTATACAGTACTTTCTGCTAAATCATAATCACGCTCTACCATAAAGAGTGAGGCACCCATAATGGCGCAATTCACTGTAATCAATGGTAGGAATACACCCAAGGCGTTGTACAACGCAGGAACAAACTTATCGAGAAACATCTCCATAATTTGCACAATGGCTGCAATCACACCAATGTAGCTGAGTAGCCCCAGAAAGCTGAGGTCTACATTTTCCATACCTTCAATACCAGTCCAGGTGAGAGCACCATCGGCCAGTAGGTAGGTGTAGATCAGGTTGTTGGCAGGAACCGTAATCACCAATACAACAATAACGGCAATACCCAGACCAAGTGCTGCCTGAATTTTCTTGGATATAGCTAAAAAGGTACACATTCCCAAGAAGAAAGACAGCGCCATATTTTCAATGAAAATAGAGCGAACAAAAAGACTCAGATAATGTTCCATCAGACGGCCTCCCCTTCAGATGAATTTGGCGCAATTTTAAAATCTGGCGCCTCTGCTTGACCTTTTTTCCAGGCACGCAGTGCCCAGATCAGCAGGCCGATCAGGAAAAACGCACTGGGTGGAAGTAGCAACAGCCCGTTGGGAACATACCAACCACCGTTGTTAACGACCGAGAAAATCTCAAATCCAAACAGCTTGCCAGCACCAAATAGTTCACGAATAAAGGCAAGAATCAGCAATATCACGCTGTAGCCCAACCCGTTACCAATACCGTCGAGGAAGCTGGCTACAGGAGGGTTTTTCATGGCATAGGCTTCTGCTCGGCCCATAACAATACAGTTGGTTATGATCAGACCAACGAATACTGAAAGCTGCTTACTAATATCGTAAGCCACCGCCTTCAAAACCTGATCTACTACAATTACTAAGGAAGCAATGATCGTCATCTGTACAATAATTCGAATACTGCCCGGAATATGATTCCGAATCAGTGATACGAACATATTAGAGAATGCCGTCACCACTGTCAGCGCCACACACATAACAAATGACACTTTTAGACTAGAAGTAACTGCCAGAGCCGAACAAATACCCAGAATTTGAAGGGCAATTGGATTCTCATCGAAGACGGGTTTAAACAATACGTCTTTTATCTTTGTCGACATGATTAAGCCTCCCCTGCACGCAAGTTAGCCAGGAATGGAGCAAAACCATCTTTACCCATCCAGAATTTGATCAGGTTATCTACACCCTTACCCGTCAATGTTGCACCAGACAGTCCATCAATCTGATGCACTGCTTCAGGTCGACTCTTATCAACAGAGCCCTTAATAACCGTCAAAGCTTGCTTGTTTTCGGCATCATAGCTCAACTTGCCTACCCACTTGGCTTTCCATATGGGGTTGTCTACCTCGCCACCCAGACCGGGTGTTTCGGCATGATCGTAAAAACCAAGACCAGCTACAGTGTTCAGATCAGACTCAAGTGCTACAAAGCCGTAAAGAGTTGACCACAGCCCATAACCCTTGATTGGCAAGATGATTTTATCAATACCAGAATCACCTTCCACCACATACACCAGCGTGTATTTGGCACGACGACCAATCTTGGCCAGATCAGCATCTCCAAGCTCATCAGACATAGCCGGATCTTTAGACGCTTTACGTTGGTCATAAACCGTGACGTCTACCGCATCAGTAAACTTACCTGTAGCCATGTCTACTGCACGGGTTTTAATACTGGCAAACTGCTCATCAATACTAACGTCTTCCTGCAACATACCAGCAGCAGCAAGAATATTGGTTTTGCGATCCAGATCTTTATTTATCTGCTGAGCTGGACGAAGCATAACGGCTGCAGTACAAACAAAGACTGAACAGACGATACAGAGTACCAGAGCAACAATAATAGTTTTTGAAGTAGAGTCGTTACTGGCCACGTGCAACCCTCCGTTTGATATTAGCTTCAACCACAAAATGATCGATTAGTGGAGCAAATAGATTGGCAAACAGAATGGCCAACATCATACCTTCGGGGAAAGCTGGGTTAACCACACGAATTAACACCACCATCACACCGATCAGGCCACCGAACCAAAGCTTGCCAGTATCTGTCATAGATGCAGATACTGGATCAGTTGCCATAAAGATCATACCGAAGGCAAAGCCACCCGTTACAAGATGCCAATACCAAGGCATATTAAACATGGGGTTGGTGTCAGAACCGATGAAGTTAAATAGTGTAGACAGAGCAATCATACCGATCATCACCCCGGCAATAATGCGCCAGGAGGCAATACGATTGAGGAGTAACAATGCACCACCAATAAAGATGGCTAAGGTTGACGTCTCACCAATAGAACCTTGCATTCTGCCCATAAAGGCATCCAGCCAAGTCATTTGTTGTTGCAACACTTCAATACCTTGGGTTGCAGCAACAGACAATGCCGTTGCACCAGTGTAGCCATCAACTGCAGTCCACACTGCATCACCGGACATTTCTGCCGGATAAGCAAAGAAGAGGAATGCACGGCCTGTCAGCGCTGGATTAAGGAAGTTTTTACCAGTCCCGCCGAATACTTCCTTACCAATTACAATACCAAAGCTAATACCCAACGCTACTTGCCATAATGGCATATCTGGTGGGCAAATCAGTGCAAACAGGATGGAGGTAACAAAGAAGCCTTCGTTGATTTCATGGCCACGAACCATAGCAAACAAGACTTCCCAGAACCCACCAATAATAAAGGTGACCATGTAGATGGGCACAAAGTAAACCGCACCATATAACATGCAATCCCAAATACTTGATGGATCATGTCCAGCAAACATTGAAATCAGAACACCATGCCAACCTTCAACTGAGGTTGCACCGGTAGCCGCCATAATGGTGTTAGCTTGGAATCCCAAGTTGTACATACCGTAGAACATAGCGGGGAAAGCAGCCAGCCAAACAGTAATCATCACTCGCTTCAGGTCAACACCATCACGGATATGAGAACCATTTTTGGTCACACTACCAGGAGAATAGAAGATCGTATCTGCCGCTTCATAAAGGGCAAACCATTTCTCCCACTTACCGTCCTTGTGAAAATGTGGCTCAATTTTATCTAGATAGTTACGTAATATTTTCACTATCAGCCCTCCTTCTCAATACGGGACAGGTTATTCCGGAGAATAGGGCCGTATTCGTACTTACCAATACAAACGTAGGTGCAAAGTGCCAAATCTTCTTCATCAAGCTCCAAGCAACCCAGTTTCTGAGCCATTTCAGTATCACCCACCACCAATGCACGCAGCAGTTGGGTTGGCAACACATCCAAAGGCATCACCTTTTCATAATTGCCCAATGGCACCATTGCACGCTCACTACCGTTGGTATTCGTAGTAAAGCTAACCTTTTTACTTTTATTTAAAGCTGAAAGATAAATAGGCATGGCTGAGTGGCGATCGGTACCCAGTGACATGTAGCGGAAAAATTCACGCTGATGTCCTTCTAGAATCGCGGTTACCTGATTGTGGTAACGACCAAGGTAGGAAAATGCACCATCGGCAACCTCAAGAGAGGCTATGCGACCAGAGAGAATGGATCCAGAAATAAGCCTGTTCTCACCTGCTTTAAGCTCACCGGCAGCCAACTCACCCAAGCTCGCACCAAGTCTAGTGCGAATTAAGCGAGGCTTTTCGGCCTGAGGCCCAGATAAGGCAATAACCCGACGGGTATCAATACGACCCGTGGTAAATAATGCACCAATAGCCAATACATCCTGATAACCGATAGACCAAACTGTCTTGTGATCACTGACTGGATCAATAAAGTGAATATGTGTACCCACTAAACCAGCTGGATGCGGGCCGGAGAAGCTATGGGACTTAACACCATCCACTTCACTACCTGCCACATTCGCATCACTCGCAGTACACAGGTGTACAGGGCCATCTGTAAGGCGTTTGAGTACTTTTAAGCCATTAGCAAAATCTTCTTCACGTTCAGCGATAATCAATGCAGGATCAGCCACCAATGGATTGGTATCAATGGCTGTAACAAAGATAGAGCTGGGAGCACCAGAAGTTGATGCCGGCACCTTTGAATAGGGACGGGTACGCAGCGATGTCCAAAGACCGGAGTTCACCAGATTGTCGACAACGGCAGAACGATCTATATCTGCCAGGTCAGCAGCACTGTATTGTGTAAACGTTTCCTGATCATCACCCTTCACATCAATCACTACTGATTGAAGCACACGGCGTTCACCGCGATTGATGGCTGAAATCACACCGGAGGCAGGCGCTGTATAGAGAACACCCTCGGTCTTTTTATCTGAAAACAGTAACTGGCCCAGTTTAACCCTATCACCCTCTTTGACTGCCATGGTTGGCTTCATGCCAACATAGTCAAAGCCGATAACAGCAACAGAGTTCACGTCGGGCCCATCGTGAATGACTTGTTCGGGCGCACCCGAAACAGGTAAGTCCAATCCGCGACGGATCTTAATCATAGGTTGTACCTACTGACGCAGTTTAGTTAATTATTGCTCTTGAAGAGCTCCCCAAAATACATCGCAGACAAAGCATATAAAATGGCTGCGATGAAAAATCTTGCTACTTACTTAACTCTTTATACTTAACATCTAATACCGTCTTGTTAAGACCCAGTAAATGTTCAAACCAAACAAGTGTACCGGCTTGTTATATCCACATCGGCTTAGCAATTTGTCATGATTTAAACCGGCGCGATTATAAAGGTCAGGGCCTTTTATTACCAGTGCACCTATCGAGGTAGCTCACCCCCTGATTCCCACCCTTATTGACAAGGATCATATACACACCAACAAAGAGCCCTTTTATATCTCAGGGCTCTCTATCAAAGATCAGGATTTTGGATACATAGGCCAGTAAACACCCACCAGTTCTTCCAAGCAGCGAACGACCTGACAGCTGTAACCAAACTCATTGTCATACCAACAATAAAGAACTGCACTATCACCACTAACAATGGTTGCCTCTGAATCAAAAATACACGCGTGACGAGAACCCACAAAGTCGGTTGATACCGCTTCCGTAGAAATGGTGTAATCAATTTGCTGCTGTAAATCGGAGTACAGTGCCATTTTTCTCATGTACTCATTCAGGTCTTCACGATTAGTTTCACTCTTTAACTGTAAATTCAGAATTGCCATGGACACGTTAGGTGTCGGAACCCGAATAGCATTACCCGTGAGCTTGCCTTCCAGCTCAGGCAATGCCTTGGCCACAGCTTTAGCCGCCCCAGTTTCAGTCAGCACCATATTCAATGCTGCACTGCGACCACGGCGAGAACCCTTGTGATAGTTATCAATGAGATTCTGGTCATTGGTATAGGCATGCACTGTTTCTACGTGACCCTTGTCAATTCCATACTCATCATTGAGCGCCTTCAGTACCGGCACAATTGCATTGGTGGTACAAGACGCTGCCGAAATAATGGTTGCATCCGGTGTTATTTCATTGTGGTTAATACCGTAAACAATGTTCGGTATATTTCCCTTTCCTGGCGCGGTCAGTATCACCCTACTTGCGCCTGGGCATGCCACATGCTGACCTAGCCCCGCCTCATCACGCCATACACCAGTGTTGTCCACCACTATCGCGTTATTAATACCATAGGCAGTGTAGTCAACTTCAGCGGGTGAATTGGCATAGATAACCTGAATGGGGTTGCCATTACAAACCAAAATATTTTCATCTTCCAACACACGAATAGTACCCTCAAATGCTCCGTGTACGGAATCACGACGAAGTAGGCTTGCACGCTTCGCCAGATCACCTTCAGCCTTACCATCGCGAACAACAATGGCGCGCAAACGCAGCATATCGCCGCCACCCGTTTTTTCTATTAACAACCGTGCCAGTAGTCTGCCAATACGGCCAAACCCATAAAGCACTACATCTTGAGGCTCTGCCAGAGGCTTGCGGTTGCTGCCAATATCATCACCAATCTGTTTTTGTAGAAAGCTAGTGATATCTCCGTTATTACCCAACTCCTGGTAACTTACGGTGAGCTTGCCTAGATCAATATGCGCTGGACCTAAATCCATTTCAGACAGCGCTTTAACAAGCGGGAACGTCTCAAATTCTGACAACTCATTTTGCTCAATCTGACGAACAAAACGGTGAGCCTTCATCAGTTCAATCACAGACTGATTCACCATACTCCTGCCGTACATGTAGAGAGAAACATTATTCTCCCTGTGTAGCTTGCCAATCAGCGGAATCATCGCTTCAGAAAGTGCTTCACGCTCTTTCCAGTCTGCAAAAAAGTCGGCGGGGATGGGGCGAGTTGTTTCTGTCACGTGATAAACCTCTTGCGTAAGACAAATAGTGTGCATAAAGCACGGTTCTTTCAAGGGCAGGTATTATCCGGTTTCAGGCTTTTGAGGGCAACAGTGCTTTAGCTGGAAAATGCTTTGGTGGGAATAAAACTGGTGAATAGTTGCTTTTAATCAGATAAACAGTTGCTCTCAATCAACTGCCAAAAATAAGGCTTCATGAAGAAAACCAACTATCCATAGTTAAATTAAAAAAATGGTTAAATTGGGATAAACGCCATGGTCGCCACATTCTGCACTATAGTTTTTATCATACGTTGGTTTTTCCCAGCAACGATTTTTGCCAGTATGTCTTGTAGTGCAATCAGCTTTCCAAATAATCGTTCATAACTAAGATTATGTGCAACACCATTCATGCTATTGGTTAGGATTAAAAGTTGCCCCTGATCATCTTGATAGGTCGAAATACGCCAAAGCGCAATTTCCAAATTTCGGGCACTGTGATAGAGCTGCTGTCCATCCAGCTCACTGTAGATAAAAAACTCTGATTGGAAACCATAGGATTGCCTAACCATGGAGGTCAACCCCGCCATTAATGCAAAAATACGATCACCTTCATAATTGGTTGCAAGAGCCAGCTCAATAGCATCGACACCGCTGACAGAAAGCTCTGAAAACACTAGGTTCCCAGGAGCACCAAAAAGCTGCTGTACTCGACCATCAATAATCCCATCTTTATCAGGGTATTCTTGATTAAGGCCTAAATACTTTGGGTTCCGCTTATACAATTTGACAGTAAGTTCTTTTAGCAGCAGCTCTGCTTCCTGATAATGAGCATCCGTCACCATATCAATATCTGTTTTTGCCAGATTCTTCAGCTGAAAACCCTGGCCGGAGCACCCCCCCAAAAGCAATACCAGTCCTAGCAAGGTTATCTGAATATATTTGTTCAATTCCTACCCCAAGGCACACTTCCAGTGCGGACTAAAACTAGCATGGACTCAAAAGAGCCATATCAATATCATCAAACCACCGCTAAAATAACACACCCCATGAAGATGATCATAAAAGTGGTTTATGAAAACTATTTTTATCATTTCAATAAACCTAGCCAAACCACAGAAGCAACATTCTTAATATGTCGATTTTGAACCTCCCTGCAGCAAATCCAGCAGGAGATAAACGCCTTTGGAAAAATATCTGTGGCGCTGGGGAAGCACTAAGTATTGCTGAAGCCTGCCAACAACATCGTGGGCTAATCATGGTGATTGCCGATTCTGCTAGGTCAGCCTCACAGTTAGAATCTGAACTGGCTTTTTTTCTCGGTAAAGAAACACCTGTATTTCATTTTCCCGATTGGGAAACACTACCCTATGACTTGTTTTCACCTCATCAGGACATTATCTCTGAACGGCTTCGCACCCTATTCCGGTTGCCACAAACCAATTGTGGGGTAGTAGTAGTACCTATCACAACATTGATGCATCGCCTACCGCCGACAGAGTTTGTAGGGCATCGAGCTTTTGATTACCACACAGGTGACAAGCTGGATATAAACCAGCTACGAACCAAACTTGAACGTAGTGGATACCATCATGTAGACACGGTGATAGAGCATGGAGAATTTACTCTCCGAGGCTCTCTGGTAGATATATTCCCCATGGGAACCAAACTGCCATTCCGTATTGATTTGTTTGACGATGAAATCGAAAGCCTCCGCACCTTTGACCCAGAGACACAGCGCACCTTAACCAAAACAGACCATATTTGTTTATTACCTGCACGAGAAGTCCCTCTAGACAAAGCGGCCATTAAACTATTCCAGGATAACTGGCTGGCACGATTTGATGTGGACCAACGACGCTGCCCTGTTTACCAGGATGTTAGCGACGGGAACACCTCCCAGGGTATTGAGTACTTCTTACCTCTCTTCTTTGAGCAGTGCGCAACACTCTTTGATTACTTACCGGAAAACTGTCTGGTCTTTACAGAAAAGACCATTGAACCCGCTGCTGAAAAATTTTGGAAAGATCTTAGCCAACGCTACGACGAACACAATGTTGACCCTACGCGCCCGCTGCTGCCACCGAAAGATGTTTTTATTCCCGTAGGTGAATTGTTCGGTAATTTAAAACAGTACCCCCGCACTCAGCTCAGTACTGAAATCACTGACGGCAAAGAACAGGAAAATAACAAGAGCCTGACAAATACAGGCAATCAACTAACACTGAACTGCCAGCTTCCACCACCAGTGGCTGTCAATGCAAAATTAGAAAATCCTCTTCAAGCATTGGAACAGTTTCTTCTTACCACCGAACAAAGGGTACTCTTTTGCGCCGAATCACAGGGGCGCAGAGAAACCTTATTAGAGCTTTTGTCTCGTATTGGCATTAAACCTCAAGAAGTCGATAGCTGGTCCACTTTTACTGCCAATGACCACAGCCTTGCCATCACTGTTTACCCTCTATCTCGGGGGCTTTCTATACAAGAAACAGAACAGTCTGGAATTTGCCTGATTACAGAATCAGAACTGTTTGGCCAACAGGTAATGCAACGGCGGCGGCGCAGCAAAGAACGCAACGACGCCGACCAGGTTGTAAAAAACCTGACTGAATTACGTATCGGTGCACCCGTGGTTCACATTGACAATGGTGTGGGCCGATACCGGGGATTACAAACCATTACTACAGGTGGCGAACCCCAAGAGTTTTTAACCCTAGAATACGCTAACGATGCCAAGCTCTATGTGCCCGTAGCATCACTTCATTTGATCAGCCGCTACAGTGGTAGCGAAGAAGAATTAGCGCCACTACACCGGCTAGGTACGGAGCAGTGGCAGAAAGCGAAAGATAAAGCCCTTAAGCAAATTCGTGATACTGCCACCGAGTTGTTAGATATTTACGCCGTCCGTGCGGCAAGAAAAGGGTTTGCCTGCCAAGACCCGGAAGAAGACTACCGCACTTTTTGTGCCGACTTCCCCTTTGAAGAGACACTGGATCAGTTAGAAACTATTGAGGCCACAAAACGGGATATGCTCTCTGAGCAGCCTATGGATCGGCTGGTATGCGGAGATGTCGGCTTTGGTAAAACAGAAGTAGCCATGCGAGCCGCATTTATTGCTATATCCAGCGGCAAGCAAGTTGCCATGCTAGTCCCCACCACTCTGCTTGCACATCAACACCTGGAAAACTTTCGCGATCGTTTTGCCAACTGGCCAGTCACTATCGAAGAGCTATCGCGCTTTAGAACAGCAAAAGAGCAAGAAACTGTCCTAGCCGATGCAGCTCAGGGCAAAGTGGATATTCTCATCGGTACTCACAAGCTACTCCACACCGATATTGACTACAGTAATTTAGGCCTATTAATTATTGATGAAGAGCACCGTTTTGGGGTGCGACAAAAAGAAAAGGTCAAAGCCCTCCGTGCTGAGGTCGATATTCTTACCCTAACGGCTACACCTATACCCCGGACACTGAATCTTTCGATGTCTGGCATTCGTGACCTATCTATTATTGCCACACCACCGGCAAAACGCCTATCGGTAAAAACCTTTGTACGCCAAGATGATCCCAAGGTGATCCGTGAAGCAATTTTGCGTGAAATTCTCCGGGGTGGGCAAGTTTTCTATCTTCATAACAAAGTGAAAAGTATTGAAAAAACAGCTAGGGAACTGTCGGAACTGGTACCAGAAGCAAGAATTGAAATTGCCCACGGTCAGATGCGCGAACGTGAGCTAGAAAAAGTTATGTCTGACTTCTATCACCAGCATTTTAATATTCTGGTGTGTACCACCATTATTGAAACGGGCATTGATATTCCCAGCGCCAACACCATTATTATCGACCGTGCTGACAAGTTTGGATTAGCCCAGCTACATCAATTGCGTGGACGAGTTGGCCGCTCCCATCACCAGGCTTATGCCTATCTGCTCACACCCACGCCAAAATCCATGACATCCGATGCTGTCAAACGCTTAGAAGCCATTAGCGCTGCTGACCAATTGGGCGCAGGCTTCACTCTGGCCACCCATGATCTAGAAATTCGTGGTGCTGGTGAACTGCTGGGTGAGGACCAAAGTGGCCATATTCAGTCCATTGGTTTCACCTTGTACATGGAGCTGCTTGACCGTGCTGTAGAAGCTATCCGGAAGGGTAAATCGATAGATTTGGATGTTCCATTAGCGGAAGATATCGACATTAAACTCAATATCCCAGCATTAATACCTGATGACTATTTGCCCGATGTTCATATACGGCTGATGATGTACAAACGAATAGCCAACGCAGAATCCGAGGTGGATTTAAAAGAACTACAGGTAGAAATGATCGATCGCTTTGGACTACTGCCTGAGCACCTGAAAAATCTGTTTAGAGTCGCCTCAATAAAACTTGAGGCTCAATCACTGGGTATCAGTAAAATTGAAACTGGGCCTATGGGTGGGCGTATTGATTTTGGCAGCGATACTGTCGTTGAACCGTTAACAATTGTAAAAATGATACAAAAATACCCTGATACGTATCGACTACAGGGGGCAAGCACCTTAAAGTTCACAGCCACAATGGACAATGCTGAGCAGCGGATTCAACAAACCACCAAAATTTTGAACCTGCTGTCCCCCACAGGGACCAATACCCCATGAACCAAGCCCCCATGAATACACTATTCATAAAAGCACTAACATGCTCGCCTCTCATACTTTCACTACTATTTGTATGCTTCACTGCCATTTCTGCAAACAGCTTTGCTGAAAACGAAGAACCAACAAAGAAAAAGACCCGTTGGTATAAAGTGGAAATTATTATTTTCAGCCAACAAGATCTGTTTAATGACGAGCGTCATATTACTGATATCGAACTAAGCTATCCCAACAACATACGCAGATTAATAGACTCACCCGCTGATCCCTCCCAGCCCTTTTCGACCTTACCAAAAGATGAAATGAAGCTAATGCCAGATCACATAAGCCTTAACCGTGCGCCAGGCTACCGGATTCTTTATCACAAAGCTTGGCGACAACCAGGGTTCGGCATAAAAGATAGCCCCTGGATACTAGTTCAAGGTGGTAAAACCGCAGATAATCATCATGAACTTGAAGGTAGTATCCGTCTGGTCAGAAATCGCTACCTACACATTCAAACAGATTTGTGGAAAACAAAATTTATCTCACCAAACCCCCAGTCCGAATTCATATCAACAGACCAACAAGCATGGCCTTCCTTACCACCAAAACCAGACTTTAATAATCAAAACGAAGAGCATCAAATAGAAAGAAATACAGTATTGAATAATATTTCAGATATTGTCGTCCTTAAGCAATCCACACGTCTCACTCGCAATGAATTGACCTACATGGACCACCCAAACATGGGTGCTATCATTTTAGTAACAAGAGATGAGTAACTAGACTAATAGTTATAAATGAACAACGGAGGTTAAAAGCTGGCGAACCTGTACCATGCGACCATCAATAATTTCTTGAATCTGCGCCATGGTAATTTCTTTTTCTCCTAACCCAGCTGCCATATTGACCACTAAGGCCAGACAAACATAAGGAATACCCAACTCTCTAGCTAACGCAGCTTCAGGCATTCCTGTCATTCCCACAATATCGCAACCATCACGTTGCATTCGAGAAATTTCAGCAGCGGTTTCCAATCTCGGGCCTTGAGTTGCACCATAGACACCACCGGCATGCACCTGAAGCCCCAGAGTTATGGCTTGTTGTAACAAGTTATTTCTCAGGGTCTGATCATAAGGATAAGTAAAATCTACATGCTGCAAAGAGGTCTCTATTCCATCTCCAGTACTACCTAGATCGGTACTATCTGAGTAGGTGTGCTCCCTTCCCCAGGTGTAATCAATGATCTGGTCAGGAATAACCAAATCACCAAGGCACATCTCCATATTAATACCGCCAACCACATTGACAGCATAAATTGCTGAAACCTGCTGATCTCTCAAGGCAGCTATATTCGCCCGATAATTTACTTGATGGGGAGGAAATTGATGCACTTCTCCATGCCTAGACAGAAAAAACACCTCTACTTGCTGGTCGACTGTATTTTTGAACGAGCCGACAGCAAGTGGTGACGATGGCTCTCCCCAAGCTGTTTTACAACATACCCGGTTCTCAATAGTTAATTCGTCAAAACAACAAAAACCACTGCCACCAATAATGCCTATTTTTTTCACGGGCTAGGCACTTTCAGGGCTATTATGAGGGCTACTCTCACTCATTTGGGCCAACTGTACTTGTTCTGGCACATGCACTGTGGAGGTGGGGAATGCCATTTCTGCGTTATGACCCGAAACAATTTCACTCATTTTTAGCAATACATCCTGCTTGATTTCATGAAACTGAATCCAGTTTGTGGTTTTGGTAAAAGTATAGATAAAAAAGTCTACGGATGAAGCCGAAAAGGCATTGAAATTAACAATGAGGGTCTGATGCTGATCTATCGCCTCATGCCCTTTCAGCATGTTACGAACATCCTCCACAATCAGGGCCATCTTATCAATGTCATCATAGCGAATACCCACTGTCTCGTAGATACGACGATTTAACATTCTGGAGGGGTTCTCAACAGAAATACTGTTAAAAACTGAATTGGGAATATAAAGGGGGCGTTTATCAAACGTACGAATACGAGTAAGACGCCAACCGATATCTTCCACTGTACCTTCAATTTCCTTGTCAGGAGAACGAACCCAGTCTCCTACCTTGAACGGCCTATCCAGATACAACATCAAACCACCAAAGAAATTTGCCAATAAATCCTTGGAAGCAAAACCTACGGCCAAACCGCCAATACCACCAAAGGCAAGCAACCCAGAAATACTGTAGCCAAAAACCTGCATGGCAATCAGTACTGCAGAGATAATTACCGAAGCACGTAGCAACTTACCAATGGCTCTGACGGTTGTCTCATCCATGGGTTCGGCCATATGATCAGGATGCACCAAATTACGTTCAGCACGCCTAATCAAACCAACCAAAAACAGAGCACAGAGAAAAACAATGGCAACCCGATTAATGGGGGCAATCAGTTCATAGAAATCAGATTCTGCAACCCGTGCAGCGACTGCAGCAGCCATATTGATGCCTAAAACCCAAATACCCCAGACAACAGGGCGACGGAATGCTTCGATAATTGCATCATCCCAAACTGTTGCCGAGCGTGTGGCATGTTCTTCAAGAAAATCAATGGCTTTATTAACCAGATAGCCCAGTATCAAAGCCACAAAAACAATGAGAAAAATTTCGACCATCCACAGGTACTGATCGCCCGTAATCTTAACCAACCAGCTTTCCACTGTTTGCATAACAATTTATTCCTACTTATGTTTATTTCTTATGTTTGCTTTGACCCAGACTTTCTACCCAATAAAGGGTGATGCTTTTCAAACTAAAGCAATTATTATCAAACTAAAATAGTTATGATCCAACTAAGGCGTCAAGTGCAATTCTAGTTGATATCCATCGCTCACTATTGACAAGGGTTTTCCAATCCAACTGTGATTTTCCTTTCATTCTAGACAACCTTAACGATGGCTTAACCTTCACAGAGTCCAGATAGTTCAGTACTTCCAGCGCACCTTCACGGTTATTACAAACCAATACCATATCACAGCCGGCCTGAAGCGCACATTGGGCCTTATCAGAATAACTGCCCGCGACATCCGCCCCTTTCATCGACAAATCATCACTAAAAATAACACCATCAAACTCTAATTCAGTTCTCAAAACCTGCTGTAACCAGAAAGAGGAAAAACCGACAGCATGTTCATCAATTTCGGGAAAAACTATATGGGCTGGCATTACTGCATCCAACACCTTGGACAAACTAACAAACGGCACCAAATCCCGGCAACGCAATTCATCCATAGCACGGTCATCAAAAGGAGTTTCCAAATGGCTATCCGCTAAGACACCACCGTGACCAGGGAAATGTTTTCCTGTGGCAGACATTCCCGCCTCATGCATACCCCCAATAAAAATTTCTGCCGCACGAGCAGCTAGTTCAGGATCATCGGAGAATGAACGATCAGCGATGACTTCACACTGAGAATCATCCACATCCAAGACAGGAGCAAAACTAAAATCCACACCACAGGCCAACAACTCTGAAGCCAACAGCCAACCACTATTTCGCAGCAATTCCCCAGACCCATCAATACCTAGACCTAATTGGTCTCCCAACAATTGCATTGGGGGGATTCGAGTAAAACCGTCACGAAACCGCTGCACTCGACCACCTTCTTGATCTACACAAAGTAATAATTCCGGGCGAATGGCTCGAATTTCCAGTACCAGTGCAGTTATTTGCTCTCTGCTTTCAAAATTGCGGGCAAAAAAGATTACACCACCCACATGAGGGTTTTTCAGCAACTCGTCTTCAGCCTTACTTAACGTTAAACCGTCCAAATCCAGCATTAATGGACCTAATGTCATAGTCTCGATCTCAACAAACCTACCTAAAAAGCCAATCCCAACAAACAAGGGGCGCAAAATAAAAAGGCATTCAAGCCTTTTCAACCTGATCTTCGTAAATCTAACCCTTGTTAATCCACCCTTGTAAACCTAACAAGGTCCTGCGGCTCAGTTTAGAAAAGTTTTCTATTTATAAGCTAGCTTTTTATATCTTCTGGACATTAGTGGATCTGATATGAAAAACAACAAAAAATTTAAATCTATTTAAAAAGGGCCAGTTAGCGCATTTTCTTAAAAAAACTGTTATCTAACAACCTATAAATAAGAGGTTTTCCTGACTAAAGTCACTATTGACAGACCAAAAACACCAAGGCGAGATACTCAAATTAGTACTATTTTTAAAGATCAGGGATTGTTAGGGAGACTCATGAACTTTTAAGAAAAAAATGGAGGATAAGACTATGGGCTCACAAGTGCCTGTCATTGGCGCCTGGTACCAGGATGCCACCGAAGATCAAATTTTTGAAGTTGTGGCAGTAGATGAAGATGCCGGTTCAGTAGAAATTCAATACCTGGATGGCGAAGTCAGCGAGCTGGATTTTGAAACCTGGCAGCAAATGCTACTACTATCGGCAAAACCACCAGAAGACTGGCGTGCATCCTATGAACTGAGCCATGAAGACAGCTTAATAATGGATGATGTTTTTGTGCCAGACAACTGGAGTGATCCGTTATCAGATGTAGATTCAGATACCATTTACGGGTTAGATGACACTTAGATTAACCCTCACAAAATAGCTTTCACCTATTCTGCTATTTCCTGAGCTTGGAGCATGCGTGAATGTTGCAGAATTATTTTAGCTGCCGCATCCGCATCATCAACCACACTAAACAAATGTAGCTCACGCTCACTAATACAGCCATTGGCCAGCATAGTATTACGCATCCAATCAATCAGCCCCTGCCAGTACTCAGTACCTAGTAAAACGATAGGAAAGGGACGAACTTTACCCGTTTGCACTAAAGTCAGCGCCTCAAATAACTCGTCCATGGTGCCATAACCACCGGGCAAAATAACAAACCCTACGGCATGCTTAACAAACATAAACTTACGCACAAAAAAGTAACGAAACTCTAAAGAAGTATCCTGGTAAGGGTTTGGCTCTTGCTCGAAAGGCAAAGAAATATTTAGTCCAACCGATGCAGAAGAAGTACTAAAACATCCCTTATTTGCACCCTCCATCACACCTGGACCACCACCAGTAATAACAGGGATCCCCTCTTCACCGAAAATTGCACCTAAGCGCTGTGCTTCATCATAATAATGTGAGTCCGAGTCAAACCTAGCACCACCAAAAACTGTCACAGCTCCACCGAGTTTAGCCAGTGATTCTATACCATCTACCAATTCCGATTGAATGCGCAATACACGCCATGCCTCTGGTACTTTTGCTTCATCCATAAAAGATTCCTTTTTATTTTGTACTGCTTTGTTTTTTTACTAAATTGATGGTCGTTTATTTTGTTGACAGTATTTTATTCTTATACCAACTACAACCAACGAAGCTCTTATAGTCAGGTATCCAAAATTTGTTCTTAGACACCTAATATTTTTTGTTAGATATCTAAGTATAGTCTTTTATCAAAAACCCTTTGCTCTTCATATCGCTTTCACTCTATACTGTTTTTAAATACAGGCTATATTTATTTACAGGTCACTGTGTGCCAACTAAAACCTATGTACTAAAAAGCCTGCGTACAAAAACATGCGCCTAATAAATTAAGTACGGGCAATCTGTTAAGCGTATCCAAATTTAATATTCAGTTTATGAGGTTTGAAATGAGTAACCCATCCCTGACATCAAGACAGCAGCAAATACTCGACCTAATCAAACGGCATATTGAAGATACAGGTTATCCGCCTACACGGGCTGAAATAGCATCCGAACTGGGATTTAAATCCCCAAATGCCGCAGAGGAACACCTAAGAGCCCTCGCTCGAAAGGGTGTGATTGAAATGATCTCTGGCACATCACGCGGTATTCGATTGCTACTAGAGGAAGAGCCATCAGGGTTGCCATTAATAGGCCGCGTTGCAGCGGGTGAACCTATTTTAGCCATAGAAAACATAGAAGATTATTTGGAAGTTGCTGCAAATATGTTCTACCCCCAAGCCGACTACTTGTTACGTGTACACGGCATGAGTATGAAAAATGTGGGCATTATGGATGGTGACTTACTGGCTGTGCACAAAGCAGACACTGCCGAAAATGGGCAAATTGTTGTGGCACGTATCGAAGATGAAGTGACCGTTAAACGTCTGAAAAAAACCCGCAAACGTCACGAAATTATGTTGTTACCAGAAAATGAAGAACTGGAACCTATTTTGGTGGATCTAAAGGAACAGGATTTTGCCATTGAAGGGCTGGGCGTCGGTGTTATTCGCACTCAAACCAACTAAAACTGACAACTAGACTAACGCAACTAATATTTTTAGAAACTAATGAATAATCCGAGGGGAAGTATCGAGGGTTTCCCCCTCTTCTATCTGTAACAAATCTGATCCCAATTGCTCAAACAACTCGATACCTGCATCGATCATTACTTTGGCAACATCAATTTTGGCTTCCTCAAGAAAAGTCTGCACCTCATCTGAAAATGCTATACGAATCAATGGATCACGCTCATCATTAGCCCGCTGCAGAGCAACTTCACCATTAGCTAGGACTACGATTTCAAACAGAGAGACGGACATTCATGATTCCAATTAAGGGGGACAATTTAATATTGTAACAGCGCTACACCTTGTTATTAACCCACAGAAACAAATAACGAGCATTCACAAAGCATAAATAGCGCTTTTAGCACAACTTACAAAAGAGCTCTTAATATAATACTTTGAAGAGCTGCTAGCACTCAACCATTAACTCTCTATGTCGATCAACCATCTCCACAAAAGACTCATGCCAGTTTGTCAGTGTCTGATAACTCAAATCAACACAGTCACCAAGTTGTTTTACTTCTACCACAGCAATTTGACTATCAAATAAAACATCTGTCTGTTGAGGTGACAGGGTTTGAGTCGAAAGGGAAGACAGCTGTTGATGAGCACCTAATAACTTTGAAAGCCAACTATTGTGCTGTTCCAGTAGGTCCAAAATTTCCTGAGCCTCAGCGGGATGCTTATTGATACTCGATAGTGCCGAAGCCAACTCCTCAGCCGACGATAGAATTTCAGGGGTTTTAAACTGATAGGTAGCGGCTATTTCTCGTAAGTAATGTCTGTAGCCTACTTCCAGTTGGTAGAGTGCTGACTGACATAACGCTGTTTCAAGGTGGGCAGATTGCTTTTCTTTTCTGCTTTCCTGACTTGCTAGCTTGTCCTGTTTTAACAGCAAATTACAAAAAAATAACTTTTGATTTACTGCTGAAAGATAGGAATTCATAACCACCTTTGGGACTTTAGGTTTACAAGTTTAAGACGCTATTTCTTTTTGGCCTTACTTTTGGCCTTACTTTTACTCTTGCGCCCATCAGTAATAACCCACTTTCCATTATCGTAAAAAGCCTTCCAGCCCGAAGGTTTTCCTTCAATCTCCGTCTGTACATATTGCTCTTTGGTTTTACGGCTATAGCGAATAATGGTCTTCAAACCATCGGGGTCCTCAACTGGTGCTTCAAAAATAAAGTTATATTTTGGATCGATTTCACTTTTGTGCGGCAGCAGCTCTTCAACTAATGGCGCCCGCGTTTCCCTATGCTTCGGAAACTTACTAGCCGCAAGGAACATACCAGATGCCCCATCACGCAAAATATAATGGTCTTCCACTTTTTCACAAAACAGCTCCGGCATGGGCACAGGGTCCATCTTGGGTGGTGCGGCTTCGCCGCTGCGAAGGAGCTTACGAGTATTTTTACAAGCCTCATTGGTACAACCAAAATACTTACCAAATCGACCAGACTTCAACTGCATTTCGTTACCACACTTATCGCACTCGATAACTGGCCCTTCATAGCCCTTGAGCTTGTAGCTCCCACTCTCAACCTCAAAACCTTCACAGCTTGGATTTTTACCGCATATATGTAGTTTTCGAGTTTCATCAATCAGGTAGCTATACATCGCGGTGTTACAAATTTTGCAGCGGTGTTTGTCCATTAACTGACGAGACTCTGCCTCGTCATCTTCATCGACATTCACAACTTCATCACCCGAAGTAAGGTTTAGGGTACCTTTGCATCGCTCCTTGGGGGGCAAGCTATAACCAGAACACCCCAAGAACACCCCGGTAGAGCCGGTACGAATAGCCATTGGACGGCCACATTTGGGGCACTCGACATCAGTTGGGGTCGGCTCATTGGGCCGCATACCACCCTCAGCAGCACCCGCCTTAGCAAGCTTGGCCGAGAAATCCGCATAAAAGCGGTTGAGAACATCCTTCCAATCCAGTTCACCCTCGGCAACCTCATCGAGATATTCTTCCATCGCCGCAGTAAAACCATAATCCATCAGATCAGAAAAGTTTTCATCCAAACGAACCGTGACAATATCGCCAATTTTTTCTGCATAGAAACGACGCTTGTCTAGCCGGACATAACCACGATCTTGAATAGTCGAAATAATAGAGGCGTAGGTTGAGGGTCGACCAATGCCACGCTTTTCCAACTCTTTTACCAACGCAGCTTCTGAGAAACGCGCCGGGGGTTTGGTGAAGTGTTGCAACGGAATTAATACATTTAAGCTCATAGAATCGCCTACCGTTAAATCAGGCAGTTCAATATCATCTTCTTTCTTACGCAGTGCCGGCAGTACTTTTAAGTAGCCATCAAAGCGAATGACCCTGCCTTTGGTACGCAGTTCATAATCTCCAGCCGTCACCTTTACTGTCGTACTGGTAAATTGCGCAGGCATCATCTGACAAGCGACAAATTGTTGCCATATCAACCGGTACAGCTTTTCAGCATCCTCTTCCATACCCACCAAATCGGAAGGCTTGATGTCTATATTGGAAGGTCTTATCGCCTCATGGGCCTCTTGTGCACCAGATTTACTGCTATAAACATTAGGGTTTTCTGGTAGGTAATTATCGCCGTACCGATTCTGAATAAAGTCACGGCATACCGCCACTGCCTCAGCACTGAGGTTAGTCGAGTCTGTACGCATATAAGTGATGTAACCCCCCTCATAAAGTCGCTGGGCCATCATCATAGTTTTCTTAACACCATAGCTCAGACGAGTACTAGCGGCCTGCTGCAAGGTAGAAGTAATAAAAGGTGCCGAAGGTTTGCTGCTAGTAGGCTTGTCTTCTCGGTTGGTAATTTTATAGTCAACGCCTTTTAGGGCATCTAGAGCAACATCTGTTTCTGCTTTGTTCTTGGGCAGGAAGTTTTCACCGGCCTGCTTTTTAACTTCAAAACGAATTTTTTCTTCAACCTCAGCCGCTTCAAGGTCAGCGTGTAACGTCCAATATTCTTCAGGGTCAAATGCACGAATCTCTCGCTCACGCTCAACAATTAGCTTAACGGCTACAGATTGAACACGACCTGCGGATAAACCACGGGCAATTTTGGCCCACAATAGTGGCGACACCATAAAACCCACCACGCGATCAAGAAAGCGTCGAGCCTGCTGAGCATTAACACGGTTAGTATCTAATTCTGTAGGCTGGGAAAAAGCTTCTTGAATGGCTTTTTTTGTGATCTCATTAAAAACTACACGCTTGTAACGATCATCGTCACCACCAATAGCCTCTCTGAGGTGCCAAGCTATGGCCTCTCCCTCTCTATCCAAATCCGTCGCGAGGTAAATGGTATCGGCATCCTTAGCCAGTTTTTTTAGTTCAGCAACTACCTTTTCTTTACCTGGCAAAATCTCGTAGCGGGCTTTCCAACCCTTCTCCGGATCCAAGCCCATACGACTGACCAGTTGCTCTTTTGCCTTCTTAGCCTTGTGAACAACTTTCTCTTCCGCAGACAATTTTCGAGTAATAGCCGCAGCTTTAGCGCGCTCTTTGGGGTCTACCGTCTTGCCACTACCACCGGTAGGAAGGTCCCTAATATGCCCGACACTGGACTTGACAATGAAGTCGTTGCCGAGATATTTGTTAATCGTCTTAGCCTTGGCTGGTGACTCCACAATAACGAGTGATTTACCCATTGAACTGATGTTTACCTTTTGATTTGCGGTTTATGACCGGCTGGATACCGAGAAATCCCTTTCGAGGAGGCGAATATACATGGGCCAACAGTGGGTCGGTCAAGGACATTTTTAATATTATGTGTAATAAAGTGTAAATAATGTCTTAGCATATTAGTGGCGTATGGCGTTTCTCAGCTGGCTCAACTGATCAAAAATCACTTGCACATCATGGAGTTCACCACGCTCCTGCCAGTAAATACGGACCCCTTCAGAGCATGCTTCCAGTGCAGCAATATTTTTTGGTAATCGTTCCAGAGCTAAACCAATCGGTGTATTTAAGCTCTCATTAGACTCACAGCCCAACCACTGCCAGTTTTCCCAGTGAGAAGGATCGCCC
>Ga0209345_10001196_pt1 | contig 31623 bp, 26 predicted proteins | sample Cruoilmetagenom7_FD_187294 | JGI IMG/M metagenome (GOLD analysis project Ga0209345, IMG submission 187294) | Oil polluted marine microbial communities from Coal Oil Point, Santa Barbara, California, USA - Sample 7 (SPAdes) (version 2) | ecosystem: Environmental > Aquatic > Marine > Oil seeps ...
AGGTCGAGCGCGGCTATGTGCTGACCTGCCAGAGCTACCCGCTCAGCGACACGCTCACCATCGACTACGACACGCACTAAAGGAGCCGACATGCGCGATATTCAAAGCTTTGCCGCGGGCGAATGGCTGGCCCCGGGCGCGGGCGCCCGCAACATCGCCAGCGCCATCACGGGCGAGGTGATTGCCCAAGCCGGGAACGATGCGTTGGATGTGCAGGCGATGCTTGGCTTTGCCCGCGCGCACGGCGGCCCGGCCCTGCGCGCCATGACCTTCCACGACCGCGCGCGGATGCTCAAAGCGCTGGCGTTGCACCTGATGGAGCACAAACAGGCGCTTTACGAGCTGAGCTACGACACGGGCGCCACGATATCGGATCACAAGATCGACATCGACGGTGGCATCGGCACCATGCTGGTTTTTGCCTCCAAAGGCCGCCGCGAAATGCCGGATGCGCATGTCTATCTCGACGGTGCGCCCGAACAACTGGGCCGCGAAGGGCAGTTCATGGGCCGCCACATCTGCACCCCGCTGCAGGGCGTCGCGGTGCATATCAACGCCTTCAACTTCCCCGTTTGGGGGATGCTCGAGAAACTTGCACCAACCCTGCTGGCGGGCGTTCCGGCGATCGTGAAACCGGCGACGGCGACTTGCTATGTGACAGAGCGCTGCGTGCGCCTGATGCTGGATAGCGGGCTGCTGCCGAAGGGCGCGCTGCAATTGGTCAGCGGGGGCTTGGGCGATATGCTTGACCACCTCGATTGTCAGGATGCCGTGGCCTTTACCGGCTCTGCCGACACCGCGCTGAAGCTGCGCAGCAATCCGCGCTTGTTGCAGAACTCGGTGCGCTTCACCTCGGAGCAGGACAGCCTCAATGCCTCCGTCCTCGGCCCCGATGCGGTGCCGGGCACGCCCGAGTTCGACCTGTTCGTGAAAGAAGTCCAGCGCGAGATGACCGCGAAAGCGGGGCAGAAATGCACCGCGATCCGCCGGATCATGGTGCCACAGACACAAATCGACGCTGTGATCTCGGCGCTGTCGGAGCGGCTCGCCAAGACCACCATCGGCGACCCGCGCGCCGAGGACACGCGCATGGGGGCCCTGGTCTCGAACGCGCAGAAACGCGACGTGCTGGAAAAGGTGGCCTTGCTGAGCGCCGAGGCTGAGCGGGTCTTTGGCGACCCGGACAATTTCACCGTCCAAGGCGCCGACCGCGACAAGGGCGCCTTTCTGCCCCCGATGCTCTTCCACTGCGCCGATCCGGATAAGGCCGAGCGTGTGCATGACACCGAGGCCTTTGGCCCGGTCTCAACCCTCATGCCCTACCGCGATCTTGCCCACGCCTCTGAGTTGCTGAACCGCGGCCAAGGCTCGCTTGTCGCTTCGATCATCACCAATGACGGCGAGGTGGCGCACGAATTGACCATGGGCTCCGCCGCCTTCCACGGGCGGCTCTACTTCAACAACCGCACCTCGATGGGCGAGGCCACGGGCCACGGCTCCCCGCTGCCGCATATGGTCCACGGCGGGCCGGGCCGCGCAGGCGGGGGCGAGGAGTTGGGCGGCATTCGCGGCGTGATGCATTACATGCAGCGCACCGCGATTCAGGGCAGCCCGGACATTCTCACTGCGATTGGCCAGCAATGGGTGCCGGGTGCCGAAGAAATTACCGACCGCGACCATCCCTTTACCCGCCGTTTCACCGAGTTGGATCTGGGCGAGACCTTTCATTCGCCCAGCCGGAAAGTCACGCTGGAGGACATCGAGACTTTCGCTCATTTCACTGGCGATACCTTTTATGCCCACATGGACGACGAAGCCGCCGCCGCGAACCCGTTCTTTCCGGGGCGTGTGGCGCATGGCTACCTGCTGCTGAGCTTTGCTGCAGGTCTGTTTGTGCAGCCCGATCCCGGCCCTGTGCTGGCCAATACCGGCCTCGACAATCTGCGCTTTCTTGAGCCGGTCTCGGCGGGCGACAGCATGAAGGTGCGGCTGTCAGTCAAGCACAAGACGCCACGCAATGAAGAATATGGCGAGGTGCGCTGGCATGTGACCCTGTCTAACCAGCGGGAGGAAGCGGTCGCGGAATACGAACTGCTGACGATGAATGCCGTCTGATGTGACCGCACCAACTGTCGCGGCCTTCGCAGGGTTGGGCGGCCAGCGCGTTTGGTCGCTGATGATCAGCCTGTTCGGCGATTTGGCGCAGGGCAAGGATGACGCGATCGACGGGCCTGTGCTGTCTGCAATCATGGCCCTGCTTGGCGTGCGGCCAGAGGCGAACCGCGTGGCGTTGCATCGTTTGCGCAATGACGGCTGGTTGCAGTCGCATAAAGTGGGCCGGATCAGCCAGCATAGCCTGACCCCTCAAGGCCGTGCCGAAAGTGCCGCCGCCAGTCCGCGCATCTATGCCGCCCCGCCCGATCTGAGCGATGGCTGGCAACTGGTCTTGACCGAGGCCAACGGGGCTGAAGATCGTTTGCGCGAGGCGGGTTTCATCGCTGTCATGCCACGCACCTTTGTCGGACATGGTAAGGCAAAGGCACCCGAAGACTGCGTCGCACTGCCCGGCACCACACCACCGGAGTGGCTGCGCCGCGCCGTGGAACCGACATCTTTGAAAGAAGACTACGAAGCGCTGCACCGCGCTTTGCTGTCGATCCAGACGACTCTGCCAAAAGCAGAGGCCCTATCCTCGCTCGACATCGCCGTTTTGCGCTGTCTCATCGTCCACAATTGGCGGCGGTTGGTGCTGAAACACCCCGCCCTGCCCGGCGGGCTGATCCGGGCTGACTGGGCAGGCTACCGCTGTCATCTTTTGGTCGACGACCTGCTGGCCCACTACCCCCGCCCCACGCTGAGCGACGTGGCTAAGGCATCGGCGCCCTCCTGACCGCTGCCAAAGCGCTGCTTTCCCATGCCGAGCAAGCGCGGTATAGACGGGTCTATGACAAATTTCCTCTATCAGAACGACCTGCCGGATGACCTCGACCTTGGGCCGATGGTTGCCATTGACTGCGAGACGATGGGGCTTCACCCGCACCGTGATCGGCTTTGTGTTGTGCAACTCTCAGGCGGCGACGGCCATGCGCACTTGATACAGGTTGCTAAGGGCCAGACCGAGGCGCCGAACCTTTGTGCGCTGTTGGAAAACCCGCATGTGCTGAAACTGTTTCACTATGGACGTTTTGACATCGCCGCGATGCTGAACGCCTTTGGCGCCACCGCAGCCCCGGTCTATTGCACCAAGATCGCGAGCCGTCTGGTGCGCACCTATACGGATCGGCATGGGCTGGCGAAGCTCTGTCAGGAACTGCTGAGCGTCGACATCTCCAAACAGCAACAATCCAGCGACTGGGGCGCAGAAGAGCTCACCCAAGCGCAGATCGACTATGCCGCGTCTGACGTGCTCTACCTGCACCGGCTGCGCGATGAATTGAACAAACGTCTGGTCCGCGAAGGCAGAATGGAAATGGCGCAGGCCTGTTTTGATTTCCTGCCGATGCGCGCCCGGCTCGATCTGGAGGGATGGCCGGACACGGACATCTTCGCACACGCATGAATACACCTTTCCTTGATACCGCCCGCCGCGTGATCCGCTGCGAATCCGACGCGCTGATCAAATTGGCCGACAGCTTGGACGACCGCTTTCGCGCCGCCATCGACCTGATACGCGCTTGCAAGGGGCGGATCATCGTCACCGGCATCGGCAAATCGGGCCATATCGGCAATAAGATCGCGGCAACGCTGGCCTCCACTGGCACGCCTGCGCAGTTCGTCCATCCGGCCGAAGCAAGTCACGGCGACTTGGGCATGATTACCGCCGCCGATGTGGTGCTGGCGATCTCGAACTCCGGTGAAGCACCAGAACTGGCGAACCTCATCGCCTATTCTCGCCGCTATGCGATCCCTTTGATTGGCATGACCAGCCGCCCCGAAAGCAGCCTTGGGCGGCATAGCGATGTGGTGCTGGAACTGCCCCGCTTTGCTGAGGCCTGCGGCACTGGCGTGGTGCCCACCACCTCGACCACCATGACTTTGGCGATGGGCGATGCAGTGGCCGTGGCGCTGATGGAGAACCGCTCCTTCACCGCTGAGCATTTCCGCGACTTCCACCCCGGCGGCAAGCTGGGCGCACGTCTGAGCCGGGTGGCGGATCTGATGCATGTGGGCGATGCGTTGCCTTTGGTCGCTGTCGATGCCCCCATGTCCGAAGCCCTGGGCGAGATTAGCCGCAAGGGATTTGGCGTGGTTTGCGTGACGGAGCAGGACGGCACATTGGCCGGAATCATCACGATGGGTGACCTTGCCCGGCACCTTGACGGTCTCATGAACATGACTGCCCGCGAGGTCATGACGCCTTCTCCAATCACCATCGGCCCGGATGAACTGGCCGAGAAAGCCGTGGGCGTTATGAACAGCCGCAAGATTACCTGTCTTGTTGTGGTTGATCCCGACCAAAGCCAAATCCCCGCGGGGCTTTTGCACCTGCACGATTGCCTCCGCGTCGGGCTGGGGTAAGCGGCATGAAGGCCGACCGCTACTCTCGCCTCGTCTCATGGCTCAAGATCCTGTTCCCGCTGATCGCGCTGGCGTTGCTGTCGACCCTCTTTTTGCTGTCCCGCGCGATAGACCCGGAAGTTACGATCCCTTTTGCCGAGACTGAGGTCCAAGAGCGTCTGCGCGACCAGCAGGTCACCGGACCGTTCTATTCCGGAACCACCGACGAAGGCGATCTGATCTCTTTCTCCGCCGAAAAACTGACCACTCCGCGCGGGGAAACTGGCACGAATGAAGCCCAGGACATGCGCGCGGTGCTTGATCTGCAAAGCGGCGCGCAGATAGTGTTGAACGCGGCCTTAGCCAAGGTGGATGCAGCAGCGGACAGGGCCGAACTGGCCGGCGACGTGCGAGTGACCACGTCGACAGGCTACCGCATTCACTCGGAACAGATGACATCCAACCTGACCACGCTAGATATTACATCACCCGGGCCGGTCGACGCCAGCAGCCCGGCGGGCGACATTTCTGCCGGGGCAATGACCATCACCAACCGGCAGAACGAAGCCGGATCGCAAATGCTTTTCACAAAGGGCGTGAAACTGGTATACACGCCCCAGTCAACAAAAGAGTAACTGCCTTGAGACATTTGATTTTTCTGCTTCTGCCGCTGCTGTTCGCGCTGCAATCCGCCCCGGTGTCCGCGCAGTCGGCGAATGTCGCATTTGGTGCAATCACGCAGGACACAGGCCTTCCGGTTGAGGTCACCGCCGACAACCTCTCGGTCGATAACGCTACTGGAACCGCGGTGTTTGAAGGTAATGTTTTGATTTCACAGGGCGAAATGAAGCTCTCTGCTGCCCGTGTTCAGGTGGTGTACCGCGCGGATGAAAAGGGCATCGCGCAGCTTGAGGCCACCGGCGGTGTGCTGCTTGTGTCAGGCGAAGATGCCGCAGAGGCGCAGCGCGCGGACTATGACATCGACGCTGGAACGCTTGTTATGACGGGCGATGTGTTGATGACCCAAGGACCAAGCGCACTCAGCGCGCAGAAAATGACAGTGAACCTGACCGATGGCACCGCCCAGATGTCAGGCGGGGTTAAGACCATTTTGCAGACTGGCAACGGCAACTGATGTCCGCGCCAGACCTGAAGATCGCCGACGGCACTGCGGGGCTGCGCATTAATCATTTGCGCAAGTCCTACCGCAAGAAGGCGGTCATCCGGGACTTCTCTATGCAGCTTGACCGCGGCGAAGTGGTCGCACTGCTTGGTCCGAACGGTTCAGGCAAAACGACGACATTTTACGCCGTCGCGGGCCTCGTTACCCCCGAAGGCGGGAGCGTCATGGTGGATGGCAAGGACGTGACCACCCTGCCCATGTACCGTCGCGCGCAGCTTGGCATCGGCTATCTACCGCAAGAGATGAGCATTTTTCGTGGGCTATCCGTGGAAGACAACATCAGCGCGATCCTTGATATTCGAGTCAAGCATCGCCACCAGCGCCGTGAGCGGCTCGAAGAACTGCTGACCGAGTTTTCTATCGATCACCTACGCCGCGCCCCGGCGCTTGCGCTGTCGGGGGGGGAGCGGAGGCGCGTCGAAATCGCCCGCTGTCTGGCCGCTGATCCCAGCTATCTGCTGCTTGATGAACCCTTTGCTGGGGTTGATCCCATTTCGGTTGGCGACATCCGGCAATTGGTCGCCGACCTGAAGAACCGGGGAATCGGTGTGCTCATCACCGACCACAACGTGCGCGAAACGCTAGAGATCGTCGATCGGGCCTATATCCTGCATGAGGGCAAGGTGCTGATGTCCGGCACGCCGGACGAGGTGGTCCAAAACGAAAACGTGCGGCGGGTCTATCTTGGCGATAATTTCCGGATTTCCTGACCCTAAAAATTCGCGACAGAACGGTCGGATTGCACTCAAATTTCCGCTCGCGCCGCATCGCCGCCATTGACTTTCAACCCGAAACGCGGCCTCATTGAACTATGGTGATATCGCGTGCCTGTATGATCCTGCAACGTCCTTCGAGCGAAGGCTTGAGCAAAATCATCCCGGTCGCAACGCCATTCCTCCATATCTAAACCCGTTATGACCCGCCTGTGCGCGGGCCTTTTGGCGACGTTTGGATCAAGAAAAACAAGGAGACGATATGCGGTACCAAATTAGTGGCAAACAGATCGATATTGGCGACGCGCTTCGGACACATGTCCAAGCAGAATTAAATGAGGCGGTTAACAAATACGCCGAACGCCCGACTGACGCCCAAGTGGTGTTTTCCAAGTCCGGGCATGAATTTGTCTGCGAAGCGACCGTGCATCTCTCTACCGGGCTGAATGCCTCTGCCAAAGCCAAGGCGACTGAAATCTATGCCGCTTTCGACGGGTGTCGTGAAAAGATGGAAAAGCAGTTGCGCCGCTACAAGCGCCGCCTGAAGGACCATCACAAAGACCGTGCCGAACCGGTTGAACTTTTGGGAGCGTCCTCTTATATCCTCGCGTCAGACAGCGACTCAGATGCGCAGGAACCTGACAGCCTCCAACCCATGATCATCGCCGAGATGCAGACAAAGATCGCGACTTTGTCTGTAGGTGAAGCGGTTATGCAAATGGAATTGTCGGGCGATCCGGTACTGTTGTTTCGCAAAGAAGGCCAAGAAGGTATGAACGTCGTGTACCGTCGAGAAGACGGGAACATCGGCTGGATTGATCCTTCGTAACGCAACGGCGAGAACTTTCGCCACGAGAGCAGGGCGAGCGGAATGGATTTCGGCAAACTCCTAAAGCCGGAGGCGGTCAAGGTTTTGACGTCTGCCTCCAGCAAAAAGCGTCTGATGCAGGACATCGGCGATCTGGCCCAGCAAGCCTACGGACTGCCGGCTGGTCAGGTCGTTGATGCACTGATGACGCGCGAGACCCTTGGGCCGACCGGTGTCGGCCACGGTGTCGCCCTGCCCCATGCGCGCATGAGCGGTATCGACAAAGTCGTCGGTGCCTTCGTGCTGCTGGACAAGCCAATCGACTTTTCGTCGGTCGATCGACAGCCTGTCGATGTCGCCTTCGCGCTTTTCGCGCCCGAAGATGCGGGTGTCGAACACCTTAAAGCACTGGCATTGGTGGCCCGCACCCTGCGGGACACCAGCATCTGCACCAAGCTACGCTCTAATCCTGATCCGGCGACGCTTTACACCATCCTGACCGAAGAAAAGGCCGACAAGGCCGCTTGATCCAAGGCCGCCTTGCCTAGATTTCGACCGGGGTTGCCGCACGTGGCGTCGGCTTGTTTCGGGTCGCTTTCTTCTCTCCAAGCATCAACATGGCCGGTGTCACCACCAGCGTCAGCACTGTGGCGATCACCAGTCCGCCCGCAATGGCCGAGCTTAGCTCCGTCCACCATTGGGTCGAAGGCGCGCCATAGACGATTTCTCGGGTAAAGAAGTTAATGTTCAGCCCAATCACCATCGGCATAAGGCCAAGCGCGGTCGTCACTGAGGTGAGCACCACAGGGCGCAAACGCTGCGCGCCGGTGCGCAGGGCGGCTTCAAAGGGCGATAGGCCGTCTTTCTTAAGGTCATTATAGGTGTCGATAAGCACGATGTTGTTGTTCACCACGATCCCCGCCAAGGCGATGACGCCGATCCCGCCCATGACAATGCCAAAAGGCCGCCCGGTGATGAGCAGGCCAAACAGCACCCCAGCCACCGAAAATACGATCGCCGACATGACAACAAAGGCTTGATAAAAGGTGTTGAACTGGATCACGAGGATCACGAACATCAAGAAGATCGCAGTGATGAACGCCCCAGCAAGGAAAATCATAGAGTCCTGCTGTTCTTCCGCTTCGCCGCCGAAGCTTGCCTCGACACCCGGAGGCAGTTCCATCGCATCAATCGCCGCACGCAAGGCGACGGTCTGATCGTTGACCAAAACGCCGGGGGCGACATTAGCCTCAATGGTCACCACGCGTTCCTGATCGACGCGGGTGATCGTGCCGGTGCGCGGACTGGGCTCGAATGTCACGAAGTTGGAAATTGGCACCAGTCCCGAAGACGTCGGCACCCGCAGCGATTGTAGCTCTTCGAGGGTCCGTTCATCCGATGGAAAGCGCACATTGATGTCGATAGAACCTTCGGCATCGTCAGGCCGATAATCAGCCACGGTGATCCCCCGCGTCAGCAATTGCACGGCCTGTCCCAGCGTCGAAATATCGGCCCCAAAGCGCGCAGCTTCGGAGCGGTTCACCGCGATGCGCCACTCCACCCCCGGCAGGGGGCGTGTATCGGTCACATCGGTAAAACCGCCGATCTCGGCCATCGCGCTTCGGATTTGTTCAACCACCTGTTGCTGCACCTGTTGGTCATGGGCGCGGATCTTAAGGTTGATCGGTTTGCCCGGCGCAGGCCCGTTCGACGCCGTCTGGACCTGTACATCGATCCCTGGAATGGCGGCCATCTCGGCACGGATTTCTTCGCCGATTGTTGCAGCTGTACGGCGCTTGTCCCAATCAATAAACTCGACCTGCACCGTGCCAATTAGATCGGCACTGTCGCGATTGCTGCCACCCGTCCTTGCATAGACGCTGGCGATTTCCTTGTAGGCGAACAGGCGCTGTTCGACCTGCCGCACCAATGCGTCCTTTTCGTAGATGGAAAAGTTATCCTGGGCGCGCACCTGAACTTGCGCAAAATCAGGCTCTACATTGGGGAAAAAGGTGATGCCGTTGCCATATTGCCCATAGACGGTAAAGCCCGCCAACAGGAATGCAATGGCCGCAAATAGTGTCATCCACGGCCGCAGAATCGCGAATTGCAACAGCTTGATATAGCCACCCGTAAATCCCTTTAGGGTACGTGGATCACCCTGCTCAGCGGCATAAAGCGTCTCTTTGTCCTTGGCCGTTTGGGGCGGGCGCTTGCCAATCAAACCGCCAACAACCGGGATAAACACCAACGCCATGAAAAGCGATGCCGTCAGCGTCAGGATCACCGTGATCGGCAGAAACTTCATGAACTCGCCGGTCGTGCCAGACCAAAACAACAGCGGGAAAAACACACTGAGCGTTGTAGCTGTCGAGGCGATGATCGGCCAAGCCATCCGTTTCGCAGCATGGGTATATGCGGCTTTGGGGGATTGCCCCTCTTGCAAACGGCGGTCGGCCAATTCCGTCGTTACAATCGCGCCGTCAACCAACATCCCGACCACAAGGATGAGCGAGAACAGCACCACAAGGTTCATCGTGAACCCCATCGCCCAAAGCGCCGTAACCCCCGCCAAAAAGGCGCCCGGGATTGAAAGGCCAACAAGAAAGGCAGAGCGGATGCCCAAGGCCCAAACGATCACAATCATCACAAGGATCACCGCTGCGATGACATTTGCCTCCAGATCGCTGAGCATGTTCTGAACCTGCTCGGATTCATCCTGCGTGTAATTAACGGTAATGCTATCAGGCCATTCATCGCGCATCCGGTCGATCAGATTTCGGACCTCTTCCACGGTTTCGATGATATTCGCGCCTGAGCGTTTTTTAATCTCCAACGCCAACGCGGGCTGGCCGTCAATCCGCGCAAAACCCGTTGGATCTTGGAACGTCCGGCGGATCGCTGCGACATCGGCGAAGGTTACCACCGTGTCGCCACGCACCTTAATGGGCAGTGACATGACATCGTCGATGTTTTCGATGAGGCCCGGCACTTTAAGCACCAAACGCCCGGCACCGCTTTCGATGGCCCCAGCAGCGATCAAGCGGTTGTTGCGGTTGATTTGGCCGATCAGTTCCTCAAAGGAAATATTGTAGGTTTCAAAAACCGTGGGGTCGATCAAGACCTCCAGCAGCTCTGTCCTCTCCCCGCCGACATCAACTTCGAGCACGCCCGACAGCCCTTCGATGGCGTCCTTCAACTCTTCCGAAATGGTGTTAAGCGTGCGTTCCGGCACAGGGCCAGAGAGGATCGCCGTCAAAATAGGGAAAAGCGCTGTATTAATCTCGGTCACAACCGGGTCAGAGGCATCTTCGGGCAGGTCGGATTTTGCCCGGTCAACGCTCTCGCGGACCTTGTCGAGCGCTTCATCTGCATCGAAACCAGGCTCAAACTCAAGCTGAACCGACGCGTGGCCTTCGGCCCCGTTTGAGGTGATCTGTTTCAGCCCGGTCAAGGCGCTTAGCTCGGTCTCAAGCGGTTCGACCAGCAAACGCTCGCTGTCTTCTGGCGAAATGCCGTCCAGTGATGTGGACACATACAGTGTCGGAATCGGGATCTCGGGCGCGCTTTCTTTTGGAATGTTGATATAGGCAAAGGCACCAACAGCAAGGATCATCACCAGCGCCAAGTTAACCACGCGGGCGCGGCTGAAGGCGGCTTCGATCAGAGCATTCATTCGACGGGCTCCGGTTGGGTGGCCTCGGCGCTGCCGGTGATCTGGCCATTGCCGTTTTCTGCTGTTTCGGGGTCATCCAATCCTGACACGCCAGCGGCCAGTGTTTGCCCCTGCGCCCCTTCGACCGAGCTTTCGGGTTGCGGGTTTACCGTTTCATCGTGGTTCACGAAACCCTGCCCGATGGTGATGATCTCGGCCTGCTCTGGCAGTCCGGCAATCCAAATCCCATCGGTTTGGGCGCGCACGATAGCGATTTTGTTGAACACCACCTTACTGTCCTCGCCGACAGTTTTGACGCCCAGGGTGCCATCGGTGTCCAGTGACAGGATCGCCGGGGATACAAAGTGCGCTTTGGTCTCGCCCGTCGGAATGCGCACCCGCGCCGAAATGCCGGCGGGGATCGCTCCGTCAGCGTTGTCCACCGTGATCTCCGCCGCGAATGTCCGGGTCTCCGCACTGGCACTGCTGGACACGAACTCGACTTCGCCCTGTGCTTCGACACCGGTGATGAAGGAGACCTCCGCCGCCTGCCCCACCGCGATTTCCTTGAGCGATTGCTGGGGAATCTGCACACGAATCGTCAGGGGCGTATTGTCCACCAGCCGGGCGATATCTTCTCCGACGGAGACGAATTCACCGGGGGAAATGTCCAACTCTTCCAGCCGTCCGGCGAAAGGCGCGCGGATCTCGGTGTTGCTAAGAGCCTCTTGCGCGGAAGTTACTGCTGAACGTGCTGCCGCCAAAGACGCCCGCGCTTCGCTAACCCGGTCGACAGTAGAGACACCTCGCTCCAGCAAAGATTCAGCGTTGTCATATTCACGCTGCGCGCGGTTTAACTCTTCTTGGGCGCGGGCGAGGTCCGAATCCCGCGCGGTCGTGCTGAGGCGAGCAATCAGGTCACCCGCAGCCACATCGTCCCCTTTCGACACGAGCACCTCGGCAATCTCCCCTCCGGCTTCAGCGCGCACCTGTGTATCGCGGTCCGGCAACGCCTGACCTTCGGCGACAAAAACCTGTGCCACGGCCTCGGCGGTTGAGCCGCGCACAGCGACGGTGACGGCAGACGGCTTTATCGGTCCAGTCTCTTCGACCGCTGCTTCTTCGGATGGGAGAAAGAAACCGCTGCCCATCCACAAGGCGATCAGCACAGCGATGCCGCCCGCCACGAATTTGGACCGGCCCGAACCTGCATCACTTTGAAAATCAAGCGTGCGGCGCCCTTCAGGGGAAGTGTCAGTCATCGGTCAAACTCCGTAACCGCTGGGCAGCATCGCCCGCGCGGCGTCATGTCTTGGGTTTCGTTACCCGGGTTACGGCATCTTCAAGCGCCGTGCTGATGGCTTCATAGAAACCCGCAAAGGCTTCGAGCCGCGCGCGGACGTCTTGGGCTTCATCGGGCAGCTTGTTGATCGTGTCGTTGATCTCGGCTTCAGAACGCCGGGTGCCGGCCAGCGCGAATTTGGTCATTGCGGCATAGGCATCATCAGCCAACTGGAAGTAATCCTGCCGGTCGCCGGCCTTGTTAATTCGGCGGATCAGCCCGCGTTCTTCCAGCAGGCGGATCGACGTGCTGATTGTCGCGCGGCTTACCGACAAGCGCTTGGCCAGATCGCCAAAAGCGACCTCTTCGCCTTCAAAAACTAACATTGCAAACACCTGACCGGACATGCGTGGCATGCCATCGTTCATGGCAATCACACCCATGCGGGCGATGAAGTCATCACGCAAGTGATCAAGATTGGTCATGGTGTCCATCAGACGGTTCCAGGCAGGGGCAAAGACGTGGACGGTAGATAGACAGCCCATGTCTCAAGTCAAGAGTGTTCAGAAACTTCTGAACACTCTGAACACACATTCAAGTGAGAATTCCCGCCAGCCGAGAAGTTACGCCTTGGCTTTCGGTTATTTCAGCCCATTGCGTGCAATGTAGCGCGCTAAATCCAGCACCAACTGCCCCCGTGCGGCGGCAATTGCGTTCGGCCCGCCTTCGGGGTTGAACGGCACGCTGAGATCAAACAGGCCCGACCGCTCACGGCGGCCATCGGCTACCGCAACGAAATACTGGCCTGAAGCGCGGAACGCGCCTGCTTCGGTCGCGACGAGTTCGGCAAAACGCACCTCAACCCGCGCATCCGGGAACGCCTCAAATGGCCAAGGTTCTGAGGCAACGCGTCGTCCGGTTAGCCGCGCGAGGTTCTGGCTAAGCTCCAGTGCAACGGCGCGCTCCGGCGCATCGGCCCAAAGCACATCAGTCGAGCTGATAAGCCGACCATCCACAGTCTGAAGGGAAATCTCTTCTGCTGCGGCATAGGTTGGCAGGGATACGTCGCGCACCTCAACCGACGAAAAGGCGATCGGGGTCTTTTCCGTCACCGCCGGGGCACGCACGGTGAAACGCTCGGCATCCCCTCCGCAGGCGGCCAACAGCGCCACAAGGCCAAAAGTGACAAAGGATTTTACAGCAGTCATGCGTTACCGTCCCAGTAAAAGCGAATTGGGGTTACGTTCAATCGTCCGCGCCAAAGATGCAAGGGCTTCGGCAGCCTTCTGTATCTCGCGCAGGGTGCGTTCAGCGCCACGGCTAAGTTGTTCACCCTTGTCATAGCCTTCGATTGTGCGTCCCGCTTGGGCAAAAAGCGCGGTCAGACGGTTTACCACCTGCGGCAAATCCTTTGCCGTTAGCGCGATGTTGTCTGCCGCATTGCGGGCCGAAGCCAGCGCGCTGTTCACGTTTTCCACAGCCCCGCCTTCGCGCAACTCTTCGAGCGTATAGTTCACCTCATCCAGCGCACGTTTTAGCGAACCGGGCAGCGCTACGGCATCTTCGGTGCCGATCACAGCGTCCGCGGACTCGGTCAGTTCCGTCAACGCAACAACAAGTTCTTCAACCTCCAGCGACTTAGCTTTTGCCGCGACGGCTTGGATCTGTTCAACCAACTCAGGCACGCCCGCGACCGATGAAGACACCGATTCCGCCGCTTCCGACGCGCCCTCAAGTGCGTTGCCAAGCCGCTCAACGATGCGCTCCTGTTCGAGCTGGGCCACCAATTGCTCGATCTTTGACAGGGTCGCATTCAGTGCCACGGGGACGTTCTTGACGTCTTCCGAGGACACGAGACCGGTCAGCTCACCCAACAATGTGCGTACATCCTGCGGGGTTTCGCGCAAATCTTCGTCAGACACAAAGGCTTCGGCAGAGTTCAGGAAGGAAATCGCACTGCTGAGCAACTCTTCGATGGGCAGGCTGTTGATGCGGGTAAAGACCCCCTCAACCGTCGCCGCCGCGTCAGAGACATCGCTTTCCGTGGTCGGCATGACGACAAGACCGTTCTCGGTTTCTTCGAGCGCGGCTTCTTCGGCATCATCCACGATCACCATTTCAACCTTTAGCCCGCCGGTCAGCAAACTGGCCGAAGCCAAGCGCGCCCGCAGCCCGTCCGACACACGTTCTTTGAGGAAGGCCAAAGCGGTTTGTGCCGTCACCTCGCCCCGCAGTCCCAAATGGGCCGGCTGAATAGACAGGATCGCGTTCAGACGCACCCGGCTGTCTCCAAAACGCTCTCTGTCAACGAGGCCCGAAAGCGTATCAACCTCACCAATTTCAAGGCCGCTCAATTCAACCGGTGCACCAACGATCAGGCCCGAGATATTGTCGTCAAACACGACGCTCATCTTGAGCGGATCAACTTCGGAAGCATTAAAGACAGAATTCCGCGCGGTTTCTTTGTCCGGGTAGATTTCAAATACCGTGCCGTCAGACACAGGCGCGCCCCCCGACACGAAGGTGTCAAAGGTAACGCCGCCGCCGACCAATGTGGCCAAGGAGGAAAAGTCGATTTCAGCCCCTGCCGGGCCGATGTTTACGCTGAAGCCCGATGCGTCCCAAAACCGAGTTGAATCGTTGATCAGCCCACGGTGTTCTTCGAAAATGAGCGCTTCAACAATGGCAAAATTACCGCGGGGCGCGATCTTGGCATAGCCGACGCGGCCCACTTCGATCCCTTTGTATAAGATTGGTGCATTGTCCGTCAGATCACCATTGGCCGTGGAGCGAAAGGCAATCTCAAGCCCGCCCTGCCCGGGCCGGATTAACGGCACGGTCGAGGCTCCTTGGAAGCGCGCAGCGACCGGGCCGACCTGTCGGTCCCAAGACCCTTCGATATAAACCCCGCTGAGCACCGTGCTAAGACCGGTAATCCCCTGCGCCGTAACTTCGGGCTGCACGACCCAAAACACCGCGCCGCTGTCGATATAGGGCGCCACATCTTTCTCAACACGGATATGCGCGGTGACCTTGTCCAGACCACTGGTAAAGCCAACCTTTTCGACCACACCCACAGTCACGTCTCGGAACCGCAACTCTGTCTCGCCCGCCGCAATGCCAGAGCCGTTCTCGAATTCGACGATGATGACCGGGCCGCGTTCGGAATAAGAGCGATAGGCCACGAAAAGCGCTACGATCAATGCCAAGATCGGAATAAGCCAAATGAACGACGCCCCGCTTAGGAACATCTTCCGCGCGGGGGAAATCGGCACGTCAGGAGGCGTTTCAGTCATTGTGGTTCGAGCCCTCGTCCTTGGCTTGAGCATCCCAGATCATGCGGGAATCAAACGCTTGTGCAGCCAACATCGTGAAGATCACAGAGAGGGCGAAAAAGACGCTCGCGGTACCCGGATTGATGGTTGCCAATGTCTTGAGTTGCACGAGAGACGACAAAATCGCAACCACAAAGATATCAATCATCGACCAGCGCCCAATATACTCAACCACTTCATACAAGAAGTGGCGCTGCCGTTGTGAGGTGGTCAAACCGCGCTGAACGCTCAGCGCAAGGAAGGCCACAGCGAGGAATTTCCCCAGCGGAATGGCGACCGAGGCAAAGAGGATGATAAAGGCGATCCCCCAGTTGCCATATTGCGCCAGTTCGACAGCACCGCCGATAATTGTGCTCTCGTCCACCTGAAACAGGGTCCGCGTCTTGAGCATAGGGTAGATATTCGCGGGGATGTAGCACATCAGCCCCACCAACCACAAAGCCCAGACCCGCTGCAGGCTCATCCGGTCGCGCGACGTCAACCGATGCCCGCAACGGCCACAGGTCGGCGTGCCCAACGGCCAGGGCTTGGCGCAACGCGTGCAGGCAACGAGGCCCAGCTCCCGCGCGCTCAGGATTTTTTCGGGTGTTCCAGAGACTGCCATACCGACCATTTACATAAAAATCTGTCCTGCGCGATGATCAGCAACACCAGCGCCCCGAACATATAGAACGCGGGGCCGAATTCGACATCCGCAAGATCGACTACCTTGACCAGCGCAACCGCGCAGCCAATGGCAAACACCTCGGCCATAGACCAAGGCCGCAACCCTTCGGATATGCGGAAAGCCGTTATCGCGTGGCGCGCCGGGGGGCGGTCCAGCACAACCGGGATGAGGACATAGAGCGTTAGCATGGCCCGCATCAAAGGGATAAAGACAATCAGCGCCGCTGTTATCAGTGACAGCAGGATCATCGGCCCGCCGAATGCCAAAGCAGCATCCAAGATAGATACAGCGTTGCTGGTGCCCGCCGCGTCGATCCGCAAAAAGGGAAATATCGTAGCACCTATAATCAGCACGAAAGCGGCCAGTGACACCGCGATGATCTGCAAACCCGCGTTTCGGCGGGGGGTGATCAGCGGGGTATGGCAACGGCTGCAAGTCGCGCGCTCACCATGACCGGGCCGCCGCAGCCGGTATGTCGCATCGCACTGCGGGCAGACAATCAATTCGTCAAGCGGCAGGTCTGCAAGGGGGGTGGCGGCGTGATCCATTGTCTCGGGATATATGATGCGCGGTATAAAAGACCACCGATATTCGCTGTCAGTCACCGCAATGTCACCCGCTTCTATGGCGGCTTCCCGCGCTCGCGCAAACGTGAGGGGAACAGGGCGCGTAGGGGGCCGTTGAGCCTTTAGAAACCCGAAAGGAGACAGCAATGACCGATATCAACACTGCAAAGATCCTCATTCTGGCCACCGACGGCTTTGAACAATCCGAACTTGAAAAGCCGCTCAAAGACCTGCGGGCGCGTGGGGCCACAGTACATGTCGCCTCCCCCGAAGGGAATGAGATCAAGGGCTGGGACGAAGACGACTGGGGCGACAGTATCGGTGCCGATCTTGCCCTGAAAGACGTGAATGTCGACGATTACCACGGCATCGTCCTGCCCGGCGGGCAGATCAACCCCGACCTTCTGCGCGTGAATAAGGACGCTGTGGCGCTGATCCGGAAATTCCACGACAGCGGAAAAACCGTCGCCGCCATTTGCCACGCGCCTTGGCTGCTGATTGAAGCCGGGATCATCGGGGGCCGCAAAGCCACCAGCTATCCTTCAATCGCGACGGACTTAAAGAACGCTGGCGCGAAGTTTGAAGACAGCGAAGTCGTAGCCGATCAGGGCATCGTGACCAGCCGCTCGCCAGAAGATCTGGATGCCTTCGTGGCCAAGATCGTTGAGGAGATCGAAGAAGGCAAACACGAGCGCAAGGCCGCCTAACTCGGACCAACCCACCGTAAAACGACCCCCGGTTTCACGACCGGGGGTTTTCTATGTCAAATCATCCGCTGTTAGCCCAAGCTCAGCCAGCACGGCATCTGTGTCGGCTCCGATTGCGCGGGGCGGTGACGGCATCGGGGGCACATCGGCACCAAAACGGGGTGCCTGGCCAGACTGGAGCACCCCCTGCGCCGTCACTATATTGCCGCGCGCTGCCATTTGCGGATGATCTGGTGCTTCGGAAAAACTGAGCACTGGCGCCACGCAGGCATCAGACCCATCGAAATGTGCCGCCCACGCGTCGCGGCCTCGGGTAGCAAAGACTGCCGCAAACTCTGCCGTGCGCTCGGCCCATGTGGTAGTGTCGTTCTGGTTCTCAAGGTACGTCGAAGGCAAGCCCAATTTTTCGAGCAAGATCGCGTAAAACTGCGGCTCTAACGCACCAACGGCGATAAATTTGCCATCCCCACAGGTGTAGCATCGATAAAACGGCGCACCCCCGTCCAGCCAGTTGGACGCGCGATCCTCAGTCCATGCCCCCTGCGCCAGCATCCCGTGGATCAGCCCCATCATCGCCGGCACACCGTCGACCATAGCGGCGTCCACAACTTGTCCCCTGCCAGTCACGCCGCGTTCAATCACTGCTGAAAGCACGCCGAACAGCAAAAACATCGTTCCACCGCCGTAGTCTGCCACCATGTTAAGCGGCGGCACCGGCGGCGCCTTCGCGCTGCCCATCGCATTTAACGCGCCAGTAAGCGCGAGATAGTTAATGTCATGCCCTGCCGTCTGTGCCCAAGGGCCGGTTTGGCCCCAGCCTGTCATCCGACCATAGATCAGCTTGTCGGGGCTGTCCTCTGGCCCTAACCCCAAGCGTTCCATCACACCGGGACGGAACCCTTCGATCAGCACATCGCTGGCCGCGATCAGCCGTCGCGCCGCCTCGATGCCCGCAGAGGACTTAAGATCCAGCACCACCGAACGCTTTCCCCGCCGATTGACGTCAGTCGGATCAGCGGGCGCTGCCTTGCGGTCCACCGTCACGACATCGGCACCCAAATCAGCCAGCAACTGCCCCGCCAGCGGCGCCGGGCCAAGGCCAGAAAACTCAACGACCTTAAGCGAGGCCAGCGGCCCCCTGCGCCCTGCGGCGCTCATGCCGCCCCCGGCACGAGTACTTCGCGGCCCCCTTCGGTGAAATCCTCCAGCGACAGCGGCCATACTGTACCCGGCCAACGCAGTTCCATCTGGCGCTTACGCGGCCGGTAGACTGCCGTATAAAGCGTGCCAAAACCCGCGTTAAATGCCGTGGAATAGAGCGGGGGTTTCAAAAAAGCGTTGATGAATTTTTCCTCCGGATCGCGGTGCAGGCGCAGACGTTGCAACAAATAGCGCTCACGCTCAACCGTCGCGGTGAAACGTGCATGGCTGATCCATTCGACGCTTTCTTGGTGGTTCGTCGCCACCGCGGCGCGGGTAATCACCGCCGGGCGGTCCGGGGCCATCATCGCCGTGATATAGTTGCGTTTGCGGTCCAGCACGGTGACGTTATAGCTCATATGCGTCGGCACACGGGCCAGCACTTCGCTTGCCTGTTCGGTGGTCTCACAGGTCTGCAAAACATAGCGCAGGATCAGCGGCACGCCAAAGCCTTCGCCCACCACGCGCCGCCCGCCGAAGGTCAGCGAAATCGCCAAGCCCGCGTCATTCACCCCGTCGACCAAGCCCCAAAGCCCGTCCGACGTACCCATCACCTGCCGCCCCTGCCAGTTGGTGCGCAGCACCATCGCGTCAAAGGCCTTGGGGTTATAGTCATAGTTCCGCACCATGACAGGTTCCTTGCCCGCCCAGATCGCCTGGCTACAGGCCGAGAGGTAGGGCGGGAGACAATAGAAGCTCAGAAACCGCGCGGCATGATCGCCGCCGCCTGCGAGGGTGCAAAGCTCGTCATAAAGCGGCAGCAGTTCCGGCATATTGGTGCCAAGCGCGCGGCGGCATTGGGCATAGGTCGGGCGCGCGGCTTCACCTTCCTTGAGCCACCACGCGTGGTAGTCGGGCCAATAGGCCGCGAAGAGACCGGCCCACTTGGGGCCGGGCGTGTCTTCGGACAAAGCGCGCCAGAACATCGCGACCTTTCATACCCGTTAAAGGATCTTGAAAGCCGGGTCAGAGACTTCCGGACCGGCAGACGCAGTGGGCAGGGGCTTGCCGTCAACTGCACGTTTGATCCCGTGAATCCACTTTTTCGCGCGCTCATTCAACTGGAAAGACTTCGTCATCGAACGACCCCGCGTCACGAGGATGCCAATGTCGGCCCCTTCATAGCGGTAATCACCGGGCTGAAGGATGCGCAGAAAGAAGGCTTCGTTCTCCGATTCCACCGCGCGGCGGTGGTAATCGAAGCGGTCAAAGACGACGCTGCCGTCTTCTTTCATCTTGTAGATGCCGGTCTCGGGCGCTTCGGTGCAGATGTCGACACTGTCTTCGGTGTGTTTGATAACCATCTGGCTCCAACCATCAATGTTCTGCGGATCGGCCCAGCGGGCGTTTAGCTCATCTACATCGAGGTTGAACTTCTTTTTCGAGAACTCCAGCAGGTGGAACAAGAAGAGCGGTGCATCAGCATGGGCAAAGGCGGCGTGGTTGGTCATCGAAGACGCGCCGGTGATGCGCGGGTTCAATTCGCCGAGCCACAGGTCGCCAGTTTTCTTGTCGATTAGGAAATCCAACTCGAAATAGCCGCGATAACCCTCTTTGCGGAGCTGCTCACCGAACTTGAAGGTCAGATCACGCGCCTTTTCACGCACCTTGGGCGGGAAGGCGGTGGCGAGGATTTCATTGCCACACCAGCCGCCGCGATAGGGGGTCAACTCTTTAAACCCGACCAGTTCGGTCATCAGCGGGCCGACGATCGTGCCTTCTTTGGTAGCGCAAGCTTCAATCGCCGCACCCCGGCAATCAATGCGCTTCATGATCTTAATCTCACCCTCGCCGATGATCTCGCTCTCATGGCGGCGGAAGTCGGCTTCGGATTTGATAAAGAACGTCGTGTGCCCGCTGTCGCCATAGGCCGATTGCAGCACCAGATCATTGCCGATCCCGGCCTTTTCACAGGTCTTTTTCAAGTCTTCATAAGACTTAACTTCGGCCAACACGTTCGGCACCGAAGGCACCCCCGCCTTGTTGCCGATGCGCACGGTCTCGATCTTGTTGTCCATCGACTGGCGCAGCTTGGCCTTTGGGAACCAGACATCGGCGCCCAGTTCTTTCGACAGGCGCTCGGTCTCCTCGTCGAACATCAGGAAGACGAATTTTGGCTTGCCGCCACGGCGCTTGATAAAGTCGATGACCTCTTTGTGCTGCAGCAGGTAGTTGTTGATGTCCTCAATGCTCTGGAACTCCGCATGCGGCTGTTCCGAAGGGCAAAAGACGTTGGGATGCTTGCCGCCATAGCAGTCGATGTAGCAGATGTATTTGAAGTTCTTCACCCATTCATCCAAGCCCAACAGGTTAAAGTTGGTCGCCGAGATGAAATAGACCGGGTCCTCGTTTCGGTGAAAGAACCGGCGGATTTCAGAGATATTTTTAAGTACTGTTGCCATGTCGTTGGTCCTTTTGGTCAAACGGGTGAAGAAGAAAGGTCTTTGCCGCGCACACGGTTCAGCGCTGCGGTTGTAAAGACGCGCAGGCCCAGATCGGGCCGGTATCCATGGATCTCGCTCACGTCCAAAGCACGCATGAAGTCGAGAATTTCCTGACTAACGACCTGTCCAGGGACAAGGATCGGAAAGCCGGGCGGATAGGGAATGATGAAACTGGCCGAGACCACGGTGTCGCCCGCGTCCATCGCCTCTTGCAGCGAGCCGTTCAGGTCGAGGTAGTCACAGTTTTTCTCATCATAGGCGAGGAAGAATGCCGTGCGAATGTCGCCCTCAGGTGTATCTGCGGCGCGAAACGCATCATGGAAGTGGCTGAAATCCGGCAGCGGCGGGTAGTTTTCCATTAGGTTTGTAACGCGGCGGTCGAATGACAGTCGCTCCATCCGGCTGGCATCGTCGAGCAATTCGTCAAGCGACTTGGCGATCTCGACCAGCACTTCGATCAGATAAGCGACCGAAGAGCGCGTGGTGCCGATGTTGGTCATGAACAACACGGTATTGCGCGAGGTCTTGTTGATCTGGATGCCGTATTTATCCATCAAGATCTGCGTCTTGAATGTATCGCCATCCCAGCCGGTGCCGCCCACGGCAAGGGTCACGCGGGTGGCGTCGAGCACGAACTCGTCCTGCTCCCAACAGTCCCACATATCGGTCCAGCCCTGCTCGACGTCGTAGTAGCTGGTCACCCCGCTTTCGCGGTGCATCTCCGGGATCATGTCACCGGCAGAGAGCACTTTGAAATACTTGCTAAGAAGAGGGTGTTCACTGATCGCGCGGCGCATCGACATGGCTGCTTCGACCTGCCGCTGCACGAACTCGAAGCCTTCCAACTCCACCTGCCGCCGCCCGACGTCGAGCGAGGCGATGATCTGGTAGTTTGGCGAGGTCGACGTGTGGGTCATATAGGCTTCGTGAAAGCTCTGCTCGACTTCGCCTTTGAAGTCCTGATCGTTAACGTGGATCATTGAGCCTTGCCGCAGCGAGGTCAGTGTCTTGTGGGTTGATTGGGTGGCATAGGCCCGCACCCGGGCCTGCGGTGGCGGGATAAGGCGGGTATTAAGTAAGGTTTCGTCATCCGCATCTTTTAACTGCTTCTGCTGTGTCTCATAGGCAGTGGCGTGGGCGTCAGATTTGAACCTTTCGCGCAGCACATTTGCCGCGTTCATCGCCGTGCGCTGGCGGTATGTGGGACTAAACCGGGCAAAAGCGAACCAGGCCTCATCCCAGAGGAAGATGAGGTCCGGTTTGATGGCCAGACATTCCTCCATCACCCGCTCGACGTTATAGACCAGCCCGTCGAAGGTGCAGTTGGTCAGCAAAAGCATCCGCACCCGGTCCAGCTTGCCCGCGGCCTTCAGCTCCAGCAGCCGCTCCTTGATCTCGCGCAGCGGCACCGCGCCGTACATCGAGTATTCGTTGAGCGGATAGCTGTCGAGGTAACTGACCTGTGCGCCCGCCAGCACCATGCCGTAGTGGTGCGACTTGTGGCAATCACGGTCGACTAGAACGATGTCACCGGGCCGCACCAGTGCCTGCACGACGATCTTGTTACAGGTCGAAGTGCCGTTGGTGGCGAAAAACGTTTGTTTAGAGCCAAAGGCACGGCTGGCGAGTTCCTGCGCTTCTTTGATCGGACCATGCGGCTCAAGCAGGCTGTCGAGCCCGCCGGACGTGGCAGAGGTCTCCGCAAGGAAAATATTAGGCCCGTAGAACGCCCCCATGTCCTGAATCCAGTGACTTCGGGTGATCGACTTGCCGCGGCTGATCGGCATGGCGTGAAAGACGCCCGTAGGCTGTTTGGAATATTCCACCAGCGCGGTGAAGAAGGGCGACTTTGCCCGCGCCTGTACGCCCCGCAGGATGTTCAGGTGCAACTCCATAAAATCTTCTTGGTTGTAGAAAACCCGCCGACAGATCCCCAGATCAAGGCCCGCGATATCCTCCACCGAGCGTTCGGTTACGAGATAGGCGTCCAATTCGGGGCGCACCTTAGCGATCATGCGGCACAGTTCAGGCCCATAGCTTTCGGGATGCAACGCGTCGATCTCGTCCCTGCCCCCCGCGCGGGCGAGGTAGCGGGTTAGGATCGACTGATCCACTTTGGATTTCAGCGTGAGGCCGGGGCGCACCACGATGGCTTGGATATTGTGATTGAACATCACCGCAATGAGCGCGTCTTCGAGGCTGGGCACCACCACCGCCTCATAGATGAACGGATCCTCTGGGCGGCGCATCCGGGTCACGTTATTGCGCAGCCAGCGTTCTTGATGCTCGTTCACGCTGTCGACAATCAGCACTTCAAAATAGGGCTTGGCCAGCGCCCGCGCCTCGGGCGGCTGCATGGCCTCATCGTCATGTTCATCTTGGTCTAGAGAGTCTCGTTCCAGTGGGATGGTCCGCCGCCGATATGCGCCGGTTGTGAGAGCGCGGGTCACGCGGTTCACAGCAAAGGCTAGGTCTTCAAAATTGCCGTGGGTAAACTGGCGGCGCATATGGTCAAAAGCGGCCATGCCCGGAAAGGCCCAATAGGGTTCGATCAAGGCAAGCGAGTCAAACAGAGCATCGATGTTTTTGCGCCCCGCTGCCGCGTCCTTCCCTTTTGGATCACGGGAAAGCGCTGTGGCGGCGGCCCGCAACGCACTCCACCGATCAGAGCGGAGTTGAATGGCCGAGGAATAGTCGTTCATAGAATGCATCAGTCGTCCTCTGCTGGAGGGCTGACCGATGCCTAGGTAGCGCGTGATGCGAACCTAACCTCGGCCTAGCCGCTGGAATTGTCGTTCTGCCCGGTTGCCTCGGGCGTCGTTGGCGGATTGGGCATCGCTGCGGCCGGCGCCGCAGGTGCCGGAGCCTGCGCCACTTCGGGAGCGGTGCCGGCGGTAGGGCTGGCAAGCGGTTCAGGCGGGAAACCGTTCTTGCCTTTGTAAGTGGGAATGTCGGCAGGGACTTGTTGGCCCGGCACATCGACATGCAAGCCAGCGCGCGAACCCTGTTGGGGGATCTCAAGCGGTCCGAGCGTGTTCAGATAGGCGTCTGCGCCACTTTCGCGGTCATAGATCGGGAAGTCCGTCGAGCGGTCGCGGAAGGACTTGAGCAACTGGCCCAGCCCTTTCATGCCGGTCTCGCGCTGTCGGCGGACCATGTTGAGGTCGATCTCGATCGGGAACATGTCCTCTTGGCCTGCTGATTGGTGCAGCACCATCGACGTCGGATCAACAACGCAGGATTTGCCCACGCCCCCGGCGCCAAGGCCGTTCACGTCAAAGATATAGCACTGGAACTGCGCCGCCGTGGCGCGTGCGATGGCAAGCTCGGCATCGCGATCGGTGGTGCCCGTCAGCACAGGGTGCAGCAGCACCTCAACGCCTTGCGAGGTCAGTTGGCGCGTGGTTTCAGGGAACCACATGTCATAGCAGATCGACAGGCCAAAACGGCCCACATTCGGCACGTCGAAGATGCAGAACTCATTGCCCGCCGCGATCCCCGCCTCATAGGGCCGGAAGGGGAACATCTTGGCGTAGCGGCGCACGACCTCGCCCTCGGGATTGATGACGACAGAGGTGTTATAGACCCGCCCGTCTTCGGGATGCTTAAGGAACATCGAACCGGGGATCAGCCAGACCCTGTGCTTGCGCGCAGCAGCTTGGAAAAGCTCAATCGTTTCGTTCTCAGGCGGCAGGGCGAAACGGTCCAGCGGGCCAAAGGGCGCCAGCTCGGAAAACAGCACCATCTGCGTCCAGGGAAAGCGTGCCATCAGGATGTCGAGCCGTTGGATCATCCCATCGACATTGGGCTGCAAGGCGTTGACGTACATTTGCACGCCGGCGATGGCGAAAGGGGTCATGCGCGAATACTCCGGACAACGCGGCGCATCGGAACATTTCCCTGCTTCTTTCCGCGATCCACGTGTCTTACGCCCTCACAACAAGAACTGAAACAGGCGAACGGCGCACGATGCGGTCAGCATTTGAACCAACAAGGAATTCGCGCAGCTTGTCTGGGTGTTCAGACCCCATAACGACAAGATCAGCGTTTGTTTTCTTTATCGTTTTTAACGCCTCGCGGTGAATCTTGCCAAATTTCATGTGCTGCTTCACCTTTACGTCATCAGGCACTTCCCGCTCGACAAGCGCTTCGAGCGCTTTGGCCGCACGACCGGTGGCCTGTTTTTCATAGTCATGGGGGAAGAACCCTTCGACCAACGGCGTGCCCATGTCCGGCACAACCGACAAAATATGCAGCGTCCCTTTGGACAATCGGATCATATCGACCGCCTGTGGCAGGGCCTTTTCCCATGACTTGGGGTCGCTTAGGTCAACCGTCAGCAGAATATTGTCAAACATAGTGCGCCCTCCTCAGGCTGTCACAGGCTTGCGAGGCGCACGCGCAGCACGACCCCGTTGCAGGAAGACCACCAGTGCCAGCAACAAGAGCGCGGGGATGAACATCCAGTATTTGCTGGGCTGGGGCATAGGTTTCAGCACGCGCAGCACTTCTTGGTCCCAATCAAGGCCCGCAGACTGTGCGGGGCTGTCATAGACCACATCGTCGATGATCATCTTGTCGCCATCCTCGCGGAACATGAGGCCGGAGGCTTCGAGCTTCTCGGCCCCCGTATCGCCCGCGCCGATGGGCAATAGGGCGACAAACTCTAGCGGATCGCCCAAATCATTCACGCCAGAGACGCGCAGCCGTAGCCGCTCCCCCGCCGGGGTTTCCTCAGCGGCCTGAACGATCTCGGTCGGCGCTTCTTCGCTATAGGGCGGTGAGATCATGTCCATCCAAAAGCCGGGACGGAACAGAGTAAAGGCGATGAGCAAAAGCGCGATGCTTTCGTAAAAGCGGTTGCGGGTCAGGAACCAGCCCTGTGTGGCCGCGGCAAAAAGCAGCATCGCAATCGTCGCCACCACAAAGATAAAGAGCCCCTGCCCCCAGTTCACCCCAATGAGCAACAACTCCGTGTTAAAGATAAACAGGAACGGCAGCGCGGCGGTGCGCAGGCTGTAGAAGAACGCGACCAAGCCCGTGCGGATCGGATCACCGCCCGAAACGGCGGCGGCGGCGAAACTGGCCAGCCCCACGGGTGGGGTCACATCCGCCATAATGCCAAAGTAGAAGACGAAAAGGTGCACAGCAATCAGCGGCACAATCAGCCCGTTTTGCTGACCCAGCGTCACAATCACCGGGGCGAGCAGTGCTGAGACAACAATGTAGTTTGCCGTTGTCGGCAGGCCCATCCCGAGGATCAGGGATAGGACAGCGGTCAAAAACAGGATCGCCAGAATATTCCCGCCCGAGAGCACTTCGACCACATCTGCCAGCGCAGAGCCAACCCCGGTCTGGCTGACCGCGCCAACGATGATGCCCGCCGTTGCGGTAGCGATGCCGATCCCGATCATATTGCGGGCACCGGTAACCAGCCCGTCAACAAGATCTAGCGCGCCTTCTTTGATGTCAGCGGCAAGCCGGCTTTCACCCCGGAACATCGCCATCAATGGACGCTGTGTCAGCAAGATAAAGATCATATAAGCCGCGGCCCAAAAAGCCGAGAGGCCGGGCGACAGACGATCCACCATCAGCGCCCAGACCAGCACCACCACTGGCAAGATGAAATGCAGGCCAGACCGCGCAGTCGGGCCGGGCATCGGCAAGGAGGTTACTTCGGCATTCGGGTCGTCAAGGTGCAGCGGTTCTTCTTTGCTCGCCACATAGAGCAGGCCAACATAGACCGCCGTCAGAAAGACAAAGATGATATAGCCAGCGGTCTCTGGGAAAGCGGGGCGGATCCAGCCCATCAGGTAGTAAACCGCGAAAGACAGCGCGCAGATTGCAATGATCGCAAAGGCGATGCCGATCAACTGCTGCACCAGCGGCTTGGGCGTATAGGCGCGCGGCAAGCCCTGCATCCCGGCCTTCATCGCCTCAAGATGCACGATATACACCAACGCGATGTAGGAAATCACCGCAGGCAAGAAGGCGTGTTTGACCACATCGAAATAAGGAATGCCGACATATTCGACCATGAGGAAAGCCGCGGCCCCCATCACGGGAGGCATGATCTGGCCATTGACCGAAGAAGCCACTTCGACCGCGCCGGCCTTTTCGCTGGAGAAGCCCACTTTCTTCATCAGCGGAATGGTAAATGTCCCCGTGGTCACCACATTGGCGATGGATGAGCCCGAGATCAGGCCGGTCATCGCTGAGGCTACAACCGCCGCCTTGGCCGGACCGCCGCGCATGTGGCCCATGAGGCTAAATGCGACTTGGATAAAGTAGTTGCCCGCGCCTGCACGGTCCAGAAGCGAGCCGAAAAGGACAAAGAGGAACACAAAAGAGGTCGAAACCCCGAGCGCGATGCCAAAGACGCCTTCGGTGGTGATCCACTGGTGGTTCACGATCTCAGACAGGCTGTTGCCCTTATGGGCGATGATGCTCGGCATCTGTGGCCCGAGTACAGTGTAGAACAAAAACAGGCTCGCCACGATCATCAATGCAGGGCCAAGCGCGCGGCGTGTGGCTTCTAGCAAAATCAGGATACCAGTCACCCCGACAATGTAATCTTGAAGGATCGGCGCGCCAACGCGGTCGGCGATGTCCCGGTAGAACATGAAAAGATAAAGCGCACAGAGCGCCCCGACGATGGCCAGCGCCCATTCCCAAATCGGAATGCGGTTCTTGGGCGAGCCGAGCACAACCGTGGCGACGATGAAAAGCGCAGGAAGCGGAATCCACCAGATCGCAGTGGAATCCTTGGTGCTGATCATAAACAGACCGGCCAGCACAAGCGGCACGATCACCCCAAGCGCCACCTGAAAACTGGTGCGCGCGGCGGGAAAGACCAAGATGCCGAGGAAGATTGCGAAACCCAAATGGATCGAGCGGGCCAGCGTGTCGTTAAACAAGCCAAAGGGCGACGCGATATAAAGTTGGAACAGCGACCACGCCAAAGCCACCAAAAGCAAAAGCGTGCCAATCGGCCCGGCAACAGCGCGCCCGCCTGTGTCAGAAGAAGCGACAAGTTCGTCCAGTTCCGCTTGGCTCAGGCCGCCGCGGTCACCGGTTGCAGCTGTCTCGACGGCAGCTGCCTTTTGCTGGTCCTTCTCCGACATATCGTCCCCCTGTCTGCCCCATCTTTAGACGGGTGCTTATATTTTTCTCTCGGGTCTCCGACGGCAGCGTACCGCCGCCGGAGTCATCATGTCACGCGAAGATTACTCGATCCAACCTTGCTCTTTGTAATACTTCTCTGCACCGGGGTGCAGCGGAGCAGACAGACCGCCAGAGATCATCTCTTCTTGGGTCAGGTTTTCAAACGCCGGGTGCAGGCGCTTGAAGCGATCAAAGTTGTCAAAGACGGCTTTGACCACCTGATAGACCACATCGTCATCCACATCGGCAGAGGTCACGAAAGTGGCTTTCACGCCAAAGGTTTTAACGTCGCTGTCCGTCCCCTTGTACATGCCGCCCGGCACGGTGGCCTCGGCGTAATAGGGGTTGTTGTCGATCAGGCCTTGGATGGCATCACCTTCGACCGGCACCAGCTTGGCGTCGATGGTCGATACGGCTTCTTGGATCGAACCGTTCGGGTGGCCCACGGTATAGATGATCGCGTCAACTTTGTTGTCGCCCAGAGCGGCAGCTTGCTCGGCAGGCTTCAACTCAGATGCCAGTGCGAAGTCATCCAACGTCCAACCCAGAGCGTCCATCACGACTTCCATCGTCGCGCGCTGGCCGGAACCGGGATTACCGATGTTAACGCGCTTGCCCTTGAGGTCTTCAAAAGACTCGATGCCGCTGTCGGCACGCGCGATCACGTTGAACGGCTCACCATGTACGGAGAAAACCGCGCGCAGGTTGTCGAACTTGTCGCCTTCGAACTTGGACGAGCCGTTGTAGGCGTGGAACTGCCAGTCGGACTGGGCCACGCCCATGTCCATGTCACCCGCCTTAATGGCGTTGATATTGGCGATGGAACCACCGGTGGACGGCGCGGTGCATTTAAGGTTGTGGTCCGCGGTGCCACGGTTCACCAGACGACAGATCGACTGACCAACGACGAAGTAAACGCCTGTCTGTCCACCGGTGCCGATGGTGATGAACTTTTCCTGTGCCACAGCCGCGGTACCGGCCATCAGGGCGCCGGTCATCGCAAGCATTTTAAACATTTTCATAAGATGTCTCCCATTTTCTGTATTGGTGGCCCCCTTTAGGCGGGTTACCATTGCATGCACAAGTAGAGCGCCAAGGCATTTAGGCAATTGAGACGCCTTGGGAAATTCCACCTCGCGTATAGGCCAGCAGCAGGCCGCGCTCGCAGTACGGGAATCTCTAACTTAAGTTAAGATGGTTTGTCGTTTCGATCAATCCGGCGCGTTAATCGGCCATCTTCGGCAGGTCGGGCAGCACCGGAGCGGCAGCGATCAGCGCCTGCGTGTAGGCATGCTGCGGCGCGTCAAAGACCTGCGCAGTCTCACCCGTCTCGACGATCTGTCCGGCCTTCATCACTAGCACTCGATCCGTCACGCTGCGCACCACCGACAGGTCGTGCGAGATGAACAGATACGTCAGGTCATAATGGGTGCAAAGCTCTGCCAATAGGTCGAGAATTTGCGCACGCACCGAGACATCAAGCGCGCTCACCGCCTCGTCAAACAGGATCAGCTCAGGCCGGATAATCAGCGCGCGGGCAATGGCGATACGTTGCCGCTGTCCGCCGGAAAATTCATGGATGTATTTACGCGCGTCCTGCGGTGCCAGTCCCACTGCGGTCAGTGCCTCGTCAATGGCGCGGCTGCGCGCAGCACCTTGGGGCGGGTCGTCCAGCAGGTGGAAAGGTTCTGTCACCAGCCGATCGACTCTATGCCGGGGATTGAAGCTACCGAAGGGGTCTTGGAACACCACCTGCAACTTGCGCCGCACCTCAAGGTTTGGCCGCGTTCCGGTAAAGACAGGCTGGCCGTCCAGCATGATGCTGCCGCCTTGCACCGGCTCAAGGCCCAAAATCGCCCGTGTTAGTGTCGATTTTCCACAACCTGACTCTCCCACCAGCCCCAACCGCTCGCCCCGGTTCAGGGTAAAGCTAACGTTGTTCACCGCGCGGAAATGCTCCGGTTTGGCAAAGAGCGTCTTGCGCGGCATGCGGTAGTCGCGACAAACGCCTTTGACCTCCAGCAGCGGCTTTGGCGGGGGGGGACTTGGTAGATCAACCTGATGGCGCGAGGCTTCAAATAGCATTCTTGTGTAGGGGTGGCGCATGTCTTTGATTAGGCTGTGCGTTTCGCCTTGCTCGACGATCTGGCCCTTCCGCATCACGACAATCCTGTCGGCCATATCAGCCACAACAGCCAGATCATGGGTGATCATCAGCAGTCCCATTCCATCCTCGCGCGCCAGACGGGTCAGCAACGCGAGGATTTGCGCCTGTGTGGTCACATCCAGCGCGGTGGTCGGTTCATCCGCAATTAGAAGACGTGGGCGCAGGGCAATCGCGATTGCGATCACCACGCGCTGGCGCTGGCCCCCGCTGAGTTCATGGGGGTAGCGCGACAGGGGAAACTGCGCTTGCGGCAGGCCGACGCGCTCAAGCGTTTCGGCAGCGCGGGCTTCTGCCTCGGTGCGAGAGACGTCGCGCTGATGAACGCGAATGGTCTCGGCCACTTGGCGCCCGATGGTTTGCACGGGGTTTAGCGCGGTCATCGGCTCTTGAAAGACCATGCCAATGTCGTTGCCACGCATTCCGCAGAGCGCGGCTTCGCTCATCTGCGTCAGATCATCGTCGCCCAGCAGGATATGCCCCGTGGTCGCAGCCCCCTTGGGCAGCAGTTGCATCGCCGCCAGCGCGGTCATCGACTTGCCCGAACCGCTCTCGCCCGTGACGGCGACAATCTCTCCGGGGTCGACTGAGAATGTTACCCCATCAAGAATGCGCAGCCCGTGGATCGACAGCGATAGGTTCGCGATGCTTAAAAGCGTCATGAGCGGGCCACCCTGAGGCGTGGATCAAGAACGTCGCGCAGCCCGTCACCCATCAAATTCAGCCCCAACACCGTCAGAATAATCGCAAATCCGGGCATAAGCGCCATATGCGGTGCGATGCTCACCATCGTCTGCGCATCAGCCAGCATGCGGCCCCAAGAGGGGACAGGCGGCTGTGCGCCAAGACCGACATAACTCAACCCCGCTTCGGCCAAAATACCGAGGCTGAATTGAATGGTGCCTTGTACGATCAGCAGGTTAGTGACGTTCGGCAGGATATGTTCGACTGAGATGCGGGCGGCGGATTTGCCTGCGACACGGGCGGCCATGATAAACTCCCGCTGCCAAAGCGACAGCGCCGCCCCCCGGGTGATCCGCGCAAAAACAGGGATGTTAAAGATGCCAATGGCGATGATCGCATTGATGGCCCCGGCGCCAAAGACCGCTGTGATAAGGATTGCGATAACGATGGCGGGAAAGGCAAAAACCAGATCATTCCCGCGCATGATGACCTCGTCCACCAGGCTTCCCCGCCGCGCCGCAGCCCAAAGCCCCAGCGGCACGCCCGCGCCCATG
>Ga0209345_10001198_pt1 | contig 31601 bp, 29 predicted proteins | sample Cruoilmetagenom7_FD_187294 | JGI IMG/M metagenome (GOLD analysis project Ga0209345, IMG submission 187294) | Oil polluted marine microbial communities from Coal Oil Point, Santa Barbara, California, USA - Sample 7 (SPAdes) (version 2) | ecosystem: Environmental > Aquatic > Marine > Oil seeps ...
GTGTGTCATCTACACAATTTAAGGTAACACCATAATCGGCAGGGTTGGCAATCAGGCGTTTGAGTGCGAGTAATTTAGGTACATAAGCCTGGGTTTCTTTGGGTAGCTTAAGATTCCAGAAATCGGTTGGTTTACCACGTTTTTTATTATTACGTATGGCACGTCGTACGGTGCCTGAGCCAGAGTTATAAGCTGCCAAAGCGTGTAACCAGTTACCCTTAAATTCACGATTTAAATTTTCCAGGTATTTCAGGGCTGCTTGTGTTGATGCGTAAACATCACGTCGACCGTCATACCACCAGTTTTGTTTTAAGCCGTAAATTTTGCCAGTAGAAGGAATAAACTGCCAGATACCAGATGCTCTACCATGAGAGTAGGCGAAGGTTTGATATGCGCTTTCTACTATGGGTAGCAATACCAGCTCTGTAGGCAGGTTACGTTTTTCTGCTTCATTTAATACATAGTGCAAAAAAGGTTCAGCACGCTCGACGACCCGGTCGAGGTATTTCTGATGTTTTGCATACCACTTTAGTTCAGATTGTAGCCTTGGATTATTAGTTGTGTCGGCAATGTTAAAACCGCTACGCACACGACCCCAGATGTCTGTAATATCAGATTGTTTATAGTCGGCAGGATTTATGGCGAAATATTCGTCTTCCAGTTCCTGCTCTGCTGCGGCAAAAGATTCGTCAAATAGACGCTTAATTTTCTCGGCTTGTGCTGTCTGTTCGGTAGTAAGTTGCCTGGCATGATCTGGGCGAGTTGACTCGGCCGGCATGCATCCAGAGAGTAAAATACAGGTTATAGCTGCCGTAAAAAGGTTATGTAATTTATAGCTTTTCGAGTGGAAAGTGTTTAAATTCAGCAAGTTATCTTCTTTTTCTAATGTGAGTGTTAATATAAAAACGAATACTTAGAGTGTAAATCATAAATCACTCTATTGCTCGCAGTTTTTTTCAAATAAATTTTTGTTATTTCTATTCATAATAATGCTATTTCAGGTAGTATCTTCCCGCATGAATAGTGAAAAAATAGAATTATATACAGATGGTGCCTGTCGAGGTAATCCGGGTCCGGGTGGCTGGGGTGCCTGGTTGCGATTTGGTGAACATGATAAAGAGCTTTGTGGTGGTGAAAACAACACCACCAATAACCGCATGGAGTTAATGGCGGCCATCATGGGACTGGAGTCATTAAATCGACCTTGTGAGTTGGTACTTTATACTGATTCTAAATATGTCATGCAGGGTATCACCGACTGGATAGATAACTGGAAAGCCAGAGGCTGGAAAACGGCCGCTAGAAAACCTGTTAAAAATGTCGACCTGTGGAAACGACTGGATGAAGCCAGAAATCGGCACCAAATTGATTGGCAGTGGGTTAAGGGACACTCTGGACATGAAGGTAACGACAAAGCTGATGAGTTGGCGAATAGAGGGGCAGATAGTCTGTAGGTGCACAATTATTAGAGCTAATAAATGCTGGCGTTAACATGTACGCCTAAAGGCGCAACTTCAGAGATCGTTTTAATATGAGACAAATCGTACTAGATACAGAAACTACCGGTTTAGAGCCTTCTCAAGGTCACCGCATAATTGAAATTGGATGTGTGGAAATCATTAACCGTAAAATAACTGAAAATACTTACCATCAATATATACAGCCCGATCGTGAAAGTGATGAAGGTGCATTTGAAGTTCACGGAATTAGTACAGAGTTTTTAGCGGATAAACCTCGCTTTATTGATATCGTTGAAGACTTTATGAAGTTTGTAAATGGTGCAGAGCTGATTATTCATAATGCACCTTTTGATCTGGGTTTTCTGGACCATGAGTTAGCTATGTTAGATCCGGTATGGGGTAAGGTCAGTGATCATTGCCAGATTACCGATAGTTTAATCATGGCGCGCAAAAAACATCCGGGACAAAAGAATAACCTGGATATTTTATGTAAACGATATGAAGTAAACAATGCACGTCGTGAACTGCATGGCGCCTTACTAGATGCCGAGTTATTAGCAGAAGTTTTTCTAAGAATGACAGGTGGTCAGGAAACCCTGGCTTTAAGTAGTACTGCAGAAGGCTCTACCGCGGGGTCTAATGTTAGCCCAATTAAGCGAGTAGATAGTAGCCGCCCTCAGATTAGTGTGGTCAGGGCAACTGTTGATGAGCTTGAGTTGCATCAGGAGCGACTTAACGCACTGGGTGATGAGTGTATTTGGAGTAAGCCGTAACCCACGGGTCCTGACACTCTGAGGCGGTTGATGAATCCGCCCTGGGCATAGGGTAGGTATAGATCTAAGTATCAGGTGTTTTGTTATCGTCTAGGATAATGGGCCTTTTAGATTTACGACTTCTTTCTTCGTGATACTTTTGTTAACTATTTCAGCTAAGCTTATTTGAACTACTGATTTTTCAATCAGTCAGTTAAGGCACCTCTGAATAAGTCTATTATCTCTCTGGCGAACAGGCGAGTTCACAATTAAGGCGCTGCTTTGAAAGCATGCTTATTGCCTGGTGAAAAGCAGCAACGAAGAGTGTGGGCTTGCCTGTTCGCCCCGCAGGGCGCGACCTGAAGCATTCATCTGCTGCGTTGCGCTTCTTGCAAAGGACCGGGCCATTTACTGCGAAGCGTCGCCTTGCAGCTGAACGCTTCAGATCACGCAGAGACATAATCGACTTATTCAGAGGTGCCTTGAGTATTGAACTTGTACAGATTAGCCTGGAGTACCCCACATGAGCATTATCATAAAATCCGTTTCAAAGTCGGATATCAAAACATCAGAGATCACAACAGAATCCGATTACTTAAACCGTCGTGAGTTTATTAAAAAATCAGGAATTCTCGTTGGCGCTTCATTGGCTGGTGGTTTAACTTTACCTGCTTCGGCTAAATCTTCTGATTATGGAAATGATTATCCTGATTTAATTAAAACAGCATATGGTAAAGGTGAAACGCTCACTTCATTTAATGATGCCACTACCTATAATAATTTTTATGAATTTGGTACGGGTAAAAAAGATCCCGCACAAAATGCGACAAATTTTAAAACAGATCCATGGTCAATAATCGTTGAAGGTGAGGCGAATAAAACAGGCATCTTTCATTTAGAAGATATTTTAAAGCATGCACAAATAGAAGAGCGTATATATCGCTTTAGATGTGTAGAGGCCTGGTCGATGACTGTGCCCTGGGTAGGGTTTTCACTAGCTGATATGTTGAAACGTTTTGAACCGACCTCTAAAGCAAAGTATGTTCAGTTTGAAACATTGTACGATCCGCAACAAATGAAGGGGCAGGTGCGTAGAGTGTTAGATTGGCCATATCGTGATGGGCTTAGAATGGATGAGGCAATGAATTCGTTGAGCTTTATGGCAACGGGTATTTATGGTCATAACATGCCAAATCAAAATGGTGCGCCTATTCGACTTGTAGTGCCCTGGAAATATGGCTTCAAAAATATTAAGTCTATTGTAAAAATAAAATTTACAGAGCATGAGCCTGTTTGCACATGGAATGTAACCGGGCCGAAAGAGTATGGTTTTTATTCCAATGTGAATCCGAATGTTGATCATCCGAGGTGGAGCCAGGCGACAGAGCGTGCATTAGGTTCAAAATTCTGGGAGCCTAAAGCAAAAACACAGATGTTTAATGGCTATGGTGAGCAGGTTGCACATCTATATAAAGGTATGGATTTAAAGAAATACTTTTAAATGAGGTCATTAGTCTTTAGTTGTTAGTCTCTTATCAATCTAATAAATAAGTCATTCTGAGCGATTGCGAAGAATCTGCGTTGGTGAAGCAAAGGTCTATAGCTGGTTATCAGATCCTTCAGCTTTGCTCAGGATGACAAGATAAAATTTTGCAAATCAAAGGCTTCTTTTTACAGGAGGTTCCAGTGCAAGCAGTGTTAAAAAATAGTATATATATGCCGTTAAAAGAAAGAGTGTTTTCCATTGGTTTTTTAAAGCCTGTTGTTTTTATTTTATGTCTAATGCCATTTGTATTATTGGTATTGAATGCAATAGATAATCAGCTTGGCCCCAACCCGGTTGAAGAAATGATTCGGACTTTGGGGGATTGGGGAATTTATTTTATACTGATAGGTTTAACGATTACCCCGGCCCGAAGAGTATTAAATCAAGCCTGGTTAATTCGATATCGGCGTATGATTGGTTTGTTTGCCTTTTTTTATGTGTGCATGCATTTTCTCAGTTATATCTGGTTTGATCAGTCTTTTAATATTGAAGAAATTATAAAAGATATTATTAAGCGCCCCTTTATTACCATTGGTTTTGTGTGTTTTCTATTGTTGTCGTCACTGGCGTTAAGTTCGACCAATAGTATGATGAAACGGCTAAAGAAAAACTGGGGGCGTTTGCATATGATGGTTTACCCGGTTTCAATATTAGCTTTACTGCATTATTTTATGATGATTAAAGCAGATTATCTGGTACCAGGTGTGATGTTTATCATATTAAGTGTGTTGCTGGGGTATCGGGTAGTGTTAAAGCTTAAAAGATAAAAGCATTTTGTCCGCTAATGAACGCTAATAATCGCGAAGAAAGTCAAAAACTTGAATGCTGTGTAATGCGCCGCGGGCGCATAAACATAAAAATATGCATTTTTTGCGTTTATTAGCGGACAACCTGCCTTTAGCTTTACCCAAACACAGCAGCCCAGCTAAACCGATCCCATGTCCAGTACAGTCCGGTGATGGCAATCATTACTGAACCGGGTACAGTGATGCACTGATGAAACGCCTGTTTGCTTTTAAACCAGTAGGTAATTCCATAATAGGCTGCGGTTAAAATCGCTAGTTGACCAATTTCAACGCCCAGGTTAAAGCCAATTAGTGCTGTAGCATAGGCGCTTTCAGGCATACCAAAATCGGCTAACACACGCGCAAACCCTAAGCCATGTAATAATCCAAAGGCAAACACCAATACCAGGCGACTGTTTTTTAATTTATGGGCAAAAATGTTTTCGATGCCGATGTAAGCAATTGACAGGGCGATTAGTGGCTCGACAATACTTTCAGGTAAGCTGATTACATTAAATACAGATAAGCTGAGTGTAATGGAGTGAGCCAGGGTGAACATGGTGGCTTGCCAGACCAGGGGTTTTAGCTGGGTGCTGAGCAGGAAGATGCCCAGAATAAATAAAATATGATCTAGCCCTTTGGGAATAATGTGTTCAAAACCTGCCAGGCTGTAATCTGTGATTACCTCAAGTAGTGGGGGTTCGGTAAAAACTTCTTCCAGGGAAAATGGCTTGCTGACCTTGTCGTTACGTAGCCACTGCCATGATGACCAGTGCCATTTTTCATTTTCAGTGTCTATCTGTCGTACTCGCACTGCATTATCGGAAAAACGTTCTGGATAATACCAGCTTAGCTGCTTTACCTGATTGTCTATGCTGCCCTCAATCACAATTAAACTGTTTCTAGGTACTTTGGTGTAACCGGGTTCTGGGATTTGTAAATCAGTAATCTGCAGCTTTACTGGCTGATTATCAAATTTAAGCTGGATATTACCAGCTAGCTCCTCTTTAAAGGGAATAAATTTTTCTCGCAACTGTGCAGATTGCAATACTCTGAGCGCGTCGTATTCAGTGGCAAATGGAGAATCCTGTGTGTTTTTGTATTTGGAATTTATGCCAGTCATCATGGCTTCTATGCTGGCACGCAGCTCTACCCGATAATGTCCGTCTTTATAGACGCTAATTTCGACCAATGCGGGTTTTACGATATCAGCGATGCTATACTTCGCACCGAATAATGCAGACAGCAGGTACAAAAATATTGCAAAATGCATTTTTTTGATTGCAATATGGAATAACTGTTTTTTTATAAGCATTTGAAAAATCAGGTAATATTCATTATTATTAAGCGATTGAATTATATTGAATAGAAGTAATTATACAACTATGGATATTGAAGGTTTTAATGTCAGATACATAGTTTTTTATTTTTTAAAGATCATTTTACTTAACCCCCGTATTACCAAGGTGAGAAATCATGCCATTTTTAAGTCGTCGTAAATTTCTGAAAATTATGGGAGCTGCTGCTGCAACTGCAGCTTTCCCAGCCATTACTGGTTGCTCAGATAATGCAAACTCATCATCTGAGTCAGCATCAGCTGCAAGCCATGGCATGCCACAGGGCTTTTATGATTTACCGATGAAAGGTAACGTTCGAATTTTACATATCACTGATGTACATGGTCAGTTGAATCCGGTTTATTTCAGAGAGCCTAATGTGAATCTGGGTGTTGGTGATGCGTATGGCCGTCCACCTCATTTAGTGGGTAATAAGTTATTAGAAGCGATGGGGTATGGGCCTGGTTCTGCAGAGTCTTATGCATATACCTATCTTGATTTCCAGAAAGCAGCTGAGAACTTTGGTAAAACGGGTGGTTTTGCACAAATAAAGACATTGGTCGATCAGTTGCGTAAGTCAGCCGGTGGTAAACAAAACACCATTACAATAGATGGTGGTGATTTATGGCAGGGTTCAGGTACAGCATTGTGGACTCGTGGTGTAGACATGGTTGAGGCCTCGAATATTATGGGGCTGGATGTAATGGTCGGTCACTGGGAGTTCACTTATAAAGAAGATGAGGTGCTTAGCAATGTCGCTTTATTTAAAGGTGACTTCATTGGCCAGAATGTTCGTGTTAAAGACGATTCCATGTTTGGTGATGAGTACCCAACCATGGTTGAAAAATATGATGGCAGTGGTTTATTTAATGAAGATACCGGGCATGCATTCCGTCCATATGTGATTAAAGAAATTAACGGTGCACGCATCTGTATTGTAGGTCAGGCATTTCCAAGAACAGCTAATGCAAACCCACAGGAGTTTTTCCCAGACTGGTCATTCGGTTTGCGCGAAGACGATATGATTGCGTTAGTTAAGCAAATTAAAATTGATGAAAAGCCTGATGCAATTGTATTGTTATCTCATAACGGTATGGATGTAGATATAAAAATGGCAGAACGTGTGCCAGGTTTAAATGCTGTATTTGGTGGTCATACACACGACGGTATTCCAAAGCCAATTAAAGTTAAAAATGTAGAAGGTGGTACTTGCCTGGTAACTAATGCAGGATCTAATGGTAAGTTTGTTGGTGTAATGGATTTTGATATTCAGGATGGAAAAATAAAATCTATGGATTACAAAATGTTACCAGTTATTACTGACTGGTTAGGTGCCGATAAAGAAATGCAGGCCTATTTAGATCAAATGCGTAGTACGGTTTACGATAAAAATATTGTTGAAAGTCGAGCTAAAAAATATTTCTATAACGAAGGTCGCGTAGGTAAAACATATAAAGAAATTCTTGAAGAAAAATTAGCTATTGCAGATCGATTATTATATCGCCGTGGTAACTTCATGGGTACCTGGGATCAAATTTTGTGTAATGCCTTACGTGAAGAGTATTCAGCTGATGTTGCCATGTCTGCCGGTGTGCGTTGGGGTACAACAACACTTAAAGGTGACTGGATCACTATGGAAGATGTGATGACTCAATGTGCGATTACTTATGGTGAGACATATGTTAGTGAAATGTCGGGCCGTGACTTATTGCGTATATTAGAGGGTGTTGCGGATAATTTATTCGATGTTGACCCATACCTGCAGTCTGGTGGTGATATGGTTCGTGTCGGTGGTATGGATTATACTATTGACCCGTCTAAGCCTCTTTATCAGCGTATTACGGATGCAAAACTGGATAATGGTCATGCGATTGATCCAAAGCAGATGTATAAAGTTGCTGGTTGGGCAACGGTTAATGCTGCACCAGATGGTCGATTAATGTGGGATGTGGTGCATGATTATATTTTAAATAATCGCGGTGAAGATAATGTATTGCATTTGCCTAAAATTAATCATCCAAAGCTGGTTGGTATAAAAACTAACCCGGGTATTGCAGATTATCCAGGTGAAATAAGCTAGTTAAAATTAGTTATATGCTTAAGTTAAAAAAAGGGCAGCCGTAATGGTTGCCCTTTTTTAATCTTAGATAAACACAAATAAAGTACAAGTATTTTATTTGTGTTTTTTCTTCTTAATATTGAATTTTAAAGTTAGATAAAAATAATGGATTGGCTTTGCTTGATCTGCTCTGCATACCCTGATTATTTCTCCGTACAATAAAAGCTACAGGATTTTTTTGCGTCATTAAGACATCTTTCAAGTTTACCAATACATTTTCCACGGCAGGATATCAGGTCAGATTTTTTGGTAAATAAATTTGCTTCGCATGTTGCATTACAGGTTTTGTTTATACGGCTACAGTCATAGCCGCTTACGCAGGATTTGCATCCACTTGACATCTCGCCGGCTAAAATATTTTGTGATAAGAATATTAAAAATATGCTAATTAAAAGTTTTTTAATGCTTCTGTTCATCTCTTATTTCCAAATGTAAGGGGGGGTAACAGGTTAAGGGAGTTATGATTATATAGTAGTTTAATGCTTTTCGTATGCAGATATTTTTATCGATGCTCTTTAGTTCAATCCTATAAAATACTATGGCCTTCAATAAATTGAGAACCACATGAATTTTGACCCACCATTAATCAAAGGTAAATTAATAAAACGCTACAAGCGTTTCCTGGCAGATATTGTGCTGGATGATGGGGTTGAAATAACGGCCCATTGTGCCAATACGGGTGCTATGACGGGGTGTGCGCCAGAAAATGCAAATGTCTGGTTAAGTGTTTCCGATAATCCGAAGCGTAAATACCCTCATAGCTGGCAATTGGTAGAGGTGCGGCCAGGGGTAATGGCGTGTATTAATACTGGCCTGACGAACAAGCTGGCACACGAAGCATTATTACAGAATCAGATTACGGAACTTGCAGGTTTTGATGAGTGTCGTAGTGAAGTGCCTTATGGTGATGAAGGTAGCCGCGTGGATTTTTTACTGAGGTTTGCTGATCAGCAGGTCTTTGTGGAAGTTAAGCATGTTACTTTAAGTACTGAAGAAAATGTGGGTAGTTTTCCTGATGCGGTGACAAAACGTGGTCAAAAACATTTGCGTGAGTTAATTCAACAGGTTAAATCAGGTGATAGGGCGGTTCTGCTATTTATAATCATGCGTACTGATGTTAACCTTGTGACACCGGCAGATTCAATCGATGCTGAATATGGTCGATTACTAAGAGAAGCCGTCAGGGAAGGTGTGCAGGTAATCGCATATGGAGCAAAAATTGACCCGACGGGTATATCAATTGATCGAGCTGTTTCTGTATTGCTTTAAGGTACTTCAGGAGACCGTTTGTTTTGTGAGACCACCCACGATAATAATAACTAATTGATTATGAAGTAATCAATTTTAACTAACTATTAATTAAGAACCCCTTCAGATATGTTTAGACCGAAAGAACTTTATATCGGCCTCAGATACACGCGCGCAAAACGTCGTAATGGATTTGTGTCATTTATCGCATTAATTTCTATGCTAGGTATAGCGCTAGGTGTGGCAGCACTCATAGTTGTACTTTCTGTTATGAATGGTTTTGGTAAAGAGTTACGTGAGCGTACTTTAGGTATGACGGCTCATGCAACCGTTACCGGACAAGCTGGCAAGCTTAGCGACTGGGCCAGTATTCAAACAAGGGTCGCTCAGCATCCAAGTGTTATTGACTCAGCTCCTTTTACGCAAAATGAAGCCATGTTAAGTAATCGTAGCCGGGTGAGTGGTGCGATTATTCGAGGTGTACTGCCAGAGCAGGAGCCGAAGGTGTCTGAAATTGCAGATAAAATGGTCTCAGGAAAGCTGGCAGATTTAAAGCCCGGTAGTTTTGGAATTATTTTAGGTCGAGAACTGGCCAATGCCATGGGTGTTTTTGAAGGTGAAAAAATAACTCTCATCACGCCTCAGGCTAATGTTACTCCCGTAGGTGTAATGCCTCGTTTAAGGCGTTTTACTGTGATAGGTGTGTTTGAGGCTGGCATGCATCAGTTTGATCGCTCGATGGCTTTTATTCATATGCAGGACGCACAAAAGCTATTTAGTTTGCAGGATAATGTTGAAGGTGTTCGTCTTAAGCTTAATGATATGTTCACGGCATATGAGGTTACTCATGAACTGGAAGCTGCCCTGGGTGAAGATTACTGGGTACGCGACTGGACCAAAATGCACACTAATTTATTTAAGGCGCTTAAAACAGAAAAAGTCGTGATGTTTATTATCCTATTGCTGATTGTTGCGGTAGCTGCATTTAATATTATCTCTACACTGGTAATGACGGTAAATGATAAGCAGGCTGATATTGCAATATTGCGTACCATTGGTATGACACCAAACAGTTTAATGTGGGTGTTTATCGTGCAAGGTGTGGTAATTGGTTTAGCAGGCACATTATTAGGTGTGGCACTTGGTGTACCGGTTGCCTTAAATGTAAATGAAATAGTGAGTTTTGTTGAAGGATTAATGAATACTAAATTCCTGCCTGCTGATGTTTATTACATCACCGAATTGAAATCAGACTTACGCTTATCAGATGTATTGACTTATACCGCATCTGCATTTGGTTTATCTGTGCTGGCTACCATTTATCCTGCGTATCGTGCCGCCAAGGTTCAGCCCGCCGACGCATTGAGGTATGAATAATGCCACTTACTAATAGATTTTCTGAGTCGGAAATATTTCCTAATGGCACCGGTGCTCCAACTGTTATGGAGGCGCTAGATTTGTGCATGACCTTTCAAGAAGGTGGTGGTAGCCAGCTGGAAATTTTGAAAAATATAAACCTCAAGGTAAAAGCCGGTGAAAAAGTGGCTATCGTGGGTGCTTCTGGTTCAGGAAAAAGTACACTATTGCATCTGCTGGGGGGGCTGGATAAGCCCACATCGGGCCAGGTGTTTGTTGATGAAAAAGATTTATTTCGTATGTCTGAAAAAGAGCGCTGTCGTGTACGTAATAATTACATGGGTTTTGTGTATCAGTTTCATCACCTGTTGGCTGAGTTTAGTGCGGAAGAAAATGTGGCTATGCCTGCATTGGTTCGTGGAACGAGTCCAACGCAATCATTATACAAAGCTAGAATGTTACTTGAAAAAGTCGGCATGACTCGCCGTATGGCACATAAGCCTGCTGAGCTGTCTGGTGGCGAACGTCAGCGCGCGGCCATAGCCCGGGCAGTAATCAATGAGCCTCGTTGTATTTGTGCAGATGAACCCACGGGTAACCTGGATAAAGGAACTGCAAATCAGGTGGTTCAGGTATTGTTGCGCTTAAATCAGGAGTTTGGCACCAGCTTAATTGTGGTGACCCACGACATGGAATTAGCTAAAAAAATGGACACAATTTATACCATTGAAAATGGACACCTAAAGATTCTATAGTCATTATATCTATGTAGGTGCTCCTTCGTTGCGCAAAGGGTTAACAGAAGCCCATGTGCACCTGAAGGATCACCTATAATAACAATTATTTGTTTGTTAAATATCATGTCAAAAAATTCAACAACTCCGTTAAACGAGCGCTCTCAGTATTTATTAAAAACCCTTATCAACTGCTATGTTGAGGAGGGTGCGCCCGTTGGCTCAAAAACACTAGCTGAAACTGCTGGTTTAAATATCTCCACGGCCACTATTCGAAATGTGATGGCCAATTTAGACTCAATGGGGCTGGTTTCAGCACCTCATACCTCCGCAGGCCGTGTGCCCACTAATATGGGATTTCGTATGTATGTGGATTCTATGCTGGAATTCAGTCCTATAGAAAACGCCATAAAAGAAAAATTACAACAGCAATTAAATGCTGATCAGGATAAAGACACGCTAATTAATATGGCGAATAATTTATTATCTGATATTACACAGATGGCCGGGGTGATTACCCTACCCAAAAGCGGCCAGTTAAATTTACGACGCATTGAATTTTTACCCTTACCTGATAGAAAAATACTGGCTATTTTGGTGGTAAATGAGCGTGATGTACAAAACCGGATTTTGCATGTAGATAAAGACTATACGCAGGATGAGCTGGTAAAAATATCTAACTATCTGAATCAGCATTTTATGGGTAAGGATATTTTTCAGATTCGTGCTTTACTGATAAAAGAAATGCAAGGGGCTCGTACCCAGGTTGATGACCTGATGGCAGCGGCGGTTAATTTAGCAGGCCAGGCTTTAAAACCAGACGAAGCTAACGAAGCTTACCGCTTGCAGGGGCAGGCTAATTTAATTCGTTTTAATGAAGTTGATAATGCCAATCAATTGCAGCAGCTGTTTCAGGTGTTTCAAAATAAACGAGATATGCTGGGTTTGTTAGATCGTTGCATACAGGCAGAGGATATGCAGGTGTTTATTGGTTCTGAAGCTGGTATAGAGGGGCTGGATGACTTTAGTGTAATCTCCGTGCCCTATGGTACTAAAGTGCAGACTCTAGGGGTTTTAGGTGTTATTGGGCCGACCCGAATGGAGTATAGCAAGGTGATAACTGCTGTTAATGTTACGGCACGCTTATTAAGCCTGGCCCTGGGGGCTGATAATGAATAAAAGTATTTGATTTTATTTGCATTAATTAGTGGGCTATATTTCTTCAAATCTTTTGCTTTTAATCCCCTTGAATCTCTAATGAATACCCCCATATTGGCTTACAGACCTACAATTTTGATGGAGAAGTGACAATGTCAAACGAGGAAATCCTCGATAAAGATCAACAAGATGCCGCTGTTGACGGTGAAGTATTGACTGAAGAAGAGGCACTTGGGGCGGTTAATGAAACCGAAGGCGAAGCCTTTTCACCTGACGAGATGATAGAGCGTCTGGAAGTGGCTGAAAAGAAGGCTGCTGAAAACTGGGACCAGCTGCTGCGCACCAAGGCAGAAATGGATAATATCCGTCGTCGTACTCAGAAAGATCTTGAAAACGCACATAAGTTTGCATTAGAGAAATTTATCTCTGAAATGCTTGCAGTAAAAGACAGCCTGGAATTGGGTGTTGATGCGGCTCAGCAAGAAAGTGCCAATGTAGAAAATCTGCGTGAAGGCAGTGAAATAACTCTGACCATGTTGTCGGGTGTATTTGAAAAATTTAATGTAGTTGAGCTGAACCCAGTGGGCGAAAAGTTTAATGCAGAGCATCATCAGGCTATGTCTATGCAGCCAAGTGCTGAGCATGAGCCGAATACTGTGATGTCAGTGATGCAAAAGGGGTACCTGTTAAATGAACGTTTGGTACGCCCGGCGATGGTGATGGTGTCAAAGGCGGCTGATTAACAAAGAACTGCCCTCTTAGGTGGAGAGAGCGGGTAAGGGGGATTAAATCGTTTTGCGATTAATCCCCCCTCAGCCCCTCTTTTTCTAAGGGGGAGATGTTTAAAAAGCTAAGTATATACACATAAAGCATTGAAAAATAAAAACCTGCCCTTACCTAGGGTTTAAGTATAGAAGTTGTGGTTAATTGGGTTAATCCTGACTATCTACAAAAACATTAAGCATTTTTGGAGCAAAACATGGCTAAAATTATCGGCATCGACCTGGGTACAACTAACTCATGCGTCGCAATTATGGATGGTGATGCACCTCGCATTATTGAAAATTCAGAAGGCGATCGTACAACTCCTTCAATCGTTGCTTTCGGTGAAGGTGATGAGGTTATGGTAGGCCAGTCTGCAAAACGTCAGGCGGTAACTAACCCTGAAAATACATTATTCGCAGTTAAGCGTCTTATAGGGCGTCGTTTCGATGAAGAGGTTGTACAGCGCGATATCAAGCTTGTACCTTATAAAATCATAAAAGCAGATAATGGTGATGCGTGGATTGAATCACGCGGTAACAAAATGGCACCACCGGAAGTTTCTGCACGTATTCTTCAAAAAATGAAGAAAACAGCTGAAGAGTTTCTAGGTGAGGAAGTAACGGAAGCGGTAGTAACTGTTCCTGCTTACTTCAATGATTCACAACGTCAGGCGACTAAAGATGCGGGCAAAATCGCAGGTTTAGAAGTTAAACGTATTATCAATGAGCCAACGGCTGCGGCACTGGCTTATGGTATGGATAAGAGGCTTAAGGGCGACTCTACCATAGCCGTATACGATTTAGGTGGTGGTACATTCGACGTGTCTATTATCGAGATTGCTGAAATTGATGGTGAGCATCAGTTTGAGGTACTGGCAACTAATGGTGATACGTTCCTGGGTGGTGAAGATTTCGACATGCGTCTGATCGACTATCTTGCAGATGAATTTAAGAAAGACAATGGCATGGATCTGCATAACGATCCACTAGCACTTCAACGTTTGAAAGAAGCCGCTGAAAAAGCAAAAATTGAGCTCTCTAACAGTCAACAGACTGATGTAAACCTGCCATACATTACAGCAGATGCATCAGGTCCTAAGCACCTTAATTTGAAGCTGACTCGTGCAAAGCTTGAGTCTCTGGTTGAAGATTTAGTTGAACGCACTATCGCACCTTGTAAGATGGCATTGTCTGATGCAGGTCTATCTGTTGGTGATATTGATGATATTATTCTAGTTGGTGGCCAGAGCCGTATGCCGATGGTTCAGGAAGCGGTTAAAAACTTCTTTGGTAAAGAAGCACGTAAAGATGTAAACCCAGATGAAGCTGTTGCAATGGGCGCATCTATACAGGGTGGTGTTTTAGGTGGTGATGTTAATGACATCTTACTACTAGACGTTACGCCTTTATCTTTAGGTATCGAAACTATGGGTGGTGTAATGACCAAACTGGTTGAGAAAAATACTACGATTCCAACTAAGGCATCTCAGGTGTTCTCAACAGCTGATGATAACCAGGCGGCAGTTACAGTACACGTACTTCAGGGTGAGCGTGAAATGGCTTCAGGTAATAAGTCTCTGGGTCGTTTTGACCTGCAAGACATTCCACCTGCTGCACGCGGTGTACCGCAAATTGAAGTGTCATTCGACATTGATGCAAACGGTATATTGAATGTGTCTGCGAAAGATAAAGCAACAGGTAAAGAACAGTCTATCGTGATTAAAGCCTCTTCAGGTTTGTCTGATGAAGAAGTTGAAAACATGGTTAAAGATGCAGAAGCGCATGCGGATGAAGATCGTAAGCAAAAAGAACTGGTTGAAGCACGTAATACTGCTGATAACCTGATTCATGCATCTGAAAAATCACTGAAAGATCTGGGCGACCAGGTAGACGAAGGTGAGAAGACTGCAATTGAAACTGCTATTACAGAACTGAAAGAAGCGGTTGCTGGTGACGATAAAGAACTTATTGAAACTAAGACAACAGCACTAACTGAAGCGGCGGGCAAGGTAGCTGAAAAAGCTTATGCTCAATCGCAACAGCAAGAAGGCGGTGCTGAAGCTGGTGGTGAAGAAGCCGCTACTGGAAATGCTGATGACGAAGTGGTAGATGCTGAGTTTGAAGAAGTAAAAGACGATAATAAATAAGTCATTTGCTTAGGCATTTAGCCGTTACAAAATGCCTGGTTATTTAGCCGGGCATTTTGTGTGTTTATTCTATGTAAAAACATAATATAGACGCAGGGTTACAGAGTTGAATTTATTGTTTCGTCAAAGTCGAAATAATAAATTTTTTTCTGTTTCTCGGTGTCAGAAAAGTCTAAATATTTAGAGACAAAACAAACATGTCAAAACGAGATTATTACGAAGTTCTGGGAATTTCTAAAGATGCAAATGAAGCAGCTATAAAAAAAGCTTTCAAGCGTTTAGCGATGAAACATCATCCAGATAGAAATTCAGATAACCCTGATGCAGCAGAAGTAAAATTTAAAGAGGGCAAAGAGGCCTACGATATTTTATCTGATGCGCAGAAACGTGCCGCTTATGATCAATATGGACACGCGGGCGTAGACCCCTCAGCCGGTGGTGGAGCTGGTTACGGTGCAGGTAACGGTAATTTCAGTGATATTTTTGGCGACGTATTTGGTGATATCTTTGGTGGTGGCGGAGGTGGTGGTCGCAGTCGTTCTTACCGTGGCTCAGATCTACGTTACAATATGGAACTGAGTCTTGAAGATGCGGTTTCTGGTACTACGATTAAAATTAAAATACCTACACTGGTAGGTTGTAAAACCTGTGATGGCAGTGGTGCTAAAAAAGGTTCATCTCCTACTACCTGTACTACCTGTGGTGGTACAGGTCAGGTTCGTATTCAACAAGGCTTTTTCTCAGTTCAACAAACTTGTCCGCATTGTCATGGTCAGGGAAAAACTATTTCTGACCCATGTGGTGATTGCCATGGACAGGGCCGAATTGAAGAACGTAAAACATTGTCGGTAAAAGTGCCAGCAGGCGTTGATAATGGTGATCGTATTCGTTTGTCCGGTGAGGGTGAAGCGGGTGAAAATGGTGGACCTTCTGGTGATCTATATGTGCAGGTGCATGTAAAACCCCATGCTATATTTGAGCGTGATGGCAGTAACCTGTTATGTCAGGTGCCGATTGGTGTTGCAACTGCAACGTTGGGCGGCGAGCTTGAAGTGCCAACACTCAATGGTCGTGTTAAGTTGAAAATTCCGGCAGAAACACAAACCGGTAGAATGTTTCGCTTAAAAGGCAAAGGTGTGAAACCTGTGCGTGGTGGTATGATAGGTGATTTGATGTGTAAGGTGGTTGTTGAAACACCTGTTAAATTAAACTCCAAACAAAAAGAGTTATTAAGAAAGTTTGATGAGAGTATTCATAGTGATAGTAAAAATCACAATCCTCAAGGTAGTAACTGGCTTGATGGAGTTAAAAAATTCTTCGACGATATGAAACTATAGGGTATCTCTATAATGGTTACACGTAGACGTTTACTTACAGGTATTGCAAGTATAGCCGCGAGTATTTTTACTGCTCGTAGTGCAAGTGCATCTGAAACTTCAGCTGATGAAGGGGAGCTACGTTTTCCCGGCGATCCCACAGAACATAATATCGTTTATCAGTTCAATAAATCTGATTCGAAATATCATGATGCAGTGTTGTTTTCAGCGGCTGAAATGCTGAGAAAATATAATGACAACATTACCATTGTTATAACGGCTTTTGGGCCGGGTATACATATCCTGGCTAAAAAACCTCTACGTGAAGTTTCTGATGAGGTGAAGCAAAAAATTAATAGCATGGCTGATTATGGTGTAAAGTTTCACGCATGTGGCAACACCATGAATTCACTGGGCTGGAAAAAAGAAGATATGCATGACTTTGTAGAAGTTGTGCAGGTAGGCGCAGTAGACCTGATGGAGTTACAGGAGAAGGGTTACTCATACATAAGTTGGTAGTGCAACTTATCAAATAGGGATTTTAAGTGTTATCTCTTACTTCAGGGTCTTCAACAGAGTGTTTAAATTAGCTCATTGTATTTAAAATAATAATCAGAGATTAAAAATGTTACGAATCGCAATTACCGGTGCTGCCGGACGCATGGGTAAAACCTTAATTGAGGCCTGTCAACAGGCAGATGGCTGTAGCGTTAATGCAGCAATAGAGCGCCCGGGTAGCAGTTTAATTGGTGCCGATGCGGGTGAACTTGCCGGTGTGGGTTTACTTGATGTTAAGTTGGTCGATGATGTTGCAAGTGTTGTTGATGACTTTGATACCTTAATCGATTTTACATCGATAGAAACCACGCTGAATAATCTTCAAATATGTAAAGCTAATGGTAAGCATATTATTATTGGTACTACCGGTTTTAGTGAAGAGCAGAAAGAGATAATTAAAAATGCCGCAGAAGAAACTGCTGTGGTGTTTGCGCCTAATATGAGCGTTGGTGTAAATTTATGTTTGAAGCTGCTACAAACAGCAGCTTCTATTTTGAGTGAAGATTACGATATTGAAATTGTAGAAGCACATCATCGGCATAAAGTGGATGCACCTTCAGGTACGGCTATACGCATGGGGGAAGTAATTGCTGACACCCTTAATAGAAATTTAAGTGAATGCGCTGTGTATGGTAGAGAAGGGCAGACAGGGGCTCGTAAGCCTGAAACGATTGGTTTTGAAACTGTTCGTGCAGGTGATATTGTTGGCGAACACACGGTAATGTTTGCAACCGATGGTGAGCGAGTAGAAATAACGCATAAAGCATCAAGCCGAATGACGTTTGCTAAAGGTGCTGTGCGTGCAGCCAGGTGGCTGCAAGATAAAGATAAAGGCCTGTATGATATGCAGGACGTTTTAGGGTTGTAACTAATTAGCTTACCTCTGTGCAGTTCCATGCCTGCGTTGAAAAATGGACATTTACATTTGTAAACTCACATTTTTCGCCTTGTCCTGAAACTGCACAGAGGCAACCTGATTAGTTACAAAAAAACTATTTCCTTAGTTATTAATATTTAAGAAAGTATAAAAAGGTAATTCTATGAAGTTTGCATGTGTATTTCCGGGGCAGGGGTCTCAATCTCTTGGCATGATGGCTGAGCTGGCTGAAGTTTACCCTGTTGTTACAGAATTATTTGCAAGAGCGTCTAAAGTTTTAAAATACGATCTGTGGAAAATAGTTCAGGAAGGGCCTGTAGAAGAGCTCAATAAAACTGAAGTTACTCAACCTGCAATGTTGGTTGCCGGTGTAGCCGTTTATGAAATTTTTAAAAGTAAATTAGATAAAGAACCTGAAATAATGGCAGGACATAGCCTGGGTGAATATACCGCATTGGTTTGTGCAGGTGCGCTTGAGTTTGAAGCTGCTGTTAAGCTGGTATCTAAACGCGGTAAATTAATGCAGGCGGCGGTTCCTGATGGTGTCGGCGCGATGGCGGCTATACTAGGTTTAGAAGACGACGCTATTAAAGAAATTTGTGACACCTGTAGTGATGACAATTTTGCTGTACAGGCAGTCAATTTTAATTCTCCCGGTCAGGTTGTTATTGCAGGTAATGTTCAGGCGGTTGAAACTGCAATGGCTATAGCAAAAGAGCAAGGCGCAAAGCGTGCACTGAAATTACCCGTGAGCGTGCCATCGCATTCTAACTTAATGGAAGGTGCGGCTAAAAAATTAGCTACTTACTTAAAAGAAGTAAAAATTAAGAAAGCCTCAACTATACCTGTTATTCAAAATGTAGCTGCTAAAAATTATGCAAAGCCAGCTGATGTTAAAAAGAACCTGGTGAAGCAATTACATAATCCCGTATTATGGGTTGATAGCGTAAATAACCTAATTGCTGAAGGTGTTGATACAATAATTGAATGTGGCCCGGGTAAAGTATTAATAGGCTTAAATAAGCGTATTAATAAAGAAGTAGCTCATTTTACAATTAATAATGTTGATACATTAGATAGTACGTTAGAAGAGATTAAGTAGTATTGTAGTTGCTCCCGGGCGCGTGCTGGGAGCGAGATTAAAGGTGAGTTTATTATGAATTTAGAAAATCAAATAGCATTAGTAACTGGTGCTAGCCGAGGCATAGGTAAAGCTATAGCAGAAACACTAGCTGCTGCTGGTGCCATAGTAATAGGTACTGCCACTTCAGAAGGTGGAGCTGAAAAAATCACTGAATACTTATCGCCAAAAGGTGGTAAGGGAATGTGCCTGAATGTTGCTGATGATGCGTCTATTAAAGATGTAATGAAAGTTATTAAAGAAGATTTCGGTACTATTAGCATACTGGTTAATAATGCGGGAATTACCCGCGATAATTTATTAATGATGATGAAAGATGACCAGTGGAATGACATTATTCAAACTAACCTGACATCTATTTTCAAAATGTCTAAAGCTGTTATACGCCCTATGATGAAGGCACGAACAGGTCGTATTATTAATATAGCTTCTGTGGTTGGTTTAACAGGTAACCCGGGTCAAACTAATTATTCAGCGGCTAAGGCTGGAATTTTAGGTTTTAGTAAATCACTGGCTCGTGAAATTGGGTCTCGCCATATCACGGTAAATACGGTTGCACCTGGTTTTATTGATACAGATATGACAAAAGAGTTACCAGAAGAGCAACGTGAGGCGCTGATTTCGCAAATTCCACTAAACAAATTAGGTGATCCACAGGACATTGCCAATGCGGTAGCCTTTCTAGCCTCGGAAGAAGCTAATTACATTACGGGTGAAACTATTAATGTAAATGGTGGCATGTATATGCCCTAATGCTTTGGTTCGCCAAGGCGCTGGAGAAGATTTGAATCTTCTCAAGCTCTCGTATCAGGCGGTTTTCCTCTCTTTTTCTAAGAGGAAGCTGGTTGCCAGGTCGATATGGCTGAGCTAACATGCTGATTTTTCTTGTTTTTTGCTAGATTTAAATAGATTAAAAAAACACTGGTAGTCTGTGCAGTTATTCACTAAAATACCGCGCAGTTCGAACATATTCGTAATTTAAGAGGAAAAATACATGAGCAGTGCAGAAGAACGCGTTCGCAAGATTGTTATAGAACAACTTGGTGTTAAAGAAGATGAAGTAACTAACTCTGCTTCTTTTGTAGATGACCTGGGTGCTGATTCACTAGATACCGTTGAACTGGTAATGGCTTTAGAAGAGGAATTTGAATGTGAAATTCCTGATGAAGATGCTGAGAAAATTACTACAGTTCAGCAAGCACTGGATTACGTTAACGCTAATAGTTAATAAGATCCAACGAAAAGGGCAGGCGTAGTGCCTGCCCTTTTTTCGTTTCTGGTAAGGTATAATTGCTTTACCCGCTTTATTTTATAAAATTGACTGGCCGAAGGTTAATGCCTTAAGCTTTTGATTCTTATAGTTATATGATGGTCAACAGTGTGCATTAAATTTGCTGCTTCCAGCTGATCTATTTATATTTTAAGCAATGGTTATTTCTGCCAGGCAGAAATTCAACTAAAAATTCTGGAGAATACTCTTGGCTAAACGTCGCGTTGTCGTTACCGGTTTAGGTATCGTTTCACCTGTAGGTAATAATCTTAAGTCTTCATGGGATAATATCCTGGCTGGTAAAAGTGGTGTTGCACTTATTACTGATTTTGATACCTCTGATCAAGCAGTTAAATTTGCCGGTATCGTGAAAGACTTTGATGCAACTGAGTTTATTCCCAAAAAAGATCTTAAAAAGATGGATACTTTTATCCATTACGGAATCGCTGCATCTGATGAGGCAATTAAAGATTCAGGTATTGAAATCACCGAAGAAAATGCTGAGCGCATAGGTGTTGCGGTAGGTTCTGGTATTGGTGGGTTACCGCTGATAGAAAAAAATAAAGAAGCCTTGGATAAAGGTGGCCCAAGAAAAATTTCACCATTCCTTATTCCCGGTTCAATTATTAATATGATTTCCGGAAACCTGTCGATTAAATACGGTATTAAAGGCCCTAATATTGCACTGGTTACCGCATGTACTACAGGTACTCATAGTATAGGGATGGCTGCACGCATGATTGCATACGGTGATGCCGATGTAATGATTGCCGGTGGTGCAGAAAAAGCTTCATCTCCATTGGGTATAGGTGGATTTGCTTCAGCTCGTGCTTTGTCGCGTAACAATGATAACTTTGAAGCGGCCAGTCGCCCATGGGATAAAGACCGAGATGGTTTTGTGCTAGGTGATGGTGCAGGCGTTTTAGTATTGGAAGAATACGAACACGCAAAAGCACGTGGTGCAAAAATTTACTGTGAAATGGCCGGTTTTGGTATGAGCGGTGATGCTTATCATATGACCAGCCCATCTGAAGGTGGAGAGGGTGCTGCACGTTGCATGATTAATGCAATTAAAGATGCGGGCCTGAACAAAGAAGATATTCAATTTGTAAATGCTCATGGTACATCAACACCTGCGGGTGATGTAGCTGAGACTATGGCGATGAAAGCCGCGTTTGGTGATCATGCCAAGTCACTAGCCATAACTTCAACCAAGTCTATGACTGGCCATTTGCTGGGTGCTGCGGGTGGTATTGAGGCTGTATTTAGTGTAATGAGCTTACATGATCAGGTGGCATCGCCGACGATTAATTTAGATAATCAAGATCCTGCTTGTGACCTGGATTATGTGCCGAATACTGCACGTGAAATGAAGATGGATGCTGTTATTTCTAATTCATTTGGTTTTGGTGGAACCAACGGCACTGTTCTGTTTAAAAAAATCTAAAAGTATAAAAATAAAGTATCTGTTCGCGGATGAACGCGAATAGATGCAAATAATTTGTAGGTGCACAAAGAAACGTTGTTATTTATCAAGTAATAATAGTGCACCTAAAGGCGCACCTACAAAATTTAACTTTTAAGAGTTAACAAGCCATTCCTTATCACATGTCACGCTCATTAATTATTCAAGCTCTAGACAATATCCCCGATTTACTCGCACTTCATGCCAGTAACCCAGATCGTTATCCTCATTTATTAACCAGCAATGCATCAGCAGAAGAAAACTCCAGTCTCGCCTGCTTCGATATTTTATTTGCATGCCCACAACAAACTATAGAAAGTTCTAACGCTGATTTTTTACAGCAACTCGATAGTGCCTGGAAAACTGAAAGAGCAAAAGTTGAAAATTCATTATCGGAAAATAACGGTTTACCTTTTACTGGGGGCTGGTTTTTATATTTGGGGTATGAGTTAGCTCAGCAAATTGAAACGGGTTTAAATTTACCGCAGGCAGATGATGGTCTACCTGTGGCATTTGCTACACGTTTTCCGGCAGCAATTATTATAGATTCACATAAGCAAGAGGCTTACCTGGTATGTGAGTCCATTTTTAGTGATTGTGCCGAGCAGATTGAGGCGGATTTATTAAAAGAAATTACCTCAAGCAGTGCTCGACAGTTATTTAAGGTAAGCCAAATAGTGGAGGATAATGCGGATAGTTATCTTCAACAGCTGGATAAATTACATCAATATATTGTAGATGGTGATGTGTTTCAGGTGAATTTGTCACGTTGCTGGAAAACGCATTTAGATACTGCAGGTGAACGGCAAGTTAGTCATGCCAGTATATATTATCAATTAAGCAGGTCTAATCCCGGACCGTTTAATGCCCTGGTTACTCTGGGGGATAAAGCAATTATTAGTTCATCTCCAGAGCGCTTGATACAATTTAAAGACGGTAGTATAGAAACACGGCCGATTGCAGGTACCCGTCCAAGGTCAGATGATAGTTTGAGTGACATTAAGTTATCGAGTGAATTACTAGCTCACCCTAAAGAGCGTGCTGAACATATTATGCTGATTGATCTAGAACGTAATGATATGGGGCGGGTGTGTGAGCCGGGTAGTATTGAAGTAAATGAGCTGATGGTGCTGGAAAGTTATCAGCATGTGCACCATATTGTATCGAATGTACGAGGTAAATTACGTCATAATATAACACCGGGAGAACTGATTGCAGCAGTGTTTCCTGGGGGTACTATAACTGGCTGCCCCAAGGTGCGCTGTATGGAGATACTGGCAGAACTGGAGCAGGTTGGGCGTGGAGCATACACCGGTTCACTTGGCTATTTAAATCATGATGGCAGTATGGATTTAAATATTCTTATACGTACTATTACACGCAATGGTAATAAGCTGCAATTTAGAGCGGGTGGTGGCATAGTAGTCGATTCAGACCCACTCAATGAGCTAAACGAAACACGAGCTAAAGCAAAGGGATTAATACACGCACTACAGGCAGGGAACCAATGAATATGATACTAGTAAATGGAATTGAAGAAGCCAATATTAATGTGCTAGATAGAGGCTTTCAGTATGGCGATGGTTTATTTGAAACTATTGCATTTAAAAATAATAAACTACAGCTCTGGGATGAGCATATGCAGCGCTTACGTTATGGTTGTGAGCGTTTGTCTTTAGACACTGTTGATGAGTCACTCTGGTTAGAGGATATTGATAAGTGCCAGCTGGGTGAAGACGCAGTGATAAAGCTTAGTGTTAGTCGAGGGGTATCGGGACGGGGCTACGCTTATTCCCAGAGCGATAGTGTTACGCGGGTCACAGCATCATTTTCCATGCCCGGCTACCCTGAAGTTAACTGGCAGGGCATAAACGCTACATTATGTAGAACACCAATATCGATGAATAGTGCATTAGCAGGTATAAAACATTTAAACAGACTGGATAATGTACTTGCCAGAAATGAATGGAAGGCAGCTGATATAGCCGAGGGTTTTATGTTTGATAATCAGGGGCATGTTATTGAAGGAACGATGAGCAATGTATTTTGTGTGTTGGGTGATGAGCTCTATACACCTGCGCTAGTGCAGAGTGGTGTTGCAGGCGTTATGCGGGAACAGGTAATAAATTGTGCAAAAGAGTTAAAGATTCCCGTTAACATCGTTGATATTAGTAAGCAGAATTTTTTACAAATGGATGCGATATTTATTACTAATAGTTTAATCGGGCTTTGGCCGGTTATGAAAATTGTGGAAAATGAGGGTAGTGTAGAATTCCATCAAAATAAGCTACTCGATGAAATTAAACTAATACTAAATTCAGTTCTGTAATTTTGAGTTAAACTTTAGGTGCTCCTTTAGGAGCACATTCTTATTTGAAATTGAACAGTTCACTGTGCGCCTAAAGGAGCACTTACAAAAGAATGATTAAAAAAATACTAGGTTTTTTACTGATCGCATCAAGTGCACTTGCAGTCGATTTTTATTTCTTTCTTAATAAGCCTTTGGGTATAGAAACTGATGAGGTTTATGATTTTAAGCCAGGCACAAGTGTGTCTGCACTGGCAAAAGATCTTGAGAGTAAAAATATAATTTCTAACCGATTGTATTTTTCTCTTTGGTCAAGAATAACGGGTAGTGCGAGAAAATTAAAAGCCGGTGAATACCTGATTAACCCAGAATTAACTACATTACAATTATTTACCTTAATGCAAAAAGGTAAGGTTCGCTTATATAGTTTAACTTTAGTAGAAGGTTTGACTTTCAAACAAATGATGCAGCTGGTTAATCAGTCTGAATATCTGAATCATCACTTGATAGAACTAAAGCCAGCTCAAATAATGCAGAAAATTGGGCATGAAGGTGAGCATCCTGAGGGCCGTTTTTTTCCCGATACTTATCGATTTCCAAAGGGTATGAGTGATGTTGATTTATTAAAACAGGCTTATAATGAAATGCAAAAACGTTTGTCTATTGCCTGGCAGAAACGTGATAAAAACTTACCATTAAAATCAGCTTATGAGGCGTTAACTCTGGCTTCTATCGTTGAAAAAGAAAGTGCTATTGCAGAAGAGAGAAATCGTATAGCGGGTGTGTTTGTGAATCGTTTACGTAAGGGTATGAGATTGCAGACAGACCCGACAGTTATTTATGGCATTGGTGATAAATACAAAGGCAATATTCGCTTTAAGCATTTACGTACTGATACTCCCTATAATACATATACAAGAAAAGGCCTGCCGCCTACGCCTATTGCTATGCCAGGGCAAGGTGCACTGGATGCTGTAAGTCACCCTGAGAGTACGGAATTTATTTATTTTGTTGCGATGTCTGATCGATCCGGACGACATATATTTTCAAGTAATTTAAAAGATCACGAGCATGCGGTAGATGTTCATCAACGAAAACCTAATCAAATTAAGAAAGCACGATAATGATAACTCTATTTGTGGCATTAGAAGGCTGTGAAGGAATATTTATATGACGAATCCGCTATTTATCACATTGGAAGGTACAGAAGGAGTTGGGAAAACATCAAATATGGAATTTATAAAATCTATGCTTAAAGAGAAAGGTATAGAATTTGTAGAAACACGTGAACCTGGTGGGACACCTTTAGGTGAAGAGCTTCGTGCAATGTTATTAGGTGAAGACTTTAAAGGTATGTCTGATGATACTGAGTTAATGTTAATGTTTGCTGCTCGCGCTGAGCATGTGGCTCAGGTGATTAAGCCTGCTCTTGATAAAGGGCAATGGGTTTTGTGTGATCGTTTTACTGATGCGACCTACGCATATCAGGGTGGTGGTCGTCAGTTAGATTTAAAGCGAATAGAAGGGCTGGAAAACTGGGTATTAGGTGAGTTACGACCAGATTTAACTATTTTACTCGATGCACCAATTTCTGTAGGTAGAGAAAGAGCAGGAAAACGCAGTGCGCCAGATCGTTTTGAACAGGAGAGAGACGGCTTTTTTAATCGAGTAAGGGATACTTATCTTTCACGTGCTAAAGCAGAACCTGAAAGAATGAAGGTGGTTGATGCTTCTGGTGATTTGCAGTCGGTTGAAAAACAAATTGAAAAAATATTTAGTGCATATCTATAATTGATGATAATAAAACTGTGTTATTACCAGCCAGACGAAGTTAATTAATAATATTGCTTGAATCTACTGATGGGTTTACCTGATTTAAATTACAAAGCTAATTTAAGTTTGTTTAAGTGGCTGTGCTAAAAATATTTGATTTTTTCCATTAGCCTTTGCTTTATAACATGCATCATCTGCTTTATTTACGGCCTCTTCTTTAGTTAATTTTCTGTCGCTACATTCAAAAATTCCTATGCTTGCACCTATAGATAGTTTTGATTTTTTCCAGTCTATACTTATTGAGCGAATATTAGTTAACAGCTTTGAGCAAGCCTTGTTGGCACTGTCGATATCGCAACCATCTAAAATCACAGAAAACTCATCACCACCTAATCGTACAATAATGTCTTTTTCTCTAAATGAAGCATGTAATACCGAAGCTATTTCGCGTAATAGTTCATCACCGGCTTGATGACCGTAAGTGTCGTTAATTATTTTAAAACCATCCAAATCCAGAATGCACAGTGAGAATATTATGTTATCAGATTTTAATAAATCCAGATGATAATCCAGTGACTCGTTAAATCCTCGACGATTCATCAACCCTGTTAATGGGTCATGGTTAGATTGTTGATTTAAAACCTTCATATTTTTAAGCTGTTGTAAACTATGAGTTGAAAACCAAAGTATGGCTATAAAACTGACAATCATGATGCAGGTAATCCACATTATGAAATTATTTAAATGAATATCAGATATTTTATGAATATTGTTTAGGGGGATATCTATAGTGAACGCGCCAAGAAGGTGATTTAATTTATATTCATGATAAGCAATACCTTTTTCTCTTCGTATTTTTTTTATCTGAGCTGTATCTTCATATTTTTGATGACAAGTTAAACAGTTTATTGATGTGGCAGGTATCGCATCCATATATCTTAATACATCACCCTTGGCTGACTTCTCGATACGCCAGACGGGTTTCCAGTTTATCGGTTCATCAGTATCGCTGTTGTTTTGCAGCTCAAGTTGTGACCAACCCCATTCATAGAATGGCTCACCTGAAGTACTGTAAGGGCCGATATTCCATTTGCTGACGGGCTTGTATTGAATGTCTTGCAGGACGAGTTTTGCCTCATCACTTAACATACGTTGAAATTGTGCGGATATTGGGATATAGCCTTGTCGAGAATTATAATTTACATGGGCCCCGGTTCCATCTTTACGTAATTTTGAAATGACTTCGCGAATATACACATTACGTACGACTTTACTTTGACCAACGATTACATTGGCAATCAGTAAGGCATTCGACTCTATAGTTTTGTCATATAAATCTTTTACAATAAGATACGTAAACATGCCCATAATGCAGAAAGCTATTATGAGCACGTATATAAAACGCTTCTTATTTGCGAATGATTGATTCATTATGTCACTAAGTTTATATGCACATCTACTAGCTAGTATAGAAAACTTTTGGTCGATATATAGTTGTTATTTTATCACCCGTCTCGGTTAAAGAGACTTGGGCTGCTTCAAGGCAAGAAAAACTGAGTAATTGCCTGGTGGGGTTGGCGGCCTGCAGTCCGATTTTTTCTATGGTTTATATTCGCCAGATGCTTTTCCGTCTTTGCTTGAATGTTCTTCAATTAACTCCAGGTTACCCATAATGATGCAAATAAGGTTAAAGGGGTGTGACCAGTGTTCTGCTGGGAATGAACTGCCATCGGTGCGCCAGAAAATTCCAGAATCAATATGCGATTCCTTATCTGCATATATAAATTTTATAGCAGTCTAAAACCAATATTTTATTCTTGATACCAGGTGGGGGTTTATCCTTAAGCTATTAAAAAAGCACCCAGAGAGGGTGCTTTTTTAATAGCTATAACTTTAAAATAAATGAAAAATGATTAATCGTCAGGTTGGGGCATAGGTAAACCTGCCAGTTTGCACACTTCATGGGTAGGATCGGTTGGAAATAGTTTATAAATATGTTTCTCATATTCTTTCTGGTCATGATAATGCTTATTTTTTGAACCTAATTCACGTACGACTTTATGCATGGTGGGGCATACCTGATTTTCATCATAGTAATCTCTGAAATACAAAATTAATTCCCAATGATCATTATATAAATCGACGCCATCATTTTTTGCTACAGCTTCTGTGAAGTCTTCATTCCAGTCACCAAGGTTGGCAATAAAACCCTGTTCATTTGTTTCTACGCTTTTGCCGGCTACGCTTAACATCATAATTAGGAGCTCCTGTGAGTAATATATTCAAATGCATATGTGGGGGAGTTACAAAGTCACTTAATAATGCTGACTTCCTGATTATAGTAAGTACAGTATGTTTTTTATGTGCCTATAAAAAAATCAGATTAACGGTATAAGGCTTATAATATATAGGGTTAATGATAAATTGTATGGTGATTTAGAGGTGTAAATAGTAATATTTACGTCGTTTACTGTAAGCGCTTATACAGCTCTGCTTACAGGTGTGATTTCTAATTTTTTAAACGGCTTTATTTATGATCTATCCCTGGCAACAGAACCAATGGCTTAAGGTGCAACAGCAACTACAGGTTGATAAGTTACCCCATGCGCTTTTAATGGTGGGTTCAGAGGGCCTGGGTAAGTTGAATTTTTCTTTGTCTTTAGCTCATAGTCTATTGTGTAAAACGCCAGATGATAAAGGTTTTTCATGTGGCTCATGCACAGCGTGTAAGCTTGTGGCTGCAGATACTCATCCTGATTTGTTTGTTTTACAAGCCGAAGAACGAGGTAAGGCCATCAAGGTAGACGATGTTCGTCAGTTGTCCAGTAAGTTGAACCTGACCAGTCAGTATGGTGGTTATAAGGTTGCAGTTATCGTTGATGCTCATGATATGAATATCAATGCATCTAATAGCTTATTGAAAACACTGGAAGAGCCTGGTGGTGACACGGTGTTAATTCTGGTGAGTTCTAATCCACAAAAATTACCTATTACAGTGAGATCTCGTTGTCAGTCGATCACATTTAATGTGCCTGGAACACAACAGTCTTTAAGCTGGTTGCAAACACAGGGTATTCAACAGGCCGAAAGTTTGCTTCATTTGGCTCATGGCGCACCCTTATTAGCGGTTAATCTACAGCATGATGATCTGCTGGAGCACCATAAGCAATTAGTGTCTGCATTGCTAAGTGTGGCTAAAAATCAACCGGTTATTGAGCAGGCTGAGCAACTACATAAACTACCGTTAAGTTATTTATTAAACTGGCTGTTTGACTGGGTGCAGGACTTAATTAAACTGCATCAATGTGCAGATTCAGCAAAAATTGTGCATATGGCACAGCAAGCAGAATTAAAGAAGTTGGTCGCTCGGTCAAGTTTACAGGGGCTTTATGAGTACCTTGATCAACTGATTAAAAATAAACAATTGCAATCAATTCCACTGAATACTCAACTGTTGTGGGAAGATTTGCTATTATCATGGTATAAAATACTAAAACGGGTTTAAGACATGGCAGCAGGCGGCGCTCCAAGACAGGGTATACTTTCGTTAACCATAAAAGATAAAGCAGCACTTTATGCGGCTTATATGCCTTTTGTTACAAATGGGGGGTTGTTTATTCCAACCAATAAATCATATGCATTGGGTGAAGAGGTATTTATGTTGCTGACTCTGATGGATGATAAAGAGCGTTTACCGGTTGCTGGTAAGATTGTTTGGGTTACACCTGCGGGTGCTCAGGGTAATAAAGCATCAGGCATCGGTGTGCAGTTTGGCCCGCAGGATAATGGTCAGACGAGAACGAAAATTGAAACCTACCTTGCAGGCGCTTTGAAGTCAGATCGCACCACGCATACAATGTAAACATAGTCGAAAGTCCTAAGTCTTAAGTCAGAAGTCAAAGCGGTGCGCCGTAGGCGCTGTGTTTTGGGCTTATGACTTCTGACTTACGACTTAAGACTTTCTTTTATGTTTTATGATTCCCATTGCCATTTAGATCGTATCGATCTAAAAGACTTCAACAATAACTTCACCGAACTTTTACAGATTATTCAGCAGGCCAGGGTTGAACGCATGTTATGTGTTTCTATCAGCCTTGAAGAATACCCGGCAATGAAAGCTTTAGTGCAAGATCAGGATAATATTGACATTTCTGTAGGTGTGCATCCCTGCGATACCCAAGATGATATCGTTAAACTCAAGCAGCTGATAGAGCTAGGCTCAGACCCCAAGGTCGTTGCCATTGGTGAGACCGGTCTGGATTACTATTATTCGAAAGACACTCGTGAACAACAAATATCTAGCTTTAAAGTCCATATGCAGGCGGCCAATGAGCTGAATAAGCCAGTGATTATTCATACTCGTGATGCTCAGCAAGATACTTTGAAAATTCTTAAAGAGGGTAATGTGGCATCCTGTGGAGGCGTTCTACACTGCTTTACTGAAAGCTGGGATATGGCTCGGCAGGCATTGGATATGGGGATGTATATATCATTTTCAGGTATTGTTACTTTCAAGAATGCACAGACTCTACGTGAGGTTGCTCGGCAGGTGCCCAAGGAACGTTTTCTGATAGAAACTGACGCACCATATCTAGCTCCTGTGCCCCATCGAGGTAAGCAGAATCACCCCGGCTGGGTGGGGCATGTGGCAGAATGCCTGGCAGAGGTCAGGGGAGATAGCGTGGAAAGTATAGCTGAGTTGAGCAAGGTCAACTATCTTCAGCTGTTTGGCGAATAAGTAAGCCGTATTTAAGCGTTTATTAATGTTATAATCCGGCCTGAATTTTACTTATACCGGTTTTTCTATACATGAAATATGATGTTACACCTACAGATATTAAAAAGGCACGAGTTCCCCATGAGGTCTTTTTAACTAACTTAATTTTTAATCATGTGCTGGTCTTCGTTGCTATCATGAGTGCCAGCTCGTTAACGCACTATATTATTGTTATACCCATTTTCTCGGTTATTAGCTTGATTTATCTGTTTTGGGGGGCAAAACGAGCTAAAACCCGCGCTAGCTGGTACGTAAATGCTCATTGGCAGATCGCCGCGCGAAGAAGCCGTTTCTTTTTGTTAATGCTGGCCATTATGGGGAGTGTGTTCGCTATTATCTACATGGTCTCTGGTGGCGATATGAGACCTCAGCATTGGGCCTTTGGTGGCGCTGCATTTTTACCAACTATGGTAAGTATTCTGGGTTTAATTATTTTTGAATCTGAGTCCCTGCATCAGGCAAAAAACGGCATGTTACCTGACTGGGTTCAAGAACGCTTTCCCGAAAATGCGCTTCAGCCTATTCAAACGGCCGAACAAACACAAATTCAGGAATAGCACTGTTATGGGTAAGCACGTATTTTTAAGTGTATTAGGCGCAACTATTTTGGCCTTATTGCTGGGTATATATTTGTCATCATTAAAAGCGCCTGAAATTAATCAAGCGGGTTTTCCCTGGCAAATTGAAAATTTAGAATCAGGTCATACCCA
>Ga0209345_10001199_pt1 | contig 31598 bp, 29 predicted proteins | sample Cruoilmetagenom7_FD_187294 | JGI IMG/M metagenome (GOLD analysis project Ga0209345, IMG submission 187294) | Oil polluted marine microbial communities from Coal Oil Point, Santa Barbara, California, USA - Sample 7 (SPAdes) (version 2) | ecosystem: Environmental > Aquatic > Marine > Oil seeps ...
CCCGCCGGTCAAGATTGCGCGGCATCCAGTCGGCCGACGAAATATAGAGTTTTGCACCATCATTGGGCAAATCCTTGCCATTGCCAAAGGCCCAGATGCGGCTGTGTTCCAGAAAACGGCCAACCACCGATTTCACCCGGATATGGTCGGACATGCCCGGCACATGCGGCCGCAGACAGCAGATGCCCCGGACCACGAGATCAATTTCTACCCCGGCATTGCTCGCCTGATACAGCTTTTCGATCAGCGCCGGATCGACCAGCGAATTCATCTTCGCCCAGATCATGCCCGGCTTGCCATCGCGGACATTGGTAATTTCCTGATCAATCAGTGCCATCAGATCCTTGCGCATATTGCGCGGCGACATCGAGATCAGTTCCAGTTCCTTCGGCTCGACATAGCCGGTGATATAGTTGAACAATTGTGCCGCATCGCGCGCGGCACGCGGATCAGCGGTGAAGAAGCTGAGATCGGTATAGATTTTGGCGGTGATCGGATGATAATTGCCGGTACCGAAATGGCAATAGGTGCGATATCCTTCCTGCTCCTTGCGCACGACCATCGATATTTTCGCGTGGGTTTTCCACTCGATAAACCCGTATACCACCTGCACGCCCGCCCGTTCCAGCGCGCTCGCCCAGTACAGATTCTGTTCTTCGTCAAAACGCGCCTTGAGCTCGACGATTGCGGTTACCGATTTGCCGGCTTCGGCAGCGTCGATCAGCGCCCGGATAACAGCGGATTGTTTGCCAGCCCGATAAAGCGTCTGCTTGATGGCGACGACATCCGGATCAGCGGCCGCTTGCCGCAGAAATTCAATCACCACCTCGAACGATTCATAAGGGTGATGGACGAGAATATCCTTGTCCCGGATGGCCGCAAAACAGTCACCACCATGTTCGCGAATGCGCTCCGGAAAACGCGGGCTATAAGGCGTGAATTTCAGATCCGGACGATCTTCGTCCACCAGAATCTCAAGGTCACTGACGCCGACCAGCCCGTTGATCCGGCTTTCGGTCGCGCCATTATGCAGGAGATTTTCGCGCAGCATCGCTACGACCGGTTCCGCGAGCTTCGGCCCCATTTCGAGCCGGATTACATCGCCACGACGGCGGCGTTTGATTGCGCTGCGAAAATAGCGCACGAGGTCTTCTGCCTCTTCTTCCACTTCGATATCGCTGTCACGGATGATCCGGAACAGGCCGCTGCTTTTCACCGCATAGCCGGGAAAAAGAATGTCGGAAAATTCCTGAATGGCGGTTTCGATAGAAACGTAGATGGCCGCTTCACCCGGCAGCCGAATGAAACGCGGGAGACCCGATGGAATCATCACCAGTTCCCGTATCCCCTGATTATCCGATTCCCGGACCAGGTCGAAAACCAGACTCAATCCCTTGTTGGGAATGAACGGAAAGGGATGGGCCGGGTCGAGCGCCTGGGGAGTGAGGACCGGAAATATCTGGTCGAGAAAATGTTGCCGGAGCCAGGCCTTTGAATCACCGGCAAGCTCGTCGATGGATGAAACGACAATATCCTCGTCCGCCAAGGTTTTCGACAAGGCCGACCAGACTCGCTGCTGATGTTCCAACAATCCATCGACGCGGGTCGCTATAGCCTCCAGCTGCTGTGTCGGAGTCAGGCCATCCACCGAACGTTCTTCGATTTTCTGACGATATTGCCCCACCAGTCCGGCCAGGCGAACCATGAAAAATTCATCGAGATTGCTACCGGAAATGGACAGGAAACGCAGCCGTTCGAGCAAGGGATGCGCGGTATTTTCAGCCTCTTCGATAACCCGTTCGTTGAACCCCAGCCAGCTTATTTCGCGATTGAAATAGCGCTTGTTACCATCTTCCAGCAAAGCACCGTCGCGTCGGGTTACCATGTCCGCGTCGGGCGACTCTGCAGCAGGATTGTCCATCGGCTATATTTCCACCTTTGCATCGCTGGCATCCAGAAATCCGAGCGCAGATTTCGCGATAGCCAGATTTATCGGTTTTTTGGTCTCGATCGCAAGTGCATCCATTTTTTTCGCCAACTGCCTTACCATTGCGTAGGAACGGGTCATCCGCTTTTCTAGATAGCGCAAGACGTCTTCGGATATGGTTAATCCGCGCAGGGCGAAATATTTCTGAAATAGTCCGTCGATCATCGCCTGATCAGGCGGACCGATTTCCCGATGCAGCGATGCGGCGAGACGGGATTTCAGGTCGGGAAGCAGAACCCCCCAATCGGCAACCGGCTTTTCCGACACCAGCAGCAGCGGCTTTTTCTCACTGTTGGCGCGATTCCAGAGATGGAATATGTCGGTATCTTCCCGGTCGGCAGCATCATCGAGATACAGCCCCTGGCTCTCCGTTTCAAATACCGTCGCCATGGTCGTTTTGCCGGACGCTTCGGGACCAATTAAAATCATCGTGTGATGCGACCAGTCGCGCCAGCACTGCAATTGCCGGTGCACCTCGGCATTGGCATCGGTCACCAGATATCCGCCCTGTTCCGCCGATGGGCTTTGTTCAAGAGGGAGAGCAATCTGACTCACGGTCTTGTTCCCTACTGGCCGGAACGACTGATGCGCAAGGCGCCCGCTCCTTGTTGCACCTGCCAGCCCTGCGCCCGAAGCGCCTGGGCAAGAGTGGAAATGTCACCGCGATAGGATACGCTCATGACGGAAACACCACCCAGCGCGAGGCTGGATGTTGAAGCCGAGGCGACGCCGGGGATCGATCGCACAGACGATTCGCCGCGGCTCACCGCGCCGACATCCGGCGTATCAAACTGTAGGGAAATACTGGTTGCCGCCGCCGGCGTCGCCGCTGGCGTTTCACCGGTGGTGTCGGTCCCGCCGGTGGTGTCAGCGGTTTCCGGTGATTCGCCGGATGCGCTTCCGGTCTCGGAATCGTCCTCAAGATCGAAATCGGCAAGATCCAGATCATCAATATCGAACGGATCCTCGATGATCAGCGACTTGTCGGTTTTCAAGATACCGCGCAACAGGGCGCTTGCATAGATATTGTCCAGCCTTGCGATGCCCTGATCCAGCATCTTGGGAATATCCTCGCTACGGTCCACCTTCAGCGTGAAGCTGTCGATATATTTATTGTCGGGACCATAGCGGGCGGTAAACCGCGCCTTGACCGGGCCACCGGGATATTCGTAGGTCAGCCGGACGATAGGGATGATGACATCCGCCGCGCCGAATTGATCCAATATGTTGCGCCACCAGCGGCGACTCGGGCGATCGGCCTGCCCGGCGGTCATCACCAGCGATTCGCTGTCCGATCCATAAGGCCGGACATAATCAATCGCGCTTTCGCCCGAGCGGAAACGGGCCCATGCCTTTTGCCATTCGGTGCGATTTTCAAAGACCTGCGGAGAGCCTGCGCTCCACATGATTGGCAGGACCAGCATCGGCGGAGACCGCAATCGTCTGCCGCTAACGCCCAGAATCGAGCCTGCTCTGGCCCGATCAAACATCACGCCGAGCGTTGCGATATAGCGTTTGGGTCCGATCTGCTCCTGCTCGACAATGATCGCGGATACGATCGTGTTCAGCGTGCTGTCCGGCAGGCCGGCGCTATTGCCGCCCTGCTTGTTCTTGTACAGCATCTTCCAGGCTTTGCGCTGTGCTTCTTCCCAGCCTTTTTTCCGGGCATCAAAGGCGTTGTCGCCATGAACATCGACTTTTATGCCCGTGACCTCAAAGTCACCGGTGCTTGCAAGCGGTGCGACGCCGCGTTCCGTGCCCTCCAGCTGGGCATAGACAACCGCTGCCGCGAGCATTGTCACAACCGCGATGGTCGCAGCAATCTTGATCCTGAAGTCAGTCAAAATACTCATTTGCGCCCTTTTGACGATTATGGCGTGGAAATCCAGCCGGGAGTTGTCTAATCGCTCAAGTTATGAGTGAAAAGCAAAATGAGCCAGATAACTACACCTATGCGAAAGCCGGTGTATCCATTGACGCGGGCAACGCCCTGATCAAGGCGATTGCGCCACTGGCCAAAGCCACGGCGCGCGCGGGTGCCAACGCGGAACTCGGCGGCTTCGGAGGATTTTTTGATCTGAAGGCAGCGGGCTATAATGACCCGCTTCTGGTCGCCGCCAATGACGGCGTCGGCACGAAGCTCAAGCTGGCGATTGATTATAACCGCCATGACACGGTCGGAATCGATCTCGTGGCGATGTGCGTAAACGACCTGATCGTGCAAGGCGCAGAGCCCTTATTCTTCCTCGACTATTTTGCCACCGGCAAGCTCGAAAACGGCATTGCCGAACGGGTTGTGGCCGGAATCGCCGAGGGCTGCAAAATGTCGGGATGCGCGCTGATCGGCGGCGAAACCGCGGAAATGCCCGGCATGTATGCCGAAGGCGATTATGATCTGGCCGGTTTCTGCGTCGGTGCGGTGGAGCGGGACAAAGTCGTAACCGGAGCGAATGTCGAATCCGGAGACGTCCTGCTCGGCCTCGAATCCTCCGGCGTTCATTCCAACGGCTTTTCGCTGGTCCGCCGGCTGGCAGCGGACAAGGGCTGGAAAATGGATCGCCCTGCCCTGTTCAATCCGGACATATTATTGATCGAAGCGCTGATCGCACCAACGCGAATCTATGTGAAGTCCTTGCTGCCGCTGATGCAATCCGGCCGGATCAAGGCGCTTGCCCATATCACCGGCGGCGGTTTGCTGGAGAATATCCCCCGCGTATTGCCCGAAGGCCTGCACGCCCATGTCGATGCCACAAGCTGGGACCAGCCCCGTCTGATGGCCTTCCTGCAGGCGCAGGGCAATATCGAGCCGGAGGAAATGGCACGGACATTCAATTGCGGAATCGGGATGGTATTGGCTGTTTCGTCCGCAGAAGCCGACGCCCTGTCGGCGGACCTCGCAGCAGCGGGCGAAAAAGCCCACCGAATCGGCGACGTCCGTGACGGGATCAAAGGCTGTTCCGTGACCGGCAATCGCGGAACCTGGTCGGCAACAGACAACTGGACCGCCACCCATAATGGCTGACAAGGCCAAAATAGCGATTCTGATTTCCGGACGAGGGTCCAATATGGCGGCCTTCGTCTATGCCGCCCAATCATCCGACTGCCCTTATGACATCGTGCTCGTGGCCTCCAATGATCCCGCGGCCCCCGGCCTGCAACTCGCCGCAGCGGAGAACATCCCCACCTTCGCCCATCCACACAAGGGCCTGTCGCGCGAAGCGCATGATCAGATCATGCACGATGCGGTCGTCCGTTCCGGTGCCGAATATGTCGTTCTGGCCGGTTACATGCGAATCCTGAGCGACGGATTTGTCAAGAAATGGACCGACAGGATGCTCAACATCCACCCGAGCCTGCTGCCAAAATACAAGGGTCTCGATACCTATCAGCGCGCGATCGATGCCGGCGACAAGGTCGCGGGTTGCAGCGTGCATCTCGTAACACCCGAACTGGACGACGGACCGGTGCTCGCCCAGACCGAGGTGGCGATCCTGCCCGATGATGATGCCGACACATTGGCAAGCCGGACCCTGATTGCCGAGCATCAGCTCTATCCCGCGACCGTTGCCCGCTATGTCACCCGCGAAGCTGATCCCGAATGGATCTTGAACCAGGTCCGCCAACGCGCACTGGACCTGGCAGAAACCCATGAACGGGAAAGTTTCGGGTCGCCCGGCTGGCGGGTTGGCAGTGAAAAGAACGGAAAATATTTCGCCTATTTCACCCAGAAATTGCACGGCGAAGCAGGCGTCGGCTTGCTGGTCAAGACCAGTGGCCCGGATGAGCAGGCCGCGCTGATCGATGCCGATCCGGAGCTATATTATTCCCCCAAATTCTATGGCCCGTCAGGCTGGATCGCTATTCGCCTGAATACCGGTCGCACGGACTGGGAGCATATCGAACAATGGCTGTACAAGAGCTGGTCTCTGGTCGCACCCAAGCGGCTCACCAGACTGATCGCCATCGCCGATCAATTTTAGGGAAAATTGCACCACGGGCCGGAACTTCCTGGACAACATGGAGGAGGGAGTGATGTTGCCCAAAAATATATGTGAGCCGACCTGGAGAAAGAAATTCCGACCCGTGATACGGTTCGCTCAATAGACCGCAGCCCACAGTTTAACGATACGGCTCTTGGGCCGTATGCATGGTAATCCTACATTCCGGCTTCAACGGCCAGCCGCACCATATCCGCCGCGCTCGGCACGTCGAGCCGCTGCATCAGAATCGAGCGGTGCATTTTTATGGTCCGCTCGCTAAGCCCCAGTTCGTGGGCAATCTGCTTGTTGAGCAGTCCCTTGGCGATCAACTGCAGCACCTCGCGCTGCCGTTTCGAAAGATCTTTGACAATTGCCACAGCCCGCATCCGGCGCGCCTTGGCCAGACTTGGCACATCAGCATCTATTTCGACCTGTGATCCCAGAAAATATTCCAGTTCGCCGGTATCGTCGAACAAGGGGGCGACGAGAACGGCATTTTGAAAGAGCGTGCCGTCCTTCTTATAATTCAGGATTTCGACGAGAACGGATTTTTGTTGATGCACGCCCCGCCGGATTTCTTCCGTCAGCCAGGATTCGGTTGCCTCTCCCGCCAGAAACCGACAATTTCGGCCGATAATGAATGACCGGTCATAGCCGGTCAGCTCCTCAAAAGCATCGTTGACGGCGACAATCGGATTGTCGGGCAATCGCGGGTTGCTGACCACTGAGGCAATCGGGCTTTTTTCGATCAACGCCATGACCGAAGCTTTCGGCATGCTCGATTGCTCGATGACAACCTGTTCTGTGCTATTCTGATTTTGCTCACGCGCCATATCGTCAGGCTACCCGACATCTATGGTTGAAGGCAAGCAATCGCACGAATTGGCCCCGATATGGTGCTGTTTTCGCGCAGGGATCGGTTTTCTAGGCGACGGATTCCGAGGTGTCTGTCACAATCTTCTGTCGGCCCGACCTTGATCGACCAACCATCATAGCGCCAATTATCGCCGCCAGAAGCAGAACCCAGAAGATAAGTGCGAAGGGAAGATCATTGCCGAGAGCAAGCCTCGCCGCAAAGGTCAGTGTCAGGACAACAGGTGTCCCGACGACAAGGCCGTGCCAGGCGCCCCTGAGGCGCGGTTCCTCGATCCCTCGGCGTCTGCGCTTGCCCAGCCAGATATAGGTGCCCGTTGCGCAAACCGCGGTTAGCGCGATCCCGAACAGGAGATAGGCAAATTTCACCGCAAGACCTCCGAATGATCCGAAATGCAACTGATAGGTCGAGGCAGCAGCCTGTTGTCCCAGCGGACCATCGGACAGTCCGACAAGATGTTCAAACTGGCCGTCGGCATCAAAGGCATAATATTCTCCGAATATCAGCCGCCGTTCATGCTCTCCAACGATCTGGACATGCTGTCCTCTGGTCAGCGGGTCATGGATTATCGCATAGGTCACCCGCACATCCGGATATTCGCGCGCCATATGGGTCAGCGCGCCAGCCACATCGGGAACCGGCGCCGGCCGCATGTCCGGCTCGCCTTCCGCACCAAAAATCGGGCTGTAAACCGCCTCGACATCGCCGTCATAATCTTCCACGGCTATGCCATAGGCCGTCACGCTGGCCAGCCCGATCAACGCGCCGGTCAGTGCGATCGCAACCGAAAAGGGCAAGGTCCAGACGCCAAGCCGGTTGTGCCAGTCTGCCAGGCCCACGCCGTTGCTGTTGCGCGCGCGCAAACGAAACGCATCGCGAAAGATGCGCGGATGGGCAATGACTCCGCTGAGCGACAGCACCAGCAGCATCACACCGAGTATGCCGACAATGGTAATACCGACGAGCGTCGGCAGATTGAGCTTATAGTGGAGGTTGACGAGAAAATCCGACCAGGCAATTTCTTCCGGTCCGGCGATCGATCCGTCCTGCGCCAGATGGACCGCCTGCGTGTCGGTGGTGACGGTCGTGCGTGGCAATGCTTCCACAGGGAGATGGACATAAAGATGCGTAGTGGCTGGCTTGCCTGCCTCGCTTGCCAGGACCGCCTCGACACCACTCTGCACGGCCGCCGCCGATATCGCGGACATTTCCGGTGCATCGGGTTGCTCGACACGCTGAAGCTCCTGGTAGAAGACCGAGACCGTACCGGTAAGCGAGACAATATACAGCAATGCGCCCGCCAAAAGACCGATGGCGGCATGGACGGAAAGGGCCTTTTTCACCGTCCCCGGTTCGATCATGCTATTCATGAGATGCTCCCGGTTACAAGTGCAGGAATGGCTATGGCGACAGAAACGGCGAGATAGCCCAACTGACGCCGGCGGCTGTCGGCCATCAAAATGAGAAAGGTCAATATGGTCCAGCCTAGCGGCGCCACAAAAAGAGCCAGCACATTGGCATTGGCCTCACCGGTACCGATCAGCAACGCGGCCCAGCGCGTCGCAATGGCGAGCGCAATGGCTGCGATCAGTCCCGCCAGCACGACCAGAAGAAAAGTCGCGCACCGCCGCCCGACGTGCCACGGCTCACCCGCTTCGGGCAACATCCCCGCGCGGTCGCTGGATGGCTTGCGTTTGGCAGGAGGAGACAGCCACGCTGCAACGGCCAGAACGGCAAAAGCCGCGCCCATGGCCCATAAAGCGATGACCGATACACCCCATGCTCCGGCCCCGATCCAACCGGCCGCAAGCGATGCCGCGAGCAGGAACCAGCCGAGAGCATTCCGCCATGCCGAGCGCTGGGGCCGTGACCAGGAAAACCGTAACAGGGCGATAGCGGCAATAGCACCGGCGGTTCCAGCCATCAAAAGAGCATCATCAGCCATCAGAAACGGTAACTGACTGTACCCATGATGTTGCGTTCGCTGCCGACGAAGCAATCACCCCGCGCCAGACAAGCCGAATAATAGCGCTTGTCGAACAGGTTGGTCGCGTTCACCGCGAAGCTCCAGTGGTCATAGGTAATCTCTGCCAGCGCATCGACCAGCGTGAAGGACGGCGTGACGATGCCATCGGGAAAGGCTGGCCCGAACGAACGGTTCTTGCCGACATGACGGACGCCGCCGCCAAGCAGGAGCGTAGTGTCATTACCCAGCGCAAAGCCCTTGGTTGTCCACAGCGAGGCGTTGAATTTCGGAACATTGTCCAGCTGCTGCCCTGTGCCCTCAACCTCAGCCTCGTTATAGCTGGCGTTGGCAATGACGGTGAATTCGCCCGGTAGCGAGACATTACCCTCAAACTCGATACCCTTGGAGGTCATCGACCCGATCTGTATCTGGTCGAACGGGTCGGCGGTACTGTCGTCCGAAACCGGCCGGTTGCTTTCCTTGATATGATAGCCGGTCACGGTCATCAGGATATTGTCAGCCGGATGGAACTTGATCCCTGCCTCGAACTGGCGGCCAGACTTCGGAATGAAGGCGCTGCCGTCACTGGCGGTCCCGGCGATTGGTTCGAAGCTCTCGGTATAGCTGAAGAATGGCGAAACGCCTTCGACGACTTCAGCGATGATCCCGGCGCGGAAGGTCGTTGCCGCATCTTCCCGGGTCGCTCCGCCCATGCTTTGCGCGCTCGTCCAGTCACGCCGTGCGCCGAGCACGATGGAGACGCGGTCATAGAAGCGCATCTGGTTCTGCACGTAAATTCCGAGCTGATCCTGATCGACATCTTCGGACACATAAGTCTGGGTAGGAAGGCCGCCGCCGTAATCGGACAGCGAAGCATAGTCGATATCGTAAATGTCGATAGCCTCGAAACCGGAACCGCCCGTCTTGTGGACCGAGTTGAAGCTGAAATCGACGCCCGCCAGCAGCGTGTGCTCGACATTCGATCCGGTGTTGAAGTTGAACTGGACATTATTGTCGGTGGAGAAGACTTCCATGCGCGCAATGCTGCCGTCAACATAGAGGCCGATTATCCGCTGGTCAGCGTCCAGAAAAGGATTGGCCGGGTTGGAATAATTATTCGGATAGTGGGTAAAATAGGTCAGATCGCTGTCGATATAGCGCGCCTTGAGGTTGAGCTTGGCGGTCTCTCCGAAACGATGCTGGAACAACGCCGTTGCCTGCAGAAGACGACCGTCATAACGATCCCAGCCGGGCTTGCCGACAAACAGGCTGTTTGGCAGCTGGCCGTTGGGATTGGGCAGGATCGTCCCGACCAGCGGCAGGAATTGCGAGGTCGAACCGCTATCATCCTCCTGATAGAGACCGATCAGGGTGAAGTCTGTATCGGGTGAAGGCTTGAAGGTGATCGAGGGGGAGACCATCACCCGGTCATCCGGCACATAATCGGTTTGGGTGTCGGCGTCGCGGACCCGGGCCACGATCCGGGCGGCGACGGTATCGCCAAGCGGACCGGTGACGTCGACCAGTGCTTCCTTGCGATCGAACGAGCCGTAGCGCAGCGACACTTCACCGCTCGCTTCGAACTCCGGCCGCTTCGAAACGAGATTGATGATCCCGCCCAGCGCGCCCTGTCCGAACAGGACCGAAGCCGGACCGCGGACCAGTTCCACCTGATCGAAATTATAGGGATCGGCGCGGATGCTCGCATAATAGCTGTAAATGTCGCGCATGCCATCGCGGAACTGGAGCGCGTTGATACCCCGGACGAAGGCACCGTCCACCCGGCTGTCAGGTCCGTAGGGATTGGCCGTCACGCCGGATACATAGTTCAATGTGTCGCCGATGCTTATCGCACCCTGGGCGAGGAATAGATCGTCTGTGATCACGGTGATCGGCTGCGGCGTCTCGATGATGGGCGTGTCGGTCTTGGTGGCGGTACTGCCTTCTTCCAGCGCACCGGTCACGATGATCGTGCGCTGATCGCCGTCCGCTTCCCCGCCTTCGGCCATCGCCGGCAATGGAGCAAGCGCGCTCGCGCACAGGATGGCGGTCTTCAGAAATCGCATGATTTTCCCTCACGTTTACAGATTGTGAGGGTCACCTAATGCGAATCATTAGCATTTGCAATAAATAATATCGCGTACTCCGCGATTTTCCTCGCGCGGGCAGCGCATATTCAGGCTCGAGACCCGTGACGGGCCAGCTCTGGCCACAAATATTGCACTCGCCCGGGCCAGGCCGGTCAGCCTTTGGAGGCGTCTTCCCTGGCGCGGCGCCAGCGATAGAAGGTCTTCTCCGAAACGCCGATCTCGCGGCAACTTTCGCAGACGCCCTGCCCCTGTTCGATCCGCTTCTGGATCGCCCGGCATTTTTCTTCCTTATTCTCGATCAAAGCCATCACGTGCCCTTGTTTCTGCTGTATCTGCTGTTCAAATCGGTATCGGCCCGGCCGAAAGGCGAGACGCTGTTCCGACAACGGAACAGCCCTCGCCGGACTGGAGCGCAAGCAGGAATTACCCGCTTACATCGGTTGTCCGCAGATAGGGCCGATGCTCGGTCCATCCTTGCGGGAACAGCCCTTTCGCTTCTTCATTGCTGATCGAAGGCGGGATGATCACATCCTTGCCAACCTGCCAGTCGGCCGGCGTAGCGATGCGCTTCTCGTCGCTCAGTTGCAGCGCGTCGATAACCCGCAAGATTTCATCGAAATTGCGGCCTACGCTCATCGGGTAGGTCATCGTCAGACGAACCTTCTTGTCGGGATCGATGATAAACACCGACCGGACCGCAGCGGTCGCGCTCTCGTCGGGGTGGATCATGTCATATAATTTGGCGATCGACAGATCGGCATCGGCAACGATCGGGAATTTCAGATCGGTGTTCTGCGTGTCGTTGACATCCTCGATCCATTTGCGGTGCTCTTCTGCGGTATCGGTCGACAGGCCGAGCGGTTTGGTATTGCGCTTCTCGAATTCGCCGGCAAGCTGCGCCGTACGGCCCATTTCCGTGGTACAGACAGGGGTAAAGTCGGCCGGATGGCTGAAAAAGAATACCCAGCTGTCCCCTGCCCATTCGTGCAGGCTGATTTCTCCGTTCTGGGTATCGACGGTGAAGTCGGGGGCGATGTCTCCAATATGCAAGCTCATGATTGTTCCTTTCTGATTGTCAGGAACATCTAGCTTGAAAATTACATTTACACAAATTCAATTATACAATTACATTAATCGTTTTATTGATAATATGGGCAAGAGGCACTGACCTCTCATTGTCAGAGGCCTCCCGCCCTGGAATATTACGGCACCACGCCCTCGACTACCGACTTTGCATTATCGACGCGGATCGCCGCACCATTGATGAACTTGCTTTCCTCAGAGGCCAGAAACAGCACGGTATTGGCAATGTCATCCGGTTCACCAAGCGCGCTCGGCGCAGGCCCCTCACTCGCCGGACGCAGATCATCGCGGTCCATGACCTTGGGCCCAATCCCCTCTACCATCGGAGTCAGGATGCCGGCGGGATGAACGCTGTTGCAACGGACATTATACTGGTTGTTCGCGCAATGGACCGCGACGCTGCGGGTCAGGCTCTCGATCGCCCCCTTGGCCATGGCATAAGCGACCACAATCGGCTCGCCGATAATCGAGGCGATCGAGCACATGTTGATGATCGCGCCGCCACCCGATGCCCTCATCGCGGGAACGGCATATTTGCAGCCAAAAAAGGCACCATCAGCGCTTACCGACATGACAAAGCGATATTCGTCGGCGGTCTGCGTCTCGATTGTTCCCGGTTCGACCACACCGACATTATTGACCAATATGTCAAGCTTGCCATGACGGGAAACGACATCGGCAACCAGATCCTCCCACCCCTGCTCATCGGCAACATCCTGGAGCTGGAACTCCGCAGAACCGCCAATTTCTGCGGCAACGCGCTTGCCGTTGTCGGCATCCATATCGGTCAGGATCACGGTCGCACCCTCGCGCGCGAAAATCCGCGCATCGGACTCGCCCAGTCCCTTCGCTGCACCTGTTATTATTGCCACTTAGCCTTGTAGTCTGCCCATGCTTTATCTCCTCATCAGATATTGTTTTCAGGCTAGGGCCGGAGTCAAATAATAACGACTGACAAAATGAGGAGAGATCAGGAATGTACACATTGGAGCAACTGTCGGCCCGCGAGGAATCCGCGATGTCCTGCACCGCTATTGCAAGGGCATCGACCGCCGGGACTGGTCGCTTGTCCGCTCCTGCTTTGCCGATGATCATGTCCACAAACATGGTGATTATGAAGGACCGCCGGATGAATTTATCGGCTTTGCCAGCGAGACGCTGAAAAATATTCCCGGCACCCACCATTCGCTCGCGAATATCCATATTGCACTGTCGGAGGATGGCAACAGCGCCACTACCGAGGCCAATTTTGTCGCTTATCACTATATCGAGGCTGGCAACCCGGACTTTCATGCCTGCCACGGCAGCAGCAAAGCCACCGACTGGATCGTCGCCGGCCGCTATTGCGACACGCTGGAAAAGCGCGATGGCGGCTGGATCATTGTCCGTCGCAATGCAATCCACGACTGGGAGCGTTCCGAAGAGGCGGCAAATCTGCGGTCACGGTCGGTCATCATGCGGGCGGTGGCTAGGCGTTCCGCGTGGACGGGAGACAGCAGGGAAATCGCCGTCCATTTTGACAAATTGACGGGCCGCTGGCATCATATCGGCTGAACAAATCTTTTCGGGGGAGTTTGTTGATGAACAGGCAGGACCTCATCACTGCGGTTGCCGAAGCAAGCGGCCTGAGCAAGACTGATGCTGCCAAAGCGGTCGATGCGATTTTCGATGCGATTGCGATTACATTAAGCCGGGGCGGGGATGTCCGTCTCACCGGTTTTGGCACATTCTCCACATCGAAACGCAAGGCTTCGACCGGCAGAAATCCCCGCACCGGAGAACCGATGCAAATAGCATCGTCGACCAGTGCCAAATTCAAAGCCGGGAAAAGCCTGAAGGAGGCTATTAATGACCGCCGCAGCGGCGATGATGGCTGGATCGGCCCCAAATTCAGATAATGCAATCGGCTGGCATCGCATATGACCCCTGAAAAACGACTGGAAAATTTGCGCAAGGAACAGGATGCCTATTCCGCCAAGGTCAGCGATACGAGCCGCTATATCGGCTATGGCCTTGTGGCCGCAGCCTTCAGCCTGTTGTCGCGGGCCACGGAATTCAGCAAAGGAATGGAACCTTTCGCCGACAATCTTCTGGTCTGGTCGGCAATCTGCGGGTGCATCGCCGTATCCCTCGATTATCTTCAGATGTTGATGGGATGGCTGGCAGCGAGTCAGGCGGCAAACAACGGCACCGAATATAAGCAGACGAAGCGCGGCAAGAAATATCAAGCCGTGCTTGGTTTCTCATTTTACGGCAAGCAGGCTGTGGCGATCAGCGGGGTGGTGTTTCTCTTGATTGCCATCAGCAGTCGCGTTTCTTTTCCTGCCATCGCCGGCTGATCTTCTTCCCTTCGTACCGCAAGCTTTGGCAGCAGCCCGGCATCGCTCCCGCAGGCGTTAGACCAGTAGATAGCCGCCATCGACCGTGATGATTTCACCGGTCATGAAGGCGCCGGCATTGCTGGCCAGCAAGAGTGCCGGCCCCATTATATCCTCATCATGCCCCCAGCGGTGCAGCGGTATCATATCGACTTCGCGCTGATACTGTTCTTTGTCTTGCTCGACAAAGCTCGTCATTTTGGAATGGAAACGGCCCGGCGCAATGGCGTTCACACGGACATTGTCTTCGGCGACAAGGCTGGCCAGATTGCGGGTCAGCTGATGAACAGCGGCTTTGGATGTACCATAGCTGACACCGCTACCGGCGCTGCCCAGAATGCCTGCGATCGATCCGATGTTGATGACGGACGCTCTGTTCTCTGGCGTTGCCTTGGCTTTCAGCAAGGGCAAGAGCTGCTGGGTCAGGAAAAATGGCGTCTTCACGTTCAGGTCCATGACCTTGTCCCAGCCGATTTCGGGAAATTCTTCTACCGACGCCATCCAGCCGGCACCGGCATTGTTCACCAGAACATCGATATGGCTTTCCCGTTCCGCCAGTGCCTTGGCAAAAGCTGCGATTTCTTCTCCACTGCTCATATCCCCGGGAAGCGCAATGCATTCACCTTTGTCGCTCAGAGCGGACAATTCTTTGGCAGTCGCTTCACATTCTTCGGCTTTGCGCGCCGTGATATAGACACGTTTTGCGCCCGCCTCCAGAAAGGCGCGTGCCATGGCTCTTCCCAGACCGCGGGACCCGCCCGTGATCACACAGATTTTATCGTGCATGGAAAACAGAGTATTTGGCATAGCGAGATATCCTTCAGATCTGGGTGCAAATTCGTGAAGCACGCTAGACGCAAATCAGGTCTGTTGTCAGAAAGTTTCTGACAACAAGCGACGCAGAACATTTGAAGCGCAAACGGATCGATCCTGTTCCACCTCGCCTGCCCCAGGCCAATAAAAAACGCCCGGTCGCAAATCTGCAACCGGGCGCTTGAATAAGCTCAACTTGGGCGAAAAGGTCTAGCCGACGATTTCATCATCATTGAAGAAATAGGCGATTTCGATCGCTGCGTTTTCTTCGCTGTCGGAACCGTGAACGGTGTTGGCTTCGAGGCTTTCGGCGAGTTCCCTGCGGATCGTGCCCGGTGCCGCGTCAGCCGGATTGGTTGCTCCCATGATGTCGCGGTTGGCCTGCATGGCATTTTCACCTTCGAGCACCTGAACGACGCAAGGGCCGCTGGTCATGAACTCAACCAGCTCGCCAAAGAATGGCCGTTCCTTATGCACGGCGTAAAAGCCTTCGGCCTGTTCCTTGGTCATGCGGATGCGCTTGGAGGCGACAACGCGCAAGCCAGCCTCTTCCAGCATCTTGGTTACCGCACCGGTGATATTGCGGCGCGTGGCGTCAGGTTTGATGATTGAAAATGTCCGTGTCACGGCCATGATATTGCTCCAATGATTTAGGGATATTCAAAAGTTGCGCCGCCCTTAGCCGCTGCACCGGGGCAAGGCAAGGTTTCGATTGAAAGCTAGCTGGCGCCGCTGGCTACAATCGTCGCGGTCGTGGTTCCATCGGGCGATGTGGTTACGGAAACATGGACCCCCTCACCGCTCATCCGTTCACCGCTGATCGTCTGCCTGTCATTGGTCCGGATCTCTTTTTTGAACCCAATTCCCTTTCTTTCCAATTCTTTCCGATAGAAATCTATGACATCTTCTGCACTATCACTGGTCGTAAAAACGACCATCGCGCCGGACTTTCGTTCGCCTGCGCCCACCATGCTGGTCTGGATATCAGCGCCGGGATAGAGTTTGATATCCATCGGCAAATCCTCGGCGGCCTTCTCGCCCATTGCGATACGCACGAAACCCCGATCGGCCTCCGCGGCGCTTGAACTATGGGCTTCCTCTCGGGTCGGGGCGTAGCTGCCCGTTCCATCGTCGCCGTTGTCGAACGAACGCGCGGCCATTTCTTCGCCGCTGCTCCCGCAGGCGGCAATCGCCAGGCTGAGTGGCAAGGCAATATATTTGTGCATCGGTAAAGCTCCGAAAAGGGTGGCGCGACCGGGTGAGGACATATCGGACTATCGGGGCCAGTGCAAATCCGGCGGTGCAGACCGGGACGCATTCGGGCGCACGGGATCAGGGCCCTTCGACCCAGCGCCCGCCATCCTGTTTCCAGTAACGCGGGGTTACATCTTCTCCGGCGGCCAACGTGCGCCAGGCCGTGCGCGCCTGATCGATCTGGTCGGCGGTGAACAGAAAGAAAGCCCGCTCGAACGCCAGCGCCTCGTCTCGCCACTGACCGTCGGACAGCAGGATAAAGGATGCGCCGTTTGCCGCATCGCACTGATCGGAGATCAGGATCGGTTGATCCGCCTGCCGCTCCGATCCGGCGAAGTCATGGGCGAGGAAGCTGGCCGGGTCATCGCTCCACAAAGCGTTGCCAAACGCGACACATTGTGCCTCGCTTTGCGCCACCAGAAGCACTCTTTTGCCAACTTCCAGAGACTTGCTGGCCAGCATCGGCACCAGCTTCTCCGCCGGATCGCGAGTCAGATGGTAGAAATCAACACGCACCGCGGCACTTTCGCAAACTTCCGATCAGACCGCAGCGCATCCTGTCGACGCAATCAATCTTCAAAATGGTCGGCAACATATTGATTAAGCAAACGAACACCATAGCCGGTCGCGCCCTTGTCCCAGACCGGACTCGGCTTGTCAGCCCAGACCATTCCGGCAATATCAAGATGCGCCCATTTGACGCCATCCTTGACAAACCGCTTGAGAAACTGCGCCGCCGTAATCGACCCGGCACCGCGGGGTCCGACGTTTTTCATGTCGGCGATCGGCGAGTTGATCAGCTTGTCATAAGCCGGACCAACCGGCAGCCGCCAGAGGGGATCGCCGGCGTCTTTCCCGGCATCGATCAGGTCTTCGGCAAGATCATCATCATTGCTGAAACAACCGGCATGTTCGTTGCCAAGCGCAATGATCATCGCGCCGGTCAGGGTCGCCAGATCGATCAGTACTTCCGGCTTGAACGTCTCCTGCGTCCACTCCATCGCGTCACACAAGACCAGCCGCCCCTCGGCGTCGGTGTTGATCACTTCGATGGTCTGGCCATTCATGCTGACCACGACATCACCGGGGCGCTGTGCCTTGCCGTCAGGCATATTCTCGACCAGCCCGCAAACACCGACAACATGGGCTTTGGCCTTGCGACCGGCCAGTGCTTTCATGGTTCCGGCAACGGCGCCGGCGCCGCCCATATCCCATTTCATCTCCTCCATGCCGGCACCAGGCTTCAGTGAAATACCGCCGGTATCAAAGGTGACACCCTTGCCGACCAGCGCCAGCGGTGTCTTCTGCTCGCCGTTGGTGCCGTCCCAGCGCATCGCCAGCAAGCGCGGCGGGCGCTCGGAGCCTTGCGATACGCCCAGCAGCGCGCCCATGCCCAGCTTCTCCATTTCGTCCCAGCCGAGCACCGTGAATTCCACACCAAGATCTTTCAGTTCTTCGCACCGCGCGACAAAGCTCTCGGGATAGATGGTGTTCGCCGGTTCTGCGACCAGTTCGCGGGTCAGAGCAACGCCATCTGCGACGGCGGACAGATCCTGCCAAACTTTTGCATTTTCCAAATCCTGATCAAGCACCGTAATATTCTCGAGGGTAGCCTTCTGCTTCTCAGGCATGGTCGTGCGATATTTGTCGTGACGCCAGCTGCGCAATTTCGCGCCAAAGAGCAGTTTTGCGAGATGTTCATCGTCAAGACCGGATGGCTCGATGGCCGCATGCTTGGCACCGGACGTCAGAATCTTGGCGATCGCAGAACCACCCGCAGATTCCGCATCTTTCGCCTTACCTTTGCCCAGGCCCGTCAGCACAATCCGCAATGTTTTTCCGGATTCGGTTACGAAGGTTTCAAAAAGGTCACCCAGTTTCCCCGCAAAACGCGCGGCTTTTGCGGCAGCTTTTACCGTGTTGGCCTGTTCCAGGGCAGGGTCAAAATCCTGCAAGCCATCTTTGGAAATCGCAAATATGATCGTATCCGCATCGTCAGGCCGCTCATTGGCAAAATTGAAATTCATCGGAAAACTGTCCTTTTTTGTGTTTTGGAGGAGAGAAGTGGATAGCTGCGATGATCCACTCGTCGATCCGACTCGTTGTCCATTAGACCGACTTTTATCCTATCGAAGGCCGTTGCTGCACCGTCTTGGTTTTTTGGTCAAGCATCTGTTCTTTAGAATCTGTCAAAGAAAATTTGCAGACTAGGCGCACAGGTGCAATAGGCGTTCGGAAGCTGGACAGTGAGATATTCAGGACTGTCCAAAGTGGGTCCAAAAGCAGGTTAAGCCAGTCGATGAAATCTTCACCCGCCCTTATCACCCTATTCTTGGCTGCTGTAATGCCAGCTTCAGCCATCGGCCAAACGCAAACAGACGCGCCGATAGCCTCAGATCAGCAAAATGAGGAAATAGAATTCAAGGCAGATACGCTCGACTATGATTTCACAAACGACGTCGTCACCGCCAAAGGCAATGTCATTCTCGACCGCGACGGTTATAAATTGCGGGCAGATCAGGTCGTGTGGGATAGGAAAACAGGACAGGTTGTCGCAGAAGGCAATATCCGGTCAACCAGTCCCGATGGGGACATAGCCTATGGCGACCGGATTGAATTGACCGACAGCCTGCGCGATGGCGCTATTGAAAATCTTCTTCTTGTCCTCGACGATGGCAGCCGGTTGGCGGCCCAGCGCAGCGAGCGTTTTACGGATGGATCGGTTGCACTTCATAATGCGGCTTACACCGCATGTGCAGTTACGACCGAAGATGGATGCCCGAAGAAGCCTAGCTGGCAGATCAAAGCCGTAAAGGTAATTTACGATCCGGTAAAAAAGCGCGTGAAATATGAAGGTGCCCGCATCGAGATTTTTGGCTTGCCGGTCATACCGTTACCCGGCCTGTCACACCCTATAAGTGACGAAAACCGCAGCGGTATTTTGGTCCCGGACGTCAAATTTGATACGGTGAACGGCGTCGGAGTGACCTTGCCTTATTATATCAGCATCGCCCCCAATCAGGACGCCACGGTGACCACGCAAGTATTTACCAATGTTGCACCACTGATCAGCGGGACTTTTCGCAGTCTTGATGAGAAGGGCGCTTTCCAAATTACCGGCTATGCCACCTATAGTTCGCGCATTCCGGCAGGGGCCTCGGATATATTACCCAACGCCGAGAACGATTTTCGCGGCTATTTTGCAACGAGCGGGCGATTCCGCCTCGATGAAAAATGGACGGTTTCCCAATCGGCCCGCATCGTATCCGATCGTACGTTTCTGAGACGCTACGACATCAGCGATGACGATAGCCTTCGCTCAACGATCAACGTCGAACGGATCAGCGATAGCAGCTACTTTTCCTTGGCCGGCTGGGCTTTTCAAACGCTACGTGTAGACGATCCGCAAAACCGTGTCCCAGTTGCTCTGCCGGTGATCGATTATCGCAAGCGGTTTGATGATCCGATATTGGGTGGTCGACTGCAGATACAGGCGAACAGTCTGGCAATAGGACGCACCGAAGGACAGGATACGCAACGCGCATTCGGATCAGCCCGCTGGGATTTGAGAAAACTCACCGACTGGGGTCAGGAAATCACCTTCACCGGCTTCGTTCGCGGCGATGTATATCATAGTGACGATAATGCGCTGAACGAAACGGCCATCTATCGTGGTCTGGGCGGCTGGCAGACACGCGCTATTGCGACGGCTGCCGTTGATGTAAAATGGCCGTTCATCGGCGAGGCTTTTGGTGGAACCCAGACGATCACACCACGCTTTCAGATTGTGGCGAGTCCCGGCTTGTCCAATCTCTCGCTGCCCAATGAAGATTCCCGAGCCGTTGATCTGGAAGACAGCAATCTTTTCGCGCTTAACCGTTTCCCGGGCTATGACCGCTACGAAGACAATGTCCGCGCGACCTACGGGCTGGAATGGGAAATCAATCGCCCCAATCTGCAAGTTAACATGATCGCAGGCCAGAGCTATCGATTGGAGAATAACAGCAATATCGTGCCCCCAGGCACCGGGTTATCGGATCGTTTTTCCGATATCGTCGGTCGCACCAATGTCCGGTTCAAGGATATTGTGAAATTCACTCATCGCTACCGGCTGGATAAGGACAATCTTGCCATTCGCCGCAATGAGATTGATGCGACGGTCGGCTCGAAAAGCACTTATGCCCAAATCGGATATCTGCGCCTGAACCGCAATATCGGATCAGAGCTTGAAGATCTCAGAGACCGTGAAGAAGTACGGGTCGGGGGACGCTATCAAATCGACAAATATTGGTCGGTTTTCGGCTCCGCGATCATTGACCTGACGGACCGTAGCGAAGATCCTCTTTCGATAGCCGATGGTTATGATCCGGTGAGGCATCGCCTAGGCGTGGCTTATGACGACGGCTGTCTCTCGATGGGCGTCACCTGGCGCTATGATTATGATGATACCGGTGATGCCCAGCGTGGCAGTACTTTCCTGTTCCGGCTGGCCTTGCGCAATTTGGGCGTGTAGAGGATTTTTAAACCAGCTGATCCGCTCATATTGGGTTCAGCAGATAATTGTTATTTACTGCACGAAAATTACTCTTAGTAGTTGAGAAGATATAAGAAATGAATTTATTGAATATGAAAATTCAGGGTTTTAAAACCAAGGTGACGTTGATCGCAGCGCTAGCCGTAGCAGGCGCTTCTCCATCTGCCAGCCAAACGGTCGCAGATGCTTCGCTACCACAAACCGGATTGGATATTCCCGACGAATTGACAATATTTGGCAATAATGACCCCAACATTCGACGCGCGACAGCGATTGTTAACGGGGATATTATAACCGGAACAGATGTCAGTCATCGCCTTGCCCTTATTGTCGCTGCCAATGGCGGCGAAGTTTCCGATGAAGAGAAACAGCGGCTGCGGCTGCAGGTGCTTAGAAACTTGATCGACGAAACGCTGCAGATTCAGGAAGCGGAAGCCAACGAAATCCTCATTGCCGATGAGGAAGTTGAAGCCACTTTCCGTCAGGTAGCACAGCAGAATTTCAAACAGGACCTTGGCGCATTCGACCAATATTTGCGCTCGCAGGGTTCGTCCGCAGACACGTTGAAGCGCCAGATAAAGGGCGAACTGGCATGGAGCCGTCTGCTCCGGCGTAATATCCAGCCTTTCATCAATGTCGGCGATGAGGAAGTGAATGCCATCATCGAGCGCCTGAACGCATCCAAGGGTACAAGCGAATTCCGTATCGGTGAAATCTACATGTCTGCGTCCCAGGAAACAGCGGCGCAAGTTGCCGAAAACATGCGCAAGATATTGGACCAGATCCGCAACGGTGGCTCCTTCGTTGCTTATGCCCGCCAGTTTTCGGAAGCATCAACAGCTGCAACTGGCGGTGACCTGGGCTGGGTCCGGCCTGCCCAACTGCCGCAGTCGCTTGCCGATGCAGCCCAGCAAATGCAAGTCGGCCAGGTGGTCGGCCCGATCGAAGTACCCGGCGGGTTTTCGATTCTCTATCTGATCGATTCGCGCCAGGTGCTTACCGCTGATCCCCGCAACGCTCTGCTCAGCCTCAAACAATTGGCAATCAGTTTCCCCGCTGGAATCACTGAATCGCAAGCCGCTGCGCAAGCGGCAAAATTTGCTGCGGCGACTCAAGGGATAAAAGGTTGCGGGGCAGCTAATGAAGTTGCAGCGCAATTGGGTGCCAGCGTCGTCGACAATGACCAGGTACGACTTCGCGACCTTCCTACCCCCTTGCAAGGCACCATTGAGCAACTGCAAATTGGTCAGGCAAGCCAGCCATTCGGTTCGGTCGAAGACGGCGTTCGCGTGCTGATCCTGTGCGGACGAGACGACCCGCAGACAGCATCGGCGCCATCTTTTGATGCCATCATGTCCCGTTTAGAAAATGATCGCGTTAACAAACGAGCGCAAATTTATCTGCGTGATCTGAGACGCGACGCCATCATCGAATATAATTAATGGCTAGTTGGAACGCCAAGCCGTTTGCAGTTTCTTGCGGTGATCCCGCTGGCATCGGGCCGGAGATTATTGGCAAGAGTTGGAAACAGCGAGTGCAAGCCGGTTTACGACCATTTTTTGCTATTGGCAATTTTGCCGATTTTGAGAACCTTCCCGGTGTCCCGGCGAAAAAAATTGATCAGCCGGCACAGGCCGGCGACACGTTCAACGACGCATTACCGGTTTTCCATATCCATGAGGCAGCGGCGGCTGTTCCTGGGAAAGCGACTCTGGACGGAGCGCAATGCTCGCTTCACGCACTGGAGATTGCCTGCGGGCTGACGCGGTCGGGGGACGCCGGGGCGATTATCACTGCGCCCATATCCAAATCGCAACTGTACAAGATTGGCTTCCGCTACCCTGGTCAGACAGAATTCGTCTCGGAACGCTGCGGAATTGCGCGAGAGAATGCGCTGATGATGTTGGCCGGCCCATCGTTGCGCGTTGTACCGATGACTGTTCATATGGCTCTGAAGGACGTGCCGGAGCATATCACCAAACAACTCATCCTCGCCCGCGCACGCGCTGCAGAAAAAGCACTGATCCGGAATTTCGGAATAGAAAAGCCCCGCATCGCCATCGCCGGACTCAATCCTCATGCTGGCGAGAATGGCAATCTTGGCGATGAAGAACAGCGGATCATGCAACCGGCGATCGACGACCTCCGCAAGGAAGGCATGAATATTACCGATCCGCTGCCTGCCGACACGATGTTCCATGAGGAAGCCCGGAGCAAATATGATGTGGCGCTGTGCCCCTATCATGATCAGGCCTTAATCCCGTTGAAAACCCTGCATTTCTTTGATGGTGTCAATATCACGCTCGGCCTTCCTATCGTCCGGACTTCACCCGATCATGGAACGGCGTTTAACATCGCAGGACAAGACATTGCCGATCCGCGATCGATGATCGCCGCGATACAGATGGCCGCTACTGCCGTCACCAACCGACAGATCCACGGCCATTGAGCCAGCATATTACCCTGCCCCCGCTCCGGGAGGTGATTAAGAAACACGGCCTGACCGCGAGCAAGGCGCTAGGCCAGAATTTCCTGTTCGACATGCAGCTTCTCGGCAAAATTGCTGCGGTTCCCGGTAATCTCGACGGGCAATCCGTTTTTGAAGTGGGTCCCGGGCCCGGCGGATTGACACGCGCCTTGCTGCAAACAGGTGCTATCGTAACCGCTGTTGAACGGGACGAGCGGTGCCTGCCGGCGCTGGCGGAACTATCCGATTTCTTTCCGGATCATCTGAAACTGATCAACGATGATGCTCTTGCGCTTGATCATAACAGCCTTTTTAAAGGGCCGTTTCATATCGTCTCCAACCTGCCCTATAATGTGGGCTCGGCGCTGCTGATCAAATGGCTGTCAGCGCCGTATTGGCCACCACAATGGGCGTCGCTAACCTTGATGTTCCAGCGCGAGGTTGCTGATCGGATCGTCGCCGAACCCGGTTCCGGAGCATATGGCCGCCTTTCGGTTCTGGCCCAATGGCGATGCACGACAAAGCTGGCAATGACGGTCCATCGATCCGCCTTCACGCCCCCGCCGAAGGTGATGTCGGCGGTCGTCCATCTCGTCCCCAAGCCGCAGCCCGAAGGCGTCGATTTTTCCAAGCTTGAGATTTTGACTCAGACCGCTTTCAGTCAGAGACGAAAAATGCTCCGTCAAAGCCTCAAAAAACTGCCCGGCGGCCTGGAAGCACTGGAGCAAGCCGGCATTGATAGTCAACGCCGACCCGAGACACTCGCCGTTTCCGAGTTTGTCGAACTAGCGAGACTACTCTCTTAACCAGCCGCTTTCAGCTTCTGCCGATAGGCATGCAGCAAGGGTTCGGTATAGCCGCTCGGCTGTTCGACACCCTTGAACACCAGATCACGGGCCGCCTGAAATGCCAGGCTCTCACCAGGATTCGGCGCCATTGGCCGATACAGCGGGTCCCCTTCATTCTGTCCGTCGACCTTGGCCGCCATCCGCAGCAACGCCGCATCAACCTGCTCTGGCGAACAAACACCATGTAGCATCCAGTTGGCCATATGCTGCGACGAAATCCGCAAGGTTGCACGGTCTTCCATCAGGCCAACATCATTGATGTCAGGAACCTTGGAACAGCCGATTCCCTGATCAATCCAGCGCACGACATAGCCCAATATTCCCTGCGCATTATTGTCCAGTTCATGCTCGATTTCTGCGTCCGACCAGTTGTGGCCGTCCGCCAGTGGAATGGTCAACAATTTACCAAGCGGCGCAATGCCGTCCGCAGCGACCTCTTTCTGACGGTCGAAAACATTGACCCGGTGATAGTGGATCGCGTGTAACGTCGCTGCGGTCGGGCTGGGCACCCAGGCGGTGTTGGCGCCGGTCATCGGATGACCGATTTTCTGTTCCATCATGTCGGCCATCATGTCAGGCGCCGCCCACATGCCTTTGCCAATCTGTGCCTTGCCGGACATCCCGCAGGCTAGTCCGATGGCAACATTGCGCTGTTCATAAGCGGTGATCCAGTCGCTCTGCTTGATATCGGCCTTGGCGAGCATAGCCCCGGCCTGCATCGACGTGTGGATTTCGTCACCCGTACGGTCGAGGAAGCCGGTGTTGATGAACACCACCCGGTTTTTTACCGCATGGATACAGGCAGCCAAGTTGGCAGACGTCCGGCGCTCCTCGTCCATAACGCCCACCTTGATCGTGTGACGATCCAGTCCCAGTAGATCTTCCACCGCATCGAACAAATCATTGGTAAAGCCACATTCTTCCGGACCATGCATTTTCGGCTTCACAATATAGATTGATCCGGCGCGGCTGTTGCGCAATTCCCCCAGTCCCTTGATGTCGTGCATCGCGATCAGGCTGGTGAACACGCCGTCGAGCAGCCCTTCGGGTGCTTCCGAGCCATCAGCCAGCAGGACAGCCGGATTGGACATCAGATGCCCGACATTGCGGACAAACATCAGACTGCGGCCCGGCAGGGTGAATGCATTTCCGTCCAGATCGACATAGTTGCGATCCGGATTTGCCTTGCGCTCGACTATCCTGCCGCCCTTTTCGAAGGATGCGTCGAGATCGCCCCGCATCAGGCCCAGCCAATTGCTATAGGCAAGCACCTTGTCCTCGGCATCAACAGCCGCAACAGAATCTTCCATGTCGATGATCGTGGTCAGTGCCGCTTCCATCAGGACATCCGCAATACTGGCGGGGTCATCCTTGCCTATCGGGTTCGCTGGATCGATCACGATTTCAACATGCAGCCCATTGTGCATAAGCAAGAGAGACTGGCCATTTCTTCCAACCAGTTGCGAAGGGTCCGCCAATGGCAGATCGCCCCCAGCATAGTCGGTCCATGATCCGGCAGACAAAGGAAAGGCTTCATCAAGAAATGCCTTTGCCGCCTTGACCACCTGGGCCCCACGCTGCGGATCATAGCCACTCGGTTTGGCTGGCGGCGCGTCCAGCGCATCCGTGCCATAAAAGGCATCATAGAGACTACCCCAACGCGCGTTGGCGGCATTGAGAACAAAACGATCATTGAGCGAAGGCACGACCAGTTGCGGCCCGGCCATCGTTGCGATTTCAGGATCGACATTTTCCGTCGTTATAGAAAAAACCGATGGTTCCTCAACTAGATAGCCTATGCTTTTCAGAAAATCCTGATATTCATCCTGATCAATGGGCTGCCCCTTATGCTCGATATGCCGAGCATCAATCTGCGCTTGCAGTTTTTCGCGCTTTTCAAGCAGCATTGCGTTCCGTGGGGCAAATTTATTCAACAATTCGCCAAATCCAGTCCAAAATTTATCCTGGTCGACTGCGGTGCCAGGCAGCGCGCGATCATTGACAAAATCAAACAGTTCCCGAGCTATCTGGATCCCGTTTTGGCTGACATATTCGGACATGCAATTCCCTCTTCAATGGTGAGACACTGTTCGACGCGGAAAGCGAGGCGCAGTGATTGTTGACAGATAGTCCGGGGAGGAATCATTTCAGAATATGGCGCTGTACATGTCTTTTGTAAATGGCGGAATTGAGTTATTGCGGTCGCAGGTCTATTGGTTCAAACGATGAATTAAATGAAAACGACACGAAAAAACGAACTTCTGGAGAGCAGTCTCGAACGGGCTGCGGAAGTTTTGGGTGACGTAACGGAACCGGTCATGGCAGAATATTACGCCAACCATCCTCAAGCACAAATTTCTTTCGAAGAACATGGCCTCGGCAACAGTGTCAAGCTGGAGGCCGAAATGGTCGAAAGCGTAATCTATTGTCTGATGAACTGGTATGATCGTCCGGACGAAATCCGGATCATGTTCGGCAGTACCGTCCCCCATCACGAAGATACATTAAATGTTTCAAATGAATGGTTTTCAGGATTAATTTCTGCTGCAATCCACGTTATTTCGAGCACCATCCCTTCAACCCGGAAGGACGAGCTCGAGGTCTGGCAAGAAATTCAGGCTGGCTTGGAGACGCTAGTTGATGAAGCGCGAGGCTGCTGACACTCGATATGAAAAGCCTGTGATAAACGGGTTACGATAAGTGGATTGAAATGCTATCAATTTCAAATGAAACCAGAATCCTTCTCTGAACGACGAATAGTAGAACGGGCAATTGGCCTGCCGCTGCTGCAGCGTACTGTTCAATGGGCAGAGATAAATAGCGGCACCACCAACCTTGATGGCCTGAAAACCGTCGCGGAGATGCTTGTTGATGCCTTTTCGGCTTTGCCTGGCGAAACGCATCTGGTCGATCCCGAACCGGTCGAAACCGTGCGTGCGGATGGCAGCGTTGATCTGGTCCAGCGCGGGCAGCATCTGGTTTCATCAGTTCGTCCACAAGCGCCTGTCCGTATCTTGTTAACCGGGCATATGGATACAGTATTTCCTTCCGACCATCCGTTCCAGCAGATAACCGAACTAGAAAACGGCGTTTTGAACGGCCCCGGCCTCGCCGATATGAAAGGTGGAATTTCGGTCATGCTCGGAGCACTGCAATTGCTCGAGCAGAGCGAATATGCCGGACGGATCGGCTATGACGTGCTGATCAACAGCGACGAGGAAGTCGGCTCGGGTTCATCCGCTTCGCTGATCAAGCAACTGGCAAAAGGTAAGACGGCTGCCCTCACCTATGAACCCGCCCTGCCCGATGGCACGCTCGCCGGAGAACGCGGTGGTAGCGGCAATTTCTCGATTATATTTACCGGCAAGAGCGCGCACGCCGGTCGCAATCCGGATGAAGGACGAAATGCGCTCGTCGCTGCTGCGGACACTGCCTTGCAGTTGAAAGCGCTCCACCGCGCAGGCCTCAGCGTAAATCCAGCCAAGATCGACGGCGGCGGTCCGAATAATGCTGTTCCCGATCATGCTATATTGCGCGTCAATTTCCGACCCAAATCTCTAGAGGATCAGGCCCACGCGCAAAGTGCACTCGACCAGATAATTGCGGACATCGCCAAATTACACGACCTAAGCGTCCATTGCCACGGCAGTTTTGGACGACCGCCAAAACCGATTGATCCACAGGCTCAGAAACTTTTCGGCCTTGTGAAGCAATGCGGTGCCGAACTGGGTCTCGATATCCACTGGCGCGGTACTGGAGGGGTTTGTGACGGCAACAATATCGCAGCTTGCGGAATTCCGGTCGTCGATACTATGGGCGTGATGGGCGGAGCCATACATAGCTCCGACGAATATCTGATAACAGAAAGTCTGGTCGAACGGACACAATTATCGGCGCTGACGATCATGCGGATCGCCGAAAAAGGAGGATTATGAGTTTCCGGATACGCGCCGCGCGCCTCGACGATCTGCAGCATCTATATGAAATGGCGAAACTGACGGGTGGAGGTTTTACCAATCTGCCAGCCGATCGGAATTCATTGACCCAGAAACTGGAACGATCCGAAAGCGCCTTTCAGAATGATACCAAAGAACATGGCAATGATCTATTTGTCATGGTGCTCGAAAATGTCGAAACGGGTGCCGTGCGAGGGACTTCGCAATTGTTCACCAAGGTTGGACAGACCTGGCCCTTCTATTCCTACCGTCTGAGCACCTTGTCGCAAACCAGCAAGGAGCTGAACCGGACGTTCAGCGCGCAAATGCTCAGTCTGGTTACCGATCTGGAAGGAGCGAGCGAGGTTGGCGGCCTGTTCCTCCATCCAGGCGAACGCGCGGGTGGACTCGGTATGCTGCTGGCCCGTAGCCGCTATCTGTTCATCAAGGAACATCGCAGCCGCTTTGGTGACAAAATATTCGCCGAGCTTCGCGGTGTGATCGACGAAGCCGGAGGATCCCCGTTCTGGGATGGGCTGGCCGGTCGGTTTTTCGGGATGAGTTTTCAGGAAGCCGATTATTTCAACGCGATACATGGCAACCAGTTCATTGCCGATCTGATGCCCAAACACCCGATCTATACCGCCATGCTCAGTGAATCCGCACGCGCCGCAATCGGGGTACCGCACACGAGTGGCCGGGCCGCAATGCGCATGCTGGAGAACGAGAATTTCTCCTATGACGGATATGTCGACATTTTCGACGGCGGGCCGACAATGGTTGCGAAAACCGATGACGTCACCAGTATCCGCAATTCAAAATCTGCAGACATTACCGCCATCGGGGAAGGCGAGGTTAAGTCGATCATTTCGACCGGTTCGCTTGCAAATTTTCAGGCCACTTATGCAATGATCAGCGAAAATGCAGAAGGCGTGACTATCGACCGACAAGCAGCGGAAAATCTGGGCCTGATCGTGGGCGACAGGATCAGGTATGTATCGCGATGAGTGCGCTCGTTGAAATTAATTTCGATGGCATTATCGGACCCAGTCATAATTATGCCGGGTTGAGCCCCGGCAATATCGCCTCGGCCAACCATGCCGGTCAAACCGCCTATCCACGCGAGGCAGCTCTGCAGGGTATCGCCAAGATGCAGCATAACCTGAGCCTTGGTCTCAGGCAGGGATTTTTCATGCCGCTGGACCGGCCGAATACTGGCTGGCTGGAAAAACTGGGTACGACCGTCAAGGATGCCGAACCACATCTGCGCGCGGCTGCATTTTCTGCATCGTCGATGTGGGCCGCCAATGCCGCGACTGTTTCTCCCGCACCCGATACTCACGATGGCAAATGCCATCTCACCGTCGCCAATTTGCAAACCATGCCGCATCGCAGTCATGAATGGCCGGGAACGCTGGCGCAATTGAAGCTGGCGTTTGCGGATCGGAACCATTTTGCGGTCCGCTCCCCGATACCGTCACCCTTTGGAGACGAAGGAGCCGCCAATCACATGCGACTTTGCCCGGCCCACGATGCTGCCGGTATCGAGATATTTGTCTTTGGCAAAAGCGGTGGCCCTTTTCCCGCCCGACAGCATATCGAGGCAAGCAAAGCGATAGCTCGCATCCACGGGCTGAACCATGATCGCGTGATTTTCGCGCAGCAGGCAGAAATGGCCATTGCTTCAGGTGCATTCCACAACGATGTCGTGGCAGTGGCAAATGAACGCGTTCTGTTCACTCATGAACAGGCGTTTGAACAGCCCGATGCGCTATATGGCGCTATCCGGAACCACATGCCCGATGCCGAGATCATCATCGTACCGACCGCCAAAGTGAGCTTGGATGATGCCATAAAATCCTATCTTTTCAATGCGCAACTGGTGACACTTCCGGGCGCTGCCGGCATGGCACTGATTCTGCCGACAGAAGCGCGCGAGAATGATACCGTCTGGCGTTATCTGAACGAGCTTGTATCCGGGAATGGCCCAATCCGCAGGCTGTGTCCGGTTGATGTCCGGCAATCGATGGCCAATGGTGGTGGCCCGGCCTGTCTGCGCTTGCGGATCGTAGCGGACCCCGGGACGGTAAACCAGCGGTTCATGGCAACGCCCGAGCGACTGAACAGGATTGAAGAGGTCGTGTCTGAATATTGGCCGGACGCGATCCATCCGGATCAACTGTCTGATCCGGCCTTGATCGATGCTATCGGCATCGCCAGAAGCAAGCTGCTCGAAACATGCGCGTTGGCCGAACTCGAACATTAATCTTGGTTTCGCACTGTCGGATTAACTTACAATTTACCATATCTCATATCGGGAAACGTCCGATTTCTGCGATTGGCACGGCGCTTGCTATTGAATTTACATGTGGACAAAATTTAAACGGCTATTCGTAATCAAGACCAAGTTTGAGGCGTTCCTCATCACATACGCCCTTGCCACCGGCGCTGTCGCTCGCGGCCAAGCCTATATGGTCCAATATCCCGGTTGGGGAGGGAAACTGCTGTTTCTGGCAGCGACGGGGGCGGTTTTCATGGCCGGCGCTAAAATGATCGAAGCGATTGAACTGAACAGAATTTACAGTTCCGATTACTGAGCCGATCCGCCCTGATCAGAACTGTCAGCACCCAACAATGACCGGCATCTGCTGCGGTGCTTCCATGCCCCGGCTGACTTGGAAAAGATGCCCGACAACTCTGCCGTCATTTCAAATGGAGTGGAAGGCTTCTGTTGCCCGGTGCCTTCCAAACCGCTGAATTCCCTTCTGTTGCCCGGTGGGTTCAACCGCGCGTAGCTTTCTAACTTATGACCGTGAGGTCAATGGGTTAGGCAGCGATAGCGAGTGCTTCATTATCGTTTGCACTTATAGGTTTTGAGCAATCACGGCATACTCAGGCCGGGTAAAAATAACGCCTTTGAACACCCGTCGATCCTAGTTCGGCCCCATCAACAGAGGCGTCCTGCATTATCGCAAATCGCCTGAAATGGTGGAGCCGCCGGGTACTGCCCCCGGGTCCGTAGTGTCTATTACACGCCATTGTTTATCACCATAGTCCGCCGAAACGGACAGGTCCTATATAGGGATATAATTCTGAATGAACAGTGCACAGACAAGAAAAAGGGCCAACCGGTCTCCCGGTTGACCCTCCTCTAGTTCCCCAAAGGGAATTCGTTATTACTGGGCGAGGACGCCTTCTTCCTTGTCGGCCTTGTCTTCCAGCGCGTCAGCCTTGTCTTCCATTGCCGCAGCCTTGTCCTCAAGCATCTCTTCACCGGCTTCGGTCGTAGCCTGATCGGCTGCTTCGTCGAGACGATCAGCTTCCATCTCGGCTTCCTGTGCCTGTACTTCGGTTTCCGTTTCCGCACCGCTGGTGTCTTCCTGTGCACA